>Ga0209091_10005183_pt1 | contig 9978 bp, 9 predicted proteins | sample ArcticOcean_MG_C_6_FD_187438 | JGI IMG/M metagenome (GOLD analysis project Ga0209091, IMG submission 187438) | Marine microbial communities from western Arctic Ocean - ArcticOcean_MG_CB8_128 (SPAdes) (version 2) | ecosystem: Environmental > Aquatic > Marine > Oceanic | place: Arctic Ocean: Canada... | reverse complement strand
ACGCGTCCGCAAGCCAGCATGCAGAGATCGATCGCGGCGCCGCCCAGCCGTCGAATGTCGCGGATGTTCGGAAGAAGCTCAACGAGCGCCGATGCCTGGGCCCGCCGACGGTCGGCGTCGTAGGAGAAGCCGGTGGCCACCAGCGCGGTGGAGACATTGGTTAGCCGCGTCGGGGCGATGGGCGCACCGTCGAGCGTTGCCCCCGCACCGCGCACGGCACGAAAGCGCTCATCGCGCACGAGGTCGTGCACCGCTCCGACCGTCGTGATGCCATCGACGCGAGCGGCGATCGACACCGAGCTTCCGGGCAGGTCGTAGACAAAGTTTGTGGTGCCATCGATCGGATCGATGAGCCACACAACGCCGGTCGTGCCGGCGATGGTGGCGCCCTCCTCACCGATGAATCCGTCGTCGGGGCGAATCGCAAGGATCCCGTCGACGATCGTTGCCTCGGACCATTGATCAAATTCGGTGACGATGTCGGTGGCGCTCGACTTCGTGTCCATTCGCATGTCGCCCTGATCTCGGGCTGATCGAAGTCGTGGCAGCACTCGGTCGATTGCGATGTCGGCGAGCGCGAGGAGTTTGGCCGGATCCGCACTCATGTGTCGTTGGTTTGGTGGGCCTGGTCGCGGATTTCTTTGGCGTTCCATTCGGCCATGGCTCGGAGCGCAAGCACGGCCACAACGGCGATGCCGACGGCGCAACCAATGGCGCTGGCGAGCCCAGCGATGCTGGCGGTGCCGGTGCAACCGTCCGTGCACGAGATGTCGGTGACGGCGAAACCGATAAGCCCGCCACAGAGCCCGCCGGCAAGAATCGCGAGAACCGCGAGGACTCGGGCGATCAGTGGAGGCGCGGCGGTGGACGAACCAACGGGCGGACTGGAGGCATGCGAGGAGGCCACGTCCACACCCTACCGACGAGAAGTGGGCGTGACCGCGGCGGGTCTCCCTCTAGAGTGCCCGTCGGTGCGTGCTCTGGTTGTTCTTCCGACATACGACGAGGCGGCGAACATCGAAGAGGTGCTTCGCCGGCTTCGCGAAGCGTGCCCAACAGTCAATGTCCTCGTGGTCGACGACGGCTCGCCCGACGGCACAGCCGATATTGCCGAAGCCATGGCTGAAGAGATCGGCGACGTCGAAGTCATGCGTCGTCCAGCAAAGTCGGGTCTCGGCTCGGCGTATCGAGATGGTTTCCGCCACGGCCTGATAAACGGCTTTGACATCATGGTGGAGATGGACAGCGACCTGTCTCACGATCCTGCGGCGCTCCCCACGCTGCTCGAACAGGTCGAGAATGGCGCCGATCTTGCGATTGGTAGCCGTTATGTCGAAGGTGGTTCAATCCCAGACTGGTCATGGCATCGACGTGCACTTTCGAAATGGGGCAACCGCTATGCCGCAGCGGTCCTTGGCATCGACGTCAACGACGCCACGGCTGGCTATCGGGCCTACTCAGCGTCGGCGCTGGCCGAGATCGACTTTCAGTCGGTTCGCGCCGATGGATACGCGTTTCAGATCGAGATGGCGCACCGGGTGATCCAGGCGGGCGGCGTAGTGAGAGAAGTGCCGATCCAGTTCGTTGACCGCGTCCGCGGCACCTCAAAAATGTCGGGAATGATTGTGGTAGAGGCTCTCGCCCTCGTCACTTGGTGGGGCGTCCGCGACCGTTTGCTCCGGCGTAACGCTCGACCTTAATTTCCTGGCGAAGTGGCCGATGTTTCCGGTATATCTCCGACTACGTCTCTTGTCCCGCCACGCCGCCTCGGCACGCTGTTGCGCCATGCCCGCGTCACCTCTGGCCTCGAGCTGAGCGCGCTCACCGCAGAGTCCGGCCTCACGGTCGTCGACCTAGAAGACATTGAGTGCGGGCGCCGTGATCTGGACGAACAGACCATGAAGGCTCTCATGCGCGCCTACGGCATCGAGGATGCCGGCCTCATCCCAGAACGTTCGCAGCTGATCATCGACCTCGACGAAGGGCGGATCGCGGTCAACCATTCGGATCTCGATGTCGACCCCGCCAGCGGTCCAGACGCCGTGCTGGCCCGCTACCTCGCTCTCGTCTACCGGCTCCGCGATATGCCGCTCGGCACGCAGCTTCACCTGCGTGATGTCGATGTCGGCGTGCTCTCGACCGCACTTGAGCTCGGCAACAACGACATCGAGTCGCGCCTGCATCGCCTGATGGCACAGGAATCTACGATCGAGCAAGACCAGAGGCGGATCCGCCGCCAACTGCTGCTGCCGCTGGTAGGTGTACTCATCGCCGCCACCGGAATTGGCACGGTTGTTCTCATTGCCCAACCCAATGTTGCACCGTCACCGGTGACCACTGTGGCGGCAGTAGATCTTGGCGCAACCCGAATCGCCAAGCCGGTGATCGAGGAAGCGCCGACGATCATCACTGACATCGGCAATGGCGGCGCGGTCGAAACCAACCCCGGGAGCTGACACCTGGCTCTGAGGGGCTGGCATGCTGGGTCTATGGTCAATGGGTCAGCGAGTGAATCAGCAACGCCCGAATCAAGAATGCGTGAGTGGAAGGTGGCCGGTGGGCTCATCTCGAACGACGTGGGCCTATTGCTTGTTGCGAACCGGCGACGCGACGGTCGGATTGACTGGAGCACACCCGGCGGGGTGATCGATGCCGACGAAACTCCGCTGATTGCGCTCTCGCGTGAAGTCGAAGAAGAGACCGGTCTCGTCGTCACGGGATGGGAGCGCATGTGTTGGACAACCGAAGTGGTGTTCGTCGACCTCGAGATGCACCTCAAGGTTGAGGTTCATCTGGCCGTTGGCTTCGCGGGCGACATCGTGCTCGAAGATCCCGATGGCATCGTGGTTGACGCCGAATTTCTTCACGCGGCGGTAATCGACCAGCGGCTCGATACGAGCCCGCCCTGGGTCGCCGACCCGATGCGTGACTGGCTGAACGATCCTTGGCCAGACCTCCGACACTTTGGCTATCGCGCGCTCGGCCGCAACCCGTCGGAGATGACATCGGAGCGAATTCTTTCGTGAGCGGTGCCGGGCGGCCGCCTGACGGCACATTGGGTTTCATCCATGTCGACATGGACGCCTTCTTTGCGTCGGTGGAGTTGCGGCGGCGTCCGGAGCTCCGCGGACAACCGGTGGTTGTCGGCGGAACAGGGGAGCGCGGGGTTGTCGCGGCCGCGAGCTACGAGGCCCGAGTGTTTGGCATCCACTCGGCCATGCCATCGACTCAGGCGCGACGACTGTGCCCGCATGTCGTGTTTCTTCCCGGTGACCACGGGCACTACTCCGACGTGAGCCGCGAAGTGATGGCGATTCTCCACGACGCGACGCCGCTCGTTGAACCGCTCTCGCTTGACGAAGCGTTCCTTGATGTGCGTGGCGCGTTGCACGGCGAAGACCGAGCAGTCGAGATCGGACTTAGCATCCGCCAGCAAGTCTTCGACGAGCTACAACTGACGTGTTCTGTGGGGGTGGCGACCAATAAGTTCCTAGCGAAGCTCGCAACGGAACGGGCCAAACCAAAACCGAGCCCGAAGGGTCCGCAGTTCGGAAGCGGTGTTTTTGTTGTTGAGCCAGGTACCGAACTCGACTTTCTTCATCCGATGCCGGTTCGAGAACTCTGGGGGGTCGGCCCTGCCACCGGCCGGCGCCTGTCGAGCATGGGTATTGAGACGGTCGGCGACCTGGCCGGCCAGCCGCGCCACCGCCTTGAAGCATCGGTCGGCAAGGCCGCTGGTATGCACCTCCATGCACTCTCAAATGCGAAAGACGAACGACCGGTCGAGACCGATCAGGCCCTGAAATCGATCGGTCATGAGGAGACCTTCGCGAAAGATCTCGTGACTCATGCGGATCTTCGTCCTCACCTCATGCGGATGGCAGATGCGGTGGCGGCTCGTCTACGGGCCGGAGCGGTGCTCGGTCGGACCGTCACGATCAAGGTGCGCTTCTCGGATTTCACGACGATTACTCGTTCGATCACTGTCCACGAGCCGCTCGACGGCGCGCGGGCGATCGCGATCGAGGCGGAGCAGATGCTCGAGAAACTTGACGCCACTCCCGGTGTTCGGCTCTTTGGTGTGAGCCTGAGCCAACTCGTCGATGGGTCTGTTCGTCAGCTCACTCTCGACGAAGTGACCGGCCCGGCCTGGAGTGATGCCGACAGTGTGGTTGACGAGATCCGCGAACGTTTCGGTTCGAGCGCGATCGGCCCGGCGGCATCGGCCCGACCGGGTGAGGGAATCAAGCGCTTCGAGGTCGGTCAGCAACAATGGGGCCCCGATCAGCGGTGAATACCTGCGTTATTCACTCAAGATGTTCGTTACGGGTCTTGTCCGCGCGTTGTTGTAGCCGGAGCGCTGTGCGACACTATGGGGAGCACACACGTGGGCAGGAGGAGTGATCAGTGCCGCTATCCGATGACGAACAACGAATCCTCACGGAGATCGAAGATCACCTCTATGAGTCCGACCCCGCGCTTGCTCGCGAGGTTGCGCAGACCACGATCTACACCCACGCCTTCCGGAATCTGAAGTGGGCGTCGGCGGGCTTCACTGTGGGTGCCGCGCTCATGGTGATGCTGTTGTCCGCATCGTTCATCCTGGCCTTTGTGGGCTTCCTGCTCATGTTGGGCAGCTTGCTCTGGTTCGAATCCAACGCCCGCAAGCTCGGCCGCGCTGGCCTCGAGCAGATGACGGAGAACTTCCGCGGTGGTGGGCTGCGCGATGCCGTGGGCGGCGCCGGCTCGAAAATGCGCGAGCGCTTCCAGCGCCCCGACGAATTCGAATAACCCGCTAGCGGGTGAAAATTGGTCGCGGCGGCGACTCGTTGAGCATTCGTGGGTCGAATGCCTGACGGATCACTGATGGTCGACCGACCCATTCGCGACATTGTCGAACGATCTTCGATGCCGCGACCTGGGCCGTCAGCGCGTGTTCGACCGCGTCGTCGCCGCTCGAATATCGGAGCCACGTCACGTGGTTGGCCAGTTCGCGGATCGGTCCGAAGTCGCACTTCGAGCGAGCCACCATCGTCGCGAACTCGTGTGGCGTCTGGAAGTTCAGTATTGGGAGACCCGCGAGTCGGAGCGCACCGATGGCGTCGTCCCAGGCGAACTCGCCGCGCCTGACCGGGTCAGCGGCGATTGCTGCGATCCAGCGTCGTCGCCGAACCTGCTGGGCGAAGGGCACGAAACCAATAAACGCCACTATGACGGCGATGATTGACATCGCTCGCCAGGGAATGCTCAGGCTGGAGCCGTCGCTCCCGGTGGCAACGGCCTCGGGCAAGGTGGTCGTTGGGCCGGACCCGGAGCCGCCCGCTGGAGCAAGGGGCGGACCCGCGGGCAGCGTCGTGGTTATGTCGTCGGTGTCTTCGGCTCCGGCGTTGGCGCCAAACTGTTCGGGCTCGGGGAGTTGGGTGACGTCGCTGTCGTGGCCGCGGCTTCGACCGGGGGTGGGATCGAAGATCACCCAGCCGACACCGCCGAAGTACACCTCGGGCCAGGCGTGGGCGTGCTTGCCCCGCACCACATATTCGCCCCGGGCCGCGTCCCAGTCGCCCCAGGTGAAACCCACCGCAACACGGGCCGGTATACCCAGCGACCGGGCCATCGCCGCGAAGGTTGAAGCGAACTGCTCGCAATAACCTTGCCGGATCGCGAGGAAGGTGTTCATGTCGTCGATGTTGTGCTCGAGGGCGACATCGATGTTGTACGTGAAGTTGGCAGGATCGAGGAAGAACTGCTGGAGCGCGAGTACCCGTTGGTGATCGGTTGTGGCGCCGGCGGTAGCCACGATGTCTTCTGCGATCGCGGTGACGCTGGTGGGCCAGCAACCGATTTCGGCGGCCGATTCGCCGGGCTGACAATTGGTTGGGAGTTCGGTGTACTCACGGACAAAGTCGCCGCTCATGCCTTCCGCCGAGTTGGCGGGCAGATCGGAAGGGGAGTAGTCGGGTACCTCCGACTGGATCTGGTAGGTGAGTCCTCGGGGGATGTGTTCGAGCCCACGCTCAACGACGAGTGCGCCTGTTTCTACCTCGTACTCGAGGTCGACGCCGCCGCCGTCGACGACATTGCTCACCTCATAGGCGGCGGGCAGATAGATGTTGCCCAATGACGCGATCGTGATCTCCTGATTCACCGTGCGAGTCGGCACGGAGGAGTTGACATCGCTGGCGACCTCGTTGCGGACGGCATCGAAGTTGGAACTCCGACGCCAGATTTCGTTCTCGAACTTCGTGAGGGCCATGAGTCGCCAGTAGTCGCGTTCGCTGGGGTCGACGCGAACGGAGAACAACTCAAGGTTGGTTTGGTTGACGAGCGATGTCGAGATTTCGACGAGGGGACTCAAGACCGATCGGGTCTCGGGCCCGCTGCTGATCTCTTGAATATTGAGGAGGGGCTGGGCGCTCGCGCCGGGAAGACGCGGCGCGAGTAGCGCGCCGAAGAGCAACGCGGCGACACCCGCGGCGGCGCCCACTTGGAGCGTGGTGCGAACCCCGGCGCTAGCGCCGCCGGCGACCCAGACCTCCTCGCGGACCTGGCGTTCGGCCCGCATGGTGAGGAGAACTAGGAGGAGTCCGGTGGCGAAGAGGAGACCGTGGGCGATCTCGTTGCGGTCGACGCCGAGCAGCGATGCGAACACGAAGACCGCAGTGCCCGGAGCAACGGCCTCCAGCGGAGAACGCAAACGAAACGCGGCCCAGTCGGCCAATAACACGCCGTACCAAACAAGGACGGCAGTGGTGACGAGGAAGCCGCGGACTGGGGGCACCGGCGCAGAGTCGTCGGAGAACACCTGCCATGCTTCTCGGAGGTCATCACCGAGGACGGCGACGGTCTCACGGGTCGGAATGATGAGCGCCGATGCGTCGGGATAGAAGACGGCCGTACCCAGTATTGCCAAGGCCACGCCGCTGATGGGGGTGGACCACGCCATGGAGAGCTCGGCTCGACGACACACCGCCGCCACGATGTGGGAACCAACAACGAGGATCAGAAGATCGTTGAGAAAGCCGAGGTCGGTGAAGAGGCGCTCGAGGGAGATCGTGACGGCGACGGTGAGTGCGATCAGGGCGGCTTCGGCCCCGAGCAGCAAGGTTTGGCGTTGACCCATCAGATGGCCGACGCTCGGTGGGTGTCGAGCCTCCAGAGGGCGGCCAATTGGCCTGCGCCGGTGAGATGGATCCAATCGCCGCTGGAGTGCTGGCCGCTCGTGGCGCCCCATGATTCGGCATCGCACGTGACGACAATGTGGGCCCGAAGTCGCTGGGCGAGCGAATGGCGGGCAGCGAGATCCTGCGCAATGAGCGGGTCGGTGGTTACGGCGATCACGGTGCCCGCGTCGCTCGGCACCGCCGGATGAATCTTGGGGCTTCCCCCCTGGAGCAGCGCCAAGAACTCCAGCAGTGGATCGAGTTGGGCGTTGCCGTGGGAGAGAGGAGTGGAGCGACCGTCGGTGGTCTCGATGCGGGTGGCATCGCCGGCGGCGAGCACGGAGGCGGTGATCGACGCCGCAATGCTCGTAGTGATGTCGAGTGCATCGGCCACATCGCCGGGCGGGCGAGTGTCGATCATGACGGTGAGACGGCCATGACGTGGCGGCCGGAATTGCCGCACTTGGAGCTCGCCTTGGCGAGCGGAGGAGGGCCAGTGGACTCGGCGAAGGTCGTCGCCTGGAGCGTAGGGTCGGAGGCCGTCGAATTCTTCGTCGGACAGACCGAGGGATTGCCGGAGCTCCTCACCTAGCAGCGGATCGTCGCCGGAAGGGACGCGTCGGGCCGGGATCACCTCGATGTGCGGGTGCACGATGAGTCGAACGGTGGAGTCGAGAAAGTGCGTACGGCGAGCGAGGCCAAGGGGGTCGACGTCGTCGATGCGGGTGGGACCGAGTTCGAGGATGCCGCGGCGGGTAGTGGGCAGCCGGTACGCACCTCGAGTGGATTCGCCCGGAGGCAAGCTCGCAATCGAGAGGTGCACGCCGCGGGTGCCGGTGACCTCGTCGTGGAGGCGAAGGAGTGGGGAACGGACCGTTGCCCGGTTGACGATCTCAAGGTCGACCCGGGCGGGGTCGCCGGCCGGTACTCGCGGGGGCGTGAGCTGTTTGGCGATCGCAACATGTGACGGTCGAATCCGGCGAACGAGGACCGCGCCGAGGACAGCAAAGATCCCTGCCGCCCCAGGCACGTAGAACTCGACGCCACCCACGATCCGGCCCGCAAGAACGAGCGCGACGCCGCCGGCCAGGGCTCCCCAGCCGGCGCGGGTGGGCATGTCAGCCGCTTTCTGGGCGCGGCACCGGGACACTGTCGAGGATCTCGTTCACAACATCGGACGGCTTCACGCCGCGCATTCGGACTTCTGGGGTGACGAGGAGCCGGTGGGGGATGACGACCCGACCGAGTGCTTTGACGTCGTCGGGAGTGGCGTAGGTGCGCCCCTGGGACGCGGCCTGGGCGCGTGCCACTCGCTGTAAGGCGAGGACGCCGCGCGGGGAGAGACCCAGACTCAGCGAAGTGTGATGGCGCGTGGCCTCGGCCAGATCAAGAAGGTAGGAGCGCAGGGCCGGAGCGACGTACACGTTTTCGATCGAGTCGGACATCTCACGAATCGCCTCGGAACTGAGAACGGGCGTGAGCGTGTCGACCAACGGTGTAGTGCCACCTTGTGACTCGAGGAGCAGTCGTTCGGCGGCTCGATCGGGGTAGCCGATGCTGACGCGCATGAGGAAACGATCGAGCTGTGCTTCGGGGAGGGCGTAGGTGCCCTCATGTTCGATCGGGTTTTGTGTCGCGATCACGATGAACGGTGAACCGAGCTGGTGAGTGGTTCCATCGCTCGTGACTTGGCGTTCGGCCATCGCTTCGAGAAGCGCCGATTGTGTCTTGGGCGACGCCCGGTTGATTTCGTCGGCGAGGAGGACATCGGAGAAGATCGGTCCGGGCCGAAACTCGAAGGTTTCGTCGGCGCGATTCCACACCGACATGCCGGTGACGTCGGTGGGCAGAAGGTCGGGGGTGAACTGCACTCGGCCAAAGTGGCCGTCGACGCTTCGCGCCAACGCCTTGCCCAGGCTGGTCTTTCCGACGCCTGGCACATCCTCGACAAGGACATGTCCGTCGCAGACGAGCGCGAGCACCAAGAGGTGGACGACGTCGGTCTTTCCGAGGATGACTTTCTCGATGTTGGTGCGGACTGTTGCGAATTTTTCGGCGAATCCTGGGCTGGCGCCGCGCGCCGGACCGTTCTCCCGAGTTGTGTCGGGATGGTCATCGGGTGTGGTCACTGGTCCTCCGGCGGCCGGCTATCGGCGTGAAGAGTACGACGGATTTCGCCTCGACGGATAGCGGGGTCGGCAACTAGACGTTCTGCTGGCGAATAGATTGAGCGAATGCTCACCGCTAGATTGAGCGAATGCTCACCGCATTGGCCGTCGACATTGGCGGTACGAAGTTTGAGGTCGGCCTGGTCACCGACCACGGCGTTGTCCTTGAGCGGCGCCGGGTTGCGTCGTCGGAAGCGACCGATGGCGAGGAGCTCTGGGGCCGGCTCAAGGGCCTGATCGCCGAGATCGATGTTTCGGCGGCTGCCGTCTGTGGTGTTGGTTCCGGAGGTCCAATGCGACGAGGCGGGGTGGCGGTTTCACCCCTCAACATCCCGGCTTGGCGCGACTTTCCGCTCCGTTCTCGAATCGCGGAGGCGTGTCAGCTGCCGACATTTGTCGACAATGACGCGAAGGCACTTGCGTTGGCGGAGGGTTGGCTTGGTGCTGCCCAGGGGGTAAAGAACTACATCGGCATGGTGGTGTCCACCGGCGTCGGTGGTGGAATCGTTCTCGATGGTCGACTCCTCGATGGCGACGAGGGAAACGCGGGCCATATTGGGCATCTTCTGGTCGAACCCAACGGCACCGCGCTGCCCGGCCACCTTCGGGGCGCCCTTGAAGCAGAAGCCAGTGGCACGGCCATTGCGTTT
>Ga0209091_10005180_pt1 | contig 9981 bp, 8 predicted proteins | sample ArcticOcean_MG_C_6_FD_187438 | JGI IMG/M metagenome (GOLD analysis project Ga0209091, IMG submission 187438) | Marine microbial communities from western Arctic Ocean - ArcticOcean_MG_CB8_128 (SPAdes) (version 2) | ecosystem: Environmental > Aquatic > Marine > Oceanic | place: Arctic Ocean: Canada... | reverse complement strand
TCTGTTGATAATGCCATAATTTTCACTAATTCCTTTATTAAGGGCGCATTCTAGCACGTTATATTAATCATACAAACATTAAGTTTTAAACTAATATTTTTTTAGGAATGAGTTCAGAATTATCGTTAACTTCGCCCACCCCAAGAAAATTATCTTTTAAATCATAAATTTTCATCATTTTGCATGGTTTTACGTCGATTACCACCTTATTGCCGTTTAAAATCTTTATTTGATTTATTTCTGAAAGATAACATGCATTAAAATTATCAAGAATAGAGTCAACATTCTTCATATGTTTTTCACATATATCTTCATCACTACTCGCAAGAAAATCTTCAAAATTTACTGCAGAGGATAAATCAATATTATTGATTTGCGTTCTCACTAATTTGCTGAGTAAAGCGCCGCAGCCTATGTCTTCTCCGATTTGCTCAGCTAATGTTCTAATATAAGTACCTTTTGAACACTTTACTTTCAATGAAATGTGGTCTTTGTCTATAATACCTAACTTTATATTATATATATTAACCTCTCTTGCATCTCTCTTTATATTTATTCCTTTTCTAGCATATTCATATAATCGCTTACCTTTATGTTTTAATGCTGAATACATTGGAGGCACTTGCTCTATAACTCCAGTATATTTTTCTTCCAATACCCTTAGATCTTTTTCGTCCAAATTCGGAACATCTTTTTCACTTATAATCTGAATCCCCAGTCTCAGAGACGTAACCCAATTTTATTGTTGCCTCATAACTTTTATCTGCCCCTAGAAATAAAGAGCAAAGCTTAGTTGCTTTATTAAAAAAAATTATTAGTAGGCCGCTCGCCAAAGGATCAAGTGTTCCAGAAAACCCTGCTTTTTTTTGATTTATTTTTTTTTTTATTTTTGCAAGGGCTTGGTTGGAAGACATTCCAGAAGGTTTATCTAGAATAAGACAGCTTTGCTTAAAATCAGACATCAGTTTTTAAGCTTTTATTAATCAACTCTTCTAACTCAAAAGCCTTTGACTCTGTATCATCAAAAACGAATCTTATGTTTGGAACAGATCTTAAATTAGAGCTTTTAGATAACTTTCTTTTAAAAAACAATCTTGAGGAGTTTATAGCTTTTGTTATTAACTTAATCTCTTCTGGTTTTTTGTTCTTATGATTAAAGACTATAAAAAATAACTTCGCATGCTTTAAGTCCTTAGATATCTCAACATCAGTTATAACGACATCTTTTATCCTCGGATCATTTATATCATTTTGAATGATTTGCGCAATCTCTTTCCTTATTACCGAACCTATTCTATATACTCGTTGATTATCAGAATCATATTTCATTATTCAATTTTTCTTGCAACCTCTGATCTTTGGAAACACTCAATGTTGTCCCCAGGCTTAACATCATTATAGTTTTTAACAGCTATTCCACATTCTGTACCTGTTTTTACCTCTTTCACATCATCTTTATGCCTTCTGAGAGATTCTAATTCGCCTTCGTAAATCACAACATTATCTCTTAAGACTCTTATCGGGTTACCTTTTTTAACAGCTCCCTCTATAACCTGACAACCGGCTACAGCACCCATTGCTGAAGATTTAAAGACATCTTTAACTTCCGCAAGGCCAAGAATTTCTTCTCTGATCTCAGGTGATAACAAACCACTCATACCTAGCTTCACATCATCTATTAAATTGTATATTACGCTGTAATATCGAAGGTCTATTTTTTTCTCATTTACTGTTTTTTTTGCTTGGCTATCAGCCCTTACATTAAAACCCATTATCATAGCATTTGAGGCTTCTGCTAATGAAATATCTGACTCATTTATAGCTCCAGCTGACGAGCTAATTATCTTAACGATAACTTCATCTGTATTTAGTTTTAAAAGAGATTCGCAAATTGCTTGCGCACTTCCTTGCACATCTGCTTTTAATAAAATATTAAAGGATGGTATTTCTCCTTGTTTTAAATTGCTAAATATATTATCTAATGTTGGCGCTTGATATTGAGAAGCAAATTTATTATCTCTGATTTTTGTTTTTCTAATAGCCGCAATATCTCGAATTTTCTTATCATTTACAGCTGATAAAACTTCGTCCCCAACTTCTGGCGCTCCAGATAAACCTAATATAACAACTGGAGTTGATGGTAATGCTGTATCTACTCTTTTACCATTTTGGTCAATCATCGCCCTTATTTTACCGAATTCTTTACCACATAAAATGTTATCGCCAGTATTCATACAGCCCTTTTGAATTAGTATTGTAGCTGTAGCACCCTTTCCTTTATCTAATGCTGACTCTAAAACAACTCCTGTTGCAGAACCCTTGGATACTGCTTTAAGCTCCAGAACCTCTGATAATAAAGATATTGATTCTAATAAATTATCTACGCCAGTACCTTCTTTCGCTGAAACTTCTACAAAAATATTTTCTCCGCCCCACTCTTCAGGCTGGACCTCATACTTTGTTAACTCTGTTTTCACATTTTCGACATTTGCGCCTTCTTTATCTATTTTATTTACAGCGACAATTATTGGCACATCAGCAGCTTTAGCGTGTTGTATTGCCTCTATTGTCTGTGGTTTTACACCATCATCAGCAGCAACAACTAGGATTACAATATCAGTACAATTTGCTCCACGAGCTCTCATTGATGTAAAGGCTGCATGCCCTGGTGTGTCTAAGAATGTTAATAAACCATTTTTCGTTTCAACTTGATAAGCACCTATATGCTGTGTAATACCACCGGCTTCGCCTGATGCAACTCTACTAGCCCTAATGTAATCCAATAAAGATGTTTTTCCATGATCAACATGACCCATAATTGTTATTGTTGGAGGCCTATCTTCTAACTCATATTTTTCTTCCGGCTTTATAGTCAAAAGATTTTTTTCTAAATTTTCATAATCTATTGATTCCGCAATATGACCCATTTCCTCTAATAATAAAGTAGCGGTATCTTGATCTAATGATTCATTTATTGTAGCCATTACACCCATCTTCATTAATACTTTAATAACTTCAGCAGATTTTACAGATATAGCAGAAGCTAACTCTGATACTGTAATAAACTCACTAAGCTGAACTGTGTGAGTAACTCGCTCTGTTGGCCTCTCAAATTGATGCTTATCGTCACTCTTGTCATTTTTATTTTTTCTTGAGTTTTTTCTTCTTACTACTCTATTTCCATCATTTATATGTATTTTTTGTCGTCTATTTTTTGGCTTTAAATTAACGTTAGTTTTTTCATTATTTACAAACTTTGCTTTTGATTTCTTTTTTCTTTTCTTGTCGCCAGAGTCTTCATCATCTTTATCAGTCGATGTAGATTCTACTTCGGCTGGTTTAGTTTCTTCAGATTTTTCTTCTGAGTCATTAATAACATCTTCTACTTCAGCGCTCTCACTTATTGAAATCTCCTCATCAGTATCTTCTCGAAGCTCGTCTTCAATTTCTTCCTTTACAGCGTTGGGGTCAATCTTTTCTGTTACCTGATTATTTACTTTAGAAAAAACTTTTTTCTTTCTCACAACTATTTTTGTTTTTTTCTCTGTAGGCTCTTCTGCAATTTCATCAGGGGAAGTATCTTGCTCTTCATTATCGTCCGACTCTACATTGTTAATATTCCTAAAATAGTCTAAGAGCTGCATTTTTTCTTCGTCACTTATTAAGTCATCTTCTTTTTTCTTGTTTACACCAGCGAGCTCTAATTGATCAATTAAACGAGCTACAGGCAAACCTACTGTTTTAGAAAATTCTTTAACCGTATTATCAGTCATCTTTTATTTTTTTCCTTCAAACATTGGAGCTCTGGCTGTCATAATTAATTTACCAGCTAACTCCTCTGTCATTTTATTTATTGGCATTAATTCATCAACTGATTGGTCTGCCAAATCAGCTATAGTTATTATTCCTCTACACGCAAGCTCAAAAGCTAAATCATTTGTCATGCCTTTCATCGCCAACATAGCTTTAGATGGTTCTGCGTCCATATTTAAAGATTCAGGATTTATCGCTTGTTTTAATAAATAATCTCTAGCTTTACTTCTAATTTCTTCCACCATATTTTCATCAAGCTCTTTAATTTCAGTCATATCTTTTGGTGGAGCATACGCAATTTCATCGACACTAGAAAACCCTTCTTGTGCCAAGATTAAAGCAACTTCTGGCGTGATGTCTAAATACCTAACTAAATTTTCACTTATGACCTGAGTTTCAGCTTCACTTTTTTCATCAACCTGCCCTTCTGTCATAACATTTAAATCCCACCCTGTTAATTGACTAGCAAGCTTTACATTTTGCCCGCCTCTTCCAATCGCTTGTGATAACTTTTCTTCCTCTACAGCTATATCCATACTCTTTGTTTCTTCATCCATAACTATGGATAAAACAGCTGCTGGTGACATAGCATTAATAACAAATTGAGCTGGGTTTTCATCCCATAATATAATGTCAATTCGTTCTCCAGCAATTTCATTTGACACAGATTGTACTCTTGAACCTCTCATGCCAACGCATGCTCCTACTGGATCCAACCTAGGGTCATTAGATTTCACAGCTATTTTTGCTCTTACTCCCGGATCTCTTGCGGCACTTATAATCTCAATTAAATCTTGACCTACTTCTGGGACCTCTAAACTAAAAAGATTTATTAAAAAGCTGGAATGAGTTCTAGATAAAAACAATTGAGGGCCCTTTGCTTCTTCCCTAACTTCTTTTAAATATGCCCTAACTCTATCTCCAGTTCTAATTGCCTCTCTAGGAATCAAGTCATCTTTATCAATAAAACCTTCTGTATTATTTCCTAAATCAATCAAAACACCATGGTGTTCTACGCGTTTAACAATACCCATGATTAACTCACCTACTTTACTTTGATACGACTCAACTACTTTCAATCTCTCAGCCTCTCTTACCTTTTGAACAATAACTTGTTTAGCAGTATGAGCAGCAATTCTTCCAAATGGAACAGACTCTATTTCTTCTTCTATAGAATCACCTATTTCAAGTTCGCTATGTTGTTTTATTGCATAAGCATGAAGTATTTGTGCATCCGTAGATGTAAACTCAGGATCATCATCTGCAAGAACTATCCATCTTCTATAGGTGGTGTAATCTCCTGTTACTTTATCTATTGAAACTCGAACATCCACTTCTTTTGAATATTTTTTTCTGGTGGCGGTTGCTAGCGCAATCTCGATTGCATCAAAAATAACCTCTTTATCTACTCCCTTTTCATTGGAAACAGCATCAACTACATTTAAAATTTCTTTACTCATTTTTAATCTCTCCAAATTATAGCTTTAATCTTGCGCTATCAATAGAATCATATTTAATTTCATAGTTATCTTTATCATCACTAATAACAACATGCTCACTTGTAACACTTGTTATTAATCCTTTGATATTTTTTCTGTCTTGCACCAACCATTTTAATTTAATTTTTACTTTTTCATTTATATATTTCTCAAAATGATCTTGAGTTATTAGAACTCGGTCAAAACCTGGGGACGAAACCTCTAAAATATATTCGGCATTAAAACCATCGTCAATATCTAATATATGCGAGACTTGATTGCTAACTTTTACACAATCGTCGATATTTATACCACTCTTACTATCAATATATAGAGTAAATTTCAGCGAATTATTTTGCTGACCTATACTTAAACCCCAAAGCTCATATCCCATAGATACAATTGTTGGTTTAATTATATCTATAATTTCATTTTTCAATTAAAACCCACCATTTACATTATAATTTGTACTCCTAGACGAAAAAAACCCCATATAGGGGCTCTAATAAATCCCCAAATTGGGGCAAATTAATAGTGTCTAGCAATTTACTTCCTGTAGTATATTTTGGATAAGAGCAAACATCAACCTAATTCTGAAAATGCCATTATTTTCATACATTTCCGGAGAAAATCTATGAAATGAGTTTATTTCTTAAGGCTTCTCTTTCTCTCGTTTGGATCTAGATATTTCTTTCTCAACCTTAAACTTTCCGGGGTCACTTCCAGTAATTCATCCTCTTTTATATAAGACATCATTTGTTCCAAAGACATAGTTCTTGGTGGCACTAAAGTTACTGCCTTGTCTGTTCCTGATGCTCTCACGTTAGTAAGCTGCTTACCTTTTAGGACATTGATATCTAAATCGTTCTCTTTGCTATGCTCGCCTACTATCATACCTTTGTAAATTTTTGTCTGAGGATCAATAAACATTACTCCACTAGATTGTAAATTAAAGATTGCATAAGCTACGGCCACACCTGTTTCCGTTGAAACTAATGCACCATTTCTTCTAGAAGACATTTCTCCTTTATACTTCCCATAAGAATGAAAAACCCTATTAATTACTCCAGTTCCTCTTGTGGCAGTTAAAAACATACTTTGATAGCCTATTAAACCCCTGGAGGGAGCTAAAAATATTAAACGCACTTTATCGCCTTCCGCTGACTTCATGTCAGTCATTTCTGATTTTCTTTTATTCATACCATCTATAACTGTGCTTGAAAACTCTTTATCTACATCAATAGTTACTTCTTCAATTGGCTCCAACCTGTTGTCTTCTGAGTCAGTCTTATAAAGAACATTTGGTCGCGAGACTGTTAACTCAAAACCTTCTCTTCTCATTTGCTCTACTAGAACTCCTAATTGAAGCTCACCCCTTCCTCCAATCTCAAACGCATCTTTATTGCTATTTTCTGAAAACGTAATAGCGACATTAATTTCTGCTTCTGCCATAAGTCTTTCTCTAATTGCAGTGGATGTAACTTTCTTACCCTCTAATCCCGCCAAAGGTGAGTCATTCACTAGAATTGTTACAGACATTGTTGGTGGGTCTATAGGGGTGGACTGTATTGGAACTGTTACTTCTGAATCACATATGGTGTCTGCTACGGAAGTTTTTGTTAAACCCGCGATACATATTATATCTCCGGCGTGCACTTCATCTACAGGGACTCTATCTGCCCCATCAAACCTTAGAAGTTTTGTTAAGCGACCAGTTTCTACTGTCTCTCCATCTAAATTTATTGATTTCACACTATCATTTACTTTTGCAGAACCTTGCTCGACTCTTCCTATTAAACACCTGCCAAGGTATGGGTCTGAATCTAAAAGTGTAGATAACATAGCGAAAGGTTTTTCAGCTTCTACTTTAGGTGGCGCTACATATTCTAATATTAAATCCATTAATGCATGCAGGTCTTTTCTCTCGTCAGTCAGTTCGTTTACACACCATCCATCCCTACCAGAAGCATACATAATTGGAAAATCTAATTGCTCATCTGTAGCCTCTAAAGATACAAATAAATCGAACACTTCGTCAATAACCTCGTCTGGCCTTCCGTCAGGTCTATCAACTTTATTTATTATTACCATTGGTTTCAAGCCTTGAGCCAAAGCTTTTCCTAGTACAAATTTTGTTTGCGGCATAGGACCTTCAGCAGCGTCAGTCAAAAGAATGACTCCGTCTGCCATACCTAGAACTCTCTCAACTTCCCCACCAAAATCAGCATGACCAGGAGTGTCTATTATATTAATTCTAGTATCTTTCCAGTTAACAGATGTTGGTTTCGCAAGGATAGTAATTCCTCTTTCTTTTTCTAAGTCACCGGAATCCATTAGTCTTTCTTCAACTTGTTGATTATCTCTAAATGTACCGCTTTGTTTTAATATCGAATCAATCAAAGTAGTTTTTCCATGATCAACGTGAGCAATAATAGCGATATTTCGCATATCTTCAGACATAAGCACCTTTTTTTATAAAATTAAATTAAGAAAAAAACTAACTGGTAGCGGAGGTAGGATTCGAACCTACGACCTTCGGGTTATGAGCCCGACGAGCTGCCAGACTGCTCCACCCCGCACCGTATGTATGGAGTGTACTTAAGAAATATAATTTATCAAGTAAGTATATTAAAAACATACTTAAATATTTCATCGGGGAATAAAAAAACTAATATAATTAGTGCAGGAATTATAGATAGAACTCCCAAAGAAAACTTACCGTTGGTTTTAATTAAGCTATTAAAGCCAAACTCAAAAAACATAAACCACACTATTCTTAAATAATAATATAAACCAATCACTGTCATTAATACAACAATTACAGCTATGATAATCAGATCCATATCTACCAAGGCATCTAAAACTAAGTATTTAGCATAAAATCCAACTGTTAATGGGATTCCCGCTGTTGATAGAAGAGTGATCATAAGTAAAATAGAAAGGTATCCTGATTTTGATGCAAGACCCTTAAGGTCATTTATATACACTAAATTAAATTTATTTGACGAGGCAAAGGTAATAATGGATATTGCAGATACAACAGTAATTGAATACGAGATTACGTAGAAAGCTGCTACAGAAAAGTTAAACTCAACGGCTGTAAATAAAGCTAAAAAAATAAACCCAGAATTTGCTACACCAGAATACGCCAACATTCTCATAATTTTTTTCTGTGCTAACGCAAATAAATTACCAATAAATATAGAAAACACACCCAATAAAAGTAAAAGCTTAGAAAAGCTATCGTTTGAAAGAATAGAATTTTCATTTAAAAATCTGTAAGCAAGCACAAAAAAAGCAATCTTAGGTATCGAAGCAATAAAACTTGTTATTGGCAAGGGCGCTCCCTCGTAAACATCAGGCAACCACATATGAAAAGGAGCTACGGCAAATTTAAAGGCCACTCCGATAAATATCAATACATAAGAAAATAAATATAAGTTAGAAATATCATTATCACTTGCATAGGAAACAATGTTTGAAATTGACAATGAATTTGTTATTCCATATAAATATGAGAATCCGAATAAAATGATTGCAGAAGCAATAATACTTAGAATAAAATATTTTATTGCTGCCTCACTTGACAGAAAACTTGATCTATTTAAAGCTATTAATGAATATAGGCTGAGTGAAGATAATTCTATTCCAAGAAAAAGTAATATTAAATTATTTGCAGAGATAATAATAAAACAACCAAGAAGAGCAAAAATTAATAATGAATAAAGTTCTCCAGAGTCTAACTGCCTTTCCTTTAAATGATTTCTAGAAACAATTAACTGCACGACAAATATAAAAAAACAAATAAATTTAAAAAATTCTGTTACATCACTTTTAATCAGAACAGAATTAAATAGCAACAATGTATTATCTGGATAAAAAGCAATGCAAGAAATTATTGCAATTATTACTGATAGCATGGTTATATGGAAAACATAATTCTTAGTGGATTTAAATACTCCAAAAATTAAAACAACCATCGACATCAAAAATAAAATTATTTCTGGGATGAAGTGAAGAACACTATTTATTAGATTTTCTATTATCATATTTTAGTAATTATATTGTCAGTTATACCTTGTAAAGATGGGTTGATGAAATTAATTATATAGTCTGGATATACGCCTAACACTAAAACTATAATAGCAAGAGAGAAAAGTAATATTTTTTCAGTAATATTTGCATCTATATTATTTTTCATAGAAATTTTAGCCTCCCCATAAACTACTCTTTTAATTAACCACAATGAATATACTGCTGATATTATTAAAGTTGTAGATGCAAAAAACGCATAAACAAAATTTGCCTTATATGCAGACATAATTATTAATAATTCACCAACAAAACTTGAGGTTCCCGGTAATCCACAATTTGCTAGAGCGAAAAATACAAAGTACCAGCTGTAAATTGGCATCTGTGACAATAGCCCGCTAAGATCTGATATTTGCTTTGTTCTATACCTATCGTAAATTGCTCCAACACATATGAATAAAGCAGCCGAAATAAAGCCATGGGAAATAATTTGATAAATGCTCCCTGACAAACTAATAATTAAGTCTGATTGGCTTGAGGTATTTTCAAATAATTGAAAAATTATAAAAAAACCAAGCGTTACAAAACCCATATGTGAGATCGACGAGTACGCAATTAGTTTTTTCATATCATTTTGAGCTATAGCAATCATACCCAC
>Ga0209091_10005178_pt1 | contig 9982 bp, 9 predicted proteins | sample ArcticOcean_MG_C_6_FD_187438 | JGI IMG/M metagenome (GOLD analysis project Ga0209091, IMG submission 187438) | Marine microbial communities from western Arctic Ocean - ArcticOcean_MG_CB8_128 (SPAdes) (version 2) | ecosystem: Environmental > Aquatic > Marine > Oceanic | place: Arctic Ocean: Canada... | reverse complement strand
CTATGCTTCCCAGGTCTGTTGAAATTGACCCGCAGAGTGAGATTGGCCGATTTCAAAGTTTCTACGATATTTTCGATAGAAAGCGACGTACCATACGTTTCGGTCGTCTGATACAACGTTGTACCGGCCGATTGCACCTGTCTTGTCTCGTTATAATCAAAAATATCTTTCCCAGATTTCCGTAATTGCTGCAAAACTGCCCCGCGCTCTTCTACTTGTGTTTTCTGATAACTGGATCCACCGACTGGTTTCATAGTAGCTTCAATAACGATATGGTGCCGTTGCGTTTGTGAGATTTGCGGTATAGAAATAGCCACTGGTGACGGTGCTCTAAAAGAAAGTCTAGACATTTTATTGGATACAAAGAGATATATATACTGTTTTTTTTTCAATTTTTTAGAAAGATAATTTGTTTTGACTGAATAAATTGGTCTGTTCAATGTCCATGTTTTTTTCACTTTTCTCTTTGGGTCGAAGCTGACCGTCCCTTTTACAGAAATAGATGACGATCATTGAAATTTCGAAGATGACTAACGAAGAGATTGAAAGTTTCATATCAGTTAAATTGTCGAATCTCATCCTATAGATTATGACAAGGTATATGCAAAAAATCGAAAGTAAAAGGAAAAACTCTTGCCAAAAAGTGATTGTATTCAAACCGCAACAGGTCGTCATTTTCGGTTTTTTTGGAACCCTGGATACGGCAAGGCATACGAGTATGAGAAGGTGCCACCATAACATTGAAATAAAGATTTTACGCCACTCGGTGTCGTCGACATCGTCAACTAAATCGTGAAGCATTGTTGATAAATAAATCCAGAATGCACCCAGGAAAATATCGTGCAAGATGTAAACCGATGTTATTCTTCGGTAACGTAGAATGGATGGTGTACTTTTGGCAGCTGCACACTGTAATAAACTGACAAATAATGGGACGACTGCGATAAACCAAAAAATACAGACAATAGTCCAACAAGTAGAAACCAACTCTATCTGTTCTACTATGTTGTCTTTGGATGTGTAAGTAATTACAAGAGCAGCAGAAGCCAGTAATCCGGTAATCAATCTTAAAGTTAATGTGAGTGTTTTGATAGATTTCGGATCTTGGAAATATTCCAGGTTACAGCATTTGGTTTTAGACATGGCGTTTAGACCTTCTCTCATGACAGTCGAGCTCACATATGTGTCATAGTCGTATTTGGTTAATGATAGCAGTACAATTAGAACCGATAGATACCACAAATCGACCTCGACCATGTACCAAAAAATACCACTTGCCATGCTGGCCAGTACGAATATTTCGAGCATTCCGTTTTATTACTAATATTGATTATTTAAATAGGGTATAATTTAGGAAAATTGCAAATAAGTTACCGATGGAAACAAAAGAAAATTCACCGAAGTCAACAAAAGAAAAGTGGGAAATAGATGAAGATATACAAAATTGGCTGGGGGATAGACAAAATACGGACTTGGGAGAGCAGGTTAAATTCTGGTTGGATACGGTTGAATTTAGTCGGGTCGACAATTTGAACGTAAGGGGTACGTGGGCCAGTTTGGAAGAACTTCCAAATGAACAAGAGGTACTAAAATCTATTGCATATATCGAACGTACACAACCAAAAAAGACATGGAATTGGAGATTACAACCACAAAGCGAACGATATGTAGATTGGTGGTGTCACATGCGTAAATTTATCGACGATTGGCCAGAATTCAAAAATTCTACTACAGTCGTACCTGTAAACAAATACCCTACCTACATTTATCCAACTTTGGAGAAATGGTCAACAATTTTAGATATTAAAACTGATGACCTGTCAGTAACGGCAGTACAGGATATGATTTTGGTCAAATTTGCGGAATGGTTGCTTAAACTTGCGCACGATCGACAAACATTTGGTTCCGAAAAGATATACAACCCAGAAATCCCAAGAATAATATTAGTGAATGGAAAAGAACCGATATTTAAAAAACTGAACCAACAATCCGCGAGACAAGTATCCGGAAAAATACAAGCACGAGATGCTTCCGTTATTTACATCATGGATGAAGGACGTAAGATCTTATCCGAAAGAGGAGATAACACGGATTTTTGGTTTAAAATTAATGAAAAGTATAATTGGTTATTAGGTACATAATTTGAACATGTATTAAATAAATGTTTCGTATATAAAACATACTGTTTGTAGTTGACCCTGGAAGACATCATTTTTAAAACATACTTGTATTGCCAATGTGTGACAGTGTGATAGTACTATCTAAAAGGTGCAAAGCCAGCATAAATCCGCTCAATGCCCCTGTGAAAAACAAAATTGACAATAAAAGGATCACTCTCATTTCGTTATGACTATTACACATACACATAAGCATGACCAATACAACGTATGCCGAAATTCCGACTGACGACAGTAAGTTTTCAGCCATAAAAACGTCTTTAAACGTACCGTCCGAAAGCACTAACCCCAGTACACAGCCGATCGCCAAAAAGCACGCAATTACAAGCCAATAAATTTTAGAAATAAAGGAGCTCAGTTCCCTCAGTTTCATCAATTCGTAGACATTGCTTTGCTTTCCTTTACAAGCTTCAATATCATCTAGCAAAGAATCATCGTCGTTTTTTGCAGTGTTTGCGCGGCGAGACATTTTGTATATTATTGTATTGCTTATATATTCAATTCCAAAAAGTTTGCTTGGTCTCGGATTTACTGGCTCCGCCTTACCGCGCCTGATTTTTTTGGGCCTGTTTCTCTTGTAATTCGTGTTGGCGCTCCTGAAGACAACGCTGTTCCTGCATCTCTTTATGCGGCAACGCGTGATTGGCACACGTGTGTTCAACCAAAACATTCCACGGGATTATTCCATTTTGGTAATGCGTGTATAATTGTTCAGAATCCGCAAAAGGCGAAACTGGGAATGTTATTTGAACCGCTAACTTTTTCTTCAAAGCATAAACTTCGGCGATTGTGCTTCGTTTTCGTTTTCCCAAAGCTTTCAAGACTTTCTCGGAGACTTCCTCGGCGTAAATCAAACTATACATATGTTGACATGCCGATTGGACGGCATGTTTCCAACTCATAATTGATTTCTGAAATATATCGTGGGAGCCCTCCGAATCAGCTTTATGTGGGACGTCCGACTTAAATAGAGCGCGTGGTACCCCGAACACACCACAAATAACATCTTCTTGCATTTTAAGTTGAGCGACCAAGTCGGAGCGGCCTGTCTGAATGGGTAGGTTTACTAATTTCTGTCCAAGTGGTAAAGCAACTACGTTTTCCAAGATATTCCCACCTTCGGAAATTCCACCGCTACCACCAAAAAAACTATCGTACATTTGTTGTTGATGTTGTAATTGCTCAACGTTTGATCGGTTTCTTTGAAATTTGTTGCGGTCCGAATCGTCTTGCATGTCACCATCTGCGTAGTAATCGTATTGAATGCCTTCTACGTTATCTGATTTTAATTCGACGGCTTCGGTCAAAATCTTTGGATTTGCACGGGTTTGTTCCATCGAAAGCGATGTTCCCAACAATGTATTCATATATCTCACTGTCGGAAGTAAATTACAGACAAGTGAACAGACTCGCCCAGAAGAAGTAGGTGAGAATCCAAAGCTGTCTAATACTATCGTGTCTGGAATAATGTTATTTTCGTTGTCCTTAACAAAATATTCACGGACACCGAGGTTGTAGTTTAAATAAACGTTGACAGACATTGCTTCCACAATTATAGGAACACGTAATCCATCGTCCATTGTGATTACTCTGACTACTGCAAACCCTTGGGAGATTACAGCGTCTAACAGATCTTTGCAAAAAGGCAACCAAAAATCAGTCATTATTTCTTGCATGTGGAGGTCACCCTTTCCTTTTTTACCGTCAAAAGTGATACCGTTACTGAATAATTGTTGCTGAATTATATTGCGACACGTGTTTATCGTTGGCGTTTGGCGTAAAAAAAGAGCTCCGTTAACCAAATCGTCTCGATTTATCAATAAAGCTTGGTCCATTTTTGTTAATTTGGAGGAAAGCTTATATAGTAATAAATGAATTTTGGTGGTGTTGTTTTGGTTTAATCCCAAACGGAATTTACAATGTCGATGGCATGCAAAATTGTACAGGCTTCGATTCCATTTCGAATGATTTTGGTTTGAGGAGAAAAATCAACCGCGTCGATGTATTTCAATGAAAATGGATATTGACGGACGACAGTTTTTGTTTTGACACCGTATGTTTCTTTACAGCGGATGGTTTTTGAAGTGATTGTGCTTAAAACAACACGCGCGTTTATAATTGCTGTTATGTCAGAGATTGGATTACAAAAATAGATGTAATTTTCCTTCATCCTTTTGTTATCAGACTTGATGTTTTTGTTGGTTAAAACTGTATAGTTCTCTCGATTGCACACTTCCGATAGAATGTGGGTGATATGACGGATGGAAACACGCCAGTATACGTCGCTGAGTTGGGTACTGCCGACAGTATCCGATTCGAATTTCATATCTTCCGCCGCGCTTGGCTTGACAAAGAAGACTGGGGTTGTATCTCGTAGAAAAAAGATTAAACATAAGGCGGTTGCGGTACTTATCAATAAATACATTAGTTTATGACTTGAACAAGCTGAACGGGATGGTTCCCTATACAAGTTTGTTGGGCGTGATTGACAACATTTCATATTGTTCCTTTACAAAAGAATAGTATATATACTGCCTCGGATTTTTAAAAAAAAGGATTGGATGTCACGCCGTCGAAATACAAAAAAATTCTATACCGCTCGGAAATTAATCGAACAAATCGATTTCTTTACATTTTTGGAAAGTGATAATAGACAATCCGCTCGCTGGGAACAAAAAATATTGGCATCTCGAATTCTAACATTTATTCAGAACATGAGTTTTGAGGAATTGGAGGAGGAGAGTATAACGGAGTTAAAGGATGTAATAGACAAAGCCATTGGTGGAATTAGTGTAATGGATGGTATGAAGTATAGCTTTGATAGTGTTATGACGGCGAAAAAATTGGCCAAAGAACAAGCACAAAAGGAAGAAAAAACAGATGCTACCCCAGTACCGGCCGTGGGAAAGGACCCAAGACCCCTTATTCGTTTTGATAAGAGTACAATCATATTATATTCAGGTGGCGGTGATTGGCAATGGAAAAACAAAGGTGATGAGTTTTGGATGCCAATTAAACAAAACGCCATGATTTCTAATGGAGCTGTCCAAGTGATAGACCAACAAACATTGAAGGTTTCTAACATACTCGATATTACACGCGAAATTAATACCAAGGTTCGACAGAAACGAAGACAACCTTTTAAGCTAACGGGGGGTCCTGAATATGATAAAATTTTGGCTCAAGCCAGAAAAGACATTCTCGCGGAAATACAAGTACAGACAGAAGAAATACCGGTCAGTGACGTGGGATATTCTTTTGATACCGTTAAAAAGAATATGAAAAAACGTATTATCGGCAACCCACTGTTAGCAAACCACGTGTCTCAACTTTTTTATGATAGAGTGACCCAGTTGATTATAGAGGGTAAAAGAACTGATATAGACGTTGCCGATGTTTTGCGGATTTTTCCAACTATTATGTTGCAGCCAGACCAAATGACCAAAGAAGTATTGAAAATTAGAAAAGGGTTTCTTATCAAAGTCGGCCCACAGCCAACACCACCGGTGGATTTGGGCAACCTGGAATCCAAACAGCCATCACTTACAGAGCAAGAGCAAAATGACTTTGAGGAGAATGCACTTCAGGTATCAGCGGTCCGCGCAGCAAGAGTTGGAAGAGAAGCAGCAGCATTGGCAGCCAAAGAAGCCAAAGAAGCAGCAGCATTGGCAGCCAAAAAAGAAGAAGAAGAAGAAGCCAAAGCAGCAAGAGCAGCAGCATTGGCAGTCAAAAAAGCCAAAAAAGCCAAAAAAGTCAAAGAAGCCAAAAAAGCCAAAGTAGCAAGAGCAGCAGCATTGGCAGCCAAAAAAGCCAATGAAGCCAATGAAGCCAAAGAAGCCAAAGAGAAAATACGCGCCGACGCAGAGAAAATACGCGCCGAGGCAGACGCTGCCAGAGATAAAATAAAGGCAGACGAGGCAGACGCTGCCAGAAATAAAATAAAGGCAGACGAGGCAGACGCTGCCAGAAATAAAATAAAGGCAGACGAAAAAAAAGCGGCGAGAGAGGCGAGAGAGAAAGCGGCGAGAGAGGCGAGAGAGAAAGCGGCGAGAGAGAAAGCGGCGAGAGAAAAGGCGGCGAGAGAAAAGGCGGCGAGAGAAAATGCGGCGAGAGAGAAGGCGGCGAGAGAAAAGGCGGCGAGAGAGAAGGTGGCGAGAGAAAAGGCGGCGAGAGAGGAGGCAGCGAGAGAGAAGGCGGCAGTAACAATTCAAGCGCTACAGCGTGGAAATGATGGAAGAGAAAAGGCGGCGAGAGAGAAGATTATGGGCCCCCCAAATGATGATTTTGATAGTGTGGAGGATGAGGAGAAAAAAGCAGCGGAGCGAAGTGCAACGCAAGAAGTTGAAAACCAGGAACAAATGTCTTTTCATTTTTTACAGGAAAGTAAAAAAAATGCAGACGACCGGAATAATATTACATACAGGATTGAATACGATGCGAATGTGATATACGGAAAGAAAGCTGCTGATGCAATGCGAAAAGTGCTGAACGAGACGTTTTCGAGCGGTGAATGGTTAGAAAACTCTAAGATTGACGACAAAACTACATTTACGCAGTTGCGACCCATTCTTGCAGACCTTTTCCCAATGTGTGAGTTGCATGATTTGACGGACAAACAATTAAAAGAGTCGGTAAATGGTATCCAATCACTTGGGGGGTGGGTTCTTGGGGGTTTGACCGATTTTACTGGTTTCACCAATACAGCAAATACCGAATCAGACATTGCAAATATCGAAAAATTGTTAACAAGTCTGCTGGTGCCTGACGACAAAAATAATCAATATCAGCCATCAACAGAAGTATTAACATTTGAAGGTTTTGTTGATGGTTCAGGAAAGACACAACTATTGTCATTTAAAGATCAAGATCAGCACCCGCGCTTCTTCAATCAAGATCTTACAGAAAATTTTTACAAAATAATGACAGTTACCACGCAAAAAAATATCGGAAAACTGCAGGCCATGAATTTGGGCCATGAATTTTTTATTTTTAAAAATAAGGGCATATTAAAAGTTTTTAAAATTGAGAACGACAGAGCAAAGGCCAGTAGCGAAAATGATGCAAAAATAAAACATTGGAAACCGCCCCTAACAACATCACTGGATTCTGCTGAGAGTCACTACCCATCACCAATCCCAGCAGGAGAATTGTCTGCTATGCTCGCCGAACTCTCTTCAATGGAAAATACAAGCGAATCCGAGTACGCAACAGAAGAAGAAGAATTTGCATCTGATTCTGAAGAATTCGCTTCCGACGATTTTTAGATTGAATAAGAGTAAATTGTAGAAAAGACATATAAATAGATGTAATAATCATTCAAATAATATAAAAGTAAATGTCTCACCAAATTATGTTGTGTTTTGTCAGGTCCGATTCCGACATATTAGAAGCCTCTTGGTTAAATCGCGCGGCGTCTTCCCTCGCATCAAACGAGGACGGTTCCGCGCCGTTCATCCACTCCGAGCTTTTGTTTTGTCCACCTGGTTCTGCTTCTGGCAAAGATTCTGTCGCTGGATTGGCTTGTAGTATTGTATATGGTGGTGCCGTTCACCTTGAAACAAAGCGATTTTCAAGAAAAGAGTGGTTTTTTAGGTCAATGAATTGTAGCAAAGGCCAGTATAACGAAATGATGCGTTATTGTCAATCCGCAAAAGGCAACGGGTTCAACCATATGGGCTATTTTCTCTACTGGAGTCCAATAAGTCCATCTCCGATGTCCTACACATACTTGGGGTTATCTCCCAGATATTTCTGCAGTGAAGTAGTGATCGCAGCGTTGAAAGCGGGTGATATATTAGACTCCTCGGTTTCAACATCGATGCACCCGAATGACTTGTATAAATTGGTTAAAGAAAATAGTATGGCAAATTGTGCACGTAGTATGAACTCTGTAAAGCTTAGTTTTGTATAAAAGAATTATTTTTTTTATTTAACATATTTAATATTTCTCAGCATGTGTTTTCGCCAATGCGACGACCCCGAAAATGGCGGCTCCCACACCAGTTATAAAAAACACCCACTTATCGGTTGGTAACATAATATTGTTGTCGAATACAACGATGCCGTTGATTATTGTACACAGACACCACGTTGATTGGTATATTAATATACAATAATAAGCGTGAAACCTTTTCAATCCTTTGTTTAACCAAATGACATGTACGACTATTGAAGCAATACACAGAGCTGTTGCAGCTATCAAATTATCAGGACGTACAGTCAAACTTCCATTTTCAATCACTCCCGTGACAGCAAAAGCTATGTATTTTCCAAAGACTGGCAGGGCGGCCCCCAATCCGCCCGCAATCACTGGCCAACCAACTTGTTGCGCCCATGTTGGCAAAGCTTTGCAGTGATCCAAAATAATCGAGATAGAAATGAACGCAACCCAACTGATCACTATGAACAAAGCCGATGTGAATCGTCCTAATAATTCTGGAGGTGTCTTTTCTGACGTTTCACCGTTTGCAGACGATACAAGTGCTATGGTACAACCCAGAAAAATAAAGATAATCGGTATCATTTCGCTTTTTTCCGGCGATTCGAATAGCACAATCCTCGTGACGAATAAATTAATAACGATAGACAACGTAGCAAATATTCCCACGACCGAAGTCGGCAGAAAAGCCAGTGCTACAAAATCGAGCACCGATGCACTGATGGAAAGGATTATGGCAACTAAAAACAATGGTCGTAAGCATACAGTTGAAGTCAGTGGTATTTTTCTTTTTTGTTGGCATGTTCTCGGGTCAAAGAAATTGGTTTGGCTTTGAGCTATTTTTTGAAAATTCATACTCAAACTACTTGAAACTGCAGCAAGGGCCAACAAAGAGAATCCTGCGATGGATGTAATAATCATATTCTGACTACATACGTTAGACTTAAATATAAAATGTTTTAGTATATATCAACAAAATATGGATTTAATTTTATTTAAAGTATTTTATTAGTAAAGTTTGCGGAGAGTTTGAAAATTGTTCATATCTTCACAAGTGATCGTTTCACGCTTGGCAATACCAGCAATAAACGCTGCCCCACTAAAAATAGTAGTGAGCTCTTGTTCCGCCGCTGCTTGTAATGCGTCCACCGCCTCAACGTTAAAACGCACAGTCTCTGTCGAATGTCTTGCAGCTTCTTGCTTGACAATGCGTTTAAAGGTAGAACGTGGCAACATTGTAGTAGTTTTCTCTTGTAACATTTTGACTTCCTTTTCGTTACGACGTTGTTTGCGATTTTTTTTTTCGACGACTTTTTGAGTTTCTTTTGTTTGATTTTGACTGATAACTGACATTTTTTTTTTTGTTTGATTTTGACTGATAGTTGTTTGATTTTGACTGATAGCTGACATTCTGTTTTTGTTTGGTCTTCATATCATGATAATTGATAATTTCCATTATTTGTGTTACGTTTCTTGGTTTTTTTTTTGGCCCACGGGCGAAGTATGCGCGAAGCTGGGTGCTCTGCTCCGCCAAACTTTTTTAGCCAAAATAAAAAAGTTCCATTTCCTATAATTTTCTAACATTCGAGTCAGATCTTACCCGATTAATCGGGTAAGATTTCGTTCACATGTTAGAAAATTATAGGAAATGGAACTTTTTTATTTTGGCTAAAAAAGTTTGAGATTTTTTGGCGGCGGAATGAAGTTAGTCATAATACGGAATATGTTAGGAATATTCTGCCTACGGATCGTTGCGTGGTAATAGCCGTAAACACCCAAGCGGAATAAGATCACAAATATGACAGACTAGCATCAATTTCCACAGATTGCTAAAATTAGTAGCTGTAATTCCAAATACCCCCGCCAA
>Ga0209091_10005171_pt1 | contig 9989 bp, 8 predicted proteins | sample ArcticOcean_MG_C_6_FD_187438 | JGI IMG/M metagenome (GOLD analysis project Ga0209091, IMG submission 187438) | Marine microbial communities from western Arctic Ocean - ArcticOcean_MG_CB8_128 (SPAdes) (version 2) | ecosystem: Environmental > Aquatic > Marine > Oceanic | place: Arctic Ocean: Canada... | reverse complement strand
TTGAATTAGCATTGAAAATTCTACCGGTAATTCCTGAGAACCGATGCCGTCCTCATATTGATATTACTGCAAAACACATCTCTCGCTGGCCAGAAAATCCACAACACCCTGCTTGGGAAAGTGATCCAATCTCAGCCTTAAGAACTGCATTTAGGCATGGTGAATTAATGCTAAATCTCAATGTTCCTCCAAAATGGGATGGCACTTGGGCTACAACTCGTCTTGGATTACGCTGGTATCGCAATGCTGTGATGTTTGATGAGGGTAGTGCAGCAGATGGGCAACTAAGTGGTGAAACTGCAACATTTAAGATCGCAGGAGCACAGATTTACCACGATCCAATACTCCTCGGTGATTGTGATGCTGTAGCAGCAAATAAAGCCAGCATTTCTTGTATGCCTACTTGGCCACAAACTCACCCATTAGCATTGGATGACAAACTTCTAACTTGGGCCTTAGATTTCAGTGATGGTGGAACACCCAATTGGCTTGTTGAATAATTTTCGATGAGCATAAATTCAATCGGAGGCGATAGGGTGGAATATAATCTTAATCTTCTAAAATCAACACGAATAATGTTTTTATTGGGTTTTTTAGCTGGTTTTAGCCCTGTTATAATGTCAATGCTTTCTGGATTAAACCTCGAAGACGCACTGTTTGAATTTGCATATTATAGAATATCAGATGCATTGACACTAAGAGCGTTCGAAGGTTATTTGATACCATTAGGTATTATTGCGTTCTTCATCAAATACAAACTGTTTCAAAATGATAATCTAAAACAAAAAATTAGTAGAGATTTATCTGTAGTGATTACTCAATTTTTAATCGGTTACTTAATGGCATTTTCAGCATTATATCTAATGCTTGATTTTTCCTTTTTCTTTGGTTCAGTAAGAGCAATGCCATTCGTATTAGGATTTTTTATTACCCTACTTGTGATCAATATGTTGCTAACCAATACTACACTTCTTGATGCCATTAAGCAATCCATAAAGGAGAAAAAAAGTAACCTCAATAAAACTCAAATCTTCGCTGTTATTGAAGTTGGATTATTACTGGTAGCAGGATTAGCATTAGCTTTACCAAATACATGGGATATGAGTGGTTTTGCTCCAGATCAGCCTCAATTGAAAATCGGTGATTGGGGTAATATGGAGGCTCAATATAGTGTCATAGAAACAACAATTCCAGTTTTTACTTCCGCACCAGAGTTCCAGTATTGGCCTGCTGATGATGATGGTTCAGAATGGAATGTGCATGTTTTCATGCCAAGCATAACTGATTCGGATGTAGATTCAAAGCAACTGGGCGTCGCTATTTACCTTCATGGCTATAGTGGAGCAGATGTAGAGGTTTACCGAGATACGTTGGAATTACTCGCCTCTAGGGGCCTTGTAGCTATATTTCCCCAGTACATTAGCGATTTGGATTTGAGCAGTATCGACAAGGATTTCGAATTGATCTATGAGGAGGGTGGTTCAAACCACCCCCAACATCAAACCCGCTATGATATGGCTTGGTTGGGAATCACTAGAGCGATTTCCGCTCTCAATACAACTGTAGATGGTGAATTAGCAGCAATTTTACAACAGCATACTGGAACAAATACTACGATAGATCTGACAAATCTCTGGATAGGTGGTCACAGTATGGGTGGTGGAACTACTTTCTCTATGCTCGATAGGGCGTTGGATCTTGGCTGGGGCTCATCGTCTTTACAAATCTCATTAGAGGCATCATGGGTTCATGCACAACGCGGTAATCCATTGCGGGGAAATATGTCTAAACTGCCTGACCATACATGGGCTCAACTCACAGAGTATTCTTCCGATTATACAGTCCACCCATGCCAGGCAAGATGGCAACATGAGCGTATATCGCAGAGAGACTCATCACTTCCAATAAATGACTCACAAGTACAATATCTTCGCATTGAATCTGATTATTATGGATTTCCTAGGATGATGGCAAGCCACTTTATTCAAGCATCCTTTATCCATGATAATTTTGCAGATTTATCCTATTATTCTCGAATCGATGCTCAAGCAGCAAGAATTTCAACTCAGCCACAATTATTCACTGCAGATTCACAACTGTTAATTTCAGCACAATCATTCCTTAGTGATGAAAATCAGCAAATGACCGATCTTGGAGATTGGTCTGATGGCCACCCAGTCAATGGCATTAAAATGATACAAAAACCATTAGAGCAGCCAATAGCAGATGGTTCTTATTGTACCGATGCACAATAAATTATAAATTTAGAGATACGCCTTCATCTATTAGGAAATGGCAGATTGCAATCGCTAAATGTCCTTGTAACCATTCCTCTCCTAATGAGCGAGGAATAGTATTTTCCATAAGTTTTTCAGACTCAGTTAATGGTTTGTCATCACTTAGAATAAATGCAATATCAATACCACTGACCTCAGTTTCATCCCACTCACCTACTGCTGTTGATAGGGGTTTACTCTGCAGTGGGATTGCGCTATCTGCATTCCACAATCGTGGCGCTCCAGCATCTAGACGAATGATTGTGGAATTTTTCCATTCACTAATTGTGTTGTCAATATCTCCGCCACCATCATAGATTCCATCGGATCGTTGTAGCCACTGACCTCTTGCAGGAGTTGGTAATTGAATCACCTTACCAATTTGTCCGGCTACAGCCCTTTCTTCTGCATGAACTCCCTTCAGTTCAGCACCGACGAATTTTATTCTTCTACTCGGTCCTGGTCCACCATGTAGATGTAGGATGATTTCACTATCCCTTCTCATTCCATGGCTTGTCATCAATGCTGCCATCAATGCTCGAACTAGTACATCCATGCGCCCAGCAGCACCAGCCATATCATTCAAGGGTAATTTTCCTTGAGCCATTGCTCTATTGCCAATAATTGCGAATCTTCTCATCACAACCACCTGCTCTATAGAATCAATATCCTCTTTCTACAAAAGTTTGAATCGCATCACACATCTTCTTTTGGTCTTCTAAAATGAAATGAGCACCATGTGAGTCAACCAAATATCCTCTTGGCTTATCCGGATTTCCAAGGTCTTCTAAACGATTAGCAATTACTGCGGTCATACCCGAATTCTCTATTTGGGCAACGGCTCGATAAATCAAATCATTTTGTTTTATTCCGCTTTCAAGTTTGAATCCGATTCTAACTGAATCAGAACATAACTCTTTCAAAAGTTGAATATGCTTTGCACCTTCGTTCAAATCAACTTGCAAGCTCCCTTGTTGACTAGCAACTTTACCCTTTGCTGGGTTGGCAACAATATAATCTAAAACAGCAGCACAATGAATCCACGCATCAATATTATCCTTGGCAATAGCCAATAGTTCCACTAACATCTCATCAGCATCAGGAGTTGAGATAACCAATGGTAACCAACTTGGTATCGGGCATGAGACAACTCCAGCAACACAAGTAATGTCATGTCCCAGACGATAAAAGTGATCTGCTATAGCCAATCCAGTAGCGCCACTACTTGTATTTTGGACAAACCGGATATCGTCAATTGCAGAACGAGTTGCTCCTAGTGTTACTACAATGGATTTTCTTTTTGGCTTGATTCTATTAACGAAATGAGCAAACGTTGCAACGATTTCATCATGTGGAGGTGTTTTCTGTTTACCCTCTACATTTGGTCCCCAAACAACATCAGCACCATGTTTTCTTACTTCAGCAACGAGATCATCGGTAATAGGGTCGCCTGCTAAATCTGAATGCATACTCGGTATCAACATAGTCGCTGTACCCCTTCCTCTAGCAGCTGACAGTGCCATTAGTAGTGGTCCATTATTGAGGCCGTGAACGAAACCGGCCATCAAATTACGAGTGGCTGGTGCTACCAAAATTCCGTCAAATTCATCCAAAGCAGACAAATCGCCATCCCAGTCGGTAATGACTTCACATTGACTAGCCCAACGAACTGCTAAAGGAGTAATGATATTCTGTGCAGATTGTGTCATTATAACAGTTAATTCAGCACCATGGCGACGTAACTCTCTTGCTAAACGGACAGTATCTACGGCTGCTATTCCGCCAGAAATACCCAATACGATTCGCAGGCCGGCAAGACTAGAGCCGCGAATCTCGACATCGGTATCCCGTATCGCCATGACAGTGCCAAACAGAACTTGCTCAAGACCCCTTCGCCATTAATTTAAAGCGATTGCAACCCAAAACGAGCCAATGTTTGAAGACGGTGTTGCATGCCCAGCAAATAATGACAGGGGACAGAGGCGGAGAAATAATCCCAGCGGGGATTGCTCCATCAAAAATTACTTCGACGCAAAATACCTTTGCTAGAGTTCATCGTGGTACAGCATTCATCTTAGCCATTGACACATTGATCATAGTAATTTTTCTTTCAAGTTTATTTGAAACATATCTATTAGAACTCGGAGCGCCACAATTAGCACAAGTCATTGTAATCATACCGGCGGTTGTAGGTGGTTTGGTTTGGACTGGTTATCGAAGGCAGAAACAATGGTCATATTGGCCAGCAGCAGTAATTATTTCACTTGCAGCGTTATTTTTTGCAATACTTACCCTTTACGACATATTATTATTTATTCAAGGAAATATGGGCAGTTTGCTTATGGCAGTATTGCTTGGGTGGGCTACTTTTGGTTCGGTAAGAAGAGTCAGGTTTCACTTCCACCCAGGGTATAAGGCTGCATTTTTCGGAGAAGGTGAAGATAATTCAATGGATTTAGAATTAGAAGAAGGTGAAATGTTCGCAGCCTGTTCTAGTTGTCTTGCTGTTTTGGCTATTAGGCCCAATATGCTTAATGTGGATGACAGATGTCCTCATTGTAATAACAACTTAGTTAGCGAAAAGAACGCAGCAAAATATAGAGAAGAAGAATAATCAATCTCTAATTATTTGACACTTTAATCCATAGCGAATATAGGCTTCTTGAGCATATATCCGTCTAATAGCAAATTGAACCTGATCGCCAATTTTAGGATTATTATCTTCATCATCTACCAATAGGAATACGCCTCTAGGCCCTTGTTCAAAGCGGACAAATACAGTGGTGATTCCACCCAGCAAAGGTGCCCTAATTGAAAACTCAGAAGGAGCACCTGCTGCTGCAAGTTTAGTCCATGACTCAATAGTTGCAACTCCATGTAAAGGGGTACTTGCTTGGGGCATTAGGCTGCCCTTTGCATCCATTTGACGAGGTGGCCATATCAACTCTCCATCCACTTTTTGGCTCATCAAATTAAGCCTTGCAGCAGCACCCTCTTGGTATTGCTGCTGTGAAACATATGCGCCTTGAGAAACATGTTCAGGTAAGCATTCTTTTTCCCAAGCCAAAGTAATTTGTTGGTGAAACTCTTCGTCAACTTCTAAACCACCCTCTGGTTCCCACAATTCTACCTCACAATCAGTTTTGCAAACCACAACTCTTGCATCATCACTAATGCACAAGTCCCAATCAGCTGTAAGTTCTTCAGAATCATCATTGGATGTTTGCATTACTTCAACACCGGTAGCCATGAACATAATTGAACCTTCAACATCGCTCAGTGCGTTGATAGAATTTATTTGAGTTCCTTTACTCTGCAGTAATTGAATGGCTGCGATCGCCAAAGTAGTGTAATCAGAATCAGCTCCAAAAACGCAATCATCTCCCAAATACCAAGGTGATTGTACAACACACGAATCCTCTCCAACACAGGCTAGATAACCTTTCCAAACAATGGTTTCTTCATCCATCATCTATCCCTCCCAAATATATGAACAGCGCATGTAGCACCAGAACCACCAACGTTGTGGGTTAATCCAATTTTAGCATCACGAATTTGTCTTGCTGATTCAACAGTACCTTTCAGTTGCTTGAATACTTCAACTGCTTGACCAGTACCAGTAGCGCCGAGAGGATGGCCTTTTGATTTCAATCCGCCACTTGGATTAATTGCAACATCGCCTTCATTTCTTATTCCTCTACCTTGTCTAGCAAATAATCCACCTTCACCTCTATTAGCAAAACCTAGGTCTTCTGTTGCCATTAGTTCAGCGATGGTAAAGCAATCATGAACTTCTGCTAAATCGATATCGGTTGCTGATACACCTGAACTTTTGTAGGCTTGAGCAACCGCTTTTTGGGTTGCACTCATTTGAGTGATGGAGTGTCTATCGTGCAGGGCTAAATGGTCTGAACCAGCGCCACTCCCTTTCAACCAGATGGGGTCATCAGTAAACTCTCTAACAACATGATCAGCAGCTAAGATTACACAAGACGCACCATCTGATGTCGGACAACAATCGTACAATGTCAGAGGGTCTGCGACCATGAAACCGCTAGCAGCCTTCTCGAAGGATACTTCTTTGCGAATATGAGCAAACTCGTTTTCAAAACCGTGCATATGATTTTTGACACTTATGTTGACAAGGTCATCGTGGTTTGAGCCATATTCATGAAAATGCCTTCTTGCCATTAGAGCATAAGTGCCTGGGAAAGTTAGCCCCGCTAATCTTTCCCATTCTGTATCACCTGAGACGCCAAGCCAGTATCGCTTTCGTTCTGCACTGAGGTCGTTCATTTTTTCAATACCGCCAGCTACTACGATATCCGCCTCTCCACTTTTTATTGCCATCATGGCATCTCTTAGCGCAAAACCAGATGAAGCACAAGCATTCTCAACTCTTCTAACTGAGCAACCCTTCATTCCAGAGTGTTCAGTAAGTATAGCAGCGGTGTTTCCTAATTGGGCTCCACCGAATGCAACACTACCAATAAAAGCCTCATCAACTAAATTGGCCTCAAAATTCTTGTCTACTGAATTGAAAGCATTTGTTGCCGCTTCGGCCCACATTGCTTTGAGTCCGAGTGGATGATTTCCATACTTGGTTTGGCCCGCACCGATTACAGCGACATCAACCATGACACGCCGAGGAGTATTAGGCACTTGATAGCAACGGTTGCCAAGCAATAAAAAGTACATTTGAGAAGATAATGGCGCCCGATTTCTCCAATAAAACTAATGTGATTAGCCATAGACTCTATGAAGGGGTTTCTCACGCCCTTGAATTATGCTGCGACAATGCAGAAAACACGGACACTTCAGTGGCGCTAATTGCCCTGTTTGTAATGAAGAAGGAAAATTCATCATGAGCGACAGAGAATCTAACTCCCTAGGCCGCATGTTGGCTTTGGTTCTTCGTCACGCTCCTGAAAAATTTAATGTTGAAATGGATATCAATGGATGGGTAAACTCTCGTGAGTTATCAGAATCGATTGCAAAGCAACGCCGTAATTATCACTGGCTACGAGCATGGCACTTCGAGGCTATTTCAGATGCTGATGAAAAAGGACGCTACCAAGTTGAAGGTGAAATGATGAGGGCAACATATGGGCACTCTATTGAACTTGAGTTAGATCTACCAACTGATGAAATTCCTGAATCTCTTTACTACCCTTGTGAAGAAGAACAAGTCGCTACTCTGATTGAGTTCGGAATACTTGCTGGTGACAGAAATCATGTTCACTTATCGAAAACAATAATCAATGCATTGGAAGCAGGTCATGTGAGAATCAGCAGACCATCTATTGTAGAGATTGATACAGTTCGTGCAGTTGCAGATGGGCACATCATTTATCGAGCAGGAACTACTGTTTACCTCGTTGATGAAATCCCTGGAGAATATCTTTACCAAGTTGAATCTGATGACCCATCTATCGAAGAAACCTTCGCACAATGGGAACTTGAGGAAGCGGAAGCGGCTGTTGCGGCAGAAGAAGCAGAAGCCCAAGCAGCTATTGCAGCAGAAGAAGCAGAAGCCAAAGCGGCTATTGCAGCAGCAGAAGCAGCAGCAGCCCCTCCAGCAGACGAAGAAGAGTGATTCAGCAATTGCAACTTTGCGATAAAACTGCTATTTGGCAGTTTAATATATTGCATAATTGAGGTTGATGGATGGAAGACTTGATAGAAACTCAACTGTGTGGAGTCGTTATGGCAGGGTTCGACGGTATGCGCAAAGGGCGCAAAGAAGCAGCGGATAATCTTGGTTTTTCCGAAGAAGGAGATTGTCCTCGCTGTGGTGGTAAGTCACAAGATTCTACAATGGAAGGATATCTACAATGCGAATCCTGCAACCATGAGTGGTCCGATCCAAACCATGTCGCTACAAGAGCTCCACCTCCACCGCCAGACCATAGAAGGGATGCGGAATTAATTGATGAGTTCAAACGAGATATGGAAAGTGGTCGATTAGCAGACCTTTTGGGTGTGGAAACTAATCTTACCGATAAACAAGAATCTTCCCTTACTAGGCTTGAGGATAAGTGGATGACTGGCATGCAAGGACACTTCAATGCTGCTGTTGAGGAAAGAAAACCATTAATGATTAGTTTTGATGAAGATGACAACATAGTCTCTACTGAAGTAGCGGCACTAACAATCGTATCCAATGGTTTTGACGGTGGGGAAGAAATCCGTCTTGAATATCCTGCAGTAGGAACAGAATTCTATTCTTACAACGAACAATCGCCAACAGGTTGGAAGCGTGGACGCAGTGCTGAAGACACTGCACGTTCAATAACCAATGTCATCAATCGCTCTAGTAAATTGGTTTATGCCAATTTAGAAGGCAATAGAATCTCCTTTGAACTAAGAGAAAGTCATTTGAAAGCAGAGTCATTGGTTTTATTCGTTGATGACCCAGGTGGTACAGACATTGTTGCTGAAAAGGGTGGAGTAATTTTAGACGCAAGGAATGTAAAGGACTTCAATGATTACAAGACAGTAGTTGCTTTAGTATTGGAAGATGGAATAATTTCTCCAAGCGAAGATCAATTATTATGGGCAATGCGCCAGCAGTTAGGTATCGATGATTCGTACCATGTCCAAATTGTAATGGAATTATTCGGTGATAAGGCCCTCAAGGAATGTACCGGCTGTAGCAAGATGGCCGAATTACACCCCGAATACGCTTCTTGGTTCTGTCATCATTGTGAAGTGTGGTGTTAACTCTAGTATTTTGTACTCAGTGCATGATTCTATAGGATTTATTTTTGATTGCGATTATTACAGATTTCTGTATAATTGATTTTACAATCAATCTTTTTGGAGGCATTCTTCATAAGGTGGTTCACTATGCCAAGTAACAGGCGAGTATTATGGCTGATGAAGTATTGTATATTGGAATCGATTTAGGAACTTTTAGAAGTGTAATGGTATCTTCGGATAGTCATGAAGAAGAAGAGCTCACAGTTATTGGAACCCCAAAGGATGCAATTGCAAAGAATTTCCTTAAGCGTGATGTATTGTTCGGCGAAGAGGCATTAAAGAATCGCCTTGCTCTAAATCTATTCCGTCCATTAGAAAAGGGTGTTATCAAGGATACTTCCGAAGATAGAAAGCACATCGCTGATTTCATTACTCACTTAATCGGTCTTGCAGACCCTGAAGAATATAACCGCGTTGTTGCGGTTATTGGTGCACCTGCTGAAGCAAGTCACGTAGACAAAACTGCAATTTTTGATGCTGCAGCAGGTTCAGTAAACGCTGCAATGATTATCTCAGAACCATTCGCAGTCGCTTATGCACTGGATATGATAGAGCATACTCTTGTTATCGATATCGGTGCAGGTACAGCAGATTTGTGCCGTGTATACGGAACAATACCAGGACCAGGTGACCAAATGCATACAGGACATGGCGGAGACTTCGTCGATGCTGAATTGATTAAGCAAGTCCAAGCAAAGTATAACGGTGCACAAATCACCAAAGATATGGCACGTCGCTGGAAGGAACAATTCTCATTCGTTAGTACTTCAACACCTAAGAACCCAATAATGGTTGACTTTTCAATCGAAGGTAAGGCAATGTCATTGGATATTACTGATTGTATGCAAGCAGCATGTGAATCAATAGTTGACCCAATCGTTGAGAATGTCAAGACTCTAATTGCAGACTCAAACCCAGAGTTCCACGATCAATTCCGTGCTAACATGGTTT
>Ga0209091_10005166_pt1 | contig 9996 bp, 4 predicted proteins | sample ArcticOcean_MG_C_6_FD_187438 | JGI IMG/M metagenome (GOLD analysis project Ga0209091, IMG submission 187438) | Marine microbial communities from western Arctic Ocean - ArcticOcean_MG_CB8_128 (SPAdes) (version 2) | ecosystem: Environmental > Aquatic > Marine > Oceanic | place: Arctic Ocean: Canada... | reverse complement strand
CCGTAATCATCTTGCTTTTTGACTGGATCTCTATCCATGCCTTGTGGAAGGTCTGGTGCTTCAGTCTCGATAATATTTAATCCGTATGTGGCAATAATCTTATTCAATTGCGCTGAATCATCTCTTGCTACAAGGCTCCATGCCTCTCCCTTTCGCCCAATTCTACCTGTTCTACCAACTCTATGGATAAAGGAATCAACATCATTAGGAATATCGTAATTGATAACCATTGTAATACCATCAACATCTATTCCACGTGATGCAACATCTGTAGCAACAATTGTTTTGAATTGGCCGCCTTTGAATTTATCTAGAACCTTCTCTCTTTGGTTTTGATTCAAGTCTCCATGCAATCCTGCAACATCAAATCCATGCTTAGAAAGTCTTTGAACAGCCAAATCTACCATTCTTTTTGTGTTGCAGAAGATGATTGCTTGTCCATCTCCGTTTTTAGTTAGAAGACGTCCTGCAACCCACAACTTGTTGGCACGACCAATACTTACCATATACATGTCAATTGGAGGGATATCTAATTCCTCAACATTGGTCAATACAAATTCTGGTTCATTCATGAATTCATTTGCTTCATCAATAATCTCTTGAGGAAATGTTGCTGAAAAGAGTAAGGTTTGTTGGCGAGAAGTCATTTTTTCAACAACCCACATGATGTCGGGGAAGAATCCCATATCCAGCATCCGATCCGCCTCATCGAGACAAAACAAAGTTGGGCTTGACAAATCAATATGTCCTCGTTCGGACATATCCATTACTCGTCCTGGAGTTCCAACGATAATATCGACGCCATCTTGTAATGCTCTAGCCTGCTTTTCTAAATCTGTTCCACCATAGACTGTAAGAATTGTAAGTCCAGAATCTCCTTGAACTATTTTCATCTCCTCAGCGACTTGATTTGCCAATTCCCTTGTAGGAGTTAATATCAGAGCCTGCAGTTTACCACTTGCTGTACACTTGCTAATGATTGGAATTCCAAAAGCCCCAGTTTTACCTGAACCTGTTCTTGCTTGACCGATAACATCTCTGCCACTAAGAGCCAATGGGATAGTGTCTTTTTGAACTGGAGTTGAATACTCCCAACCAAGTTCTTCTATTCCATTTAGGATGCCTTGAGGTAAGTCCCAATCAGTGAAGCGTGTGGTTGTAAACATATTATTGACTCTCCGTTTCTATTGGGTTGGACCCTCTACGGAATGAGAGCCCTTGACACTAAATCAGTAATTGTCCGCTTCTGCGATTTCTCTTTGTAAATCGCCCATCCAATATTTCAAAGCATTTTCTTTGTTCATTGGGCGGCGTGTTTGGCGAACATGCTCAAGAATGTATTGTCTAAATTTCAAAGACTTATTTCGGTTAACACCCTTAGGAGTCATACCATCCCATAGTCTGTCAAATTGCTCTTCTTTGTCGTTGAACGGAGAATCACTCATGATAACACACCTCTTTAGTAATCGGCCCACCGACCTCCCCCTCTTAATGATGCCGCATTTTTTAAGGAGTAAAGGAAACACTGTGAGCCAAAAAATGCTTAACTTTTACCTAGAAATCTGCATCATCATCTGAATCTAAATCAGGTCCGAAATCATCCTCATACCCATAGACTTCATCTTGTGAATATGAACGATATGCATTTTTTCTTTCGGCTTCCTTTTTCTTTATCTGCTCATTCATTGCGACCATTTTCTGAACTATTTCAGCTTCTGTTAAAAGATGATCTGGTTTCTCACTAATATCTTCTGATGGACTGTTTCTATCTGAAGGAAGAGGGTCCAATCCGAACTTTTTACCCTGTGATTCAGCAATTTCACGATCTAATTGAGGAACTGGTATTGCAGCCGCAAGGAATAGATTCTTTTGAGCTTCAGTGCCTTCAATTTCTGCATCGAATACCATTTCTTTCAGGCTTTTAATTAGTCCACTATCAGTCTCAGTGCGAAGCAATTCATCAGCCGTCACACGTAAAACATCTTCACTTAGCAGGCGTGGTAGCAAATCGATACACGCTTTGCGAACTTGCAAATCCTTGCTTCTAGTTCCAGAAAGTACAATGTCTTGTGCTCTACCATTGTCTTTATCCAATTTTTGAATCGCTTTAATTGCTGAAATACGGACTTGTGAATCGACATCTACCATTGCCCGTTCAGCGAACAATATCGCAACTCGAGGCTCTCTATTAGCCAGAGTTGGCAATGTTTTTGCAGCGATTCTGCGAACTTCAATACTTTCATCATTAAGTGCCCAGGAAACTAAATCCCATGCAGAAGAACCACCTTTCTGCAGTACTTTTCTTAGTAATTTAGCCGCCTTTATTCTGTATTCTTTATTAGGTTCAAGCAACAATCGATCAATGTGTAAACAAACAACTTCCGGCCAAGTATCGGCTAGACCTTTCAGTGCATCCCAAGCATTATCTTGTCGGAACTTTATAGGAGAACGCAACTCATTTACTAGTATTGTTTCAATACCAGAAGGGAAGACTGGGGCAGATATTGAAAGCGCTTTACTCGCAGCCTTACTAACATCAATATTCTCATCATCAAGGAGAACGCTCAACCAGTCAAACATCTCGTCGGACTTCTGAATTGCAACTTCGGGTAATGCCTCTAAGGCAGCAACTCGAATCGCAGGGTCGGCGTTTTGAAGTGAAGATAGTAGAACTTTATGGGCTTCTGTTGAAGAAAATCCTTTCAGCCTTTGTAATGCTCTAACACCGTCTACTTGCGTCAACTGATAATCTCTCTCGGTCCAAACAGACTTTGCTGATTCAATTTCTCCTTTAGCCAGCGGGATAATATCCTGTTTTCGCAAACCTTGCCACGGACCTCTTTCGGTCTTGACAGTGGCCTTAGTCTTGGCTTTTTTCTCGCTACCCACATTGATGGGCAATCCGGTTCTTGGGTCTCTTGCAATGTATTCACGTGACAATTTCAACACCCCTATGAGGCCCGCATATACACCATAGAGATGAACCTATGGCAGTAATGTTCCAATCCCATTGTGCACAGTAATAGAGATTCCACCATACTTTAAGTCTAATATGGCTGTTTCACGCGTATTCTTATACATCGTTCAACAAATTAATTGAAGCAGTTGTTACTCCCCGTAGCATGGATAGTCGTTTAGTCAGGCAAAATGGCATTGTTTTTATTCTATTAATGACGCTATTAACCTCATCTTGGTCTGCAATGATTACATCAAATGATCCACAAATTACTGTTGATGAATCGGTGAAATTCATTTCCCATTCAAATAATGATTTCAATTCTAGTAATGGCTTTCTCTTTGAGAATACTTCAGTCATTAATTCCACTGGGGAAGCAAAATTAACTCGCCCAGATATTCAATGGGGATCTACAAATGCTAATGGATTAATAACCACACGTACTGGTGCGTGCACCGAATACCTTGAGCAAACAAACGAAATTTGGTTAATGGGTGGCCGTATGGACCCGGATCCAATGACAAATAACGATGAAGGGCCAACTTATGCAGTAGAAATATTTGATATTTCAACGGGCACATGGAGTCTTTCTAATTCAATGTTAAATGAAACTCAACAATATGCCGGTTGCGCACAAATTGGTGGGAAATTATACCTGGCAGGAGATTATCATCCTACAGCAAGCCCCGAAATAAGGTCTCAAGGACTGCTACAGAGTTTTGACTTGAATACTGGCAATTGGACAATGATGACTCCAATGCCAACGGGTGCAAAAGTTGGCTTGGCAGGGGTTGATGCACTCGACGGTTATCTCTATGTCGCTGGTGGAGTCAATAGACAGAATCGGATTGACACCACGGATAATTTATTGCGTTACGACCCTGTAACCGATAATTGGACCCAATTATCGAGTATGAATTATGTAAGACACTCTTTTACTTTGACCGCCTTTCACGGAAAATTATACGCACTTGGAGGAGTTTCGGAAGAAATAGATCCAATTACTAATTTATCTGAAACCATTGATTCCAACCGTACTGAAGTTTACGACCCCGCAACTGATACTTGGACTAATTTGAGTGATTTGCCGATTTCACTGGCGGCACATGCTGCAACTGTATTCAATGATGAAATTGTACTGATGGGTGGATACGAAGAGCAAACTTGGAATGGATTGGCCAACAAAAAAATGTTTGGATATCACCCACTAGACCAAACTTGGAGATTGTTGCATACACTTCCCATAGGAATATATGATTCAACTATAGCTTCTGGCAGTGGTACAATAGTGTATGCAACAGGAGATACTTCTAACTCAAGATTCACATCATGGAATGCGATTTACCTTGGAGATACTGAATATTTTGACAATCCAAATGAGCATGAGGGATGGATTACTTCCCTGCCTGTTGATTTGAGATATTCACCGCAGGGTACTGCCACTCCTTTGTGGATGACATTGGATGGTAATACCCCATATGGCACTGATTTACAAATGCAATACAAATCTGGCTCAGATGCAGTTTCTGCGGGCATCAATGCTTGGCAACCGATAGGATCAAATGCAAGTATTCCTCAATTTGTTGAGATTGGAAACCACTCACTTAGCAATCTTAGTGAAGATACATCTTTTATGCAATACAGAATAAAATATACAACCACTGCTATGCAAAATTGGTCGACTCCCGATTTGGATAATGTGGAAATAATTAGTGAAAATGCTGCAATCACTTCGTCAATACCAAATACGATGCATCCAAATGCTGCCCCTGTTTCCTTCACAACACATCATCACGCATATTCTAATTCAGCGCAATATCAATTATCAATTGTTTCAGCAAACTCTCAAGGATTCAAGGAAACAGCATCCCAATGGACCACAATAACTTGGTCAAAGGATAGTAATTCCTTCACCGTAAGTGATCCTGATTCAATGCTGATACCTTCGCAGACATCTGTTCAGAAGGGTTTGAGTAACCAAGATGGTCAGCTAATGGATTGGCAATTCTCCTTATCCGAGGGGCTCGCTACTGACTATCTTTTAATGCAAGTTAAAACTGTGGGATTGAGGAATACAACATATACACATGCAACACCTATTAACATTGATAAAGAAGTAGATGTAAGAATAAAATCTATTTCAGCAAATTTTACTAGTCAAGGTAACTACACACTTCAAGAAAATGAAATCGTTCCAGAATTAACCAAACTAAATTTGGTCGTTGAGAATTATTTCACAACATCTGGAAATCAATTATTATCTGGAACAATACAAGCACGGGTGCATTTGGATATTATAGAATTCAATCAAACTGAAGACGGTAATGATGTTTGGGCTAATGCTACAACCGGATGGTTCTCCCTCAACATTGGTCAAGAAACAAATATTGAATATACTCTTCCAGAAAATGTCTCAGGTGAATCAAGTATTTGGATTGAAGCAACAACTATGGATAATTTAATCTTGAACGTTAATGAAACCCCACACAATTTTATTCTAAATATTGAAGTTCCAGTAATGCTATCCAATACAATTACTGATGGAGGGTACATCAATAAAGATGCCAATCGATTATACGGTATACAAATCTACAATGTTGGTGGATTCACAAATAATACAACTCAAATGTCAGTGTGGGTTGAGGATAGAGATGATGGTTATAATGGCAACCCCTTGGATGGAATTGCCCAGATTGGTGAATATCAACAACGAAATTTCTCTATTGTAAATTCAGCCAATATTTGGTACCTAAATATGACTGTTAATGATTCGGGGAATGGCGATCATCAAATTGTTCGCACCATGCTTAGTGGAACGGATGTCTCTAACCATTCATTACCAGTTATTTCCGCAGAGAATGGAACTTCTTGGTGGATTAGTCGCGACCCTCAAAAGGCAATTATCACAGATATTAGCCCACTTGGTGAAATGATCCCGAACATTGGACAAAGGCTTGAACCTACTCGTCAGATTGGATGGAGTATTACTGCGAGCGATTCAAATGAAATGGAAGACCTTAGTGAATTCAAAATTGAATTGGGTGGAGATTCAACTCTTGGTATCAAATATTTACCACATCAAGGGATTTGTAGTTCTCTTGATGCCAGATTGTTGGTTAATTCTTCAAACTGTATCGCAACTATATCCAATGGTGAAATGACTGTAGAAATGTGGGCAACTGTTGATTGGACACTGACAACAGCGGGGTTGATAGTTGGTGAATTAGATGTCATCGTTCGAGATTATGATGGTGCAACTCGTCAAACACAAGAAAATCAATGGTCCCTTGAGCGAGCATTAGATGTTCAATTTCAAAGTTTAATGGATGTAACCGGGACCGTAAATGGGACTCTTGGCGATAATCCTAAGGTGATGGCTGGAGATATGATTGAAATTGAGGCTTCGGTTAAGCACCTCATTTCGGATAAAAACTATAATGGACAGCTGAGGGTTCTTTGGTCTGGAAAAATACAAAATGGAATATGGCAGGGTGGATTGACCGCTGATATCATTGATGGGCAATTGTCATTATCATTCTCAACTCCAATTGAAAGCGGGCTAATCCATGATGCTAAAATTAGTATTTGGGATCCACTGGACAGCGAAAAGTTACTTGAAATCGACCTACCAGATATCGTTGTTGATGCTGATCCCCCAATGATTTTACAATCTCAATTGACAAGTGGAATTTCAAGGTATCACCTGGACAATGTGGAAATTGGTGTCAATGTGGATGAACCTCAATCTTGGAGTTCTAATTTATCTCTTACTTGTCAAGTGAGGTCAACTGAACAAAATTGGCCACCAATCACTCTTTCCAGAGAATCAAGTACTATATTCGACGGCAAAACAATGTTTGCATTCAATTTCGACTTTAGTAGCCTAGGTGACCCTTCATTATTATCAAATCAAGCACGAATTGCTTGCTGGGCAGATGGTTACGATGATTCTGGATGGCAACTTGATTCGGAATACGGTAATAGTGAATTATCACCGTGGCTTGAAAGCACTTTGAACAACATCGGACCGGACTTAGAATTGGGAGAAATCAAAATATCTGGCGATACATCAGCAGGGTCTAAATTATCGTTAAAGGTGCAATTAATTAATGGTGGAGAAAGTATACGGCAACCGTTCAATCTGAGTATTTTCATTGTTCAAGGTGATGAGAAAACCATTGTAGCCCGCCAATTATTATACGAACTGGGGGAAAATACTGCAGTTACAATGAATTCTAGAATTACCGTACCCGATGGAGAGTGGACATTACTTATTTCAGTTGATGATGAACGATTAATTTGGGAATTAGATGAAGAAAATAATATCTGGACCAAAGATTATGATGGTGCAAGTCAAGGCTTTTCAACCACAGTAATAGCACTTTCAAGTGGTGGAATCATTGCACTAATTGGGGCTTTATTGTACCTCAAGAAGAGAAGTTCAGATCTAGATGAGGACCACCAATCTGTAAATGAGAACTCAAAGGGCGAGCCCCCATCAATCGACAACAATACTAAGCCATCTGGCGGTCCTCCTGGTAAGGAAAAGCCAAAGAATGGCCCTCCAGGTAAACCAAAGCCGAAGAATGGCCCTCCGGGCGCCTCTAATTCAGTGACAAGTGGCCCCGAAGGTGCAGAACCTAGTCAAGACCAGGACACACAACCTGAAGTTGATTTACAAGCTACTGCTGCTGCACATTTCGGTGCTTTGGATTCACTTATCCCGCAAACAACGGAAACTTCTGAAACAAGTTCTGAAGAGATAATGCAGCCAATTTCAACAGTTGTTGTTGATTGGAATGGATTGCCAGGAGGTGGCGATTATGAATATACTTCTGACGCAACTTATTACACTGGAGAAGAGTGCGGTAAATGGTTATTGAACGAAGATAAATCTTTCACTCGAATTGAATGATTGAATTATCCATCCCTCAACTTTTTGAATGTCGGCTTTCCATGTAGGTATTATGGGGAACGAGGATGTTACGGATATCCGTACAGTTCTTGCTATTTGCTTTCGTGATGGAAAACCACTAGATGCCATAGATGTTGAACGCATGTTATCTTTTGACATGGAATGGCTATCACCTGCCGATGCTGAAATTGCAGTTCAATCTTTAATCTCTGCTGGATGGTTATGCGGAGAAGAAAATGCCCTTACCCCGAGCATCAATATTTCCGGAGTCACCGCTCCATTGGGATGGTTCCCCCGCCCAAGCCGTTTGACAAATCCGGTTTCAGTAAAATTGAATGAAGAAACAAATGAAACGATAGTTTCTGAATTAGTCGATGAAACAATTACAATTGAGGCCACCCCCACTAAGAAAATAGAAATTACTACCCAAAAAGAAAATCATTCAGATCCAAGAGTTAAATTAACCAAACGCTTGACTAAATTTATTGCAAAAAACTCGAAAATTGAAGTTGAAGAAGTCGAACGTAGAGCCAATAGGAAACATAAGGCCCTAGCAGTTGCTACCAACTGGATGTGCCTAGCCCTTGTAGCGAGAGAACAAGGTATCCAAATGCAAGAGATAGTAGATGCTCTGGCTATCAGATAAGTGCTCAAGATATCCTTTCGATTTCTTTACTACGTTCGACCATTTCAACAAGAACTGGTAATAGAATAAGGGCAAGAACAAGAGAAAAGAAAACTGTTACGGCTGTAATCAATCCGAAGTCCTTTATCACCGGCATCGGTGAAAACAGTAGCACTAAGAAACCAAAGGCAGTTGTCAATGCGCTCAGAATCAATGCAACTCCTGTAGTTGATAATGCTGCACGTAAAGCTTCCCAGTGATTCTCTTGGCGTTTTAATTCAACTTCAATGCGACGCCACATGTGTATTGAATAGTCGATTCCAATACCTAATGTCAAGGCGGTAACCATTACTGTTAGCACATTCCATTTCAAGCCAAGAGCGGCCATTGAACCCACTACCCACAATGATGACAACCCAACAGGGAATAGAACGATTATCGCTGGTAGTATTCTTCTAGTCAGTATCAATAATACGGCACATGAAACTATCAAGGATATCACGGTTGATTCTAGTTGACTTTCACTTAGACCTTCCAACACTGTCTGTAAAATCACCAAATCTCCTGTGATGTAGATTTGACCATGTCCACTAAGACTAGAACGAAGCGTCCCACTTTCGTCCTCTGAACCGAGCATATTCTCAAAATTATCTACTACTCTCTTTGACTGTGAGGATGTAGCTGCTTCTACGCGAACTTCATTCCTCAGATGAATGATATCCTCGCCTTGAAGATTAACGGTATTCTGTACCCGCTCTAACCAAGTTTCACCACTCAAAGCATCTGCAATGGATTGGTTGACTGAGAGATTTGAAAATGCTGCCCCCAAATCAAGTTCACCATTGTGATCTTTCATGTATACATCGCCTCCAAAGACTTCCATATTGTAGGCTTCGCCAAAGTTTGAATCTCTCAAAATAGCATCTCTTAGCACCACGTATGGCCCATCATAAGAAGGAGAAGATGTTTTTCCATCTGTGCCCACTACGTCATGATTGGATTCTAAATCTGCGTGTAAACCTCGCATTTGATTCAATAGGATCTCATCATCGGGTATTACATTCTCCCCTTCCAATGGCTCCATTAAGATGTAAACCATCTTCCATCCAGCGCTATCATATGAGGTTGATAATTCATCTCTAACAGACATTATCGGCATATCCGAATCAATGAAATCGGCTAGGTCAAAATCTGTTTCTAAGGTGGATGCACCTGCTATAGATAAACCTGAAATTATAATTGCAACTAAAATTACAGGAACTTGGTTTTTCTGATGAATTCTTACCAAGAAGTTTGTGGCACGAGGCAATCGAATAGAATGCTTGGATGCGTCCCTCAAAGGTGCATCAAAAATAATGTGCAAAGAACCGACGATTAGAGTGGCGGATAAGAATGCACATACCACTCCTATTGCCAATGCTAGGCCAAATGTTGCCAAAGGTGGTAAAGGAGAAATCATATTTGCTAGGAATGCAGCTACGGTAGTAATTACTGCCAATG
>Ga0209091_10005164_pt1 | contig 9999 bp, 15 predicted proteins | sample ArcticOcean_MG_C_6_FD_187438 | JGI IMG/M metagenome (GOLD analysis project Ga0209091, IMG submission 187438) | Marine microbial communities from western Arctic Ocean - ArcticOcean_MG_CB8_128 (SPAdes) (version 2) | ecosystem: Environmental > Aquatic > Marine > Oceanic | place: Arctic Ocean... | reverse complement strand
TTCACGACGGCTATGATTACCGTGTAATGATTAGTTATCCTTGGATAACCAAGTGGTTTTGTCTTTCTATCTTTTTTATAATATTTTATGGAATTATTTCATCTGATAACTTATCGCAATAAAAGAAAGATTAGAAATAAAAAATTATTCTCATAGTTAATCGTGTCTTTCCATTTGTTCTTTATCCCATTTATCTGCGTCTTCTTGTGACATTTCAATGAACGGTTCACTACTCCCTGAATCAATTACCATTTTGAATTGGATCTTTGAATTGGAACAAATTAATCCATAGTTAATTTTTTTCTTAAAAAGACCCATTATTCCAGAATGGCGTTGGTGTGTCAATACCATTACTTTTCCATATTGTTTCCAACGTCTAACTTTATTTTCATTACCTACCTTTTCAATACCAGTTTCTTTGTCAAGTATTTCGAGAACTACAACTTTGACATTTCTTTCACATTTTTGACAGTAAAACAGACGGTTCACGTTAAGTAATGTTAGAGATTACGCGGTTTAATGTTTCTCTAGTATTCATTTAAGACAGATTCAATGCTTGATTTGAGATATGATTAAAAATCCGTACTGTTCTGTTATGAGAAATATGCACATCAATGTGTGTTGTGGTTGTTCCCATGAAATACATCGCACCTGATTATCTTTAATTCTGTCAGTGAAACACTGTTAACTTCTAAAGAAAAATGCCTAAAACTATCTAATTACCCGTAAATAGGGCTGTTCTAAAAACAGATTATGAAGGATATTTCGATTTCTGCAGTTTTAGATTCTATGAATGGAGATACTGCCTATATGACTGACATGTGGGAAAACTGTGTAGATGAAAAACGCAAAAGATACACCCGAAGTAAATTTTCTGACGCACTTGATATTATGGAAGATTTAGGTTATCTGAAAAAATATGGATATAAAACTGAATCATCTTATACAAAACTAAAATTTATTGATACAGCAGATCATATTGGTTTTATCAACAATGTTATTTTTACAAATGAAAGTAAAATAAGAAAAGCGCTAGTAAGACTTGACAGCAGAAAAATCTTTATTGTTATTTCTAAGGATCTTAATACTCATAAATTAAATAAACCCGTCATTAAGGATTATGAATTATTTTTAGACGGTACGCAAAGCATGCTTGGACTATCTTCATCTATTTCATTCACAATTGAAAATAGCTCTGATTCCGAATTAAAAAAAGAATTAAAATCTTGTCTTAAACAAATCAAATCTTACTTGGATGAAACAAATGAGACATTGATGAAATATAGAGGTTCAAATGAGCGAATAGTGCTACAGCGTATCATAAATAATAAAACCCCTGAAACTGGATTTTTAAAAATTTAAACTAGTTTTTTATTTTGATAAAAATTAAATTTTCTATTGCATAGAATAATGAACATCACAAAATAAAACAATTGTACTGCTCAATGTTTTAGCTGTTATGCTGTAACCATCTGCCAACCCTTTTCCACAAATGTAACACTCTACTTTAGAAACAGATGATTGAACTTCATGATGCAGTTCTGTATTTTGCATCATTGTTCTACTGTTCCCTTTTATCATGATCTTATAGCGATCAACTATTGTATAAAGGTACCGTACTATACCGTAATTAAATTATGGCTAAGAATTATCTTTAAATATTAAACAGTCCAAATTTTGTTTATGGGTGGACACCTTTGGAAATGCTCAAGCAAAAGTAATACCTCTAGATTTATCTGAAAATCAGTTTCAAATTTACAATAAAATATCTCGAAATTATTCTCATTCTTTTCTCTTTGAATCTTTATCTGGACCTGAAGTTCTAGCTGAAACTTCCGTGATGGGTTTTGATCCTAAGATTATTTTTAAAGGCTATTCTGACAGAGTTGAAATTATTGAAAACAACAATACAACAATAATTAAAACCACTGACCCGTTTATGGAATTAAAAAAGTTGCTTGGTAAATCAAATGATCAAAAATACAGGTACCTTGGTGGGGCCGTTGGTGTTGTAAATTATGATGCGATTAAATTAATTGAAAACATTTCCACTACAAATAATTCAACAGAACCTATCATGGAATTTGGAATTTATGATGATGGATTATTGTATGACAATGTAGATAAAAAATTATTCTATTTTTATCATGATGTAAATCGATTTGATGATTTGATAATGAGCGATGACTGTTTTAATGAATTTCATTCTAGTGAAGTTGTTCCAAACATGGACAAAGAAAAATTTTCAAACATTGTAAATAAAGCAAAACAATACATTCACGACGGTGATATTTTTCAAGTGGTTTTATCCCGTAAATTTGCATTTGAAACTACTGGTGATAATCTAACACTGTACAAAACATTGAGAAAATTAAACCCATCACCATACATGTATCATTTAAAACAAGACTCAAAAACAATTATTGGTGCATCCCCTGAAATGCTAGTTAGAATAACTGGTGATAAAGTTGAAACTTTTCCGATTGCTGGAACTAGAAAGATTACCGACAATGAAGAAAAAAACAAAGCATTGTCTGTTGAATTAATTAATGATGAAAAAGAATTGGCAGAACATACGATGCTTGTTGATTTAGGGCGTAATGATATTGGTAGGGTCTGCAAATATGGCACAGTCCATCCTGAATCCTTGATGCAAATTAAGAGATTTAGTCATGTCCAGCATATCGTTAGCCATGTTGTAGGAACTTTGGATTCAAAAAATGACATGTTTGATGCATTTCAAGCCGTATTCCCTGCTGGAACTGTTTCTGGTGCTCCAAAAGTACGAGCAATGCAGATAATTGATGAATTAGAAGTTGAAGAACGAGGACCTTATGCTGGTGCAGTCGGGTATTTTTCATACAACGGGTGCTGTGATTTTGCAATTGCCATTAGAAGTATATTCATTGAAAATAACAAAGGATTTGTACAATCTGGTGCTGGAATTGTTTCAGACTCTATTGCAGAAAATGAATTTAAAGAAACTGAACATAAAGCCGGTGCAATGCTACAAGCACTAGCGGAGGCATCTGATTGAAATTTTTAATTATAGATAATTACGATTCGTTTGTTTACAACATAGCTCAATACCTTGGTGAGCTTGGAGTTGAATGTGATGTGATTAGAAATGATAAAATTACAATTTCACAAATTGAGGAAAATAAATACGATGCAATAATTATCTCTCCTGGCCCTGGAACCCCTGAAGATAAAAAATATTTTGGAATTTGTAGTGACGTGATTAAAGATTTGGGTCCGACAACTCCTATTTTGGGTGTATGCCTTGGACATCAGGGTATCATTGCTGCATTTGGTGGTAAGGTGACTAATGCCGGATGTGTAAGACATGGAAAAACTAGCCCTGTAAGTCATGTTGATTCTGAATTGTTCAAAGATGTTAAGAATCCATTTAGAGCTACTCGTTATCATAGTTTAGTTGGAGATAAAACAATAATTCCAGATGTTTTACAAGTTACAGCTACTGCAAATGATGATGGTGAGATAATGGCAATACAGCACAAAGAATTTTTAATTCAGGGAGTACAATTTCATCCTGAATCTATTATGACTGAAGACGGGAAAAAAATTCTGGGTAATTTTATCAGACAGGTTAAAGAAAAATGATTTCAGAGTACATTTCAAAATTAGAACAAAAAATTGATCTTAATTATGATCAAATGAGTGAAATCATGTCTGAAGTATTATCTGGAAAAACAAACGATAACCAAAATGTCAGTATTTTATCCAATTTATCTCAGAAAGGTGAAACTGATGATGAACTATTGGGAATGCTTGACAAAATGCAGGAATTATCTCTAAAAATTACGCCTAAAAATCAAGGAACTGTAATTGATATGTGTGGGACCGGAGGCGATAAACTTCAAACATTCAATATTTCTACTACTGCTTCATTTGTAGTTGCAGCTGCTGGTGGAATTGTTGCTAAACATGGCAACCGTTCCAGTTCTGGAATTTCTGGCAGTGCTGATATTTTTGAATATTTTGGCTATGATCTAAATGCTGAACCTTCTGATGTTGCAAAAATTTTAGAAAACCATGGAATTTGTTTTATGTTTGCACAAAAATTTCACCCTGCAATGAAAAACGTCTCTTTAGCTAGAAAACAATTGGCAACTAGAACTGCATTTAATTTACTTGGGCCATTATCAAACCCTGCAAATGTAAAAAATCAACTGGTTGGTGTTTTCTCACATGAATTTCTTACTAGATTGCCTCATATTCTTAAAAGAAAAGGTGTAGAAAATATAATGACAGTACGTTCCAATGATGGCATGGATGAATTTTCTACTAGTTCTACAAACAGTGTATGTATTTTAAAAAATAATATTATCACTGTTAATTCTATTGATCCTGAGTTTCTTGGCTTGCATAAATCCTCATTGCATGATATTCAAATCAAAACAAAACAAAATGCAATTGAGTCTTTTGTTGGCGTCTTGAATAACACTGCCAATCAAGCTATGATTGAGACTACTGCACTAAATGCAGCTGCAGGGTTATTGGTTGGAAATGTAGTGGATAGTTTTGAGGATGGTGTAGAACTTGCATTAAATACAATAATTGATGGTAAAGCTATGAGTTTATTGGAGAAATTTGTGGCTAGTACTGGTAAAATTGAAAAATTAAAGGAGATTATTGATGGCTGAAAATATTTTAAAAAAATTAGTAACTAATTCTCAGATTGCAATTGATGATGGGGTGTATGATGTAGATGTAAATTTACAAAAATCTGATCAAGATTTTAAACAAATTATTACATCTAACCCTCATGCCACATTGCTTACTGAAATAAAATTTGCATCCCCATCATTAGGTAAAATTAGGACCATTGGTGATCCTACTGTTATTGCAAAGCAGATGATTGCTGGAGGTTCAAAGGCATTGTCTATCTTGACTCAGCCACATTTGTTTAATGGTTCTCCAGAATATTTCATTAAAGTAAGACAAGCAGTAGATGTGCCATTACTTATGAAAGATATCATGATTGATAAAATTCAGATTGACGCTGCCAAAAAAATTGGTGCTGATTACATGTTGGTGATTCAATCTCTCTTTGATCAAAAATTCCTTACAGATATTGATGAGTTCATAGCTTATGGACATAAACAAGGCTTGAATATTTTACTTGAAGTTCATACTAGAGAAGAATTTCAAAATGCATTAAAAACTGAAGCTGATATTATTGGAATTAATAACAGAAATTTAGATACTTTGGAAATTGATCTTAAAACTACTGAATCAGTCTTATCTGGATATGATAATTCTAGACTTATTTTATCTGAAAGTGGAATTAATACCCCTGAAGATATCCAATATCTAAAAAAGTCTGGTGCTAACGCGTTTTTGATAGGTTCCAGTATAATGAAAAGCGATAATATTGAAGAGCAAGTAAGAAAATTGGTGAACTCAATATGAAATGTTGACCAAAGTTAGTGTTTCTAAAAATTACGTTATTAACAATCTAGTAAAATATTCATAAAATTTATTTCATTGATTTTGAATATGGCTGTTCTATTAACCCCATCATGTATGTGGGTAAAGCTGGAATGTTTGACTCTACTTATAAAATTTGTAAAAAATCCTAAAATCCTTTTCTAATTTCTAATAAAATATTTTCATCAAACCATTTAACTTGATTCAAATCCTCAAAGTTATTTTTAATATTTTGCTTGAATGTTTTTAAGGATTTTTGGAATAACTCTTTCTCATAAAGAGCAAATGTTGAATAATGTTTATTTTGAGCTTGTTGTACTAATCTATCTAAACTAGATGCTCTGGAATATCCAAATACTCTACTGGAATGCACTTTCATATCTGCATTCTTGATGTGTGATTCTAATTCATTTAATTCGTATAAACGATTCTCCATATCAGTAAATAATGGAAAATATTTACCCCACACACTTCTACTATTCTGATTTCGTAATCTTGTGTATATGAATAGACTTCCATTATTTTTGAGTGAACGTAATGATTCAGACAAAAACTTTGGAACATCAAAATGATGTATCGCATTAAATGTAACAATACAATCTATTGATTTGTTATCTAAAGGTAGTCTGTTTGCATCACCATGTTTTGTGCAGAAATTTGTAATATTTTGCTCTGTAAGACTAACCTCTAATGATTTTAACATGTTTTCATTATAATCTACACAATGAATGTAAAATGAATCATCAAACGATTTTAAAAATTCTAAAGAATACCGTCCATCACCACAACCAATGTCTGCCATGTTAATTTTACATTTTTCTTTTAGTTTGTCTTTTATGTATAGGATTGGTTCTGTGTCAAGGGTTCTTACACTTTGATATTTTGAGGCAATAGTTGAAAAGTGATCATACATATTTTTTGAATCTAATTCAAATTTATTTTTTAACAATACCATTAATCTGAAACTCTTTTTGCATGGGTTCTTTCATGAATAATCACTTTCTGAAAAGTATCAGAATACCCACTCCATTTGAAACTACAATCAGTACATTTGTAATTCATTTTATTCACTTTTACCTTCATATTTTGTTTCAGTTGAACAACATTCATTTTTATCTTCATGTGTTGTTAAATATTCTTTAGATGCATCTACATCTTTGTCGTTCTTAGTTTTACAAGAACCAAAACTTAATTTTGAAATTATTTTTTTGAACATACCAACTCATGATTCTTACTGGTATATACCGGCGCATTATCATATTCAGTGAAGAAAATTATTCTGATTTTAAAAAAGGGCTTTTAGTTTACGTCACGTAATGCTAGGGCGGAGTAAGTTTTTTTACAACAGTACATGACTCAAAAGATTCCTGTTTCAAAATCATTTCACTAGCTAGTAGTTAATTGACACTTTTCATGTCAAAACGTTAAAGGAATTTAGTAAAAATGTCCCAAGATTAGAATTTCTAATTTGAGATGGTGTATGAATCCGCAACCGTTTGCCAAGTACGAATCATTGAGATTCCGTATCTCTTTCAACAATGAATTTTTCATCTGTATCAAAAGTTATTGAACAGCACTCATGATACGAATGATCATTTCTAATCTGAGGATTTGATTCAATTTCTGTCTTGCATAGAGCACAAATCATGACTACAGTACCGCTCGATAGTACTTATGCCCGTTCTTTTATTTTGTTCTTTCAAGTGTAATTCCTTATATCTATAATTCAACTAGTAAGGCATATGGCAGAAAAACCCAAAGATATTGAGAAATATTTTGAAAAGTTAAAATGTACAATATGCGGGGTTGTAGTCTCTCCACACCATCAGGGAAATACTGCACTTCCAAAAGAAGAACATTTGGCTAAAGATCATAGTGATTTAGAATAGTATTTCTTATTCACACCCATTAGAACAGTTATCATATTCTTTTATTTTGTTCTTTCAAGTGTAGTCGTTCTTGCAGTTGTGAATCCATCCTTAGTTTCTGTTAAATTTCTATCTAACATGGCAATAACAATCCCAAAACCTATGAGAGCAACAGCTCCAATCCTAACCCCATCAAATCTTGCTTCATCCATCACAATTCCAACAATCGCAAACCACGCTCCAAATATAAGAAAGATTACCGTTGCAGCTTTTCCTAATGCACTCATTTCTAATTTGAGATGGTGAAAGCATCATCAGTTTCACCGTTATCGTATGTCATGGCACAGGATTGGTGATACGTATGACCATTTCTAATTTGAACTCCTAGTTTCATTTCAATTTCTTGTTTGCACAGGGTACAATTCATGACTACAGTACCGCTCGATAGTACTTATGCCCATTCTTTTATTTTTTAATTTAGTAAAAATATCTCAAGATTAGAATTTCTATTTTGAGATGGTGTAGGAATCAGCAACCGTTGGCATTGTAAGAATTTACCTTTTCATCTTTGTCATAAGTTGTTGCACAGCACTCATGATACTCATGATTATTTCTAATTTGAGGCTCTGATTCAATTTCTTGTTTGCACAGGGTACAATTCATGAATACAATACCTCTCAATACTACTTATGCCCGTTCTTTTATTTTGTTCTTTTAAAACTAGTGTCCAAGGGAGATTGCATAATGAAAAATATTCTATCTTAGAAATAATATTCATAAAATAATTTCTGATTTTATAAAAGGTCTCTTCCCAGTAGACACGGCAATTCATGACATAGTGTCTTTTTTATTTTAAAACTTCTTTGATCAAGTAATAACATGAGATTATTGTTTGCAGTATTGGCATTGGTCATTATCGGTAGTGCTACTACAACTATTTACTTTACTTACTATACTGCTACTTTCTATACTACCGATGTTTTCCAATTAGAAAATAAAGTTGCAAGTTTAGAGTCTGAAATTTCAAGTTTAAAGAGTTCAACCGCATCTGATTTGAAAAATGCTTATGATGACGGATATTCCGCAGGAATTACAGAACAATCCTCTTCAAGTAATGCGTCTTCTAGTAACACATCCTCAAGTAGTACTGATGCCGTTTCAACCATTACTAGAACCATTGGCACAGTAGAAAAATCGGGATATTCAACGGACTGTGCAGTCCCAACGGGAGGAGATGGATGTTACACACCAGTTAATCTTTCAGCAAATGTTGGTGACAAAATTATAATGACCAATACGGATTCAACAGGAATTCACTCATTTACATCAGGAACTGTTGACGGATTTACTCCATCCCCTGACGGTACATTTGATACAGGTATACTAATGTCTGGAGATTCATTTGAATGGACTCCAACTGTTTCTGGTGAATATCCATACTATTGTATGCTACATGCTTGGCAGGTTGGAACTATTACTGTGAATTAATTTAATTCTGATTTTAAAAAAGGCCTTTTACTTTACGTTACGAAAGGCTAGGGCGGAGTACCTTTTTTATCAAGTTGAACCTATTTCCATCATACAGCAAGTTTACTCAACCCATCACGCTGTTGTTTGGGGATTGAGAGGAATGAGGATTCTCTCTTAATTCTTTTTTTACAGGCCAATTAGGCTCAATTTTCAAAGAATCATTCATGAAGAAAGAAAATTTGAATCATCTTTTAGTAACTCATTGTAACACTAGCCAATTGGGCATGAGTAGTATTTAATATCGGAAGCGGCAATTTTTGATTGATTACAATATGAAATGTTGACCAAAGTTAGTATTTCTAAAAATTACGTTATTAACAATCTAGTAAAGTATTCATAAATTAATTTCTGTTTTAAAAAATAGCTTTTCTAATTCCGACAATCAATACAGCTGGAATACCAAGACACATTCCAATGTTTAACATAATTACAGTAGCCCCATTCCCAATACTTTAGATTCAGAATTTACATTATTCATTAGCGATAAACTGGAAATCATTGGAGTAATTGCAATTAGATGAGATTATCTATTTTGAAGAGTCCAAATTAATGGAAATAAAGTCTCCTGCTTCTATGTCGTTTGTTTCTACAAATCCTGCATTTACTTCTAACACATATTTTGCAGGTTTTTCAGAAGAGTAATCTGGACAGGGTTCTATGTTGCAGGGCAGTGCATTATCTACAACATTGATTATTCTAAAAGTCTTATCTACAAAAATCATATCCAGCGGAATCAAAGTGTCTTTCATCCAAAATGAAAGAATAGATTCATCATCAAAAATAAATAGCATTCCATGATCCAATTTCAAATTTTCTCTAGACATTAATCCTTGACTTTGCTTTTGAGGCGTATCTGCAACCTCTACATTTACCATAATTTCTGAATTTGTACTGTATATGAATACTTGAGAGTAATCTATACTTTTATCAAAGTCCATAGCACCTTGAGATGTTTCATTAAAGTACAATGCACCAAAAACTCCAATACTAATTATAATTCCAATTATTATTATTACAACTTTTTTCATATAATTTAATTAATTTTAACGGTATTTATGAAACATACTGAAATTTTATCAAAAATTATAATTATTTTCTAGTTTAATTACATATTTCATTTAATGTTCATCATCAAACCAACTTTGCT
>Ga0209091_10005162_pt1 | contig 10000 bp, 4 predicted proteins | sample ArcticOcean_MG_C_6_FD_187438 | JGI IMG/M metagenome (GOLD analysis project Ga0209091, IMG submission 187438) | Marine microbial communities from western Arctic Ocean - ArcticOcean_MG_CB8_128 (SPAdes) (version 2) | ecosystem: Environmental > Aquatic > Marine > Oceanic | place: Arctic Ocean... | reverse complement strand
GGGTTGTCCAACCTCTCATGGTATGTCTTGTCTCGTGTCAGTGCAAAAGAACCTGATGTAGAATCAAAACTCCGTGTTTTCGAATGGTGTATACGGAATTTGAATTCGTTCAAAAGTGTGTATTCCTTTGCCTTCCAATCCAATTCAAGGGGTAAGTTTTCACCAGGTAAAATCAGCTCGTCTTGCAAAAGATGCAAGATGAATTCCTCTTTCTTGATGTCATTTGTTGGGGCGATCGAAAATGGTTCGTTTGGATCAGTAGAACTTACATCTGGGTCTGAGAAGTAAGGTTCTGTGTGCCATGAACGCATAACACTTGTACTTCCATACGCCAGCGAATGATCCGTTTTCACCGGGTTAAATTCCTCAGTTTTTAGTTTTTCAATCCACCATTCAAAAAATCGAACGGCCCAATATTCAGGAGACGATTCTTCTGATTTACCAAATTCATCTTTCGATTTTTCAACATACGGTGCAAGTAGTTTCGGAATAATAAGTTTCCTGTAAGTTGCATCAGATATGATGAATTTATTCTCGTAAATGGTGAATGGTTTTCCACCGGATTTCACAACATAGTTAAGTTGTCTTTTCTCTTTTTCTTGTAGATCATTGTGAATCACATCCTCTAATACAATCTCAATTTTATGATTTTCTTTTACCCGATAGATGTCATAATTTCCAAACAATTTCTCGATTTCCTTATTTAGTGGGAGTCCTTCGCCAAATGTAGGAATCAAGCGCTTTCTTTCTTTTTCTGAAAGTGCATTGAACTCTTCGAGTTTTTTCACCTTGGAATAGTTGATTTTTAGTGACCTCTCTTTTGTGGTGATTTTAGATTTCAACGAACTGCTTTGGTTTGGATTTAATTCAAGAGGGTAATATTCCTCCAGATACATTGATATCGATTTTTGGGGTAAGGGCATGACTCTTAAGGGGGAATAGTTGTAGAGCGCCTTATTTCCAAACAATTTCTTGATTTCCTTAGTTAGTGGGTGTCCTTTGCCTTTTGTAGGAATCAAGCGTTTTCTTTCTTTTTCTGAGAGTGCATTGAACTCTTCGAGTTTTTTCAACTTGCCAATGTTGAGAGATACTACACTACCGGTCTCTCTAATTGTATCCCAAAGTTCTCCAACAAAAGTTCGTGATTCAACTGAACCGTCCGGACTCTCCTCATCTGTATACTTTAATGCTAGCAGTTGATATAGGTCATCAATTTCATGCAAATGCTGCTTAAGAATGGTTTGGCCATCCTGCAGACTCATCTCTTGACAAAACTTCCTGAAATAGCCCGCCATGAATTCTTGGTTATTTGGGTAATGGGAATGAAGGTTATCGGCCAGCACTCTTCTATGCATGTAATTGCCCACAAGACTTGATTTTGGATGATTGAAACCATCCTCACTCAGTTCACATTCAACAAGAATGGAGAGAACGTCTGTTTGAGAGGTTCGAATTGCCAAAAATAGGGCAGGGAACAGTTCGCCTTTCTGAATCAAATCAATCAATGCTTGGAACAGTTTTTGATTGTATTCCGCCGATATTGTCTGTTTGTTTTTTTGGTAGAAAAATGAGGCGGTCGCAGCGAAGTATTCAGCAAACTCAAATGGTTCGATGTCTGGACTTTTCGCCAACACATCTAATCGCTCAAGAAACATTTCCACTTCGTTCTCTGGAAGAGGGGATTTCTTCACGTCAATGGTAGGGAATTTTTGATCAGCAAGACTGTTTTGTAAGTCAATTTTGTTTTCTTCCTGCAATACGCCAGGTGTATTCCGTGTGTAACGATCGATGAATGTTGGTGGGATGGCTTCACGAGGAATGAATCGGAAGTTATCTCTTTGTTTCTCAATGTACTTTTCCAGAACTCCACCCTTTGTGTTGTTGAACATAAGTTGTCCAATATCAGACCCAAGATTTGACTTGTACATGCCGAAATTGTTTCTCGGAAGAAGGTGAGACATCCTTGAAACAACAACCATTGCGTGTATGATGCTACGTAGGTAAGGTGAATGTGATTCACGTTCGATCATGTTGAGGAATTTTACAGATCTCAGCAAATGGTCTCCAATGTAGTAGTCTTCATCAAGATGCCGATATCGTGTCCGATCAAAATTTGTATATTTAGTGCTCGGAGAGATCCCAAGATTGATGAAATAACCAACAACATCATCTGCATATTGAGATGAGTACCCCATGTTCTTCAGATGAGCAAACAAAAGGTCCTCATGCCCATATTTGATGAGACCATCGAGTTTCAATTTTTGAGGGTACCTTGCATTGAGTAACAATGGTTCCATGAAAAAGTGATGTTTTGTCATCCTGGCCCGGCCCTTGTGCGTTGCTTTATCATCGTGGATGGTTGCATAATACAGACAAGTCAAAAGTGTTCGCCCCTGCGAATTCAAATTTTGATTGAGCCTTTTTGGCTCCGTCGCAATGAATTCTTGAAGTTTATGATAGGAGGAATTTCCTGTTTCGTCCCCGTATTTAACGCCGCAATCATAGACCAATTGATAGATTCTTCTTAACAGGTTCGATCTGGGATCGAGAATTGTGTCAGGAAATTTCAATTCGCTCATTTGTTCTGGACTTACGTTTGTTCTCTCGGTCGAGGGTGGGCCAATTTGAGCTAAACGCTGACTCAATCGCATGAAAAATTCGAGACGGTGTTCAAACCATTCTTCTGAACTCAATTTTCCCGAAATTCCGGATTCTGCTTTAAGGAGTGATAAAACTTCTTCAGACAAAAGTTCGCTCATTGGCTCCAAAATAAACGGTTCGGCTAACTCATCAATTGGATGGGTCACATCTGCCAACCAAAGGCACCTGTTCATTGCGGTTTTGAAGTTGTCATATTCGAGAATGGAGTCCTGATTTGTACGAAGAACCCCAGCATTCATCAACTCTTCAGTATAACGATTCATCAAAGAAAATGAGAAATTATACAAAGGACTGTCTGAATGTCGTTCGGTGACGTCTGTAAAAGATATTTTGAACAATTCAGTCTGTAAATACTTTTCCAACATTGATTTAATCCCTAAATCCTCGGCGAAGCGAAGTTCTTTCGCATTCCGAAAATTCGTAGATGTAGACAGCAACACGAGTGCTCTTGAGGCAGGCGTTGAAAGATCCAGGTAATAGCCAGTTCCGCTGTATTCAAGCAAATTCAAAAGTCCTAATGTCGACTTGATTTTGGAGTCTAAGTCTTCTTTCAAAAACAGGCGGGCTTTGTTTTTTAAGTTCGAATTGATAAGGTCAAATTCCTTTTCCAAGGGAAACTGTAATTCATCAACAAGTGTTTTTCTTTCTCCTGTTTTTTCTCGCTCTCTTTTCAAGAGCCACCGCAAGTGCTCAAGATAATATTCTGATTTAGTGTTGGGTTTCTTGGCCCTGTAAACAAGAAAATCTGCTGGTCTCTGAATGATCTGAGAATCATTCTCAACCAAAGTGCTAAGATAATCATATTTTGTGCCTTCATCATGTTCTTCAATGAGCGTCATCATCGATTTCTTTTCTCTTAGGGTCATTGGAGAAAGAAAAGCACATGACTTTTGGAGATTAAATCGCTCACCCTTTTTTTGGAGATACTTACTCAGAACGTTTTCATTGATGACTTCTTGATGTGCGGGATTGCCTGGTTCAGGATCAGATTTTGACCTGCTCGAGAGTAAAAAAAGCGATTTTGGATTTCCGACAATTGTTTCAGAGATGATACCTATTTGATTATCACTGGCCTCATCCAAACCATCAATGAGTACCAATTGTTTGTGTTTCCCAACACTGAAGGAAGACTCTGGCATTTCTCTTGCTTGGTAATAGTGAACTTGGTCTTGATATTCGCTGAAAAATTTACCCAATTTTTCATCAATTTCACGTGTGAAGTTTGGGCGCAATCTTGCATCTTTTGTTTCTTGGTTCTTCAAATGAAGAAATATATGTCGAAGCATCGTAGATTTTCCTTGCCCTGCACGTCCTGAAAGAATAAAAACTCGCTTTTCAATTGAATCGTCATCGACAAGCATGTTAGAAATAATGTTCGCGTAAAACCATTCTGAAAAATCCTGCTGGGCATTCGTCTTGCTTTGGGTTTGTATAGTTCGCTGTAGAACTGCACCGCCATCGACTGGGAAAATATTGTCTTCACCAAACAACCGTTCGGAAATGTCTAACAATTCCCGTACAGCACCTCCGTTCTTTCCCTTCATCTAATCACTCCGAAAAATTTCTCAGGTTCCGACTTCAACATGGTTAACACATGCTCAACATTCGTGTTTTTGGCAGAGACAGCGTCGCGTATAAATTGCTCTCTTTTGTCTTCATCATTAAGACAATCAATATCAGGGAAATCTTCCTTAAAATTGCTAAGCCGCGCTGGAGTAATTTTACTTTCTGAAGCATAACTGTAAATGCATTGAGCAAACGTAAGTTTCGCAAACTGTACGTATGCTGTTTTTTCTTTCCAATCCGAGCCGTCAGTTGGGTTCAGATCACCGAAAGCCCACATACCAATCAAGCACCAGTCAAAGTGACATAAGTCGGTTTTATGGTGTTTTGTAATCTTTTCAAAGTATTCTTTTTGGGAAAAAATATCTTGTAAATCATTTGGAAAAGTCATCTTATCGTCTTTTGCTCGTGTGATGTATGCTTGGAATTCAATTCCTTGTTCAGCCGAACGTTTCTGATCTCCATAACGTGGATACTTCTCTAAAATAATTTTTTGCATAGCTGCCGGACGCATCGGGCTGAGTAAAACATCCAGGTTTTTTTCAGCATATTGTGCAATCAATTCTGATCGATCATCCTCAATTCGAATCGCATCAATAAAGTAGGAACGGAAAGATGGAATTAACAAAAATAGTATTGTAAAAACCTTCAAGAAAAATGTTCCAAAACCCCAAATAGCCGGTAATATCGGTTCTACAATCATACCAACGGTGAAGCCCAAAAACTCCGTTTCATTAAAAAGCGACCAACTGGATCGTAAAGATTCGATTAAGTCCCACTGAATTATTAATTCCCGATTCTGCGCAAGGAAATAGTAGACATAAAAAACAGCCAACACCAAGCTTATTATCAAAATATTTTTCCTATACACCCAAGTACTTATTTTGACTGCGCTTTGATAGTAAGTCTTTTTTTCTTTGGCAAATTCTTTCAAAGCCACTATGAATGTTTCTCTTTTCTCAATCATTCGCGTTGCTACCGGGCGAGTAATATGTTCTTGTAGACCGTTAGAGTATTTTTGGTCAACAAATTCTTTGATTGTAAACGGGTGGCGCAAGTCCTCAATTTTGACTGAATGAACGTCTTTTGAGTCAACGCCTTTCACATTGGATTGTATCATATGTTCATCCTCCAAACCATTCACGCTCCACTTGTCCCATCAATTGCTCATGTCCATACATTGCTCTTGCGCTATCACCAATCAGTTGCCTCTGACGATAAAGGGTGATCAGTCCTATTGCTACTATCAAGATAACAACTATAAATATTCCTATTTTGGATGCAAAAAAGGTGGTTTGCAAAATTGTATCCCAGGTCAGGCCTGTAATCCCCATTCCATCAAGGGGATCAAAAATTAACAGGAGGATCCCATAAACACCGACGGCAGCAATTTGTGAGGCTGTAAACGTTCTGAACAAGACTCGCGGGTCAGTCTCCCCATTGTTTCCTAAAATAATCACATAGTAGCGATTTAACACGCATCCAAACAAGAACATTCCAATGAATACATACGCCATTGCTGTCATTCGAAACCTTGGTTCAATCGCACCTGATAGAGCGTATTTTTCACAGTCGGTTGGATCTCCAACTTCTTCTGAATACTTTGCCAGTGTTTGGTTCGTGAGATTACCGCCCGCCGCATCTGCATAAACGATGTTATATTTCGTCAATGGGAAGTCATTTGTTGTGTTGTGTGATTGTTCCAAGAAAAAACCATGCACACTTTGAGATTCCGGTGTGAAGTTCCACAACTCAGAGGTGCTAAATTCCATTCCCAAGTTTGTAGCGTGTGGATAGTATTGGTGGTCTTCTAGTATTCCTAACCCATCATCCGAGTTTTTGCTCAATACAGACACATTTAGAGGATGTGTGCTCTGAATCTGAACCTGAAAGACGATGTTCTTTTGGATGGTACCATTCGCTACATTCCGAATGAGAAAAGCGTCTAAGTGGTCACTTACCGAGTTCAATGAAAGGCATTCTATCGCACCTCCCGGAAGGGAGTTTTCATGAAACTTACCCGAAGTTCCGTATTTCGTATTCACCAAAGTCTCCGATTCGTAATAGAAAGCATCGAATTCTTCAACTATAAATTCATGCCCTTCTGCGGATTGAAAGGTGTAATTTGGATACCACACATTTTCTTCCGATGACTGATGCTGATCGGCCATTTCACCCCAATATTGTTGGATTTCATCAAGGTAAAGACCATTCATGAAAGAACTAAAGAAAATGATGAGTGTCACAGAAAATATCGACGCGAACATGGAAATTGACAAAGCAGCATACTGTTTGTTTGAGTTGCCCAATGAACTCGTATTCTTTCTGCGGGGGATGAGGAGCCCAAAACACGCAATCGCAATTACACCTAATGCCAACACAGTGAAAGATGGAGTGGCCATGAAGAGGTAATAACACCAATCAAGAAAATTGACTGGGAGTTGATAGACGTGGGTCAGATTATCAAAATGGGCTTGCCCGTTACTTGCACCCCATCCAAAGAAGGGTATGAGGTTCCAAAAGAGGAGGAGAACATTGAGGATTGTGGCATAGATCAGGCCAATCAGTGTACCAATAACGATGACAAATAGGGGCGGAGTGATTAAACAAAGAACAGCAACCCGTAGGGGGTGATCTTCGTCGGAACTAAGCAGGCCTTGGTACACTTCATTCTCTGCGAAGAGTCTAAGAAGACCATAGATTCCAAGCCATACAGCTGCGAGGATTAGTCCAGCGATGGCCCCAAATACCACATTGAGGATGACGCCATCCCAAATCCAGTTGCCGAAGTTATCCAAAAAGCCCATCGAATACCTCCTTCTTTGTCAACGTCAAACAGTGCTATGGATTTCTGAAATACTTATTGTTGTTGGTCCGATTCCGAAGTTTTGAATTGTTGTGAGGCATCAAAGGCTGCAAGATAAACATCAGATATTCTTGATACTTGAGCGGCCTCATTAGGGGATGCAGCACGGGCAAAATCTTTCATCCATTTCCTGGTTTTTTCCAAACCTCTGATACCAGATGCCAATGGTTTTATTTCTTCAATCGATGATGTTAATTGTTTAGCGGAAAGAAGTTCTCCTCGATGGAATGAAATCCGATTCGCTTCATTCACAGCAGCAGCGAGTTCTGCTCCACTGATACCAGGGTTGAGTTCTGAAACCGCTGCCACCATCCCCCACACCTCTTTTTCAATCCGTGCGCTAGGGATTTTGTGAAGATGGATTTCAATGATTTGTTCTCTTGTTTTTTGATCGGGTAAATCGACCCACCAAATGTCATCCCATCGACCTTTTCTCAACATTTCAGGCATAGCCCCCGCTATTTCTGAGAGATCGTTAGCGGTTGCGATCACGTACACGTCTGCTTTGCGATCGTTTAGCCATGTGAGGAAATTTCCAATCACCCTTCGTGTAACACCCGAATCGCCACCAGCAGATCCCAATCCAGAAAGCGCCTTGTCAATTTCGTCAACCATTAACACACATGGTGCCATTGACTCTGCCACGGCGAGGATTTTCTTCATGTTCGCTTCGCTGCCTCCAACGTATGAGTCAAGCACATTAGCCATGTTGAATTCAAGCATTGGCATGGACCATTCACCAGCAACAGACTGAGCAATCAGAGATTTCCCTGTGCCGGGGAGACCCACCAACAAACAACCCTTAGGGGATTGAATTCCGGCATCACGAGCATGGATTTCAAATTCACCTTGTCGAAGACTCAAGTCCTCCACGAGGTTGGCAAGACCCCCGATGTCTGAGAAACTTGTTGTTGGCTCATGGAACTCCATGATTCCAGTTTGTTTGATGATGTTCCGCTTCACTGCTTGTAGATATGCCAGGCTTTCTGCGTTCATTTTTGAGTCATGTACAGTGAAAGTCTGTTGAAGAGAGCGCTCTGCCTCGATGCCTGTTAATCCCCGGAGAGCAAGAACCCAATCTTTGCGGATTTTATCATCTCCAATTTCCTTGATATCCATATCATTGCACACACCCCGCAAGACCCCACTTAACGTTCCATCTCTTGGCAAAGGTAAATCGTAATTTTGAATTGTCCTCGAAAGCGTTTCAGGAGTGTCTTGAGAGATGGTATGGAGGACCACGAGTTTTGGTGATTTTAATTCATTATCTGTGAGAGCATAAAGTCCATTATTAGCATGGGTCTTCAATAGCCGGATCAGTTCAGATTGCCTGCAAGCTGTGTCTGCACCAAGAATCAGCAGGATTCCGCCCTCGTTTGTGCTCAAAAAAGAATTGAGGGCACGCACATGAAGGCTTGTATGGACATCATTTGCGCTGGATGGTGTTTGAGTGCTCAATGCCGTAAACTTGGCTTCTTCGTCTTGAGATAAGCTCAAGATATCAGATTCAACACCTGCATCGCTTAGGATGTGAAGGACCCGGAAATCTTCACTGATTCGGGAATGAATCGATTCGCAAATCCCTACGACTCTGTCCTCTTCATGCGTCCGAACATGTATCACGCTCTGACCCGTTAAAACAGGCAATAAGATGTTGTCCATGATTTCTAAATGCTCCTCTTTCATGCCTTTGGATGCTTTTTGATATGTGTTAAATTTCATTTTCATTCACCTTTGATTTTAAGCTGGACATCATTCCGTTTCTCGATGTAATTGATCGCAAGAGTTCATCAGTAGGATAACCGATGACTTTTAACTGCCCGAGGTCGTTCAAGTGGATTTCCATCTGTCTCTTTTCTGAGAGATCGAGGCCAGAATACTTTTGGTTCTGAATCAAAATCTCTTGATTTGTGGAGCCGCGCCAAAGAAGATTTTCACTGCGTAATTCATGCACGTAACGGCCGTGAATTACGAGATCAGACATGTTGACACACTGCTTTTGAGCAGAGGATAATTCGTGCAACTCATAGCCGGTGTAGAGAACAACATCAAAGTCCATTGATTGAACTTCTTTTATGAAATGGGCGACTGCAGGTGCTTGATCAAGTGGTTCCCCGCCGAGTAGAGTGAATCCCACGTCTCCATTTTTGCGAACGGTGTCAAGCAACCTTGACGAGAACATTTCCTTGCCTCCTTCAAACGACCATAACTCATCGTTCCAACATTGGTCACAACGAATGCTGCATCCTTGGAGCCAAAGTACTGTCCGAGAACCAGGACCATATATTTTGGATGATTCGATAACACTCGCCACCCGCATGAATTAAAGTAAACACTGCAATTGATAAAACTACCGAGAAGGAAGCAACGGATGCGCTTTCCGTAGTGGTTGCCGAGTTCAAATCTCGTCTCGTCCACCATTTAGTTCATCATAATTCTGCAAATGGTGGCCGTAGGTAACAAAAAAATTAATTGATGACCAACCTTTGTTGCCGTAATGTCCACCATTTAGTTCATCATAATTCTGCAAATGGTGGAGGTGTGCTACAAACTGATTAATCTGATTCCAACTAAGTTTTTGCACAAACGTCCACTTTTTTCATAGATAGTATGGCTGAAACATCTGAATTTTCATCCATTTCCTGGCCGCTATCATCAAGGCCGAACATTTGACTAGAACCTGTGCGTTGAAGAAACTCTTCAACGGTTTCATCATCAGTATCGACCAAAGTCATCCACATGCCATCGTCTTTGTGAGCGCTGGCATTTAGGTCGAGGAGAAGGTCAATGTAGAGTTCAGCCTCAGTAATGGGTTTAGCCTTCACGAGTCCTTTAGTCTGCAAATAGTTGTACTTCTTCTCTGAAGCACGTTTCAAATTCGCATTACGACCCATTTTACTGATATATGGG
>Ga0209091_10005154_pt1 | contig 10003 bp, 7 predicted proteins | sample ArcticOcean_MG_C_6_FD_187438 | JGI IMG/M metagenome (GOLD analysis project Ga0209091, IMG submission 187438) | Marine microbial communities from western Arctic Ocean - ArcticOcean_MG_CB8_128 (SPAdes) (version 2) | ecosystem: Environmental > Aquatic > Marine > Oceanic | place: Arctic Ocean... | reverse complement strand
TTTCGAAACAAAGGCGGCCGCGGAGGTCGCGGCCGAGGCCAACGAGGCGGAAAGGGAGACCGCGCCGACGAGACCGAAGACGACGTTCGCGAAACAAAAACGCTCACCTTAGACCAACTCCGAGCAAAAAAACTCGCCGAAAAGCTCGATCGCGAGCGGTTCACCATGCCTCTCGGCGCGATCAAAGCGTCGGAGGAGATGATGAAAACGGGACGCTCGCAGTCCTCCTCGAAAAAAAACGGAACGTCTCATCGAAACCAACAACAAAAACACTCGCGAGAATCGCTCCTCGCAGAACAAATATTCAGCTTCGGGGCCAGACCGACTCAAACCTCCGCAGAAAACGAGAAGGAAGGCGATTAGTATTGATAAGAGAGCGATTTTAGTACTAGAAAAATACGCGCGCTTAGCTTTTTAAGCAGAAAGAAGTACCAAATTTGACATTTGAGATCTCTCGTAAAAACTGGTAGGCAGTCGTTACAAAAAACACGCAAAAATATAATGTTCTTTTCGTCTTCGCGGCGACAGATCGCGAGGATTATAGCGCGACGCAATCTGAGCATTAGCAGCAGCATTTCGACGAGTTTGTTGACGGAAACGACGACTAAAAGTCGAATACTTTCCTCCTCCTTTCCGTTGTTGTTGTCTTTCGAAAAGAGAAGATTCGATGTCCGATCGTCTTCGTTTCATCATCCGCAGCGTCCGAATCTATGTCTCAGAAGACAGTATTCCTCGGATCTGCCTTCGTCGTTCCAAGAAATTACCATGCCTGCTTTATCGCCGACGATGACGAAAGGCGGCGTGACTTCGTGGCTCGTTGTTGAAGGGCAAAAAGTTTCCGCCGGGGACGTTCTCGCGGAGATTCAAACGGACAAAGCAACCATGGAGATGGAATCGATGGAGGACGGATTCGTGGCGAAAATCTTAATCGAAGCAGGGAGGGAAGATATCGACGTCGGGACGCCTTTGTTAGTCATGGTGGAGGATGAGAAAGATGTGGCGAGCTTTAAGGAGTACGTTGGAGGAAAAGGCGGAGGTGATGATAGTGGCGGTAGTTTTAACGATAGCGGTAGCGAAGCGGAGGAGACGAGAAAAGAGGAGGAGAGAGTAGCGGCGTCGGCGAGCGCGAGCACGTCTTCGTCTTCGTCTTCGTCTTCGTTCGCGCCGAGGGGTGCGAACGAGACTCGGGTGTTCATTTCGCCGTTGGCGAGGAAGACAGCGCTGGAAAAAGGCGTGGATTATACGAAGATTCGAGGTAGAGGTCCAAACGGGAGAGTAACGAATTTAGACGTGTTGGAGTACGTCGCCAGCGGCGGCGTGGCCAACGTGAAATCTTCCGCGCAACAACAACAACAAAAACAACAACAATCTGCAGGGGAATTCGACGCGTCTATGTACTTTCCAGAATACGAAGAGGTGCCAGTTTCTACGATTAAGAAAATAACCGCGAAGAGGCTCACGGAATCGAAGCAAACCGTGCCGCACTTTTATCTCACCGTGGACGTGAATATGGACGCGGTGAATGCCACTCGCGCGCGAATGAACGCGTTGTTAGAGAAGGAAAAAGACGCAAAAAAGATTAGCGTGAACGATTTCGTAGTCAAAGCGTCGGCGGCGGCGCTGAGAGCGGTGCCAGAAGTCAACTCGAGTTGGATGGAGACACACGTGAGACGATACAAGCTCGCGGACGTGTGCGTGGCGGTACAAACGGATAAAGGATTGATGGTCCCCGTCGTGCGTTCGGCGTGTTGTTTGGGATTGAGAGGCATTTCGAGCGAAGTGAAGAGTTTAGCGGAAAAAGCGAAAATGGGAAAATTGCAAGGTAAAGACGTCTCCGGCGGCACGTTTACCGTTTCCAACCTCGGCATGTTTGGCATCAAGCACTTCGCGGCTATCGTCAATCCACCGCAAGCTGGCATTTTAGCCGTCGGCGGGACGAGGAAAGAGATCGTGAAAACGAAGGAAGGGATGTACAAAGAAACGAACGTGATGTCGGCGACGTTGAGTTGCGACCACAGAGCCGTAGATGGCGCGGACGGTGCCAAATGGCTCGGCGCGTTTAAATCGTACATGGAAGAACCGAGCACGATGTTATTGTAATTTATTCGAGCACTAAATATCTAACCTAGTATACTACCGTATTGTTCACTTTTTGAAATACTTATCGTTATCGTTCCTCGTAATCGCCGGTCGATCTAAATCCGCGCTCCCTGGAATAACGCTCGGCTCTACAGCCACCGCGTCGACAATGGTCACCACCCCGTCGCCTTCTTTACCAATCACGTACGCCACCTCCACGTCGCATAAAGTTACTCGATACGTATCAAACTTCCTCTCCTCCACTTTTGCCGTCCTCTCCCTGGTACTTCTCACGTCTAATCGCAACGCATCCATCACAAACGCTAAGAAATCGTCCGGGTTTTCGTACAAAGGTCGCCTCTTCTTCCCGCCTTTCTTCGAATCGATTTCAAACCGTTCCTCGTACGCCCGCTTCACCTTCTCCCTCGTCTCCTCCTCCGGACTCGCGAGTTTCACCTCTCCAATCGCCAACGGTTCCCCTCCTTCCTCGCCTTCAATCGCTCTGGTCACCCACTTCGGCGCCGTCGCCTCTGGCACGCTATCGCACCACGGCACGTACGGTTTAATATCCAAAACCGGCGTCCCGTCGACTAAATCGATCCCGCCGAGCGTCACTTCCCCTCGCTCCCAATCGACGCTAATAATTCTCCCTAAACTCAACCCGACCGGTCGCGGTCGATGTGGCGTCCGAGTGGACAAACACCCCCGCTTCTCCCCGTTCAACCTCGGCACGGAGACCAACGCTTTCACTGCCCCTCTGTTCTTCGTCCCGCACGCGTTCGTGTTCGCGTGAAACACGTAAATCACCCACGCGTGAGAATACTCCTCTAACCCTTCCAAGCTTCTTTTGGGGACAAACTCGACGTCAAAATGTAACCGACACCGCGCGGATGCGACCAACGACCCGCCTTGTCTCGGCGTCCCCGCTCGGCGACTAAAACACGACTGCGCGCGCGCAATCACCGGTCCAAACTGTTGGTGCGAATTTTGAGAAGTTTTACTCCTCGTCTTATCATCATCATCATTACCACCACCTTTATCGCCTGTAAAACTGCTCGTCACGTCGAGTACTTTATGCCTCAGCTGATGCTGTAACCTCACGACCGCGTTCCTCTCCGCCTTGTGTCGGTCCTCCAGATGTTTCAGTTTCTCTTTGAGTTGTTTTTCCATTCGTCTCGTCCACTTTCGTTGGTGTTCAGAGATTACGACGGCGATAAGGACGGCAAGAATTCCTCCCCCCCCAAAATGGTGTCCTTCGCGAGAGGAGGAGGAGGAGAGCGAGTTTTCTTTACCACCTCTGTTGCCTCCTCCTCGAAACTGGTGTTTGATCGGCATTGTACCGCGCGACAAGAGTGAAGCATTTCCCACAAAAAGATACTCAAAATTCTCCATTTTATCCAAACAAATCAGAGACATGAAACTCGCGCGATACCTCCTCTGCGCCGCCGTAAAAGGCAGTGGTGGTCATCTCAAAAGCACATTTGTTGGTGGGAGGTTGTTATCCGGCTCCAAATTCCTCGCCGAGTGCGAACCGTACAAAAGAATCGTCGCGATTGCAATTCCGTCCGATTTTCGTTCGCTTCTTCCCGATGACGTTGACGCAAAGAAGACGAACGAGAACGATAAACCGTACGCGAATTGCATCGGCATATCCCAAACAAACTTTTACCACTCCTTGGCGGAACCGAAATCAGTGGCGATGGTGCGCGAGAAGACCGGGGTCCCACCGTACGCGACGATCGCGAGACAACTCCTTCGCATTGCCAAAGAGGAGAAACGTCTCGCTGGAGTCCTTTTTATAACCACGGAAAGAGGGGCGGTGCGCGAATCGGACGCGGAGAGATTTAAAGACGGCGTAATCAAAGAGGCGAAAGAGTTACAACGACAACAACGAGAACAACAAGGAACAGCGGAAGGAGGAGAAGGGACGTGTTTATTAGAGAACGTCCCGATGGGATTTAGCGACGTCGAGGACGAGCGAGAAGGGAGTTGGAGAGAACTCGGGAACGCGAGGGAGGAAGAGGAAGGGGAGAGTTGGGCGCCGGCGGCGGCGCGGGCGAGCGCGAGAAGGTTGCGAACATTTTTAGAGAAGGAACAAGGCGCGTTGAACACGTTCGGGTGACTCTGCGATTTTTGTCGTCGTCGGCGTCCTCGTCGGGTTGGCTCGAGGGAAGCGACTGCGCGTGTGTACGTATATGTAGTATATTTATCTGTAATGTAATTATATAAAGCTTTAAAACGCGGTGTTGTGTACTTGTAAGCACGTGTTTCATATGTATGTAACAACCTTCAACCTTTACTTCTCGCTCCAGTTGATTTCAAACTCGTCCTCTAAATCCTCCGATTCGTCTTCCTCTTCGTCCTCGTAAAACTCTTGATCTTCCTCGGCGTAAAATCCGTCGTGCATTCGTTCGGTTTCGAAAGGCAGCTCCACCTCGTCGCATTCTCGGTACAAATCTTCTAAATCGTAATACGTTCGAGCGGTTGGTGTAAACACGTGCGCAACGACATCACGACAATCTAAACACGTCCAATCGCCCTGATTGGTGACATTTTTCGGAACTTGCAAGTTGTACGTCTCGTTATTCGCCACGTCTCTCATCTTCGACGTCACCGCAGACATTTGAGGACGATTAAACGCCGTCGCTAAAACGACGTACCTGGCGTAAAAAACCGCCTTAGACACTTGTAACACGCGAATATCCTTCGCTCTCGTGTTATCCGCCTCCACAGCTAATTCCAACGCGAGTCTTCGCGCGATCGCGTCTTGCTCCTCGTCGTCCGCTTCGTCTTTTATCGAGAACGTTTCCTTTACGTAGTAGCTCTCCGTAGTATCACCATCATCGGTTTCCGCGTCGTCCGCGACGACATCCGCGACGATCGTTTCGCTCTCCTCCTCCGCAACCACCTCTACCAATTGCGACGACGACGATTTTGAGACCGCGTCTCTCAATCTTTGCCTCAACACCGGAACCGTCCCGCTTGCGTCCAAACCTCTCTCCTCGCAATGTCGGACCAAATCTGCTTTCTTCATGGACGAGAGACCGGGAATGGTGTGAGCGGTCGACCCGCCCCCAGTTGTCGCGGCAGACGCGCGAGTGACCACCACCGTCTTCAAAACGTTCGCGCGACGATGATGAAAGCTTCGATTCGTGATTTGATGATGCTTTCTCGTTCGTCTCGTCGTCTCCCCATTACTGTAAGAAGCCGCCGCCGTCGGAAATCGATTCGATGTAATTCGAGCATGACTGCTTCTCGCATTCGCGATGGTACGGTGTTGTTTCGCCGCAAAAGGCGGCGTAAACGACCGTCTCGGTGACGACGACGACTCGGGCGACGACGTCGATGCCAAACGGGAGAACTGTACGCGCTGGTTGATGAGTACAGAAACGGCGTTCATTTTGTTTTTTGTGGAGAGTTTTTGAGGTTTTCCCCGAGATCACATGTGAGATCTGAGCACTTTTAGCGCACGCGACGACGACTATGCGTTAAAATCGCAAGCTTTTTTTAGCGGACAAAATTGACGACGACAACGAGGACGCCGCCGATTTCTCCTCCTCCTCCGACGACGAGGACGCCTTCTTCTCCTTCTCTTTCTTTATTTCTTGGTCGCCGACTTTGTCGCCGACTTTGTCGAACAACTCTTTTCTGGCGTCGCGTAAAGTTTGCTCGATGTCCGGGCTGGCTTCCTTGACCAGATGGAAATCGTGCCCGGAGATGTAGAGTAAGTCGCAGAAGGAAACGGCTTCGATCGTGGCCGTGGCTGGTGTGTTTAAGAGTAACGAGACTTCGCCAAAGTAGTTGCCTTCGGTGAGGAGGATTTTTGGGCGGGCGGCTTCCCGCGCTTTGTCTTCTTCTTCTTCGTCGTCGTGTACGATGAATTCTACTTCACCGCGGGAGATGAAATATAAACCAGAGTTCGAATGACCTTTCGTCACGATCAGATCGCCGGGTAATGCCACGATAGAGGTCATTCGGTTCACAATTTCTAAGATGCATTTTGCGTTCAAACCTCGAAATATGGGCACGTTTCGTAACATTTCTCGGTGGGCGTGCAATAAGACTTCGTTTCGTAAGCTGATCGGCAAAGTCGCGCAGAAATGCTCGACGCGTTTCTCGTCGATGTCACGGTGTCTCAACCAGACGTATTCAAAATACGATTGCATTTTCAAATGTAACGCGCTCGGTAGTTTCAAGTGTTCGCTGAGATCGGAAACTTGCTCAAATTTTCTCCTTTGTAACTCGTCGCGCCCTACTACGGCCGTGACGAGAGCGGCGACGTTACCTAAGGCGATTATGTATAATACTCCACCCACGAGCATCACAAACGATAGAAACGATAGCGCTTATAAGGGTAGGATGCTCCCCGGTGAAGAATACGTCTGCAAAGGGTCGTTGGAAAGGATAATCGAAGTAGCGACTTGGTACGCCGCCGCGTATTGCAACGACACGTTTTCGTGCAAGTGCACGTATTCTGACGTGCACCACTCGTCGGCCCCTGCTGAACACAAACTGTGCCACGCGCACGCGATCCAATGAAACGAAAGCACCAAAAATAGGAGTATTTTCACCGCACGAGAATATAATCTCGCGGATTCGTGCAAACTTTGGTACCTCGACTCTAAAAACTTCACCACTCTCGTAATCCTCAACAACCGCGTCAGTTTTAACAAATCCGCGTTCTTCGAGTATTGCGACCGAACGAAAATCTCGAACGGGAAAACCGCCAACAAGTCTAACGCCAACCACGTCTTGACGTACCGCTCGCGAATAACTTTCAAATCAACCACTAATGTCCCTCGGCTCGAATAATACGCCGAATAAAATGTCACGCCAATATCCAGCCAAAAGAACGCATCGACCAAGTACCCGATCGCCTTGGAATACATCGGCTCTTCCTCGTTACCATCGAACCGTAAAAACGCCAACGCGAACGGCAAAACAATCACCGAATGCCCAACGCACACTAAACTCGCAATATCCCACCAAAACTTAAAGCGACTTCTGGGATCGATGTAGAAATGTTTCGCGTGTTTCACCCCGTCCGAACCGTCTTTTACCGCGTCGATGACTAAATGATTGGATAACAAATCGCTCCTTCTCCTCCTTCCTTCCTCTCTTTGGCTTTCCATCACTTTGCTCACTGGACTGAGCATCACGAAAGCCCTTCTAGCAGCGTACTTCTCGCGAAGAACTCTTCTTAATTTCTCCCTCAATCGATGCGTAGAAGTAGTAATCAAAAACCAACAACACAAAGATGTTCAAATGTGTTTTATTTTTGTTTGAAATAAAAAAAAACGTTTTTGCAAAAAATGAAGAAATTTGACAGCTTTCTGGACACAAATAAACGCATAACGCGACATTTCTCTTACACAGCTTTTCGACCGCGCACTACTTAACGCAAACAATGTTTTCTTTAACGCAACAGAGTAGCTTTGTTCGAGGCACCGCGCAGGTGTCCTCCTCTTCCGGTAAGTCGCGTCGCGTGTCTCTCTCTTTTTTTTAAATGAATCGCCGCTTAAATGTTGTGAATTTTATCCACGGTGTGGCGTGCGTGTCTTCAGACCTCATGATTCAACGCGGAAACGAAGTCGCGCTTTCGATGGAGAAAAAAACGGACGCGAAAACGCTCGAAACGCACGCGGAGGGTATTCAACCGCGCATTTCTCGGGTTTGATCTGCGCATACTCGTTCGCGAATACAGACAAACCCGTTGCAACAAATCGCGCGCATTGGTGAAAACCTCAAAAAGCCGCCCAATGTGGTGACCGCCGCTAACCCATTTCTCTCTTTATTATGTATGTATCATCATCAAACGAAACAGTCCGCTCCTCCTCCGGCCGTAAAATTCAAATGCGAATCGTCGCCAAGGACCAAAACTCGCGCCCATCTTTAGACGAGCTCTCCGAGTTTAAAAAGTCCGATTCCGACACCGGCTCCGCCTCCTTACAAATCGCCTTGCTCACCAAGCGCATTGAAAACTTAACCGCGCACTTGCAAGCGAACAGAAAAGATTACTCCACGCAACGAGGATTGAAGTTACTCCTCGGCCGACGCGGGCGATTACAAAAGTATTTGGCGAAGGAAGATCCGGCGAAGTATCAAATGACCATGAAAGGTTTGGGGTTGAAGATCAAGTCTGTTTAATATTATATAAAAGAGAGAGAGAGAGATAGTACTTACATCATAGCCACATCCCCGTCGACGACGAGAGATAAAATATACACGGTAACAAACAGAGAGAGAGAGAGAGTCAGAGTCAGAAGACGAAGAAGACTTCTTTCGTATTATTTGTATACATAATAGATTTTGAAGAGATAAAGTTGTTTTTAATTGAAAGAGAACACACGTTTACGTAGTAGAGCGTTAATATTACTAATTCCAACCTTTTCTTCTTCTTCTTTTGGGTGTCTTTTCGCCTTCTTGTTTTTTTTCGAAAAAAATATAAAAAAACGCTCAAAATTGCTACTCGAAAAAAAAAAAGACCGAGATCAGACGTCTTGTCTGCATATTAAAGCCGGAGTGAGTGGATTCTGAAGGTAACGAGACGAACGCGAGGAGAGGAAATGTCTTCTTCTTCCAACGACGGCTTGCTCGACGAGAAGGAATTCTTCATCTCGTCGTCGGAGATGGCGAAAAAAGACATTTACCCGTTACTTTTTATCGGCGCCGGGAGATGCGGATTGACAACGTTGACGCATTTCCCGGAAAACCGTCAACGCGCGTCGCTCGTCGTCGATCGATTCGGAGGGTGGTTGGAATCTTGGGCTGACCGCGCGATGCGTTTGGGAATGACGCACGTGCGGTATCCAATCACGCAAACGCCGTTTGCGAGCAGTTCCATGGCGATTCAAAGTTTCAGCTCGAGGATGGGGAGGAACGAGGAACTGGCGTATTCTGGGAGCGATAAGTTCGCGCCGTTGCCGTCGACAAGGTTGTACGCCGAGGCGTGCGCGACAAAGATTCAAAGCGACGAGGACGGCGGGATTTTAAAATCCGTGCCGATTGTAAAGGATGAGGTGGTGAATTTGAGGAAGATTGAAGCGAACGAAGAATATCCCGGGTTGTTGAAACGAGGCGGGATGTTGGCGAAGACGAAAGGAGGGAAAGAGTTCGTCGCCGCGCAGGTAGTGGTGTGTTGCGCGAGGAAAGAAGCGGTGGTTCTGGAAAAATTGAAAGCGTTAATGGTGAAAGATGGTGGGAATGGTCGGGTGAAAACGAGCGAGTCGATAAACGTATTCGATCCCGAGGGTACGTTAAACGGGAAGCGGCTTTTGGTAGTAGGCGGAGGCATGACGGCGGCATCGGTTGCGTCCGGGGCGGTGGAAAATAGTAAAGTGAAATCCGTCACGCTTTTACACAGAAAAAGTTTCAAAAGACGCGAATTTGACGTGGAACCGGAGTACTTCGGCGCGAAAGGGTTGCGACCGTTCCATACCAGCGAAGATTTTGAGTACCGCGCAAAATTCATAGACGAAGCGAAAGAGCGAGGAACGATTAACGGCGTCACGTGGAAGCGCGTGAGAAGTCACTCGGTCGCATCAAAGAAGAAGACAAATTCATCGACAGAACAAGATGATAGTTCACCAAAACTTCGTGTGGTAGAGAAAGCGGAGATCGTGTCCATCGGTTTTGACGAAACGACGAAGCAGTTTTCGACGACGATTGAACTGACCGATGTAGCCAAACGCGAGCTCGCGGCGAAACGCGCGCGAAGTATCATCGAAATCGACGCCGACGATGATTTTCAAGCGTTGACGATGACAGTCGAGGAAGCATCGTACGAAACGCCCAAAGTTGAAGTGTTTGACGAAATTTGGATTTGCTGCGGTACCGCCGTTTCCGCCGAGACCGATCCTTTACTCTCTTCGCTTCCGAAAACAAATTATTTCAACGGGTACCCGCAACTAGTAGAAACGGCTCT
>Ga0209091_10005152_pt1 | contig 10006 bp, 10 predicted proteins | sample ArcticOcean_MG_C_6_FD_187438 | JGI IMG/M metagenome (GOLD analysis project Ga0209091, IMG submission 187438) | Marine microbial communities from western Arctic Ocean - ArcticOcean_MG_CB8_128 (SPAdes) (version 2) | ecosystem: Environmental > Aquatic > Marine > Oceanic | place: Arctic Ocean... | reverse complement strand
TACTTCCATCACTATTATTAATAATAGTTTCTAAGACATCTAAATCACTTTGATAATAACACTCATCATTAATATTACTGAAACCATCATCACATTGACTATATAATAGATTAAGGAAAGCTAAGTTAATAATTAAAACAAATATTTTAGAATATCTAAGCATAACTAAATATATAAATTGAGACAATAAAAGCCTCAATAAATATAATTTTATTTAATAGCTAAAATAACATTATCTAGTTTTTGTTTATTAAGGGCCATTTTCTTAGTTATTCTATAACGATGCTGCTGGACACCTCTAATTCCTATTGATAATAAACCAGCAATTTCATAATTATCAAAACCAATCTTTATAAAAGAACAAATTTTAACTTCTGTCAATGTTAAACTATCATTGCTTTTTTTATTTATTTCAAATCTAAATGTTTTATTTATCTTCTCAAATATACTTAAATATTCATTCCATTGATCTACTGATTTAATCTTCGCTTTAATACTAGAAGCTATTTTTTTTCGATCATAATTTTTATCTATTATTTTTAGGCATAGATCATTTAAAAAATCAATATTTACGGCATTAATAATTGACTTTGAAATAAATGAGTTTTCAGATATGTTCTTATTTTCAAAATGCTCAAGATATTCTTTTTCTTTTTTAATTTGGTCTAATTCTAAAGAAAGACTACTTACAATACGTTTTTTACTTTCTTTATAAGCTTTATTTTTTTCTCTATTATTCTTCTTAAGTTCTTTAACATATCTTTTATAAAAATATAAACTCTCTTTTAATTGATTATTTTTTTCATAAATTGATGATAAATATTCTAAAACTTCAAAATTTAAATAAAGTTTATCAATTTTTTTGCTAGCATTATATGATTCTCTAAATACAAGTAATGCTTTATCAAAAAGTTTTTGTTTAAAATATAATTTTCCAACATAAAATAGCGCTTTAGGCAAATATTCAATCATTTTATTTTCTTTAATATGCTTTATATGCATTTTAAAATTTTTATTTGCCAAACTATACTTCTTTTGACTTAAATAACATAATCCTAAATGGAACAATACAGAGCTCTTATAATTCACATCATTTATTTTATCTATATCTTTTAAAATATTTTGATATTTATTTATTGCACCATTATAATCTTTATAATTGAGCTTCATATCAGCAGCAGCAGTTTTACATGGAATAATAATAAGTAAATTCTTTGTTTTTTTTGATTCTACTAGTGCTTTTTTATAAAATGATTCAGCTTTTTTATATTGATTTAATTTTGCATAGGTATGACCTAAGCCTAAATTTATTCTTATAAATGGAATTAAGTCTTGTTTACATTTTTTAAGAGAATCTAATCCCTTTTCAAAATAGTATAAAGCCTTACTAAATAATCCAAGCTCTAAATAAATATGACCAAGATTAGCAAAGGAACTTATTTGTCCATTAATAGCAAGAGACTCATTTTTAATTGATCTCCATAATTTTATTGCTTCAAGATCACTTTCTATTGCATTATTTTTAAAACCTAATACTGAATGAACCCTAGAAGATAAGCTTAAATTATGGGCAGTAGAAAATTTACACCTTTTCATTTTTGCTATTTTAATTAATTCTAAATGACACTTTAAACGTAAATCATGTGCTATTTTAGGATTTTCAAAAACAAAAACTGAAATTGGATAAATAGCATCCTTTGAAATTCTATTTTTATTAAAGTTATCTATATCTTTTTTTGATAACGGTGTCTTATTCTTTTCTAATATATTGTTTAGTATATTTATCATAATGTGAGTTATTGTAGTAAAATATATTACTATTTTATTTAGTATAATAATACATATTAAAATAACAATGAAAGATCTTTATGAAAAAATTAATATTTATATCTTTATTTACTATTGCATTAGCGGATTGCGAAGATCCTAATCAAACAGAATATTTTATTACTTGTGATGGAGGTAGTTATCAGAATGAGATTTCATGGAACCTAAACCCAATAGGTCTAGATGGAGGTGCTCCATATTCAGAATATATTTGTCTAAGTGATAATGATTATGAATTAAGAATGTTTGATTCCTATGGAGATGGATGGAATGGAAATTTATGGTCTATATATAAAGGAGATTTTGATGGTGATTTAGTTGCTGAGTGCAGCTTAGGTGGAGCTTATCAAGATTGGGGGCAATGTTTCTTCGCCTTAGGTGATATTATTGAAGAAACTTGTGCAGAAATGAATGGTAATCAATGTATATCAAACTCAGATTGTGAATGGATTGAAGATATTAACAACTATTCTTGTTCTGGTTTTAGTCAAAATCAATGCTACCAATACGAAGGATGTGATTGGACTCTATCTTATGGAGGTTCGTATGGCTCATGGTCACATACCTGTAGTGGCTCTTATCAAATAGATAATAGTTATTGTGAAGAGATAGAAGTTTTGGAATGTTCTGAAATGAATCAGTTAGGATGTGTTAATGATAGTAGCTGTGAATGGGTAGAAAATATTGATACAGGTTCATGTTCATCATTATCAGTTCAAGGTTACTACACAGAATGTGATCTTCCTGAATATGGATCTTGCTATTCTGAGTGTACAAATTGGGGTAGTTATTATGGAGGAATGTTTTGTTATGGAACAATGTATTGTACAGGAGGAAATTATCAGACAGATAACAGTTACTGTGAAGAAAATGAATATCTTTTAGGCGATACAAATAGTGATTTTATAATCAATATTTTAGATATAATTATTATTGTAGATATTATTCTAAATGAAGAATCTAATGATTTAGCCGATATAAATAATGATGGACTAGTAAATATTATTGATATAGTTCAATTAGTAGATATAATTCTAAATAACTAAAGACTAATAGATTGAGTTGTACAAATAAACATAAAATGTAATAATGACATTAATCTATAAAAAATTACATAGTTGTACAGCTCAATTTATTAAAAGGAGATAAAATGAAATACTTGTTTTTTATGCTAATGCTTAGCTTCAGTTTTTCTGAATGTGATAATCTAAACTTACTGCAATGTAGTTCAAATTCAGATTGTGAATGGACTGAAGATATTAACAACTATTCTTGTTCTGGTTTTAGTCAAAATCAATGCTACCAATACGAAGGATGTGATTGGACTTTATCTTATGGAGGCTCATATGGATCGTGGTCACATACTTGTAGTGGGTCTTATCAAATCGATGATAGCTATTGTCAAGAGAATCCCAACCCTCCAACCTGCGATGAAATGACAGAGTTTCAATGTGTTTCAGACCAAGATTGTAATTGGATAGAAGATATAACTACGGGGTCCTGTTCTAGTTTAGGTTCATATGATTGTAATTCTACATCTGACTGTAATTGGACATGTACTCAATGGGGCAGCTGGTATAGTTGGATTTGTTATGGTTACGCTTGCACAGGTGGAACGTATCAAACAGATTATAGTTATTGTGAAGAAAATGCATATCTTTTAGGCGATATAAATAGTGATTTTATAGTTAATATTTTAGACATAATTGATCTTGTACAACTAATACTAAATTTAGAATCAAACAATTTAGGTGATATAAATCAAGATGAATTAATTAATATACTTGATGTCATTATGCTAGTTGCAATAATTATGGATGAATAAAACTATTATATTTATTATTACTCCTTAAGTCATATTTAAAAAAAAGAATAAAAATACAACCCCTATCTCAACTAATTATATATTTTATATTAAAATTGTCTTTTATTTAAATTTAATTTATCATAAAATATTTGTAAGAATTTAGTTTGATTATATCAAATTTTAAAAGGTGCAAGTGTGAAAATACTAAATAGTATATATACAAAAATAATCTTGGTATTTTTGTCCTTATATATTTTTCTAGTTGGTATTAGTTCTCTTAGTAAATCTATAAGCGGATTGACTACCCCTAATGAATTAACTATTGGGGACATGGCTCAACTTAAAAAAATTAATCTTATTATTGATAACAAAGAAACTCAAAAGAAAAAAATATGGGTTAAAATAACTTATATAAACAGAAATGATGGTCTTTACTCTTTTGAATATTCTGAAGACAATATTTTAATTGAAGGACAAACTACTAAAGATAATATCAAAAAAGTTGCAAGCTCTTCTTTTATTAAAGCAACAAGTTCAAGGTTTATTTCTTTATTTATTGGTGTTTTTGCTACAGTTCTTTTTCAGAGTTCATCTACAACTACATCACTTATTGTAGGTATGGCTGGAGGCGGTTTAATTGGTCTTTCTAGCGCTATCCCAATGGTTATGGGAGCCAATATAGGAACAACAGTAACTAACACATTGGTATCTTTAGGTCATATACGAAGAAAGGAAGAGTTCAGGCGAGCTTTCGCTTCATCTACAGTGCATGATTTCTTTAATATACTTGCAGTATTAATATTTTTTCCCCTAGAAATGATCTTTGGATTTTTAGAAAAATCTGCAATTTTCTTAGGTAATGTATTTTTTACAGAAATCAGTGAAAAACCATTTGAAAGTCCTATTAAGCAAGCGGTATCATGGGCAGTAAACCATTTAAAGGAATTTGTTCATAATATTATTGATAGTGACTGGGCCCTACTTATTATTAGCGTTGCAATAACATTAATCATGTTATTTAGTATTGTAAAATTATTAAGAAGTATGGTTCTAGAAAAAGTTGAAAAATTCTTTGATAAATATATTTTCAAAACTGCTATAAGAGCTTTAATGTTTGGCTTTATTTTAACAGTATTAGTTCAAAGCTCTTCAATAACTACATCGACCATTGTTCCTTTAGCAGGAGCTGGTGTTCTTACACTTAGACAAATCTTTCCATTTACACTAGGAGCCAATATAGGAACCACCATAACATCATTAATGGCGGCACTTGTTCTTAATCCAATAGCAATGGTTGTAGCATTTAGTCATTTATTATTTAATATTGTTGGTATAATAGTAATTTATCCTTTTAAGCCATTAAGAGAAATTCCATTATACTGCGCTGAAACTCTTGCAGACCTATCATTAAAAAATAGATTAATACCTCTGCTATACTTGGCTGTAGTCTTTATAATCATACCATTAATTATTATCATACTAATTGGAGGATAAAAATGTTTAAACAAATATTTAACTTATTTAAATCAGACAGCCTTTATGAACAGGCCTTAAATCAGTGCTTTGAAATGTTAGATACAGATTTATTAATGTTTAATGAATCAGTAAAATCATTAAGAGAATCTGATACATCAGAGATTCCCATTGATATTTTTGAAATGGATAAAAAAATTAATCAATTTGAAAGAGACGTAAGAAGAAAAGTTATGACTCATTTGGCTATAAGTGGTAATGAAGATTTAGGCTCAGGCTTAATATTAATTAGTGTTGTTGTAGATATAGAAAGAATAGGTGACTACACAAAAAATATATATGAGTTAGCTATAAATCATCCAAAAAAATTGCAAGGTTTTTCATTTGAGAAAGATTTATTGCAAATAGAGATTAATACAAGAAATTTATTTAATGATACAATAAAAACATTTAAAAATCAAAATCTTGAAGAAGCTAGAAAAATAATGAAAGATTACAAAAAAGGGATTTCAAAACAATGTGATGATATTACTAATACAATTATTTCTAGTGAATTAGATATTGATGCCAATAGTGCAGCTGCTATAGCACTTTATTCACGTTATTTAAAAAGAATAAGTGCTCACTCTAGAAACCTAATTTCAAGTATAGTTAATCCATTTGAAAGGATTGGTTATCCTGAAGAAAAATAGTCTTTTATTCTTATGTACAGGAAATTCCTGTAGATCTCAAATGGCAGAAGGATTTGCAAAAAAAATATTATCTAAAAGCTTACGTATCGAAAGTGCTGGGACTGAAGCTCATGGATTGAATCCATACACTGTTAAAACTATGAATGAAATAGGAATAAATATTTCACACCATAAATCAAAAAAAATTAATACTAATGAAATAAAAAAATTTGATTTAGTTATCACATTATGTGGAGATGCTAAGGATAAATGTCCAACTTTAAATATGAATAAGCATATACATTGGAATATACCAGATCCTGCAAATTTTAAAGGAAATTATATAGATACAAAACAAAAATATTCAGAAGTAAGAGATTTAATATTAAATAAAATTAAAAAATTTAAAAGACAGGATCAGTTCTAATGAAAAAAATATTACTATCTTTGTTATTGACTATTATATATACGCAAGGAACTTTTAGCGGCCTTACTTATTTTGATTACACCTATGATTTAACAGAAGACGCAGAAAATGACGATGGCTTTGGCTTGAAGCGTGTTTATTTTACATATAAACAAGATTTATCTGAAAATATATCCTATAAATTTCAAACAGATGTCGGACAACTTGAAGTTGGTGGTTTAGAAGGAATTAAAAAAACACAGTTTGTTGCATATTTAAAAAAAGCTCAGCTAGACTGGGAAACCTTACATGGAAAATTTACGTTTGGAATGCAGGGAATGAATATATTTAATGTTACTGAAAAAACATGGGGCTTTAGATTTTTACAGAAGTCAGCAATAGATAAATATAAACTTTCTAGTTCAGCTGATATGGGTATTAAATATGCTGGTAAATTCAATAAACTAAATTATAGCATCATGGTTACTAATGGCTCTGGTTATAAACAAAGTGAAAATGATCAGTATAAAAAAACATCAATTCAAGTTGTTTATGGCGAAAAAAAACTAGTAAAAAATGATGGTTTTAATATTGGGCTTTCTTTTGCATCTGAGCCTTACTATCATACAGAAACAGAAAAAGCAGCCACAATGCTTTTGAGTGTTTATAGTGGGTATGCAGCTAATGGTTTAAGAATTGGTGCTGAATATGATAGATATAGAGATGTTGGAGAAGACATATCTAGACAAATTATAGCAGGATATATAAGTTATGAGTTATCTGGAAAAATTGAAGGAATATTTTATATAGATAACTTTGATTCTGATGTTTATTATAATGGTAATGAAAATGAAGATTTAATTAGAAAAACAGATTTAATTGTTGGTGTTAATTATAAACCTGAAAAAGGGTTAACAATAGCTCCAAACTTAAGAATAAGCAAACCTGATGATGGTCATGAAAATACAATGTTAATGTTAAACTTTGAATTTAAATTTTAATCTCTCATGAATGTAAAATACATATCTGAATTTATAGGTTCTTTTTTCCTTGTATCTGTAGTAGTTGGTTCAGGTATAATGGCAGAAAATCTAGCGGAAGGAAATTTAGCTATTGCATTATTAGGTAATACAATTGCTACTGGGGCTATCTTATTTGTTTTAATCAATATGTTTGGAAGTATATCAGGAGCTCATTTTAATCCGGCCGTCAGTATTCTAATGTATTTATTAAATGAGCTTGATATTAAATCTTTAATTAAATTTATTTTTTTTCAAATTCTAGGTGGAATGTTAGCTATAATAATTACACATTATATATTCGAAATAAAATTATTTCAAATTTCTTCTAACGCCCGAGGAGAATTTCCTCTTTTAGTAAGCGAGATAATAGCGACGTGTGGACTTCTCTTAACTATACTTTTTGTAAGAAAAAGTAACCCTAATTCTGTTGGTACAGCCGTTGCTTTATTCATTACTGCTGGATACTGGTTTACCTCATCTACTTCTTTTGCTAACCCAATGGTTACTTTAGCAAGAATATTCACAAATACATTTACAGGGATTGCCCCAGAATCTGTACCTTATTTTATTTCAGGTCAGATTATAGCAATTTTTTTTTCTAAATATATCTATGGAAAATTTAAAGAAAGAGTCTAAGACTTAAAGCTACCTACAATTGTTTTACATCCTCTTACTTTATCACCTTTCTTAATATTGATAGTAAAATCATGAGGAACGATAATCTCTACCCGAGACCCAAACTTAATGAATCCAAGATTTTGACCTTTTTTAACATCTAAATCAGCTTTCATATGATTAATAATCCTTCTTGCAACAAAACCAGCAATTTGTTTAATTCTAAACTTATTTAGATTGCTATCAATAAATAGAATTGATGTTTGCTCATTATTAAGAGAAGCCTTGTCCTTTGAAGCTATAAAATATTTACCAGGATTATAGTGTGTATTGACAACTTTAGAGTTGCACGGCACCCATTGTCTGTGAACATTAAAAAATGAAAGAAAAATAGCTATTTTCTTTGCTTCACCTAAATCTGGATCAGATATGTCTTTAATATAAAGCACTGTTCCATCAGCTGGGGATAAAAAATCAATATCATTATTATTAAACTTACTTCTATCAGGGTCTCTAAAGAAGAAACAAGATGTAAGAAAAAAAAATGTTAAAAATAAAAAAATATTAAAAATTATATTATGGCCAATTAAATAAAAAAGTGCAAATGATAAAATACTCATAAACATAGAAGCTAAGATTATTGTTTTACCTTCTTGTGCAAAATTAATCATATATTTATTCATATTCATTAATTCCAAAATTTAGGAATAAGTACAGGTGTTCTTTTTTTATATTCTTGGTAAGTATCTAAATCAGACCAATTTTTCTCTGCTTTTTTTTCTAATAAATTTACTCCACTAATTGAAGTAAGTAGAAAATAAACAAAAAAAGGAGAAATTAGAGATATATATTGCCATCCCGATAGCAAGGGCAATACAATAACAGCAATACCTATCCATAAAATTATTTCACCAAAATAATTTGGATGTCTTGACAATGACCACAAGCCTGAGGTTATAAATTTATTCGAATTGTCACTATTATTCTTAAATAATGTCTTTTGGTAATCAGCAACAACTTCAAATACAAACCCAAAACACCAAAGAATAATACCAAAATATGTAAAGAAGGTTAATCCACTATTTATATTTGAGGTTAATACTGTCAGTGCAGCTGCCATAGATAAACATACCCACATTGCTGAGATTGTCCAGGTTACTAAAAAATGTGAGAATGATTGCTTTATTAAAGTAAACCTATCATCTTTTCCAACCTTTGAAATTCTATAGAATAAAAATAAGCCTAATCTAAGTGTCCAAACTAGAATTAAAATACTTAAAATAATTGAATGAACGTCTATTTTACCTAAAATAACATATTTGGAATATACTACCATACATATCACAGAAATGTATGTTAACATACCTATAAAATCATAAAATTTTTCTGTTTTATACAAATATGAAGGTAGAAATGCTAACCAATGAATACTAAAAGATAAACAAATGGAATAATATATAAGTGGATATCCACCTAACAATAAACTTTCTTCAGATGATAAAAAACCTATCAACAATGAAAATAAAAAAATAATAAGTGTAGCAAAATAATACATCAAACTCCTAATAACATTTAATAACTAGCTTGTAATTTCATTAACTATTAAAAGAATATCAAGAACATTTAAAATATTATCACTATTAATATCAGCTATTGCAAATTCTTGAGGAGAAGGTGATGCCAATTCTAAAATAAAATTAACTAATATAACAATATCTTGAATATTAGTTAAATTATCATCGTTGATATCGCCAACTAAATCATCGCTAATGTCTAAATAATTATATAAAAAGTTAAATGCAGTACTAGTTATTTGCTCCCAGTACTCATTAGGTCCACCTCCAATAAAAAAGTTACCATTAGTTGCGCCATAATATTCATGGCTTTCTCCATTTTCTAAAATTAATAGATTATCAATATTACTTAAAGTTAATTTTTCAGAAATTAATTCAGAGCCATAAACTTGAGGAAGCGTAATATTTAATGTAAATGGATATCCGTAGCTGTAAGGAACAACTATATCAGAGGTTCCATGGAAAAAGGCTGTCGGCACATTTTCATCTACATCAATATAGTCTAAATCACCTATGCCACCCCATGTAGAAATTAACGCATTAGGTTTATGGTTATGATTAAAGCTATTACCCTCACAATTTATACAACCTAAATCTGGAGAAAAAGTTGA
>Ga0209091_10005151_pt1 | contig 10006 bp, 5 predicted proteins | sample ArcticOcean_MG_C_6_FD_187438 | JGI IMG/M metagenome (GOLD analysis project Ga0209091, IMG submission 187438) | Marine microbial communities from western Arctic Ocean - ArcticOcean_MG_CB8_128 (SPAdes) (version 2) | ecosystem: Environmental > Aquatic > Marine > Oceanic | place: Arctic Ocean... | reverse complement strand
ATTTGCTCTGCGTTGTCTCTCTAACTCGGCTTCTTCTCTTTGAATGTCCGCTAAACTTCGTCCTTCATTGACAACGGCAGCTGGTTTTGCTCCGCCCCAAGCTGGCTTCTGTTGCGCTTGTTGCTGATGATGTTGCTGTTGTTGCTGTTGTTGCTGTCTTTCCATTTCTAAACGTTTTTGCTCTTGCTCGTGTTTTTGTCTATTTATGCGGGCATTTTCTTCGCTTTGTTTCTCTAAAACGAGCATCGCCCGCTGTCGATCTTCCATCTCTTGTAACGACATGCCCATGCCTTTGCTTTGACCTTGTTGTTGTTGATGATGCCCTTGTGGTAAACCAACGGCACTACCCATTATACTTCCTAATAAACCACCTCCAGTAGCTGGTGATGGTGATGGAGCGACGTTCGGCTTCGGCGCAACCACACCGGCGCGCGGTTGCGGCATGCCCCTCTTGACTGTGGCACCGCCGCCTTCGATATCAGCGAGCGACTTTGTCGGCCCGGACGGCGCGGCTGGGTGACCAAACGGCGCCACTGCACCCATAATGTTACTAAGCAGCCCGCCACCGCCGCTGCCACCACCTCCGGTAGGCTGTTGCTGCTGCTGCTGTTGTTGTTGTTGTTGTTGCTGAACTGGCGCGGGAATCGCTCGAACTCCTCCACTCATGGCGTTCAAGACTTGATCGTACCGCCATCCCATCTTTAACAGCGCCTGAAGAGGAACGTACTTGAAGTTTATTGGTGCATCAGACGGTCTCAACGGTAAATCCATCGGGAAGAAGCCGCCTTGGTGCCACTCTGTGATCTCATCTCGCGTAAATGGTCCTTGCGGCGCGCCCGCGGGATCCAAGTACATCCAGTTCGTCGGTATAGACACCGGCGCCGCCGGTTGTTGCTGCCGTTGTTGCTGCTGCATCATTTGATGTTGCTGCGCAACATTCGGTGCGTTCAAATCTCCGAAAAAGCCACCGCCGGAAGACACGTTTGGAGAATCCTCTTCGATGACAAATCTCGATTGTTGTCTCGGTTGATTCTTCGCCGCTTCTTGTTCCATTAATTCCGCTTTAATATCTTGTGTAAACGCGTCCTCAGTAATAAAACCATTGATATCAGCTTCGGTGAGCTCAATCTTTTCGCTTTCAGGGACGACTCTCGCCTCTGATCTCGTCGTGCCCGAGGCGATTTCCTCGCGCATCTGGCGCATCTCCTCCTCCGTCAACGCCGGCATGGCACCGCCCAAAAATGAATCTCCAACCTCCGTTCGGTCTTTTAATTGGTTCCCATCCAAAGCCCACTCGGGCACACCGTCGTATTCATCTCTCCTGCCGCCTCTATTTTGTGTAGAGTACGATCCTTTCCCGTCGCCAACTTCGTATCGATCTTTCTTCTTTCGTCCCAAAGCGTCGTCGCCGTCTTTCCACGCCGGACCTTTCAGTTGCCCTGCTGTCGCCCCCGGATTCGTCTTCACCCTGTTTGCGAACATGGTCAAATCCCACAACATATCTCCAGGTTTCACCGATCTCAACGGCACGGTGTCTTTATCCACCTCCGCCGGCAATTCGCAGGCGTTCGCCACTTCCAAATCTCTCAAAATTTTAACCAGCTCCATCGCCCCGTACACGTGTTCAATGTTCTCGCGATCCGGATTCGACTCTCTTTCGTCTTTAAACAACTTCTCAAACTCTGTCGCGTGTTCCGCGATGCTCTTCTCAAATTCCTCCGAGATGCAACTTTTCTTCTCTTCGATTTCGAGCTCGGCTTCGTTAAACCCGGGCGCGTACGGTTGCGCCATGTTCACTTCGTACCCGCCACCAGGGCCGCCTAAAACGTTCCCGTGACCTTTTCCTTGACCTCGGCCTCTTCCAATAGAAAACCCAGATCTATTTTGGTTCGGTCTCGAGGGTCCATCCTTACGGTTTCGGTTATAAAAATCGTTTCCTCCTTCTCTCTTCTCGTACCCTCGCGGTGGTCTCAAACCAGGGATGGAATTCCTCTCTCCTCCGCCCCCCCGGTCTTCTGAAATTCGCCCGCCTCTTAACCCCCCCATACCACCACCTCCTCTCGGTTCTGCATACTCTCTCCTCTTGTGGTCCACGGATGCGCGTCTGTTTGTCACCGTTTGAAAGTCTCGATCGTCTTCTTCTTTCCACTTATGTGTCGATTCTTCTTTCCCGGGTGGTTTCGGTTTCCCTCCTCCTCCTTTTTCTTGCGTTTGCCACCCCGCGTTGTTTGATGCTGTTTCCGGTCTAAAAGAGAGATTTTCGAGCGCATCTTTCGCCGCAGCGGTGGTGGTCGTTTCTTCTCCTCCTTCTGGGACCGTCATTGAATATATTTATTACGTATACGGAAAAGAGAGTGTGATCGGAATTCTAACAAGATCTGCTCTCACTCAGTTGCTCTTTTCTTCTTCTGGCAATAAAAAAACAAATAAAAACGCCCTAAAACACACACACGCAAGACGAAGAAAACGCTCTTTCCTCGGACAGGCTCGAACGGATGAAATGTCTCTCTCCTCGCTCGTCTCGTTTGTAGCTACTCCTCTCGTCGCTCTCTTTTTATGAAGGACGATGATGACAAAAATTTCACTGAACAAAAAAGCCACCACGAAATTTAGGGTTTTTCTTTTATTAGGGTTTAATAAGAGTTTGAAGGCAGGGGAAAAAAGCAAATTCAACACTTTCGTTGGGGGCGAATACGAATACGAATACGACGACGATACGTGATGAAAGTCGCTTTGAGTGGGATCAACATGTGTTGTCAGAGGTGTTTTTCTCGTCGAGGTGGTTTTGCGACGAGAAGTGTTGGTGCAACGACGACGAAAGCGGTGGTGTTTTCGTCGTCCTCGTCATCAGAAAGGCAACACACGGAACAACGGTATTTGAGGATGATGATGATGATGCGAGGGAGAAGGAGGACGTGTTATTATTCTTTAGGTAAAAGAAACGCGATGGTGATGATGCGTAACAACAACAGCAACAGAGCAGCGTTTACCACCACCAAAGCTGCTGCTGATGATGATGAGAGCAACAACAACAGCGCGTCGTCTTTGATGAAAAAGATGTCGTTCGAGACGAAAAAACCTTCCCAAACTGGCCAGATTGCAAAAATTTTAGCCGAAACGGTTATACGAGGCGGCGATGTGATTTGTTTGCACGGGACCGTCGGTGCCGGGAAATCTCTGTTCGCGAGAGCGTTTATTCGTTCCGCGTTGAACGAAGGTTTGTCTTTGTCCGTCACGTCTCCGACGTATCTGATTCAGAACACGTACGAGAAGGACGACGACGAGAGCGATGTGAGCGCGATGAAAGGCGTTCAAAAGGTGCACCATTTTGACCTGTATCGATTACCCGACGAAAAGAGCGTGAAACAGTTGATTGATTTAGAGGAAACTTTTTCAAATACGAGCGTGTCGGTGTTCGAATGGCCGGACAGGTTGGGGTCTTTGATTGAAAAAGCGGAGAATAGAGTGGACGTGTTCATATCGGCGTCGGCTGAGATAAACTCGAGCGAGGATGATTTTGAAAACAAGTTTGGAGCGGTTCACGAGGCGCATTTACTCGCATTGGACTATGAAAGTGAAGAGATTGATAACGACGACGACGAAGACGACGACGAGGAGGAAGATGATAGCAATGATGACATTCATAACCCAAAAACTATTAGAACGATAGAACTTAAACCCGTAGGCGCGAGCATCACGGAAAGACTCAAAGAGAGTTTGTTTAGTAAAAAAACTTAATAAAGAACACACATACAGTGTAGTAGCAGTAACCGTATTCAATCTATTGCCATATATTGTACATCTACACACAAAAGCAGAATTCTATTCGTATTATTATTGTTCTATCATCTCTTTCAAATCGTCCAAGTCTTCTGGGATCTCGTCGTCTTCCCACTCGCCCTCGTCCTCTTTCAAATACGCTTCGACAAACTCATCGTATTCACCGTCATCATCCTCCAAATCGCCAACAGCGCCGCCAGATTCAGTATTGTTAAGCCCTTTTGCGGCAGCAAACGCTCGAATAAGTCCCGCTTCTAACGGGTTGAACGTATCTACGTTATCTATGGTCCCAGACAAACTCCCCGCTCTCACAGCTGCGCCAATCGCGACGACTTCGTCCGGGTCCACTAGATCCAACTCTGGTTTCCTCGAAAATGTGTTTTCGACAAACTTTCTCACACAAGGCGTTTTTGTCGCTCCTCCAACTAATAACACTCTATCAAATGGCCGTCCAGCCGATCTCGTGCTAATCTTGTTTCTATTTTTCTTCTTGTTCTTCGCCTCTTCGATTTGCCTGAGACGTTCCAAGTTCACCCCGGCGCTATCCGCGCATTCCACGCACGACTGTCGCATTCGTCGCAAAACGCTCGTGCAAGCTTTCTCTAACATCTGTCTCGTAAACGCTACCTCTTTCCCATCTGGTGGTAAAGGCACGTTCACAACATCCACGTCGGACAGTTTCTCTCTCGTCCTCCTGGCGTTTAACAACGCGCCTCTAAAATCAACAATCCACCCTTTCTTATCGCACTCTTTACTCATCCATTTCGCTACGGCTACGTCTAAATCGTCCCCACCTAATCGAGAATCCCCCCCAGTGGCTAACACCTCCAACGTTCCACCGCCAACTTCTAAAATCGACACGTCGAACGTGCCGCCGCCTAAATCGAAAACGAAAATCGTTTCGTCCAAGTCCGGGTTCATGATGTCCACCCCGTACGCCAAAGCCGCGGCTTCCGGTTCTCTCAACGTCTTCACCACTTTCAAGCCAGCCATCATCCCCGCATCTATGGTCGCATCCACTTGCGTCTGATCAAAATACGCAGGAACCGTAATCACCGCTTTTTCAATCGTCCCTCTCTTGAGACCTCGATACCGCTCGGCTTCGAGAACGAGTCGCTCGATAACCTTCGAGGATATTTCTTCTGGAAGTAAAAAAACATCCTTTCCTAAATTCGGTACTTTTATGCCCACTCTTTTTGTCTCGTCGTCGAAGCAGCACTCGTACGACACCGATTTCATATCCTCCTTCGCTTTCCGATATTTCCTTCCTATGAGCCTTTTCACCGAACCGAACGTGTTTTTCGGGTCGGAACGTAAAAAAGGAACCGCATCGTGCCCGGTCAAAACTTCACCGGCACTCGTGAAATGTATCACCGATGGCATCGTTCTCGTCGTTTCCACGTTATTGTTCGTCGGTATCGGGACGATTTCCGTTTGTCCAGAGTCCGTGACTATCGCGACGGCGCTGTTCGTTGTGCCCAAATCGATGCCACAAATGCCGCACGAATTCGAATTGTTGTTGTTGGTTACGACGAGTCGTTGATTTCTTCTTCTGCCGTGCAATGCTGCGGTCTTAGTACTCGTGCGAGAAGACGCGCCGCGATGCTGACGATGATGATGCAATATTGGCAATATCGTCGCTGAGGCGAACATTTGTGTATCTTTCTTTAGAGGCGTGCCTAGGGGAATAATTATTAGGTAATGCGAAAGAATTTGGGAGAGCAAAAATGGTATTTTTTATACAACGCCCCTACTACGTAAACATCAGATTTGGTATTATTATTACAACGCACGCGCTTATATACATCTCTACGACTTTTCGTCGTCGTCTTCGTATTTCTACACACTGTTTTATTCTTTGCCGCGCGGCGTTCTCTATTGCATTCATTTCATACACCTTATTTTCGTTTGCTCAAATCCGCCCACGTCTTACCGATTCGTAAATCCGCAAATAAAGGCACTTTCAAATTGAAGTGTTTCCCGACATCTTCCATGGCTTTCCTTGTCTCTCGACCAACCATTTTAGCGAGATTTTCGTCGCATTCAAACAACAACTCGTCGTGTATGGTTAAGATTAAATCGGTTTTTTTCAACAAGGATTTCTTGCGCAAGTTTTCGAGCGCGGACATGGTGGCCATTTTAAGGATGTCAACCGCGCTGCCTTGCATCAAGGTGTTGATGAAGACTCTTTCCGCGGTAGCAGCGTGCGAGAAATTCTCGGATTTCAGTTCTGGTAAATCTCTGAAACGTCCCGATAACGTTCTCGCGCGCGGCGAATCTTTCGTCTTTTCTAAGGCAAGGATTTGCGATTTCCATTTTTCGACGCCAAATAAAGTGGTACCTTTGAGATCATCGAGCATTTTCGTCGCTTCGTTCTCAGAGACGTTCAAGCTCTTTGCAAACAATTTCACGCCGGAACCGTAAATGACACCATATACGAGATTTTTCGTTTGTTTCCTCTGTTCGTCAGTCACCGCGTTGTAATCCACGCGCATCCATTTCGAGGCGATTCGCGTAAACGGATCCGCATTTTCCTCTTCGAACGGGTTAGAACTCAGCGCGGAAATCAACGTCGCGTCTTCGGAACAGTGCGCGACTAATCTCAATTCCAACTGAGCATAATCACACGCGACTAAAATCCGCCCTTGTGGAGCTTCAAAGAGTGAGCGCAGAGATGTGGGCACTTTCTCATCAGAAACGGCGCCGTGCGGTATAGAATACAAGTTTGGATTAACGGACGTCGTTCGTCCAGTTTCCGTATCGGTTTGGTTCGCGAACGCGTATATGCGGTCTTTCGTCGTTGCTTTCGTTCGAGAAATATCGACGCTATCCTCATCGACTCCGTCTTCTTCTTGTATGGGACGAGATGCGACCAATGAAAGCTCCTCGGCGGTAGCTATGTACTTACCCAAACTCCTATGCTCGGATATCAACGCCGCGACTGGGTGCGCCAACTGCTTCAAACACTCCGCATCAACTTTAAACTTCTGCATGCGTTTAATTTTGTCATTTTTACCGTTACCGTTATAACGTTTGGTGTTAAAATCCGGAATTATTGCATCGTCCGGCGGCGTCAAACCTAACGTTTCAAACAGTAAAATACTCACATCCGTGGACGAGTTCAAATTCACTGAGGGCATTTCAGGCGAATACCATTGCATGCATATGGTTTCGATCTCATCTCGTCTCGCTTTAGCTTTTGCGATGTGTGGTTGGAGTGCTGCAGCATTAATCGGCACGCCGACATTTTCAATATCGGCCAACGCTCGTGCGAAGGGCATTTCCAACGTTCGCAAAGCCTGGTACACGTCGCTTTTCTTGCACATGTGTTCAAACGTCTCCGAGACGTGCCAAATGGTCGCCACAGCTTTAGCTAGCTCTAGTCGAAACACAGAGAGTTTATTTCGGTGCCTGTTTATTTTTGCTCGGGGATCGTACGTCGATTGGCGTTCGATTTTCGAGACGTTCAGCGCGGGTGAGAGGTCGCCGATGAACGTTCTCAAGATGGCGTCGCACAAGGATGTTTCGTAGGTCATCGCAGCAGATGACATGTTCACGACTACCTTATTGTTATTGTTACTTTCACCAGACGAACGCAACATTCGCGAAGATCCCCATGCGTTTACAGAAGAAACGCACGGTGTCGTCTGCACGTCCGGTCGCAATAACCACGCCATGATGCGAAGATCCAAAACACGCTCGCCACAAAACGCGAAGAAATGCTCGTTTGGTTGTTGGGCTACTGAACGAGCTGAATTTTTCAATCTCGATTCGCGGTCTTCGAACGTTTCTGCACCGAGTAAACTTCTCAGTTGCGGTTTCAAATCAATCGTCATTTTCTTCGACCGAGCGTCTCGCAAAATCTCAATCGCCGTGGCAACGTCGCACGCTGGTTTGTCTTTCGTTTCGTTTACGATTTCCGTCGCTTCGTTGCCGGCCTCATCTCTTGACTTTGCACGTAAGCGCATGAAGTACACGCACTCGTCGCTAAATGCTAAGAAGATACCAACCGGTGGCAACGAAAACGGTTCCAATGGGTTTGGTTCGAAGAGAATGGCGTATTTTTCGGACTCGCGCCATTTCTTTGTCAACGCGGCGACTTGTTCCGCATCTCTGCAGAAGACGATGCCCGGGGTTTTGTCGTCGATATCGAAATCGTCGTCGTCTTCCTCCGTAAACGGCGTTGGATATCTTCTCGCGCGCTTGAAAGAAGAAGCATCCCTCGCGTTCTCATTTTTATCTACTACCAAAACGTGGTCTTTTCGTTTTTTAACGCCTCCTCTGCAACCTCCCGCCCACATGTCTTCCGCTTGCTCTTCTTCTTCTTCTTTGAGAAGCATCGTGGTCGTGGTGGTCGTAGTGTTATTGGTCGTGTTATTCTCCTCCTCCAAACAAAACAACTCTTCCTCCTCCATCAACTCACGCATTCTCTGTTCCGCTTCTTCTCTCGCCGCTTTCGCTTCCTCGGCGATAAATTTCTCGCACGCTCTAAAAATCTGGTTCGCCGTGTGTGCCGAGTTTTTCACCGTGTTCAAACGTTTGATGGCTTTTTGCACTCTTTTGACTCCAAATCCGACGACATCTTTTGGCGATTTTATTCCCGCATCTAGTAACGCTCGCGCTCGAGTCACATCTATGCAGTCTCCGACGCAAGTGAGTGGTAAAATATCTTCTCTGCCACCAACCATGAGCCGTTCCGCAGCGCGATTTACCAAATCGCCTAAATCCTGCCATCGCATGTACACGCACACGGACGAGACGGTGAATCCTAAACGAACCGATTCTTCCTGCAACTTTTTCAACGTATGACCGGTGATGGAATACTTTTTACATATGTGATCGACTTTGACTTCTTCGACTAAGTCGAGTAAAATTAACGCGTTGATGAATCGAATGCACAGCAGTCGTTGCCTCGCATGATTCTCGTCTCGCGGGTTGTCCATTTTACCTTGTTGTAAACGACTTTCGACGTACGTGCGATCAATACCGACCATTTCCAGAACAGACATTTGCAATGGATCTAAGTTTGAGTACAAATCCATGAAGAACTTTTGATTTAATGGAGGTAACGGGTTAGGCGGGACCATCTTCTTGATGACTTTGCCGTTCTTTTGCACGATTTCCTCTTCGCGCCAATCCAATGTCGGAGTAATCAGAAACAACAAGTGCAGAGGCGTGGCTAAGACTAAAGCCTTCCTGGCTAACAACAAATCTTGTTCGACGCGTCGAATCGATTCGACTTTGACCATTCCAGATTGCGCCGCGGCGTTTCCTAAATTTGAGGCTGAATACGTGTGTGTTTTCGGACACCATTTCAACAACGCTTCGTCTTGCAACCACTTCAACGCCTCGACGGCGATGGATTGCACGTAATCGTCGAAATCGTTCAATGCGGATAATAGCGTTTTCTGCGCGTAGCGTTTGACTTCTCTCGCGTGTCGGACTAAGCCTGAAGCACATCCCTCCAACATGACACGCCGCATGCCAGCTTGTGCCAACGCAGATTCCAACTCGGGTAAATCCCCTTCGAGCATGTTGCGCACTTCCTCGATTTTCTTCTCGAGGACTTTCTCCGGAACGTCTTGACTGACGAAAACGTAAGCGCTGCCTCGATCGTCTAAGCCAGCTCTTCCAGCGCGACCGATCATTTGCTGCAGATTTCTCGGTTCCAGTTTTTGCGTTCCACCGACGAGCAAGTCGCGAACGATAACTCTTCGCGCGGGCATGTTCACGCCCGCCGCGAGCGTGGACGTGGCGCATACGATGCGAACCAAGCCACGTTTATATGCAATTTCAATCGCTTGACGTTCTTCTACTTGCATGCCAGCGTGATGGAACGCAATACCTGAAATGATGTACTTGGCGATATTGGAAATCGAAACATCTTTATCGTTCCTCGGTAAAGCGTCGTAGGCGAATTGTTCTCTGGCCTCGACCGAGTTCCCGATACCTAAATTAACATCAACAAATTTCATTTTCGCCAACTGATCTGCGAGTACTCGACATTTATCTCGCGTGCCGCAAAAGACAAGAACCTGGCCATTTTCTTGTAACGTTTCCATGCACAGTTTACCTACGTGTACCACATCGTTTCCTTGCTCTAACGTACGAACGACTTCGCCCGACGCACTGTCGATAATATTATTTCTCGATTTGACGAAGACTTCCAGCGTCACCGGTCGATAGTCACTAATGCTACAAGACGCGTCCAGCCATTCCGCCAGCG
>Ga0209091_10005150_pt1 | contig 10007 bp, 6 predicted proteins | sample ArcticOcean_MG_C_6_FD_187438 | JGI IMG/M metagenome (GOLD analysis project Ga0209091, IMG submission 187438) | Marine microbial communities from western Arctic Ocean - ArcticOcean_MG_CB8_128 (SPAdes) (version 2) | ecosystem: Environmental > Aquatic > Marine > Oceanic | place: Arctic Ocean... | reverse complement strand
TGGTACTGATTCTCATGCTGAAGTAATTGAGAGAGCAACTTCTCTGAATTTCCTTGGTGATGCAACTGATGATTATGAGGAAGAACGTCCTTGTCATATGACTGGCCAGATGACCAAGCGCAGAATACTGCTTGCAAAGACATACTGAGTGGAACTTCACATTCCAAGAGACGATGGATCCATTCCATCCATATCTCCGTCTTTCATCATCTTACGCATTTGCTTGTTGAGATTACGGTTTCCACCCATCCCTTTCATCATCTTACGGCTCTTATTCCATTGACCAATTAACTCTCTGACATCTTTTTCGCGGACACCTGAGCCTCTTGCTACACGACGAATTCTTTCCGCCTTAATCTTTGCAGGTTCATTCTTTTCCCATGCGGTCATTGAATCCATAATAGTACGATAACGGTCCAAATTGGTCTGCATTTCCGCTTTTTGACCTTTCGACATAGCACCCATTCCGCCCAGCATATTTCCTGGTAAGAATGACATTAATTTATCAATAGTACCGATTTTAGACATCATTTCCATTTGCTTATACATGTCATTTAGTGTGAATCTACCAGACATCATTCTCTGGGTTAGCCTCATCGCTTCTTCTTGGTCCATATCTTCAGGAGCCAAATCTATGAGGCCCTGAATATCCCCCATCCCTAGAAGTCTTGAGATAAATCGGTCGGATTCAAACTTCTCTAAGTCACTGACCCTCTCACCCACACCAATGTGGACTATCGGTGCCCCTGTTGCTGCTACTGCAGAAAGTGCACCTCCACCTCTTGCCGTACCATCCAATTTTGTGATTACAATACCAGTTACTCCTGCCAGTGAATGGAATGATGCGGCAACTGGTCCAGCAGCTTGTCCCACTTGTGCATCTATTACCAACCAGCGTTCTGTGGCATTGGTTAAGGCGGAAATTTGTTCCAATTCCTCAACCAATTCAGTATCTAATTGATGTCTACCTGCTGTGTCAACGATTACTAGATCGCAAGATGCTAATTGTTTGAGTCCATTGCGTACAATGGTTGGTGCATCCTTTGTTTCTGGCTCACCATAAACAACAACAGTAGATTCTTCTAATAATTGGCATAATTGCTCATACGCACCTGGTCGGTGAACGTCCGCTTCTATTACACCTACTCTCAAGCCGTGTTTCTTGCGATACCATTCTGCCAATTTTGCTGTTGTAGTAGTTTTTCCTTGACCGTATAATCCTACTAGAAGCAAAGTTGCCCCATGAGGTTGGAATTCATGCTTAGAACCTAATAAGCGAACTAGTTCGGTATAGAGGATATTCATTGCATGTGTTTGTAATGTGATTCCAGGACGCAGTTCTTCATCGCGGATACGAGACTCCATTTTTTCGACGATCTCTTTGGTTTGACGTACGTTGAAATCTGCTTCTTGAAGAGACCTGCGTAAACTACGAGTCATTTCTCGTAATTCTTCATCATCTATCTTCCTCTTAGACTTTAACAATCCAATAGAGCGGAAAATACCCTTGGATAAGCCTTCAAGTGCCATGGCTTAGCGTGAAAGCCGCCACTTTTCAACCCATGCCTATTGAGTGATGAAAAATTATTCTCTATTGGTCATTAAGAGGAATTTCAAGTCTTAGAACATCGCCTTCTAATTTTGCATTTACTTGGCTTGCTTTCACAGAAACTGATGTTTTTACTTCTTTTTCTCTCCCATTTAGTCCAACAAAAAGAACACCCTCTTCGCTTCGCAGTGATAATTCTTCACGTATAATTCCAGGATAATGCAAATATATTGTTTCAACATCTTCGCCTAATTCTTTGACCATCCCTCTGTGGACCTCATGATGTAAAACAGAACCTATAGAATGTGGTCCTAAACCACTATCTATCTCCACAACTGGCCCATACAAGTATTGTCCCACCTCTCTTAGCCTCTCAATCCCTACGACTTCAGTTTCAAATAATTCCATGCAAGAAATATCAATTCCTAGGCTTTCTTTTAACTCGTCGATTATTTCTAATTCTGCTTCTCTCCTCGTCTTTAGGAATGGATGGTCGAATTCTGGAGTTAGTCTGTTGACTAAGCAACCTCCGATGGGCAAATTAAATTCTTCCAATGATTTCTTAGCGCGGATTGTTTCATTGACACCCATTCTTTCAGGTATAGTGACCAACGTAAAGGAAGTAATTTCATCATTGGAAAGGACCCTCCTTACATGCAGAACTCTGCGTTGGAATTTTTCAAGTTCATCTTTCATGGCATCACTTTCCTTTCTTCCGAACACCATTGAACGAATCCCTCCAGAAACTCTCATCATACGGATCAATCTATCGGACCACGCTTCAATCAATTCCGGTAGTGACAAAAATCTCAATGTATGTCCGGTAGGAGCTGTGTCAAATACAATCACATCCCAATTTGGATTTTCAACATGTTGCAGTAACTCTTCAAATGCCATTGCTTCATCCAGGCCGGGCAATACCATGTCGGATGTCTTTATTTCCCCCTTAATGTCCTTAATCTCCTCCTTGGCTTTAGGATCTAACATCATACCCAGACCACCAAGTCCTCCGGAAGAGTTCATTTTCTCCATCGCAGAGCCAACTTTTGGTAATAGAGAGGATATCTTTGCCTCTGGGTCCATCTCTAGACCCCATAGACCATCAACACCCTCTATTGGTGTCACTTCGCTCCCAATAGGGACTCCTAATGAATCAGAAGTGGAATGCGCAGGGTCACTAGACACTAACAAAACTCGTAGACCTGAATCTGCAAGCCAAACTGCAGTTGCTGATGAAGTGGTTGTTTTTCCTACTCCACCTTTGCCGCCGAACAATAACAATCGTGCCATATAATCTTGCCAACAATAGGTTACGCTTGAAGATACGCATAGCATGCAACGGCTTCGAGCAATTAACTTGCAAAGTCATCTAATGGAGACGGATTCATCAATTGATTGAAGAAGTGAACTCTTCTGCGACATATTATGCTAAGTGAGAACTTGTTGTTTCAGGTAGCAACATTCGTATCTCTAATCGGTATGACTCTCGGTTGGAGAGGTGTGATGACCAAGTATTCTGGATTTTATGATTTACCAACTGCTTGGAACCAGATGTTTTGGGGAATCATTATTGGAATGGTTTATGCAACCACTTACTATAGTTCATTAGTTGATCCATATTTTAAACTTATAGCAGAACTTGAAGGGGCACAAGTCCCTAATCCAGGTTCGCTGTTGATTTTAACCATACTACTGTCGGTAACTGTCCATATGTTGCTACGAAGAGAGAGGGTGCGAAAGGGTGGTTCACATCCAACCAGTGGATGGGCTTTGGGTCTAGCAATCGGTGGAATGACTTCAATGGTTTTGATTTTCAGGTTCTTACAAAATGAGGATACTCTCTTTTCAGCAAGATTGTTACTGACTGTTGCAGCCATTGCAATAATTACGCCAAGATGTGAAGCAATGATTACCGCTCATCAAGGATTTATGATGCTAAATGGGAGAAAATGGGGAGCCATATTTAGATCAACCACTTGGCGAATTGGATTATTGGTAATGATTCCTTATTCAATTGCCAACCCATTTGGATGGGTTTTTATTGGCTCGATGATAATGATTGTAGACCCGAGAATAGAGGATTGGGTTTGGGCATCTATCCCTAAACCGGCAAGACGTAGATTGAGGAGAATTTGGGCATCAAATGAAAGAGAAAAGCGGTCCAAAAAATCTCTCGGTGAAGAAGAATGAATAATTTTCCAATCATTCTAAGTAAGTAGGTGTCTACTAAGTACCTTGCAATAATAATTCGGTGAATTGTCAATTCATAGCAAATAAGGGCTTTTGTGGGCTTTCCGCTAGCAATGGTTATACAACCCCCGCTTAGCCCAAAAGATATGGGTTCTTGCCCTTATTGCAAAGCAACTACTGAATCGGGAGATTCAATCTGTTATTCATGTGGTCGTGTTCTTGCCAATATGAAATCAAGTAATTTTAGGCTTGAGCAACAATTCAATCAGGGAAGCTTGGCATCTTCGTACAAAATGACTCCAAAACCGACTCAAAGAGGCATGGTTCATACTCATGCTGGAAGGTCTAAAAATATCTTAAAACGAAGAAAGAATCGTTTTCGAAGTTTCGTAATGTTATCACTGGTGGCCTTCATCATGCTATCTCCACAGGCTAGAGAGCATCTATTGGCTGAGTGGGCTGGCGTTCAAGAATATATCCAAGATGCTGTGTCGCCATATCATCTATACCCGGTTGAGGCATCATATACACTGGAAAAAACAGTATACGTGACAAACTCTGGAGCCCAAGGGTACTTGGTAGAGAATTTAGCAATCCCCCCTGCTGTTAGTTCTGCACAAGGTTCTGCTTATGGATTTGAGTACACTGATGGCACACCTTCTGAATCTCCAAATTCAATTCAAATGACAACTGCCATTAGCATCTCTTTTGGAAATGAAAATCACCCTATTCCCACCACCGGTTTACCAACTAGATCTGCTTCTGAGAAATTAGTTACTTCTGGTGGACATGAAATCTGGTGGCCTGGCGTTGGAATTGGTGCTGATTTTTGTTCTGTTAGCAGTTGTGTCAAAGTATTAGTAAATTTGGCACCAGGTGAATCTAGCAGTTTCACATATTCAGTTGGAGTTCATTCAACATCTTATTCATGGCATAATGATATGCGGGTTGATTCGAGGATTGCAGGAAAGGATTTGGGAATCAATGTTGACAATAGTGGGGGATTTTCCGACATCTCAAGTAGAGATGATGGGAGAAAGTTCTATGATTTTACAGATGATAAATGGTATGACAGAGGTTCACCTGCAGGATACGCTATAAATTCACAGGCAGAAGTTGTTCTATCGACTGTAGAATTGATTAGCGCAGATTTACCTGAAGGATTACAAGATAACGCTTACGCATTCTCAAGGGCTGCATTTGATTACCTTCACAAGAATATTGCTTATGATAAATTTGCCCCTAATGTTGCAAGAAGTGGCCCCTCATGTCTTAATGATGGACAAGGCGATTGCGATGAACAAACCAATGCATTTCTCAGCCTGCTTCGGGTCAAAGGAATACCAGGCTGGTTTGTCTTTGGTGCATTGACCGATGCCAACTATGTTAATTGGGAGGCACATGCATGGGGCTATATTCAGCTACCAATGAGTGATCAATGGTGTGATGAAAATAATATTGACCGCAATTCTTGCTTCGTAAATGGTGCTGTCGATGTCGTTAACAACAAATGGCTATTGAATACACCAACTGGATATATCGATTGGGTAGAAGAAGCAGATGAAACTGCGACAAAATTGAATAATTTCTACCATCCGGTTACTCAAACGAGCGGAATTGAAAGAGAACGAAGTTATACTACTGGTTCCAATTTGGAATTAACAGGTGGAACATATCAGGTTAAAATGTACCCTGAAACATTTAGGTGATAATATGAGAGTGATAATAGGTGGTGCCGGGAGAGTCGGGACAGATTTGGCCAAAGCATTGAGAGCAGAAGATTTGGATGTAGTTCTAGTTGATTCAGATTCCCGCGCAGTAAAAAATGCTCAAAATCTGGATGCTTTAGTTATACATGGTGACTTTGTATCGAGGGAAAAATTAATTGAGGCTGGAATAGTAGAGTCCGAGGTATTTATCGCGGTAACTAATTCTGATGAGGGGAATTTGTTGGCATGTATCTTGGCAGATCATACCAGCAAGGAATTAGGCGGTAAAAATCTACTCTCAATATGTCGCGTTAGAGATAACAAATATGTTGTGGAACAAGAACAAGGATATTTGACAGAGTGGGCGAAGGTAGACCATGTTGTAAATCCACTAGATGGTGCGATAGATCGCCTACATTTAGGTTTGAGAACCCCAGGCATCGAAGAAGTAATACCTTTCGGACATGATGCTTTCGTCATTGAATTAGATGTTACTAATGAGGCAACGGACGTTATTTTCCTGAGTCTAAAAGAAGCCGCTCAAAACATTGATGGTGAATTGCCGCTAATTATTGGAGTCAAGCGAGAAGGTGAGAAGAGTATCGTCCCTGACGGTGAATTCGTCCTCGTTCCAAATGATAAAATCGCTGTCGCTACCACTGGAACTTCAAGTTTCAACCATATTTTAAAAATCTTTGGCCACCAGCCAAAGAACTTCCCTTCTGCACCTAAGGTAGCAATTATTGGTGCCAATAAAATTGGACAGAGGGTTGCAGATAAATGGCTCTCATCTGGCGCTTCGGTGACAATGATTGAAAGAGATTTACAAACAGCCAATGATTTTTCAGGAACAAAAACTGGAGCTAATAAGAATATTGAAGTAATTCATGGTGACCACTTAGACAGAGAAATGTTGAAGGAGATTGGTATTTCTGAACATCATATTGCAATTGCTGCATTAGAGGATGATCACGCTTGTATCGCAGCAGCATTATTGGCTAGTGACATGGGTGTGCAAAGAACCGGTTTAATGCTACATGATGCTGATTTAGTCAAGGTTACTCAACGTATGGGAATTACCTTTGCTGTTGATATGAAACGGGTGGCTGTTGATAACTTATTAGCCCTAATCCACACAAAAACTACTGGCGCATATGCATTGTTGTCAACGATTCCAGAGATTATCGGTATTTCATTACCAGTAAAGGAAACCGCAAAATTCTGTGGATTAAAAATATCTGAAGCATATTTCCCTGAATGGGTGCGAATTGCATTCATACAACGGAGAGTAAGTGTCAATAAATGGGAAAATATGAGACCTTCCCCTGATAAGTTAATTATCAAGGGTGACCGCTTAACCATGTTCTGTAATCCAGATAGGGTTGCAGAATTAGAAAAACGATTCAAGGTATGATTGTAATGCGAACTGATGTACTAAGTATGATCTTGGGGTGGACGCTAATTGCGTTAGCGCTGCCACTTGCTGCATCAGGCATCGCTACTGCTTTTTTAGATAGTATTGAGTTAGCATTAATCTCTTTTGCAATACCGAGTATGATCTCTTTGACTATTGGAATTTCCATGTTGACTCTTTGGACAAGAACCAATACTAGCGAGAGACTAAGGGATAAGGAAGCCTTTGCTGCTGTAGCACTAGTTTGGCCATTAGCAGTTTTGATAGGCAGTTTACCATTTTGGTTGGGGGGAGTGTTCGTGGGACCATTTACCGATGGCGCCACTATGGTAGATATTGCGCGCGGTGCAGTAAACTCATGGTTTGAATCAATGTCTGGATTCACTACTACCGGTGCAACTGTTATTTCACACAATATGAGTCCTAATTGTATTCCTGGTCCGATGGACTGTATTAATGCACAACCTCGTGGACTTCTACTTTGGAGATCAATAACACAATGGCTAGGCGGAATGGGAATAATCATGCTTGGAATGATGGTATTGTCAAGAATAATTGGTGGTGGAATGGCACTAGCGCGGGCTGAATTAACTGGACCATCTCTCTCAAGATTAAAACCTAAATTACAGCAAACTGCATTGGCATTATGGAGTTTGTATATTGTGCTAACATTTATTGAAATGCTATTGTTGAAATTTTTGGGTGGCATGACAACATTTGATTCCATTAATCATGCACTGACAACTGTTGCATCTGGTGGATTTTCAACACGAGATGCGAGTATAGGATATTATGATTCTATGACTATTGAAGCTATTATCATCATCTTTATGTTTATTGCAGGAATTAATTTTACGCTGATATGGCTATTTTGTATGAAGGAGATCAAAAGTGCATCTAAAGATGAAGAATTTAATAATTATCTAGTCTATTTGGCTGTTGCAATATGCGCAATGGTATTAGCTCTAATGGCTACTGAGATTTCTCTTGGCAACTCATTAAGATACAGTTTATTCAATGTTATTTCTATTGGAACTTCTACTGGATATTCTTCGACTGATTATGGTGCTTGGCCGATTGTTACACAAATAATATTCCTGACACTAATGATTATTGGTGCCTGTGCTGGCTCTACAAGTGGAGGATTGAAATTACTGAGAATTAATTTAGCCTTCAAAGTAGCAATGCGTGAAATTGTACGAATTGGACAACCAAGAAGGATAGAGCGTATTCGAATGAATGGTGAAGTTGTTGAAAGACAGCAACTTGGTCTGATAGTAGGGATGTTGTTTGTATGGATTGGTCTGTTTGCAATATCTTGCGTATTGTTGGCGATATGTATGCCAAATGAATCCTTTGAAAGTATAATTTCAGTTGTGGCATCATCATTAGGTAATACTGGACCAGCACTTGGTGAATTTGGCCCGACTAATACTTGGGCAGAGATGAATTTTGGTGCCCTACTAGTTACATCAGTACTGATGTGGTTCGGGCGATTGGAATTACTAACCGCTGTTATTTTATTACATCCAAGAACATGGAAGAAGGAAGAAAAAGATTTAACAGAACGGTCTGCTGTCGCTTTGTTTAAAAGAATTATTCCATCTAAAAATAAAGAATAATTATTCAAAATAATTTAGTTTGGCCCGGATCTTTTTCTTTAATTGTTTCCTCTTTTTTAGCCATCTGCTGCTCAATCTGAGGTAATGGCTGGATATCATCACGCTTTTCGAGCAACTTGATTTGGCTTTCATTATAATTGGCAATCAGGTCCTTTGTGCTCCTTCGTGAAAGCGGAAGTCCTGCTAATGATGCATGTTCTTCTGCAGTAAAGCCCAGACTCAATGAGATGGTGAAGTCGGAAGGGTCACCAACTTTTTCTTCAGCCGACATTAATGCCGACAATAATGGCATCATTTCTTCTCTAACCGTTGATTTATTTGCGCCACAGGTGCTCGCCAATCTATCAATAATCGTTGGACGTGTGTATGAACTACCACGGCGGAGATAATTGGGGTATGATGGGTAAATACGCCCAATTAGAGGAGTCGGGTTGGCTATACTGGCTGATAAAGCGCTTAAATTTGAGCACCAATAAGTAGAACGATGTGCTGTATTTAAGAATCTTCCATGGAACATTCGATTTGCTTGTGATAGGGAACGGGCACCTCTAACAATTCCTTCTACATCAGTAAATAATGATGCATTATTCCAATGCACCCAATTCATCAAATCATCTGGAGACTTATCTATAGAACGGCAAATAGTTGATGCTTCTTCAGCTGCCCGACTCCTGTACAAAGTATCCAGGCCAGGGAATACTTCAACCGAAATATCTCTCTGACCTGCTGCGATTTGCATGCGGATTATATCCGTAGTCAATTTTATTTCTTTGTCAACACAAACTACCTGCAAATCACGAACCAATGCTCGTAAATCACCTGGGTTGGCCTTAACCAATTCCTCAATTGCCGAATCTTCAAATTCGATTTTCTCCTCGCGCAATACTCTTTTTGCAATTCTTCTAAGTGCTTCGTCGCTAGCCCTATCAAAAATTATTTTTTGTAAATGTTTTGAAAACCGATCTCTAGTACTTCTCCATGAGGAACCTTTACCCCACAATCCCATCTCCTCATTACAGGCCATAATAACTGGCTGCATGGTAGAACCAAGTAATCTCAATAATTCTGCCTTACCTCCAGAATCACCACTGAAAGTTATTGCCTTACCTGCAATTTCATCACCCATCATAGCCTTCTCCAACTTCTCTTGGCTAACCTCTCTTAATCCTCCAGAGAGATGGTCTACTTCATCTAGTAAAATCAAAGTCCTTTGGTTTTTCTCATTAGGATCGTGGAATAAAGAGCGATGGGTTGAACCTTGGGTTGCAGCCCTCCTTATTGCACCAGCATTTCTGGCATCGGATGCATTGAGTTCAATCACATTCCAACCCATATCAGCTGCTACTGCTCTTGCGACACTTGTTTTTCCAACACCAGGTGGCCCCACAAGGAGTAACGCCTTTTTATTCGGAGTACCAGATTGCCAATCGTCCAACCATTTACGGATTTTACGGCGTTGGACCTCATTACCTTCCAATTGCCTTTCGGAGACCGGACGGTGACGTTCAGTCCAATCACTCACT
>Ga0209091_10005145_pt1 | contig 10008 bp, 9 predicted proteins | sample ArcticOcean_MG_C_6_FD_187438 | JGI IMG/M metagenome (GOLD analysis project Ga0209091, IMG submission 187438) | Marine microbial communities from western Arctic Ocean - ArcticOcean_MG_CB8_128 (SPAdes) (version 2) | ecosystem: Environmental > Aquatic > Marine > Oceanic | place: Arctic Ocean... | reverse complement strand
CAAGATCTGAAGAATCGTTTGAGCGTATAAGTATGTATAGGGGTGCGATGGAACCTACTTGGACAAATGGGGCCGCGAGGAGGCTAAACTTAGTTAAATATTGATGGGCATCAATTGAGGTATCGAACAAAGGAGGGTAGTTAAAGTCTTTCTTCTATTACTAAGACCAAAATAACTACGGGCTGAGTGTACCAAATCCATTTACAACATAAACAATCGAAGAGACTGCCAGCCCAGCTAGTAAATTCGGGGTCAGAGTGAATATACAGTACTGTATTTTTACTCTGACCCTATTAATTTAATTTCAGTCTCTGCGCTAGTGGTGGGGCTGCTCGATGCCTGCAGAGTCTCGCTCAGCCGACGACATCTGGTTCAAGTTCAATATGCCCAGCATTCCCGCGACTGTCGCGCGCTCGGTTTCGCTCAGGTCGGCAATAAAGATATCTGCAGCTGCGACCCAGGCATCGTGGTCGACATCACGGGCGGCGACGTCCAACGCGGCGATCATCTGAGTTCGCTCGGGACTTGGCGCGTCTGCCGGTGTAGCTTCCCGGCCAAACATCCGCGGCGGCACGAGTCCGAATGAAACGATCTGTATCCGTTCGGAATCCTTTTCGTCGGCCATCCAGCAGGAGCTAGGTACCGCAACACCTGCAGTGCGGTACGGTAACCAGAAGTTGAGGCCGGCAAACGGGCCGTTTGAAGACGGAACGAACCAGATGTGCAGCATGTGCAGGGTCTGACCCTCCGGGGCAAACTGCGGATGATCGTGCCACTTGGCAAGCTCACTATCGAACGGAAGGGGCTTATTGGTGTCTGGCACGTCGTAGAACGTGTAGGCCGCGCCCACCAGTTGGTCCCGCCCATCAATACTGGCAAACATCAAGTTATCTGGCGCATTAACGTCCACAGGATCTCCCATGCGGGCCGCGTGCACCCAATGCACGCCCATACCGGGGATATCGCCCAGCACAGGCATAAATCCGGCTGCCTTGGCAGCTTCCGGTGTGCTGAGGGGGGATATCTGCTGCTGCAAAGTGGACATTTGCCGGCGATCCATCTCGGCTAGTCCATTCCACGGCGGAGTCGCGAGGTTCGTGCAATCCACTGCCACATTAGGGTGGCTGTGGCCACCGGCATCGTGTGCCTGAGAAAATGCTGTGAGTGGGATCATAAAGCAAGCGACCGCTACTGCGACGGCAATGAGAGAATTGATACGGGACATTTAGAGCCTCCAGTGTTCGAAAGTGATCAATTTTATTGACAGATTAGAGTAATAGGAGAATCAAGGCTAGCGTTATTTATGCATAGCAGGGCCAAGAGATAGTATGGGATTTGAGTGTTTATAAATGACGGGGACACCGATAAATTAGTAAATAAGACTAGAGTTGACTAAAAAGAACTCAACGCCACATAAGTGAACTCGAGGGGGCACTCACAACTTAATAGCTTAACAACTTAAGAAGGAGACAATTGAATACTCTTATAAAATCTGAATCCAATAGTTAGAATCTCATATCAGATTAAAACCTGGCTGAAGGGCCACGATTGATTCGCAATTGAGCTAAGCTCAATTACTTACCCTGCGGCTGGTTGTGGAGCTGCGCTCCTTTCGAACCAGCACATTCTCTCGGCCAAATGCCACAAACAAAAAAGCCCAGCATACGCTGGGCTTTTTTGTTTGGTGCACCCGACACGATTCGAACGTGTGACCCCCTAGTTCGTAGCCAGGTACTCTATCCAGCTGAGCTACGGGTGCGCATTTCTTTAACTTCTCTTTCCAACACCACCTGCCTAAGCTCCGGTGCGCGAGAGGGCGGTATTATAGCGAAATGAGTGACTTTTCATAGACATAAATCACTCTTGTTGCCCCCTGCGTGTTTTCTCAGCGGATGAGCTGTAATACCATGGGGATTATGAGCAAATTCAATACAACAAATGCCCCAATCCACAGATTACTTACTCTCAGCTGTGCCCTCCTACTAATTCTCCCCCCTTCAGTCCTTGCCGACTACGAGGACGGAGTGAATGCCGCATTCAAAGGCGACTTCGAAACCGCTTTGCATGAATTCACAATGGCAGCTGAAGAAGGGCTCGATCTGGCGCAATACAATCTAGCCATTCTGTATTTTACCGGCCAGGGTGTAGAGCAGGATGCGGCTGAGGCCTTTCGCTGGACTGAATTAGCCGCTCTGCAAGGGCATGTGGCGGCACAATTTAATCTCGGCAGCCTGTATTACGCAGGTGATGGTGTAAAGGCTGACGTTGATAAAGCCGTTGAGATGTTTGAGGGAGCTGCGCGGGCGGGACATGCTAATGCCGCCCTGATACTTGCCAATATGTATGCCGATGGAGAAATCACTTCTGATGAAGAGCCTAGTCTATATGCTCAACTCTCCAACTATATATCTACGCTCTTTTCAGACGAACAGGCTAGAACCGATTTAGTGCTCGCCCATGTCTGGGCCAACGTCGCGATCGCCAATGAGAATAGCGAGGCGGATGCCTTGCTTATGGGTCTTGAGGGGCGCATGAGTGCAAAACAGCTGAGTCAGGCGCGTCGGCAATTTGCGCAATGGCAGATCCAATAATTCACATTAACTTGAAAAGTTTTATATCTAAAATTCAAAGACCTAACAGACATACTTAATAAAAATCTAAACTAATTATTCCCCTTTTTCTTGCCAAAACCGTTAAATGCCGTGACCTGAGAGGCAATGGAGCACCGCAGCTGGCCCGTTAAAATATCTGTAAATTCGAATCGACAAGGGGTTTACAGATGCCTGCCGTTGGTCCCCTACTCAGCGAATACCGCAAGCAAAGTCGGCTCTCTCAGCTCGATCTATTGCTTATGGCTGTTGTGTCCTCGCGGCATATTAGCTTCATCGAAACCGGCCGCACCATCCCTAGTCGGGCGATGATATTACGCCTCGCAGATGCACTCGGCTTAGCCCATACGGACAGCAACTTACTGCTGCATTCTGGTGGTTATGCGCCGGCCTATACGGAGCTGGAGCTGGGTGCGAATGACATGAAGCCGTTTCGGGAGGCGCTGATGCTAATCCTGGATAACCACAATCCGTATCCGGCACGGGTTATGGATGGCAGCTGGAATTTGCTAATGGCCAATAGTGCACAGCAGATGATGACTGCCCAGATTATGGATGCCAGCGGCGCGCCACCTGCCATGAATATACTCAAAGCCGTATTCCGGCAGGACAGCTATAGGCTCTTCATTGAGGACTGGGATGAGGTTGCTAGTCACACGTTGAAAAGGCTGTATAAGCAGGTGCTGGCCTTTGGCAAGCCTAGTGACGATGCGCTGTGTAAGCGCTTGACGGATATGTCTCCGCCGGATAACTCGCGCCAGCCCAATGATTCGCCTTCTGACGGCCCTATGGTCACTATATATTTCAAACTGGGTGGTCAGTCGTTGAAGATATTCTCGACCTTAAGCCAGTTTGGTACTGCGCTGGAGGCCGGCATGGAGGAACTGCTCGTAAAGAGCTATTTTCCAACCGACGGGGAGTGTAAGGCGTTCTTTGGGCAGTTTGCGCCCTAAGGAAACGGGGTTGTTTGCGTCTCTATGAGGCAGGTTTCACGATACTTAGCCTGTTACGGGCCTTCCTTAGACAGAGCAAACCACTGAACCCAATTATAGTCCTGAGGCAAGGCGTTCAACCACAAAGCTCACACTCGAATCCATGGCTTCCAGAAGAGGCCCTGGATAGACACCAATTGCGACAACAGCAATCGCCAAGGGCATTATCGTCAGCATTTCTCTTGTGTTGAGATCGGTCATTTTTTTGGCGACTTCAGTGCGCGCCTCCCCAAAAGCTACTCGCTGCAGCATCCACAGCATATAGGCAGCCCCCAACACGATGCCGCCCATAGCCAGAACGACGAAGGTGAAATTCTCGTAAGAAACGCCGACCAGAATCAGGAATTCTCCGATGAAGTTAGATGTTGTTGGCAGACCGAAAGAAGCGACAGCGAACAGACTCAGAATGGCTACGAAGCGTGGCATGCGTTGCTGTAGTCCACCGTAGTCCGCAATAGAACGACTGTGTGTTCGGTCGTAAAGTTGCCCAACTATAAGAAACATTGCGCCGGTGGTGAGACCGTGAGTCACCATTTGCAGAATTGCACCTTCAACACCCTCGTTGTTAAACGAGAAAATGCCCAGTGTTACAAAACCCATATGTGATACCGAGGAATACGCCACTAGCCTCTTTAGGTCTTCCTGTGCCAGCGCCATATAGCCACCGTAAAGAATTGCCACGACTGACATCCACAACACAGCCGGTGCAAAGCTATGTGACATCTCAGGGAAGATGGGTAAACAAAAACGGATGAAGCCATAGCCACCCATTTTAAGAAGTACTCCTGCTAACAGTACGCTGCCTGCTGTTGGTGCCTCGGAGTGTGCGTCGGGAAGCCAGGTGTGAAAAGGAAGCATCGGTAACTTGATCGCAAAGCCCAAAAACAGCGCAAGGAAAATCCAGAATTCCGAATCTGGCGTATAATCGTGTCCTGCTAGGGCTTGAATATCAAACGTGCCAGCCTGCAGCGAAAGCCCCAATATCCCCATGAGCAACAGCAAACTGCCAGTCAGACTATAGAGAACATACTTTAATCCTGCCGCGACCCGGTTCGGGCCACCCCACAGCACGATCATAAAATACATGGGAATCATTGTGACTTCCCACATCATGAAGAAAAGGAAAGCGTCTAAGGCGGTAAACACAACCAGCATTGCGCCCTCTACGAGGAGGATCAGCATCATGAATGCTTTCAATCGGGTCGTGATTGATTCCCAAGAGCCTAGAACACAAAGCGGAGGGAGAAAGGTCGTTAGCAGTACCAGCAGAATACTGATGCCATCGACTCCCACCGCGTACTGAATACCAAACGTCGGCATCCACTCCACACGTTCAACGAATTGTAGGCCTTTCTCAACATTGTCGAAGCTCATCCACAATTGCAGAGCAAGCACGGCATTTACCAGAGTCGTAGCGAGCGTCGTAACGAGAACCCACTTCCGGTCGTGCACAAATAATAGAGCTACCATGCCAATAAAGGGCACTAGGATCATCCAGGTCAGAATATGCTCTGCAAATAGTGAACTCATATCGAAATTTACCCCACGATCAAGTAGAAAAACCCCAGTGCTGCAATCAGCCAGAATACAACTACCAACAAATTGTGTTGCAGCGTGTGTGGCTCATAACGCCGAGCCGCCTGTCCAGAAGCATCGACACCCTTGCCTATGCTATCAACCGTTCTTGAAATACCCGCCGTGTCGACAAACCTGCCAAGCCAGCGAGCTATGCTGACACTGCCAGTACCTACTGAGTTAACCCGATCGTCAACTGCACTATCAAGATAACCTAAGCGCTGAGCTATGCCGACACTGGCCGAACCCAGTAGGACAACAAAACGATCAATGATGCCCTGATCTATTCTTCTCCACATCCAATCAGCGAATTTTATCGTTGGACGCACCAAGAAGACATCGTAAATCTCATCGAAGTAGCCTTTGTTCAGGAAAAAAACATACAACTTTTTCCGCCACCGTGGTGTTTCTAATGTCTTGGGTCGCAGGAACCCCAAATAGGCGACAACCCAACCCCCAACTGCAGCAGCTAGAGGAACCAGTATCCAAGCAGATAATTCCATGCTTGCCTGTATTGGCAGTCCACCAACGGCTGGCGATAAGAAACCAGCAAACCAGCGCCATACAACAATTAACACGGCAACCATAACTGCGGCTATAACGATCACTGCAGTCACAGGCTTTGCTGAAAATGGCTTAGCTATGACGGTGGGACTGCCATCCCTCGCACCAGGAGGGCTACGATGAAATATTGTAGTCATACTTTTGAATAGATAGATGGCAGTGAAAAAGATGGTAGCGAGACCAACAATCCATAGGGCGATGTTCGCCGCTGAGAAACTTTGCGAAAGCCATAGATAACCGTAGGGCCCCGAAAATATGACTAGCGCTGGAATGACCGACAAAATCAACGCGCCAATAAAGAGACCACCCATTGCGCGTGACGGTACTTTCTCTTCGCCGTGCTCTTCAACATGTCGATGAGTAGCCGCCAGCACATTGCCTGTCGACAAAAACAAAAACGCCTTGAAGAAGCCGTGTGCAATCAGATGGAATATGGCTGCAACGAAGGCGCCTACACCACAAAGCATTGTCATGAATCCGAGCTGGCTAATAGTTGAGTAGGCAAGTGTGCGTTTGACATCGGTCTGTGTCGACGACACCAGCGCTGCAAAAAGCGCGGTTACTCCACCTACCGTAGCGATCACCATCATTGCCGTTGGAGATAGCACGAGTACCGGGCTTAGTCTAACCAGTAAAAATGGTCCGGCGTTCACCATAGTGGCGGCGTGAATCAGTGCTGAAACCGGCGTTGGGGCTTCCATCGCGAACGGTAGCCAGATGTGCGCCGGCATCTGCGCAGATTTTCCAACTGCCCCGCAAAACAGACAAAGGGTTAACAGGGTAATGGACAGCGTCGGAATGTCGACGCCAGATTTCGCAATGGCAAGTATCTCCGGGATATCGAGTGTGTCGAACGTCAGGAACGTAAGGACAACGCCTATCGCCAGCCCGACATCGGCAACCGAGTTCACCAAAAAAACCTTTGTCGCAGCCCGTGCTGCAGAGGGCCGTTCTGCATAGTGTGAAATCAGAAGATAAGAGCACAGGCCCATCAGCTCCCAAAAGATGAAGGTCAAAAGCAGGTTACTGCTCATTACCAAGAGCGTCATTGCGGCGGTAAAAAGTGCAGTCAGGGCAAAAAATCGACTATGTCGAAGATCGCCAATCATGTAACGGGAGGCATAGACCTGAACTATCGTGCTAACCCCGGTTACTAGGAGCAAAATCAATACGGTGAGTTGATCAATATAAAAACCAAGGTCCACAGTTAGCTTACCAACGTCTAGAAATTCATAGAGATGTACTCGAATTGGCCCGTTAGCGGACACATCTAAGAATGCAACGATGGACATGAGAAACGAAAGCGCAACCGTCGGGATGACAAGGCGGTGCCCTTTCCCTTGCAGGCGTTCACCAAAGAGAATCAGGATGAATGATGCTGTCAGCGGAAGAAGAGGAATCAGTGTGTAAATCGACATGGTTTCTTAAACGCCTCCATTAGTTATGGATTCAATTAAGAACTGAAAAATCGTATCACTCATTAAGCCTAAAGCGATCATTGAAATCGAAATGGCACCGAGACTAAAACGTAGGGCATTCGACACTTTCAGTGGATCAGAAGGAGCATGCTGCGGATGATGAAACCAGCAAGAAAATATTTTAAGGAAATACGCCAAGGTCAAGAGAGTTGATGCCAGCACGGCAAATGCGGCAAAGTAGTGTTGAGCCTCAAGCGCACCGAGAATGATATTCCATTTACCAAAGAAGCCGCCGGTGGGCGGTAGCCCTACCATCGCAACGGCAGCCACGATCAATGCGCCAGTTAGCCAAGGCGATTGGCGCCCCACTCCCCGCAAATCTTCAAGTGTGTGTGCACCATGATAATAAACTAAAGCACCTGCAATCATGAACAGCGATGCCTGCATGACCGCATCATTGATCAGATAGAACATACCGCCTGCCAAGCCTGTGGTATTGCCAAGACTCACGCCAATAAGAATTAACCCTATATGGCTGATACCACCATAGGCAAACATACGTTTGAGATTAGTTTGTATCAAGGCGAGAGCGCCGCCTATTAGTGCGGCGATCACACCTATTTCCTCGAGTAACACGAGTACGGGAACATGACTCACCTCAACGCCCGGCGCGACAAGCGAATACTCGATGCGTATCCAGGCAAAAAGAGAAACTTTAGTAACGGTAGACGCAAGCAAAGGTGTAATCGATGAAGGTGCGCTTGCATAGGCATCAGGCAACCAACTGTGCAGCGGTATCAGCGCCATCTTGATAGACAGGCCTAAGAAGATATAGATCAGCCCACCAGCGACCGCTGTCGATGTCATCAGCTCAGGAATGCGCACTGCCAGATCCGCCATGTTAAGCGTACCAGTAGCAACATAGAGATGACCTAGGCCCAGCAGATATAAACTCGCGCCAAATGAACCTAGAAGTAGATAGCGAAATGCGTAAACCAGACTCTTTCCGCCAGCGGCTCCGACAAGCGCGTATCCGGTTAAGGCAACCACTTCCAAGAATACGAAAACATTAAACAGATCAGCAGCAAAAATGATGCCGACAAGACCAGACACCATAATCAGAATCAATGTGTAATAGGGAATGCTCTTTTGCAGGTCCTTTGCTATATCTATGCGCCCATAAACCTGCGTTATCACCGCTACGAGACTGATTATCAACACGACAATCGCAGCGAGCGAATCATTTAGCCAAGCAATTCCAATGGGTGCAGCCCATCCGCCAAACGCATACTCAATGGGACCGTCTGCCAGAACCACTCGCAGATTCGCAATGGACAGGAGAAGCATTACTCCGAATGTACCCAACGTTATGTTTGGACACCATGAGCGACGCTTCGTCGTGAGCAAGGGCATGGATACACCCATCACAAACGGTACTAAAAAAAGAAGAACAGGCAGGTTACTGCTCATTTAAGCTGCTCCAGTATTTCATCTTCATCAAGGCTGCCAAATTTCCGGTAGATAGCTGAAACAAGCGCGAGGGAAACTCCCAGTGTTGCGATCTGAACGACAATAGCCGTGACCGTTAATGCGTGGGGCAAAGGGTTCGCATACAGCATCGAATCCACCAAAGCTGCACCAGCCTGAATAATAGGTACTGTTGCACCGTCCTTGGCACTGAAGGCAACCAAGAAAAAGATGACGCTGGTTTGAACGATATACAGACCAATGAGTTTTTTCACCAAGTTCGGGTGAGCCGCCATTATGTAGATGCCCCACAAAAACAAAATGACAAAAACTACAAAATTAGGCCTCTGAATTAATGTTTCTAAAAGCTCAAACATTGGTAACCTCATCATTTGAAATTTCATCTTCATCGAAGGACAAACTCACAGCAATCGACACACCGGTGACTGCCACGTCTACGGCGACCCCAATCTGTGTTAGCAGTATTCCTACGTAGTGCTGGGATGCTTCGTCAAGACTCGGAATTTGCAGGTAAGAGTAGTTCAGGAACTGACCACCTCCGATAAGACAAAGTCCACCTACGCCAGCGAAGATCAGCAGACCTAGCCCGTCGCCGTGGAGAATTTTTCGCGCAAGCACACTGTCGGGTGAATCTATACCAAAAATAAGAATCGCCAAGATCATGCTAGCCGCAATGATCACCCCTCCGACAAAGCCGCCGCCTGGCCCGTGTTGACCAAATACCAACACGTAAATTCCGAACAATTGAGTTATGGGGATTACGATGTGTCCCAGAGTGCGCACGATAGCGCTATCGTGTGGCCGAATCATGAGCCGCCCTTCCTGAGAATGAGTGCGCAGGCAATTCCAGCGGTGAAAATTACAATAGTTTCGATGAACGTGTCGAATGAACGGTAATCCATGAGCACAGCAGTTACTACATTCGGGGTCCGCGTTTGCTCCACACTATTCTCTAAGTATTCCGGCGAGATGTAGGTGCTTGCTGCAGAGGCAACATCACCGAAAGCAGGTAAATCACCTGCGCCATAAAGAAGCAAAAGCCCGAGCACTGGAAGGCCTAGCAGTGCGGACCAAGGTACAGGCGACCGGCGTATATGCGTGTCCTTTTCAGTTGTACCGAACAGCGTCAGCAGGAAGAATACAGTAGCAAGACCCGCGCCGACCACTGCCTCTACAAATGCAACATCAACAGCACCCACTAATGCCCAGACTAGCGCCAGAACAAAGCTATAGGAGCCTAGGATAAACACAGCCGAGATGAGATCTTTCACCATGATGGCCCCGCCTGCTGTCACGACCAGCAAGATGAGAAGTGGAAGTTCTATTATCATTTACTTTCCTTATCCGTAGGTCGTAGCCCGG
>Ga0209091_10005144_pt1 | contig 10009 bp, 9 predicted proteins | sample ArcticOcean_MG_C_6_FD_187438 | JGI IMG/M metagenome (GOLD analysis project Ga0209091, IMG submission 187438) | Marine microbial communities from western Arctic Ocean - ArcticOcean_MG_CB8_128 (SPAdes) (version 2) | ecosystem: Environmental > Aquatic > Marine > Oceanic | place: Arctic Ocean... | reverse complement strand
GGTTGGAATTACACGACTATCTCTGATAAACTGCTTTCTCTTCTTCGACCATCTCTTATCGCCAATACCTGCACCTGCAAGATGAATCACAGCATCAAAGCCATTCATGTCCCCTTCGATAACCTCGCCGGTTCGGTCATTCCAACGGATTACCTTCTCTGAATTCACATCAGGAGGCAATTTGGTTTCGACTCGCATCAGGCGGTGCACTTCATGACCAGCGGTTTCTAAGAATGCACATAATTGCAACCCAATCATCCCAGTTGAGCCTGAAACCAAGACTCTTTGACGAGGTAATTCTGAAGTTGCTTGGATTTGCTTGATATCGTTAGTTACTCTAGTGCTGCGATATTTGAACATCTGACGCATTCTAGGAAGTACTGTTATTCCAGCAGACCATCCAGTTAGGAAGTGAACTGGAAGTTTGTATTCTACATCATCGTAGATTGTAGTAACATTATCGCTTACCGATTCAAAACGATGCACATGATTCCAAGCTCCAAATGGTCCACGCATCATCCTATCAGCAAACTGTTCCCCAGGGATAACACTGTGATGCTTAGCGACCCATTTTTTCTTGATTGGACCAAGACTTACTTTGAAAACGGTCTCATCGCCATTCTCAAGAACTCCAGCATTCATTGGAATAATCCCTTCCCATTCAGGCATTATTCTGCGAAATGCACCTTTGCTATTGTACCAATTCCAAATCTCTTTTTTGCTGGCTTCATGGTCGGCTTGATGAACGAATTTTGACATATTAATTTCTCCTTTGATATGAAACATTGACAGTATGAATTGAATTATTGTTGAACAAGGGCATCTGTCGCGAAGGTGAATGTGAATATGTGTCGAGATATCCCTTTGTCTTGAATTTTCTTTTGGTTGAATCTGTAGTCATACAGCGGATTTTGCCGTAGACTGCACGTTCAGTCCAACCTCTATCAAATTTACCCAGTACCCAACCAATTCCAGTGTATGAGTTGGGGTCCCTTCCATCCAAGGCCCATTTATCGTTAAGCTCAACCATGTATTGCATTGCAATTTCAGGGGTTGGAGTCCATTCTAGTATCTTCTTACCCCAAAGCATTCGCAAATAATTATGAATTATTCCATCGGTTCTTAATTGGCGCTGTGCCGCATTCCATAGTTCATCATGTGTATCTGCATTTTCGAATTGCTCAAACGAATAGATGTAGGGCCGAGGGTCACTTTCATGCTCCTTCAGCGTTTTTTGCGCCCATTCTGGTAGTGACTCAAACTTATGATGATTAGTTACATTAACACAGTGGATGAAACCTAAATCCCTCCAAGTTATAATTTGGTCTAAGAATGATTCAACATCACTTGGTAAGCCCCACCAACCTGCTCTGCGGCCATTATGAGGTAGATTTATGCTAGAGATATCCCAATTATGAGTCTCGAAAATGTCACTCAATATTTTATGTGGACTAATATGTCCGAAGTGGAGGTAGGAAGAAAGGCCGCTAGAGCCATTTGATTCAGGTTGGTTACGATCTTCAGCGTAATTGTTCAGGCGATATTCGAGGAACTCCTTCCATATTGACAAAGCCACATCCGGACCTCCTTTGACATGCTGTATAGGTGGCACTGAGTGGTCAATTGCTAATTTAGATAGTGCATTTAACCCAATATCCTTCATCTCGCATATTCGCCAAATGAACTCATATGGAGTTATTGGGGTATCACTTTCTTTGAAAATTTGATTAATTACTGATTGCTGGATTTTAGGTAGACTATCCCCCTTAGAGATTGGATTTGGATGGGGGAATTCCGTCATATGAGTGATGATGGTTTTGTGTAGATGGCGTCTAAGTGAATAGGCTGTTGTAAAGGTTCTCTTCTGGCCTCTAAGTGACATGAAACCATTAGAATCAACAGAATGAATTTCGCATTTACCAATTGCTATTGCGGTTTCCATGATTTTCTTTGGATGGTACACGGGGAAGTCATCTATCACCATCACATCGGCATACTCTTGCCATTTCTCGAGTAATCCTTGGGCTTCTCTAGGCTTGGTTTCGACATATGGGATGTAAGTTATTGGAGAATCCTCAAACGCATTTCCATTGCTCATCATTCCCTGGATTACAAAGGTGTGAGAGCGGTCATTAGCCCACTTGTGCGCAATTGCAAGGGGTTCGACTACCACCAGAGGTAATCCCCTTTGATTCGCCAAATCAATAGCATGTTCGAGTCCATGATTCCATTCAGTCCTTCTTGCAGAAATCATCCAATAAACTACGCAATTACCCGGATTTGAATCCGAGTTGAAAATACGCAGCCTAGAGTCCGGTATCATGCATTACACCTATACAAGATTTTCAGAGTGTTTGTTTACGCTGTAGACATAATATTGCTTACCAGATTTTGATAGCGGCTTAGAAGATGTTATTGACATTCGGGACCCGCCTAGTGCTTCAATTGCCAAATTATGCATGGTATCAGAAGCCCAGTCAAGCGAATTCAGTTCACTAAGTGCTAGCCATCTGCTTTCACTTATTTCATCAGTGTCTACAACATTGATTTGTGTATTGACATGAACGTCGTAGCAAAGAAACACTGCAGGCATATCTTTGTTAAGAGTCGAACGTACAGCTGCTAGACCGATAATATGTCCACCTGCTCCTGTCTCTTCAAGCAGTTCTCTAAGCACTGCGGTTTCAGGGGGCTCACCAACATCAACGCTACCTTTGGGTAAACTCCATTTGCCCTGATAACTCCCTCTGGCCTCTTTGACTAACAGAATCTTACTATCCAAGACTACTCTGGCTGCAACACCCAAATCACAAACCGTACTGCCCATACCTATAATTCCGACTTACTTCTTATTTATAGGACCGTTTTTTACCTCTAGGCTGGTGAACGAGTCATTATAACTGAGAACGGAAATCACAGCCCATGCTCAGCAGTAAGCGAGAGACTAGTATTATCGAAGCCGATGCGACCTTACCAACTAAGTTTGGACCCTTTAGAATCAGAGCGTTTCATGACCCGGTTTTGGATAAAGAGCACGCTTTATTGTACATTGGTGATGCCAATACCGCCACGCCACTAGTGCGTGTCCATTCTGAGTGTTTAACAGGTGATGCTTTTGGAAGTCTCCGCTGTGATTGTGGACCACAACTAGAAAAATCAATGACCGAAATTCAGGCGAATGGATGCGGAGCAATCGTATACTTGCGACAGGAAGGACGAGGTATTGGATTATTCGCAAAAATGCAAGCATATTCATTACAAGATCAAGGTTTTGACACTCTTGATGCAAATCTAGAGTTGGGACTTCCCGGTGATGCAAGAACTTACGAGTTTGCATCGGTGATGCTTTCTTCGATAGGATTTACAGAAGTAGATTTGCTAACAAATAATCCTGAAAAGCAGCTACAATTGTCTGAAAATGGCATCGATGTAAAATCTCGCGTTCCCATCATTGTAGGAACATGTGAGCACAACCGTTCATATCTTAGAACTAAGGCAACCCGAATGGGACATATCCTTAGAGTGTGAAGGTGATTGCTATGAGTACAAGTATTCTTGGACAGAATGCCCCTGACTTTGAATTGCAGGGAGACGATGGGAAATTGTTTGACAGCAAATCATTACATGGAGAATGGAGAGTGGTTTTCTTCTATTCGCGAAACAATTCACCTACTTGTAAAAGAGGTTGCTTAACCTTCAAAGAGCAGTATGAACTGTTCAAATCCTCGGGCTGCACGATCATTGGTATTGGACCTGGTCCATTTGAGAAACTTAAGGACTTCAAAACCTCATTAGGCGACCTTCCATTCCCACTGCTAGCAGATATTGATAGGAAGGTTGGCCTCTCTTACAACATACCTCTACACTTGGGCCTGTTCCCTACAAAATCATCGTTTGTGATAGGTCCTGACAACAAAGTGCATTATGTATATGACTGGCTATTCAGGCCACGAAGGCACGTTGCAAATATCCTTGCTGATATTTCTAAAGTTTCAGGAGGAGTATGAATGTGGGGTGAATTACTAATTGATTCTGGACTGAATGAGCGCGAGGTTCGCTCGATAATGGTTCTTGGCTCCAATCCAAAGATGAAAGCATCTGAACTAGCAAAAGAGCTCGATACCACTCGCTTGGATGCCTACAATAGCCTATCTCGACTTCAAGAAATGGGAATTGTCACAGTTACTGCAGACAGACCGATGCTCTTCTCTAGCCTCAATGTTCATCAAGCGGTAGAGCATATTATTGACATGAGAAAACAACAATTGAATCGTTTGACTGAAGGTTATGATAGTCTATCAAAAAATATTACTTCAGAAGATTCTATCTCTAAATCTACAGATAAAAAACTAGGAGACCCTAGATTTGCTGTACTCAAAGAAAGAGCGAATATTTACAGTCGACTAAAGAAGATGGCAGAGGACTCAGATGAGAGGTTAGTCTTGCTTCTTGGACAGTATGGAATTCTCCATCTGTGTCGTAACCCACCTGCTCTTGAAGCGGTAAATACTGCAGCGATAAGAGGGGTTGTTATTCAAATTATTACCCACCTAGATAGCCGAACTATCCGTTTCTTCGATGAATTACATGATTCAATCGAAGTACGTCATTCTGATGAATTAGAATCACTTGGATTTACCAGAGATAATTCAGAGGTCATACAGTACCTCAATCTCGAAGATAATCCAGTAGGTAGAGGAAAGGATGATGCTGCACTGATCATAGAATCTCAAGCATTCGCTGAATCTCATCTGAACTTGATAGATGCAATTTGGGAAAATGCAGTCGAATTCGACACTGCTGTTGCAAGATATACTGACAATCAAATAAATGATCCATTAAAATTAACCATTGGTGAAGGTTCATTCCTGAAAAATATTTCATCAGCATTAGGTTTGGCAAATGATTTACCTGTCGAAGACATTCCATTTGACCCAGAAGCATTCTTTGCAGCCGGAAATAAAGTTAACGAGGCTAGAAATAAATTAACTGAAGGTAAACTGTCTAACCTGAAAGTTTTGGGTATTGATATGGGATTGATGCTAAGGCAAATTGGTAACCGTGTGGGTCAAGAAATCGCCTTCTCACTGCGTGGTATTGAGCACGATATCGAATTCTTAGAGGAAATGATGGACTGGTGGGAATACGCTGGTCTTGGCAGCCTCGAGTATGACGTCGACCCTACATTCCACGTTCGTGTGGGATTGCATCACCCGCCATTAGATGACCTTGATGCATTGCCTATGTGGGAAATGGATGATGGAATAATCGAAGGAGCACTATCCCATCGATTTGCTAAAGACCCCAATATTGTAATCCAAAGAATCGAAGGTTCTGGTGCTAAAAATGACCTTTGGCACTACATTATCCACCGACAAATAAATGATGCATTAGAACTATCAGATTAATGATTTTAAACGGCCATTAATATACTGAACCACGATGCTAAATCTATGCGACTAGTCACCCTGTTACGGTTTGCAAGACAACTCAAGGGCAAGAAGCCCGTCAATATTGACAAAATACAGTCGATGGGATTATTGGCAGTCAAACTGGGACAGATTTGTGCACTTCGCCCAGACCTATTGGATTCGGATAGATGTATCCAATTACAACAATTGTACAGCCGGGCTCCGACTATTCCAGAAGAAAATTTTGAAAAGTTATTGACTAAATTTACCCCTCCTGAATTTCGTTCGAAATTCCGAAAAATCGATTCCAAACCATTTGCTGCAGCTAGCATAGGACAGGTTCATCGTGCAGAATTGTTGGACGGAACAAAAGTCGTTATCAAAATAATCAAAGCCGACTTTGAGAAGTCGTTTCGACGTGATGTTCGTCGAATGAAGAGGTGGGTAAGGTTTGGCTTACTCTTGAATCCTAAATTAAAGAAAGTAGGAAACCCAATCGGACTGCTTGCCCATATCGAAGATTATACACTTCGAGAACTAAATTTACTGAATGAAATAGAGGGTAAAGAACGTTTAGAATGCCTGGCTGAAGAATATAAACATAAATTCCCAATGCCAAAACTAAGATTTCCCAAAATTTGGAAAGAATTGTCAAATGAACAGGTATTGGTAGTCGAAGAAATAACCTCACCTACTCTAGAATCGCACCTTAATTCCGCCACCATGGATTGGGAAGATCTCCTGCAATTATTCAGAATTCATGGAGCATTCATGTTTGGCATGGGGGTTTTCCATGGAGACCTACATCCAGGGAATGCAATGATGACTAAAAACAAGGATTTCATATTCATTGACACAGGAGCTATTTGTGAAGCCCCTAGTCATGTCCGAAAAGCATTGTTTGGATTCTTTTACTTCCTAGCCAAAGGAGAACTAAGGAATGCATTTGATGCTATGCTGACAATGGCGGATGTTACGCCTACTGGAAACACACTAGATACCTACTACGCGTCAATGCATGAATTATATGATGGGTTTGTTGGAACATCGGTAAGCGAGGTATCCCTCACAGAACAGATGATGAAGACTGTGAAAGCATCTGTTCTTGCAGGATGTTCCTTCGGAGAGGATGCATTTCCAATTATACGTTCACTGATGTATATGGATGGCATGGTTCTAAAGGGCCATCCAGAAGTGGACCTCATCTCAGCAATGGGACCTTACCTTGATGAATTTGCAACTTTAATCGACCCTGCAACCCTTCTTGAAAAGAGTCCAACATCTCAAATAAACTTGGTGGATAAAAACCGCTCTTTAAGAACTAAAACAACGGCGTGAACCCTATGTCTGCTCAAAGTCAAGCATCGGTTGCGATTATAGGGGCAGGTCCAGGTGGCCTAGCAACTGCACTACTGCTAGCCAAATCTGGAGTAAAAGTTACCGTTTTCGAGCGCTCTAAAGAAGTTGGAGGGCGCAACAAGGTATTCGAGCGAGATGGATTCAAATTTGATTTGGGGCCTACATTCTTTCATTACCCTGAAGTTATCGAAGATATCTTCAAGGCCATTGGCTTAGATGCCCATGAAGAATTGAAATTAAAGAGATTAGACATTAATTATCGACTGATATTTGGGCAAGGAGGAATGCTTGATTGCACAAGTAATGTTGAAGACATGTGTGACAGAATTACTGAATTATCTGGAGAAAAAAACGCTCTTGCATTCAGAAAATACCTCGTTGATAATCGTAACAAGTTGAACAAGTCTAAGCAGTGCCTCCAGGAGCCGTGGTTTGGAATAACCGATTTGCTATCTGAAAGAGCACTTCGTGTTTCAAGGGTCTTACGTCCCCAGCGGTCTGTTGCGAAGGATTTGATGAAATTATTCGATGATGAACGATTGATGCTAGCCATGTCGTTCCAAACCAAGTACCTAGGAATGTCACCATTCAATTGTCCTAGTTTATTCACTATGCTTGCATTCTTAGAATATGAGTATGGAATATTCCACCCGATGGGAGGCTTAGGAACTGTCTCGGCAAGAATGGGACAAATCGCCAAAGATATGGGTGTGGAGTTCCGTATGGAAGAAGAAGTACTCGAAGTTATAATGGATAAGAAAACAATCAAGGGCATCGTAACAAAGAATGGGCCATTCCATGCAGACAAGGTAGTCATGAATGCAGATTTTGCACAAGGGATGACTTCATTATTTCCTGACACCGTTAGGAAAAAATGGTCTAACAAAAAGATCGACAAGAAGAAATACTCCTGTTCTACTTTCATGCTGTATCTAGGAGTCGACAAGAAGTTTGACCATTTACCGCATCATCAAATATATGCATCAGAGAATTATATTGGCAACTTGGAAGATATTGAAAAGCACCACCGCTTAACTTGGGATGACCCATCGGTCTATGTCCAGAATGCTTGTGTAACTGACCCACAAATGGCACCAGAAGGATGTTCAACTGTTTATGCATTGGTACCTGTGTCTCACATTCATGAAAATATAAATTGGGATGATGAAAAGGACCCATTCCGCAATCGTATTGTTGAACAGATTGAAACAAAATTAGGATTTGAAGGATTGAGTGACCATATTGTTTCTGAATTGGTAATAACTCCTGATGGTTGGGGAGAGCATTGTTACAGAGGAGCGGTATTCAACCTTGCACATGGCCTAGATCAGATGCTTTGGCGCCGCCCTAAAAACGAATTTGATGAAATTAACAACCTGTACTTGGTGGGCGGCGGTACCCATCCTGGAAGCGGGCTGCCTGTAATCTACGAATCTGCAAGAATCAGTTCTAAGTTGCTCTTGGATAGTTTGGGAATCAGACCAGACTGGAATGGAGTAGACACTTGGTTCAGTAGTCGTAAACGAAGAACTAAGCCTAACAAGTCACTGAAGTCAACAGGCATAGAGATTACAGCGAGTAACCATAATTGAGGAATTCAAATGGATAGTCAGGTCCTTGATAGTGCATATGCACGTTGTCAGCAAATTTGTAAAAACGCGTCTACTACATTTTTTAGTTCATTTTCGGCTCTGGAGATGCAGAAAAGGCGTGCTGTACATGCTGTTTACGCCCTCTGTCGTTGGGTGGATGACATCGTTGATGGAGATGATGAGCCAAATGTCGAGGTTACTGATGATTTGCTACAACAATCTGTCGAAAGAGATAGCCTGTTGAGGGAGATTCATCCAGGGAGAGAACCTGCCAACTCTGACTCGATTCACATGCAGAGACTGCTGGCATTAGTATCCATTAGAAATAATCTGAAGAAAGCATGTGATGGACAAATCAGTTCCACTGACCATCCTATATTCATTGCTTTACAAGATGTTTTTGAACGCTACCCCATCAGATTGCAAGACTTTGAAACTGTAATTGAAGGAATGGAAGATGACTTATTCCCCGTACAGTGCAACACTTGGGATGAATTACGTTCTTACTGCTACAAGGTGGCATCAGCCGTTGGATTGATACTGATTGAAATCTATGGCTACGACGATAGAGCTGCAAGGTTACATGCTATCGATTTGGGAATACAAATGCAACTAATCAATGTGCTTCGAGACGTTGTCGAAGATTTTGAACGTGGGCGGGTTTATCTTCCAAAGGAGGTATTGGCTGCGCATAACCTCGATGTTAGAGATCTATCTAATCCAAACCTTGCGCAAAACTCATCCTGGAAATCTTTTATTCGCGAGTACTTTGAAATCGTTCGACGCCACCAAGCATCTGCTATGCATCTCTTTGCCTACCTAGACTCTCGCTCGCGAGTTCAGCCAAAGATTATGCTCGATACTTATACACAGATATTCAATGAGATTATTCGCCGTTCAGGTGACGTATTTACTGCACCACTCAAATTATCCACCATTTCTAAGATGTCCTTATGGATGAAGATTAACTATCTAAAATTAAAACTTAGAATAGCAACAGATTAGTAATAAATGAAAAACCAGGTGATAACATGCAGTGCAATATTGGAGCAAAGGGTAAGGCTGTCCGACTAAAAATGGGACTTCGGGCATTGGGATTCGCAGTTATTCTGGGAATACTTATCCTCACAGGTTTACTCTCATCCAGCCTATGGTGGTACCCATTTGGTGCCATCGCATTCATTGGAGCGTTCACTATCTTCGAAGCACGTGCTGGATGGTGTGTAATCAGAGCAATGGGATTCAAAACCTCTATCTGATTAATTCAGATAGCGAACTACGGGATTATTCCCACTCAATTGTACCCGGTGGCTTGTGAGTTATATCGTAAACCACACGATTGACAGCACCTTTTACCGTATTAGTGATACGAGTACTGATTTTTGCTAGAACATCATGAGGAATAGCGGAGTATCGAGCGGACATTCCATCTAAGGATTGTACTGCCCGTACCACTACTGTCTCGCCATAGACTCGAACATCCCCATGAACTCCTACTGAGCGAACAGGTAGTAGGGCTGCGAAATATTGCCATGGAATCTCCATCTTCCCTTCCGCTGCAGCCGTTTCAAATTCTTCTTCAACTATCGCGCATGCCTCACGTACAACATGAACACGCTCTAGGGTTAGTGGTCCTAAACAACGAAC
>Ga0209091_10005143_pt1 | contig 10011 bp, 9 predicted proteins | sample ArcticOcean_MG_C_6_FD_187438 | JGI IMG/M metagenome (GOLD analysis project Ga0209091, IMG submission 187438) | Marine microbial communities from western Arctic Ocean - ArcticOcean_MG_CB8_128 (SPAdes) (version 2) | ecosystem: Environmental > Aquatic > Marine > Oceanic | place: Arctic Ocean... | reverse complement strand
GACGCAGATTTAGATCTTGGACAAATCAGATTTAAACCTAAAGGAAGCTCTGGCGGACAAAAAGGGATTGAATCTATTATCTACCATTTAAAAACAGATAATTTTTTAAGACTTAAAGTTGGTATAGCAACAACAGATAATATGAGGCCATTAGAATCTTACGTACTTACACCGTTCAAATCAAAATATTTTGATCTGGCTGATGAAGCAATACAGAATTGTTGTGACGCAATTGATTATTTATTAAATACTAATATTAATGATACAATGAATAAATATAATAAAAAAAATAAGGAGAAAAATTAAAATGAATTATATTTTAGATAACCCTGCAATTTTATTGCTATCTGGGATTATAGGATTAGTTTTTGTTTTCGTTCGTAATAAATGGGTTTCAAATCAACCTGTAGGCAACAAAAAAATGGAAACGATTGCTAAGTCCATATCTGATGGAGCAATGTCATTTTTAAAAGCAGAATATTCTGTATTATTTTTCTTTGTTATTATCGTAGGGGCTTTATTGTCTTACGTAGGTTCACTGCAGGACACTAGTCATTGGCTATTAGGTGTTTCATTCTTATTAGGGGCAGTATGTTCAGGTTTAGCTGGATTTATTGGTATGAAAGTAGCGACTAAAGCTAATGTTAGAACTACTAATGCTGCACAAGACTCATTAGGAAAAGCACTAAATATTGCTTTTACTGGTGGTTCTGTGATGGGCATAGGTGTAGTTTCATTAGGTATACTGGGCTTAACAGGGTTATTTCTTTTTTATTCCAGTTTTGGTTGGGAAATAGATAAAACTCTAGAAGTATTAGCTGGGTTTTCATTTGGAGCCTCTTCTATTGCATTATTTGCTAGAGTAGGTGGAGGGATTTATACAAAAGCTGCAGATGTAGGGGCAGATTTAGTAGGTAAAGTAGAAGCAGGTATTCCTGAAGATCATCCGTTAAATCCTGCAACAATTGCTGATAATGTGGGAGATAATGTAGGGGATGTAGCTGGAATGGGTGCAGATTTATTTGAATCATATGTTGGTTCAATTATAGCAACTATGGTTTTAGGAACTGCATGTTTATATCCTAATTTTACAGATAATTCGTTAAGTGTATTTATTTTACTACCATTAATTTTGGCGGCTACTGGTATTTTATGTTCAATTATAGGAACTTTTTTTGTAAAAGTTAAAGATGGAGGAAGTCCTCATAAAGCACTGAATTTAGGGGAGATGGTATCTGCTGGACTAATGCTTATTGCATCATGGTTTATTATTAATAATTTAATTCCTCCTATGTATGCACAAGGACAGGTGGCTTATGCTAATACAGGTATCTTTTATGCAACAGTTGCTGGATTAATAGCAGGCTTACTTGTAGGCAAAGTAACGGAGCATTACACTGGGACAGGCACAGCTCCAGTTCAATCAATTATAAAGCAATCAGAGACAGGTTCTGCAACTAATATTATAGCAGGTTTAGGTGTTGGAATGATGTCTACAGCAATTCCAATTTTATTAATTTCTGCTGCTATTTTAATCGCGCACTCTTATGCTGGGTTATATGGCATTGCAATTGCTGCAGTTGGTATGCTAGCAAATACAGGTATTCAATTAGCGGTAGATGCATATGGACCAATTTCAGATAATGCAGGTGGTATTGCAGAGATGGCTGATTTACCTTCAGAAGTTAGACAGAGAACAGATCAATTAGATGCAGTAGGCAATACAACGGCTGCGATTGGGAAGGGTTTTGCAATAGCATCAGCAGCTTTAACGGCACTTGCTTTATTTGCAGCATTTGCAGGCAAAGCAGGCTTAACATCGATTAATATAATGAATCCAGAAGTTATGGTTGGGTTACTTATAGGCTCTATGTTACCATTTGTTTTTTCTGCTTTAGCTATGAATGCAGTTGGCAGAGCAGCTATGAGCATGATACAAGAAGTAAGAAGACAGTTCGCTGATATACCAGCATTAAAAGCTGCGCTTGAAATTATGCGAAAATATGATTCAGATATGACTAAAGCAACACCAGAAGACAAAAAAATATTTGATGAAGCAGAGGGAAAAGCTGAATATGATAAATGTGTTGAAATATCAACTCAAGCATCTCTAAGAGAAATGGTGGCCCCAGGTTTGTTAGCAATAACAGTTCCTATTATTGTAGGATTATCTCCTGAGTTAGGACTTCCTTTTGGAGGGAAAGAAATGTTAGGTGGCCTATTAGCAGGTGTTACTGCTTGCGGTGTACTAATGGCAATTTTTCAATCAAATGCAGGTGGAGCTTGGGACAACGCAAAAAAAACTATTGAAGAAGAAGGGCGCAAAGGGAGTGATGCACATAAAGCTTCAGTTGTAGGCGATACTGTAGGGGATCCATTTAAGGATACCTCTGGTCCTTCATTAAATATTTTAATTAAACTAATGTCAGTTGTGGCTCTTGTATTAGCGCCATGGTTAATTTAGAAAAACAAGGAGAGTTATGTTATATTACGAATCAATGTATATAGTACATCCAGCTTTAGAGGCAGGAAGACTTAAAGACTTAATAATGTCTATTGAGAAATCATTGCATAGTTTAGGTGGAGAAACATGCGCTATAAATGTATGGGGAAAGAAAAAATTAGCATACCCAATTAATAAAGAAAAATATGGTATGTATGTTTTGTTTCAATTTAAAAATAATGGTGTTAAAAATAAAGAGTTTAATCTTGGATTAGAACATAACTCTAATGTTTTGGCATATTTAACCACTAAGATTGAAGACAATACAATACTATCAGATTTGCCTAGTTTAGATTCACAATTAGGTTTATTAAATCCAAATGCTAGCGAATCTAAACCTAATAAAGAAGTAGTAGAAGAAAAAACATCTGAAGCAAAAGAAAATTCTGAAGAAAAAGTTTCGTCTGAAGCACCAGAAGTTGCAGCAGAGGAAAAAAATCAAAAAGAAGCAGAAAAAGTTTCAGATACAAAGGAGGAAAAATAATGGCACTATCACATCAAACTAAAATATGTCCTTTTAAGGAGAACAAAGATTTAATTGCTATGATTAATTATAAGGAGCATAAATTTTTGAGAAAATTTTTAACAGAACAAGGTAAAATTATACCTGGATATGTAACAGGTGTATCTGCTAAATATCAAAGACTTATTGCTAAGGAAATAAAAAAAGCAAGAAATATAGCATTACTACCTTATCATGTAGACCCAAGAACTAATTAATCAAGGAGTTTAATTTTATGAAAATAGTATTATTACAAAGTGTTAGAGGTCTTGGAGCTCCAGGCAGTATTGTTAATGTAAAATCAGGCTACGCTAGAAATTACTTGATTCCTAATGATATGGCTATTTTTGCCTCTGCAGCTAACATTAATAAGATTGGCCATCAAATAGAAAAGGCAAAAGAGCAAGAACTAAAAAAAGTTGATAGTTTACAGCTAATTGCTGATAAGCTCAATAAATTAGTTTTAAAGTTTGAATTAAAATCAGGTGATGCAGATAAATTGTTTGGTTCTGTTACCACACAAATGATTTCAAATGAATTAGCGGATCAAGCTTTTAATATTGAAAAGAAAGATATTATTATACCTGAGCCAATTAAAGTTTTAGGTAGTCATCAAGTGGATATATATTTACATAAAGATATTAAAGCGACAATAAAAGTAAAAGTAAAGGCAATTTCAGAATAGTTTACTATAATGTATGCTGAAGTATGTTTACCTTTTTTTATTGATAGAACATTTACTTATTTAGTACCAACAGAACACGTAGAAAAAATAGTTGTAGGTTCTATTGTATCTATTAAGTTTAAAAATAATATATGTAATGGTATCGTAGTCTCCTTTTCTAATACTGTATTATTTAAAGGAAAATTAAATTTAATATTAGCTATTGATTCAAAAAATAATGTACCCATGGAACTATGGAAAACATTAGTTTGGATGGAGCAGTATTACATAACACCAATAGGAAAAATTGCACAATTAGCCTTGTCTTGGTTATTCAAAAAAACAAAACAAAAACCTAGATATATTAAATCACTTTCACTAAATACTAATTCAAATACTTTATCTTTTTACAAGAAATCTATTGATTTATTTACACCTAATCAAAAAAAATTAATTGATTTATTAATCACAGATTTTCCAGATCCAATTTCTTTAGTTCTATTAAAATCAAAAATTAAATCTATATACAGTATTAAAAAAATATTATTAGATAAAAAATATTTAGTTGAATCAATCAATCTAGAAAAAGATATTAATATTATTAATATAAGAAAAAATATTGATTCTTTAGAATTAACCAAAGTTCAAAATACAATTTATAGAAAGATTAAAAATACTAAAATAAATGAATGGAAACCTCATTTAATTCAGGGAATACCTGGGTCAGGTAAAACAGAAATATATTTAAAATTAACAGATTTTTTTTTTAAACAACAAAAATCATGCTTAATTCTTGTCCCTGAAATTGCATTATCATCTGAAATTTTTGATAGATTTCAAATTTATTTTGGGAGTAAAGTACTAACATGGCACAGTAAGGCATCAGAGGCATATAAGCGCAGCGTTTGGGACAAAATAAACTCTAAAAATCCATATATTATTATTGGTGCTCGAAGCGCTGTATTTACACCCTTAAATAATTTAGGTTTAATTATTATTGATGAAGAGCATGATAGTTCATATAAAGAATCAGAAAGACAGCCGACATATAATGCACGAAATATTGCAATTATTAGGTCTAAATTTTCTAATTCTACAGTTGTCTTAGGTAGCGCAACCCCTAGTTTAGATAGTTACTATAATGCAATAATGGGTAAGTATTATATGTACAAAATTAATGAAAGATACGGAGCTTCTATATTACCCTCCATAGAGTTAATTAATATGAATAATGATAAAAATTCATTTATTAATAAACCAATTTTTAGTAATTATTTAATCAAAGAAATTAATGATAAGTTAAATTGTGAAGAGCAAATTTTAATTCTACACAATAGAAGAGGTTTTTCCGCATTAAAAGATAGTCAAAATGAAGATAAAATATTAAAGTGTAAAAATTGCGATGTTATTTTAACTTTTCATAAAAAAAATAATGAGTTAATTTGTCATCATTGTTATACAAAAACACCTATTTCATCTACAAATAATTATTCAGAATCAACTAATTTACAACAGGTTGGATTTGGTACTGAACAATTAGAAGATATGTTAAAAACACTTTTCCCAAATAAAAAAATACTAAGAATGGATGCAGATTCAGCTAATTCCATTAAAAAACAAAAAGAAATATTGACTATTTTTAGAAAAGGAAAAGCTAATATTTTACTTGGGACACAAATGATTGCAAAAGGATTAGACTTCAAAAATATAACGTTAGTTGTCGTAATAAATGCTGATATAGGACTAATGATTCCAGATTTTAAGTCTCATGAAAAGGTTTTTCAATTAATTTATCAAGTTGTTGGGAGAGCAGGAAGAAGTGAAAAAAAAGGGAAGGCCATTATTCAAACTTATCAGCCTGATAGCGACACTATACAGATGGCCACTAATTATGATTTAGAAAAATTTTATAATTTGCAATTAGATACTCGAAAGTCTTTGAATTATCCTCCTTTTGTTAGATTAATTCGGTTAGTATTCAAAGGAAAAAATGAGTCACATTGTAAGTTCAGCGCTGATAAAATCTTTCGCTTATTACAAAAAAAGTTTAATAATATTATGATAGGGCCATTACCATGCCCAATAATTCGCCTGTCAAATAATTACAGATATCATATTATTTTAAAAGCCCCTCATTCACAGTTTAAAGTAGTTTTAAAAAGTATTAAAAATTTAAAAATACAAAAAAAATCACTAGTTTATAAAGGTATCAGTTTATTAATTGATATAGATTCTGATTCAGTGTTATAAATAAGGAACATATGTTTTTAAAATCCAAAATATATTTGAATACTTTTATATTGTTTACTCTAGTTTTTTCTAACTATTCATATGAAGGCTTACTACTTCCAAGCCAATCTAGTGAATTAACTAATATAAACTCTTTTGAAATTGATAAAGATTTCATTCTTGATTTAAATTCATCTTCACGAATAAAATCATCATTATTGGTGCTACCAAATGACATATATATCAACTCTTTTCATTATTATTTTAATCTATTGAAATATTCTGCAATATCAAATTTTACAATTATTAATTATGGTAGTTTCAGTGATTCTGAAACTGGGAATACATTTCTTTCTAAGGATATAATTTTTAAAAATAAATTAAGATATCAGCTTAAAAATAATTTATATATCGCGGGTACATTTAAGTATATGCATAGTAGTATTGATTCTTATAAATCTAGCATTATTAGTTTAGATTTTAGTAGTTATTATCATAAAAATAATCTTTTTTTTAATGCCTTTTTAAATAATTATGGTTTTATTTTAGGGTCTTATACAAGTTATAAAGAAAATCTTCCAACATCATATGGAGCAAGAATTTCTTATAATTTATCTAATATAAATTTATTAATGTTTTGTAATTATCAAATTTTTTCTGACTATTCTGAAATAAGTTTTAATAATAAATTTTTTATTAAGGATAAGTATTTTGTATCTATAGGATATACATCTTTAGCAAAAAATTTATATTCTGGAGATTTTAATAATGATTTTCTTGTAGGGTTTAATTTGGGAGTAAGCATCATTTATAATAATTATATTATAGATTTTGGGTTTAAAAATCTAGGCTCACTTGGATATATTAATGCAATATCTCTTTCAAAATTATTTAATTAAATCTAATTTTTTTCCAATTTTTTCAAATGCGTAGATTGCATGGTCTAGTTGCTCTTTAGTATGAGCTGCACTAATTTGCACTCTAATACGCGCTTCATTTTTTGGCACAACTGGAAAGAAAAAACCAATTACATATATATTCTCCTTTAAAAGTTCTTCAGACATCTTTTGAGCTATTTTTGCATCTCCAATCATAATTGGAATGATTGGATGTATTCCATCTTTAATGGTTAATCCAACCTTTTTAATATTTTCTCTAAAATATTTAGTATTTTTATTTAACTGTTTAATTAAATGATTACTGTTCTCTAGCATATTAATAACTGAAATAGATGTAGATGTAATGACTGGTGCTAATGAATTACTAAAAAGATAAGGGCGGGATCTTTGTCTTAAAATATCAATAATTTCTTTCTTTGCAGAAGTGAAACCTCCAGAAGCGCCACCTAATGCTTTTCCTAAAGTAGATGTAATAATATCAATCTTATTTAAAACTCCACAATGTTCTCCACTACCTTTACCTGTTTCTCCAATAAAGCCTGTTGCATGTGAATCATCTACATGGACCAATGCTCTATATTTTTCTGCTAGGGTGCAGATTTGATCTAGCTTGGCAATATAGCCATCCATTGAAAAAACTCCATCTGTTGTAATCATTCGTAATCTATGATTCTGAGTTTGAATTAATATTTGTTCTAATTCATTCATATCTGAATTACTATATCTAAAGCGGTCTGCTTTACATAGCCTAACTCCATCAATAATACTCGCATGATTTAATGAATCCGAGATTATAGCATCCTCTTTATTTAGAAGAGTTTCAAATAATCCTCCATTAGCATCAAAGCATGAGGTATATAAAATAGTATCTTCTTTTTCTAGAAAATTTGAAAGTTTAGATTCTAATTCTTTATGTATTTCTTGTGTTCCACAGATAAACCTCACTGAACTTAAACCAAAGCCCCAATGATCTAAGCTACTTTTAGCATCTTTAATTAATTCAGAATTATTTGATAAGCCTAAATAATTATTAGCACAAAAATTATGGACCTTCGTATTATTTACATTAATTACAGATTGCTGATTTGAAGATAAAGTGCGTTCATTTTTATATAAACCTTCTTTTTTAATTTGCTTTATTTGATTAATTAAAATATCTTTATTTATATACATTTAACTATAAAACTCTTTTATTTTAGGTATTAAAAACTTAATTCCAGTCTTAAAATTATATTTAGCGCTCCACTTCCAATCATTTTCAGCTGCTTTCTGATTTAATTGCGAAGGCCAGCTATCAATTAGCATTTGTCTTTTTTTATTAATATTATATGTTAACTTAAATTCAGGAAAGAATATTTTTAATTCTTTATAAATTTCATTGACAGTTGGATTAAATGCTTGAATATGATATACACTTTGGTGCAAGTTATTTTTTTCTGTCTTCATTAATTGTATAATAGCATTTATTGCATCTGGCATTAGCATGAATGGTATACAAGATTTTTGATTTACAAAACAGACATAATTTTTATGTTGGATTGCATTATGAATCATTTCAGGAGCATAATCACTCGTTCCACCTTGAGGTAAAGTATTAGCGCTTATGATACCAGGGAATCTAATTGATCTAAAATCAAAATCGGGCATATCTTGTGCATATTTACTAAAATATGATCCTAATTTTTCACAATACAACTTATTGCAACCATAAATATTATTTGGAAGGCAAAATTCGCTTTCTAAAATAGCTTTAGTACTATCTTTTAAAAAATAAACAGCAATAGAACTTGGAAAGAAAAATTTTACTGGCTTTTTATTTATTTTAATTTCATTTATTAGATTTAAAAATCCATTTACATTTACTTGATGAGATAAAAAAGGATTAGACTCAGCTTTAGTACTTAAAATAGCAGCTAAATGGTAAATTGTTCTAATTTTATTTAGACTAAATATTTCATTTAATAATTTTTTATCTGTTATATCACATACATAACTTTTATATAGCAGAGATTCTACATTCTTTTTAGCTGGAGCAATATCTATCCCAATAATTTTATTATTTTGCATGCTAGCTAGATACTTAACTAGCGCTGTACCCATTTCTCCATTTATGCCTGTAATTAGTATCATATTATTATTTGTATTATTATTTGTGTTATTAATTATATAATTTTTATAAACCAAATTTACTACTTATTATACTATATCATTATGAGAATATTTTTATTTATTTACTTATTTTTTATTTTATCATGTTCTACAGAAGTAGGCAATATAGATGATATAATTTCTTTTGGTTCAGAAGATACGCTAGATATTATAACATGGAATTTAGAATGGTTCCCTAAAAATGAAAGCACAATATCTTTTGTTAGTGAGTTTATCTTATCGCTATCTCCTGATATTATTGCATTACAAGAAATATCTGATCAGTATTCATTTAATTTATTAATTGAATCCTTAGGTGAAGGATGGGTTGGTTATAGGGACAATACTGACTATCAAGAATTAGCATATATAATAAATTTAAATCAAGTTAATTTAATAAATGAACCTTACGAAATTTTAAATGATTATGAATATTTTTTTGCTTATAGGCCACCTTATGTAGCAAATATAGAATTTGATAATAAAGCTTTCTCTATCATTAATGTTCATTTAAAGTGTTGCGATGGTTCTGAAGATAGAAGAATGGCTTCCGCTGAATATTTAAAAAATTATGTAGACACATATTATGAACAAGATAATGTAATTATTTTGGGTGATTTTAATGATGAGCTAACTGATGCAAGAGATGAAAATGTTTTTTTAAATTTTTTAGATGATAGAGACAATTATTCATTTACAGATTTATATATTGCTGAAGGCTCATCTAATAATTGGTCATTCCCAAATTGGCCTAGTCATTTAGATCATATATTAGTAACAAATGAAGTATTAAATTTTAATATTTCAACTAACACTATCAGACTAGATAATTATATGATTGGAGGATGGGATAAGTATGATAATTATATTTCTGATCATCGCCCCGTTGGGATAAGTATTTCTTTTGATTAGCTAGTCACAAGTTTTATTATTTTATTAGCGATTCTATCTTTTCTATCCTTTTTTAATTCAACTTCAACTCCATTCTTATCGTATAAAAAAACATGGTTTGTATTACTATTAAAGCCCGCACCTTCCTCATTTGCGTAGTTTAAAATAATAAAAT
>Ga0209091_10005139_pt1 | contig 10014 bp, 5 predicted proteins | sample ArcticOcean_MG_C_6_FD_187438 | JGI IMG/M metagenome (GOLD analysis project Ga0209091, IMG submission 187438) | Marine microbial communities from western Arctic Ocean - ArcticOcean_MG_CB8_128 (SPAdes) (version 2) | ecosystem: Environmental > Aquatic > Marine > Oceanic | place: Arctic Ocean... | reverse complement strand
ATTCTAATAGCTTACCACTATAAGCAATTTCTCCAGCAGCCATCTTTTCTGCGTGTGTTGCTTGAGCATTTGCCATCATCATCTTAGTTTCTTGTTTCTTTTTATATATATGACTACCAGCTTTTACTGCTAATTTTACTGCACTAAACCAAATCATTATTTTCTCTCCATTCTTTTACATTAAAGGAAGGACACTTCTTAACATCATCTACTTCATAATGTCCAATCACTTTTGTTATATTATACTTATCTTTTAATTTTATTACTATATCTTTTAATGTTTCGAATTGTTTATCATTAAAGTTATTTTCCCAGTCACCCTTCTTATTAGAACCACCTATCATACATATACCGATTGATGTACCATTGACTGCTCTAGCATGAGAGCCTGTTCTATGTTCCTCTCTACCAGTTTCTAGTGTACCATCTCTACGAATAACATAATGATAACCTATATCATCCCATTTATTCTCATCAACGTGCCAATGTCTAATCTTTTCTACACCTATATCCATATCCTCTGGTGTTGCAGAGCAATGAATAACAATAGTGTCTGTCTTAGTTCTAGGTATCATAATCTATTATAGGAAGAAATTCCTAAGTTGTCAACAGTTAATTCTTATTACCTGGATTAGTAAATAAAGTAGTAGCTAATTTCTGTAATTCTTTTTTATGTTTACCATTTATTCTTTTCTTTAAAATAGATTTAATTTTATCAGCCCAATCATCATCTTCAGCAAAACCTGTTTTAGCAATAGCATCTATAATATTATTCTTACTACTCTCACCCTTATTATATAATTTTATTTCTTCTCTAACACCAGCATAACTATCTTTAGTTTCTATCCAATTTAAAAATTCTTTAATAGAATCTTCTTCTGTTTTAAATACTTTAATCTTTGCATCACTATCTAGAGCAGGGATTGATTTTTCTTTATCATCAAAAGATTGAATATTAAATAAATTTTTACTTCCTTCTTTCCAAAATCTAGATGTACCCCAACCAGTTTCTCCACCATTGATAGAAAGAATAATATCATTAGGTATTACATTATTGTTATTAGTAAGATAAACTTTTTCTGCAGTATTATTTAACCATTCCTTTTTAACAAGTGGTAAGTCAGGAAGATTATCATAAGTTTTTTTAACAACAACATTAGGTTTTTTTGCAGGTATTATATCATTAGCTATAGCTTTATCCATATCTGCAGTTACTCCTGTTGTAGCTAGTGTTGTTGCTACAACTGCTGCAGCTAAATCTTTTTTCTTCATAGGTTTTTTCTTTGGTAAAATTAATTGTTTTTCTTCAACATTAGCAGTATCTTTTTTTGCTTCATTAACACCTTCAGTTAATTCTTTATTATTTAATACTACATTAGCAGTATTATCAGCAGTTACTTCTCCTCCTAAAACAAACATTTTTTTTATTTTTTTATCAAATCTATTAATTTGTTTTTTATTACCTTTAGAATTATATCCTTTTTCCATAATTACATCATTCCAAAAATTGCCCATCCATCGTCTATAAATAGGAAGAGGTAAAAGTTTATCAGCATATCTTAATGAAGAATCTATTTTTCCTTCATATAAATTAACACCAAAATTTTTTAAATCATCAAGATAAGTTGCAGCAGGAAACCATAATAAAGGATTTTTTCTTTTACCTGGACCAACAGCTCTACTTGCAACTGTTTCAGGAAGCCATCCCATATTACCAGATAATTTAAAACCTTCTGCTAAATATTGAATATGGTCTTCCCATCTTTGACCCCATTCTGTTCTTACTTCCCCATATTTTGTTAACTCTCTTATTTGTTGTATTGAAGAATAAACAGGTATTGCCATTAACAATTTAATATATGCTTTAACATCTCCATTTTCTATTCTTTGTACAATTTTATTTGTTTGAGAAGTTTTTGCTTGAGCCCATGACATAAACTGACCAAGTATTCTAAAATAAGGATTTCTAGATTGAGAAAATAATAATCTATTAGATACTTGAGGTATGATAGCATCTCTATTAGAAGTATTTAATCCTGCTTTATTTAATGCTTTTATTGATTCTTTATCTTTAATTGCTGTTTTATAATTTTTAAATCTACCAATTTTTAATGCTTCATCTACCGAGATATTCATTTTTTGTAAATGATTTTGAATTACTAAAGCTTCTTTACTATTAATATTTTTATTTCCAATTGCAACCATTTTATATAATTGTCTTGAACTTGAATAAGCATCACCAGTTCCTACATTATATGCAAATCTTCTAGCTGCACCTGTTAACCATGTCATACCCATAACAGCAAATCCTGCATTATTAAAAGCACCTGCAGTTTTACCTGACCCTAACCAATCAGAAACATTTGTTAATGATATATCATCTGCAATAACTAAAGGTTTTAAATTAGCTTTTTGAATTTCATCATCAAAATGTAGATTTAACCATCTAGCTGTACCTTTTTCTCTTTTAGCTGTAAACCCAGTTCTTGCAAAAGCTTTAAACCATTCTGCTGTATTCCTAGAATTAACAAAACCCTGCATAAAATCTCCAAGAGAAGCAAAAAATACATTGTTCAACATAGCTAAGTTAGAACCTGTTGATAACATACCTAATGCAATATTACTTCCTTTATCTACTCTTGAACCATATCTTCCAAAGTATGCATCAATACTATCAACAATAACTTTAGCTTCTGTGTTTGCCCAGTTTCCCCAACTTTCTTTAATATTACTTCCTGGTTTTAAAGCAGCATTTTTATATTTATCTTTTATTCCTTTTAATAAAGGTTGAATAAAATTCCCATTAGGTCCAAATCTTTCTACAAAAGCTACAGATTTAAATGTTCTTGCTCCTAAATTATTTAATACTTCTTCAATATTATTATTTAAAAAGTTACCTTCTTCTAATAATTTTTCAACTTTTTTGTATGGTCCATTTAACATTCTTTCTTTAGAAATGTGTTCTGTTATAGGAGTTTTAAACCATTGTTGTTTTAAAAAATTTTTTTCACTTGCTGAACTTAAATTAGTAATATAACTTTTAATAGCTGCTTCATCTATCATTTTAACACTACCAGGTATTCTAGTACTTTCTATAAAATTAGCAGCAGCTTGTACATAATTTTTAACACCAGTACCTTTCATTATATTTTCAATTGTCTCTCTAAATTGTGAAAGATTTTTAGCAATAACTTCTCTATTATATTCTCTTGGAAAATAACTTTCAATATCTTTTGAAAATTGTTTTCTTCTTAAAGCCATTTGAGATTTTTCATTTACTTTAGTACCAGCTTTAAGTATACCTTTAGAACCAAATTCAATTCCTAGAAGTTCTTTATATATACCTGCGTTTTTTAATAAGTCATTAAATTTATTAATTTGAAGTTTTGTTTTATCAGCTAATTCTAAAACTCTTTTATTTCCTGTTAAAAATTTATCATCTGAACCTCTAAGAATCTTTATTGCTCCAGCTTGTTCTGCTAAAGAATATCCTTTAACTAATTCTCTATTAGTTCGTTCCCAATTTTTTTTTAAGACATATGCTTTTCTTACAACTGATTGTGCAGCCATAGGATTATCAATATTTTCTAATAGTTGAAAACCAAAAGCTTTAGTATTACCTCCAAAAGATTCTAACTTAGTAGCTAATGTACCTGCTGTCATTTCTCTTGCTTTTTGAAACCAAAGTTTTTGAGCATCACCCCAAATAAAACCTAAATATTTTTTCTTATTATCTAAAGATAAAACTTTACTTGCTCCAATAGCTTTAACAGTACTTCCTGCAGCTAATCCCCATAAAGCTCCTTCAGCTATTCCTGCTTCATCACCCCATATAGCATCTAATGTAGCACCTGCAACCATCCCACCAAGAGGTAAAGTAGAAACAGATAAAAGAGGTCTTAATACTAATCTAGTAATAGGAGATTCTAATGCTTCTAATTTTTCAATAATAAGATTATTTCTTTCACCAATTCTTTTTGATACTTTTTCAAATTGCTGTTGACTTTTTAATAGGTAATCTGCTTTTTGTTTTGCAAATGTTTTTTCAAGGTTAGTAATTTTAAGTCTAGTATCAATTAATCTATTTTTAACATTAAACCCTGATTCAGGGTAAGTTCTTTTTTTTAATTGTTCTGCTTTAATTAATTCTTTTTTCTTAGTTAAATCTTTTATTTTTTTAGCTATAGACTTACTATCTATAATTCTTGAATATTCTTTTAATAAAGCTTTTTCTTCATTAACAAATTTATCTGTAACTCCTTTAAACTTAGACATAAAGTTTAATTCAGTTTCAATAAGTTTATTTGCAGAAATAACTTTTCTATCTGCTAATACTTTTCTAATATTATTTAATTCTTTATCAGATATATTTCCAAATTTTTGTTTAGTTCTATTTTCAACTACTTGTGATACTTTTTTTAAAGTTGTTTCACTTGCTCTAGGAAATAATTTAGCTAATTTTTCTAATCCATATTTACCTAATGGTCCTAATACTGCAGCAGCACTAGCAACAGCAGCAGTTTCACCTGGTTTAATTTCACCTTCAGTTGCTAAATCTCTAATAACTTTATCAAGTCCTGCAGTTACTCCAGTAAAAACTGCAAACTTACCATAACTTTTCATAGCTCTTCTACCCATTGGAGTACCATATAAATATAAATACATAGGGTCTGCTACCATTGTAACAAATTCTGAAATTTTAACTAATGAATCATCATCATATTTACCATCAGCAAATTTCCAATATTCTTCATCTAGTTCTTTTTTTTCACGAAGAGTATTTTCTTGAATATGTTCTTTATAAGTTTTGTCATTTACACTATTATTATCTAACCAATCTTTTGTTTTAGCAGAACCCATTCTCCAAAGGTTTCCAAGAATCCAAGTTTCTTTTGCAAATCCATATTGTATTCTTTCAAAATCAGTTACATTTACATCGTCTGCTTTATTATCTAAAAAAGATAAATTACTTTCTTTATTTGTAGATTGTATATCCGATGCTTCTGTTTTTTTAAAACCATCTTCTTTAATATCTTTATATATATCTATAGCTTCACTACCAGCTTCAGCTAAAGGTATAATAGATTTTACTTCATCTATTACTTTATCTTTAATAATTGTTGATGTATTATTTTGAGGAAGAGTAGTTGCTTTAGAATCTAGGAAAGATAAATTAGCCATAGTTATCTCCTATTTATTTTTTTGCTTGATTAGTATTACCTGATAATATTTCATTTTCACTTTGTTCAAGTAAATTTTTAAACTTATTAGTATTTTTACTAAAAGTATCGTTTGCTACAATAGATTTATTTTGAGTATTATTTAACCATGTTTGATATCTTTTATAAATTTCTGGTGCTGCAGATTTTAATTGTTCAACATCACCTTCATCTAACTTAGAAAAATCAATACTTTTATCTTTACCATTTGAAGTATAATTAAGAACACTACCTATTACTTGAGGTTCTTTTTCTTTTGTTACTGTAGTTGTTTTATCTTCTTTAGTTTCTTGAGTTTTACCATCTAATTTAACTTCTTCAATACTACTTGGAATAGTTTTAAAAGGACTACTATCTTCTACTAGAGGAGTACCTTCAATATTACTACCTTCTTGTTGAGGTGTAACTAATGTTATATTTAAATCTTTTAAAAGTTTTTGTTTAAAAGCATAAGCAAGATTAGTTTCTTTACCATTAATTCTATTTCTATTCATATTAGCTTGAATTTCATTATAAGCATCTATAAAATTTTCATCAGTTTGAAAATCAAATCCACCTGTATCTCTTGATTTAACTAAAAGAATTGCTTGGTCTTTTACAAAATTATTATATATAGTTAAAGCTTTACTCATTTGCTCACCATCTAATTGCATACCATTACCATTATAATACAATTCGTTTTTAACTCCAACCACACCAATAGGCAACATAGAAAAAACATCATTACCTTCTATTTTTTCTTTACTAGCTCTTTGTGCTAAGATAGAATTAGTCTCATCATTTAATTTAGAAGTATTAATATTTGCTCCTCCAATTAATTTATTAGCATTAAAAGATATTATAATTGCATTTTTGTCATCTAAAGAATCATGTAATGCTTTATAAGTTTGTTCATAACCATTTACAAAACCATCACCACTTTGAGTCCAACCTACAACTTGTCCATCTTCTTTTTTTACAAAAGCTGAAGTATCAAGTTCTTTAAATGAACCTGTATTAATTAAACCTTGAATAGTTTTATCTTGTGTAACTCCATTATATTCTGCTTTAACAACAGCAGCATTAAATTGAGTAAGCCACTTACCATCATTATATTTTAATATAGAATCAAAATCACCATCACCACCAACCTTAACTTCTTTTCCAACATATTGCTGGTCTACTTCTTGTTCAGTCATCTTAACTGTTTCAGCAGCTTTTAAAGTAGATTCCATTTCTTTATATAAATCTATTTCAGCTCTTTCTTTTTTACCAAGAATTTGATTAATTAAAAAACTATTTCCTTTAGCGTTTTTAATAGCTTCAGATGTTTCATCATTAATAAGAATTTGAACTTTAGCTGCCTTTTTATTTATTTCTTCTTCAGAACCTATTAATTTATAAGTTTGAGTTTTTCCATCAAACTTATTAACTAAGTCTTCTTTCATATCATCTGTTAATTTATCCCATCCATAATGAGTTATAGGAAGAATCTGTGAAGCATAAGTTCTAGCATCAATTGCTTTTAAATCATAAGCTTTATTTACATTAGTAACAGCATCAAACTTTTTCTTTTCTTCACCATAAGCTTCTAATTCTTTTTCATACTTTTTTGACTTCTGGTCTATAAGTATTTTTTGATTAGCTTTTAAATTATCTGCACGAATAATTAAATCTTCTTTAGTTATTTCTCTATCTCTTTCAATAGCACCTACTGCTACATTTCCTAAATCAGTTAACCAACCCATTACATATTCTCCTTAATATCTTGTACTTTTTCTGGTAGTTCAGTTTCTACTCTAGATAATAAACTTGCACCTAAACTTTCTTTGTTAGGTTCTTCACCTTTTGATATAGCAGATTCTTCATCTGGTATGCCATCACCATCCATATCAATTGGAACAATATCATCTGGTGGTAATTGTTCATCTTCTTCATCTTGAATTTCTTCATTATACATAGTATAATCTTTTATTTCTGCATAATCAGCAATAGCTATTAACAAATATAAAGTAGGTTCAATTAACATAACCATTAAATCAGGAGAAAACTTTCCCTCTGTATAACCTTTATATAAAGTTATTTGTGCAATTTGGTCTAAAGGTGTACCATCATTAATCATATTAATTAATTTTCTCAAAGTATCTTCTTCTGTCAATTGCATATAAACAGCTTCCATAGCTTTATCTTGGTCTACATATTGAGGAGGTTGTTCCCATGCTTTAGGCATATCGGCTGCAGTAGTTAAACTTTCACCAGGTATAGGAGCATTAAAAGGATTAACACCTACTTCATCAAATTGATTTTGTTTTATTTTTTCAGTCATTAGTGACTACCTATAATATTCATATTTTTATAATAATTCATAATTTGTTCTTGTTGTGCTTTACTAAAGGCACCTTCAAGTAAACTACCACCACTTGAACCATGTATATTAGTACCACCAAAACTTGTAGCACCAGAAGTTTGTTGTGTTGTATCTCCATATAAACCACTTAAATCAGTTATAGTTGGAATAGTGTCTGATTTAAGTAATGATTTAGATAAGCTATCTAAAACTTTATTATTTGATGCAGCTTTTTTAATTTTAGATAATGTTGATGTACCATTATTAGTTTTAAAAGTTTTATTACCATTAAATTGATATGAAGTAGGTTCATTTGGATTTTGTAAAACATAATCACCAGACTTACTAAAATCAAAACCAACAGATGCTCCATCTGCAGAACCATTATTAATTAAATTATCTTTCATCATACTATTTATATTTTCATAATTATATTTTTGTCCACTTGCATCAGCAGCAGTTATATAATCATTAAATGCTTTTTTTGCACCACTATCAAAGGTTGACATAATATTAGATTCATATGTTGAATTGATTGCTTCACTAACTGCTTTATCCATTGGATTAGCTTTTGTTAACCATCCTGCTTTACTAAAAGTTTGTCCTGAAATTTGCGAAGGGTCAATAAATCCTGACTTTAAACCTTTAGCAATATTAGTTGAAGACATACTTTGTTGTATTAATCCTTCTCCATGAATATTAGCTTGTATACCTGTAACATCTGCAAAGCCACCTTTAGAAGTTATTGGTTTAAATTTTTGTAGAGCAGCTCTTGAATTTGTAAATAATTTTTTAGCACCATTAGAAACTCTACTCCATAAGTTATTTCCTTTACCCATATTAGAAAAACTTTTAGTAATTGATTTAGTAATACCACTCATTGCTCTGCCAACATAACCAGTAACTCCTTGATAGCCAGTTCTAACAGCATTACCAACAGTACCTATACTTTTAAGAAATACATTAGTTGAGTTCATAAAACCTGTAGTACCTCCAGCAGTACCTATCATACCACTTAAGCCACTAAGAGCATAAGGCATAGCAATTGCCATAGCAATAGAACCTAATGGTCCTAATTTATTTTGTATCTTAGCAACACCACGCATTGTAGCCTTTCCAACTTTAACAATACCTTTAGCAATACCTTTGGTTATTTTACTAATAGGTCTTGATATTCGTTTAGTTACTTTTTTGACTGCTTTTGCTATACTTCCCATGGTTATTCCTTATGTTGTTCTAATTGTTTTCCAAATGTCTATTCCATAGCCACCTAAAGTTTTTAATATACTTGCTTTACCTGCATCATCTGCTGCTTCATTTCCTAGAGCAGCGATTGCTAAGTTAGTTTGTCTTTCTTCTGCATTTTGTGCTGATTCATATTCCCATTTAGCAGAGTCTCTCATCTCTTGCCATAGAAAAGATAAACCTTGATTACTCATATTAAAAGAGTTCATTGCATTAGCTTGATTAACAGCATTTTGTCCTGCAGTATTTGCAGTATTCAACTGTCTTCTCCATGCTACATTTGATTGTTCAATTAAATTAGAATTTTGTGTATTAAAATTATTTCTATTATAATCTAACTGTTCATTAAATTGTTCAATCTGTGTGTTCAATGTATTTTGTAATCGTTCAGCTTCTAAAGAATTATTTTGATTTAGTGCTGCTATTCTTCCTGTTTCAGTAGTATTATATTGAGACATAGAATCATTTCTTGCAGCATTCTGTGTATTAATAGTAGAAGATAAACTTTCCATAAATTGATTAGTTTGATTTGTACTTGATGCATTAAATTGAGCAGCAGCATTTGTAGCAGCTTGGTCAGATAACATTGCTTGTTGTCTACTCTGTGTATTAAGTACTTCTGTTTGTTGTGCTGCAGTAAAGTTTGCCATATCCATTTGTAAAAAAGATTGAGCATTACCTACTGCTTTTTGTTGAGCATTAGATAAATTAGCCATGTCCATTGTAGCTAACTGTACAGCATTTTGCATAGTACTTTGTTGAGTATTAGATAAATTAGTTAATTCAAATGTTTTATATAAATTAGAATTTGATATTGCAGTTTGCTGTTTATTATTTAAATTTAAAACATCAAATCCTGCACTTGTTTGTGCATTAGCTAAAGCAGTTTGTTGTCCTGCACTTAAATTAGCTAAACTCATTTGTTGAGTTAACTGTCCTTGAGTTAAACCAGCTTGTTGTATATTAGCTAAGTTTGCTAATTTAGTTTGTTGAGTTTGTGCAGCACTAGCAATAATAGCTTGTTGTTGATTCATTGCATTCAGTTTAGTTAGTTCTTGAGAGAACTGACCATTCATCATCTTAGCTTTCATATCATTCTCAGAGTTTACTAATTGAGTTTGAAAGCTTTGTTGTGCTGATAATACTGAAGCTTGTTGTTCGTTTGTTAAATTTTGTGATGCTCTTTGTTGTAGAGCTGTTGCATTAGATTGAGCAATAGGTAAT
>Ga0209091_10005137_pt1 | contig 10015 bp, 10 predicted proteins | sample ArcticOcean_MG_C_6_FD_187438 | JGI IMG/M metagenome (GOLD analysis project Ga0209091, IMG submission 187438) | Marine microbial communities from western Arctic Ocean - ArcticOcean_MG_CB8_128 (SPAdes) (version 2) | ecosystem: Environmental > Aquatic > Marine > Oceanic | place: Arctic Ocean... | reverse complement strand
ATAAATATAAATATAAACAGAAATAAGTTGCGGTAAAAAGTATTGTAAATTTAGAAAGAAAAATTAACAATATGTTAATCATTCTAGTCATGATTGTATTTTTTACTGTTATTAGTCACTTTATCAGAAGACTCTAATATAGTTCTATGTTTAAATATTAAGAGTTAAATAACTAATAGAGGAGAAACTAATGATTAAAGAAAAAAAATCATTGAAGGTATCTAAAACACCTTCAAGACGTAAGTTCTTCAAAGCAGCAGCGGCAACAGGTGCAGCGGCAGCAACAGCTGTAGCTATGCCAAATGTAGCTTTTGGTGCTCCATTAACTTTAAAGATGCAAGCAGCTTGGCCTTCAGGTGCAAACATCTTTTTTGAAATGGCACAAGACTATTGCAATATGGTAGATGCAATGTCTGGAGGAACTTTAAAAATTGATCTTCAACCAGTTGGAGCAATTGTTAAAACTTCGGAAGTTGGACAAGCAGTAAGTTCAGGCGTAGTAGATATGGGTCACTGGGTGACTGCATACTGGTACGGTAAAAACGCTGCAGCTTCACTTTTTGGAACTGGCCCTTCATACGGTATGTCATCTCAAGAAGTTATGGGATGGATGGAGTATGGTGGAGGAAGAGCTTTATACGAAGAAGCAGTAGCATCTGTGGGATTTGATTATATCGGATTCTTCCATATGCCTATGCCAGCTCAACCTTTTGGTTGGTTTAAAAAGAACGTAACTAAAGTGTCTGATGTTAAAGGAATGAAGTATAGAACAGTTGGTCTAGCGACTAACGTTTTAACAGCTATGGGAATGGTCGTAAGACAATTACCTGGTGGTGAAATTCAACCAGCAATGAAAACAGGTTTGATTGATGCTGCTGAATTTAACAACCCAACATCTGACTCACAGTTTGGTATGCAAGATGTATCTAAACACTACCACTTAGGTAGTTTTCACCAATCTCAAGAAATGTTTGAGATTCCAGTGAACAAGAAAAGATACAATAGCATGTCACCTGCTCATCAAGCTATCTTAAAAAACGCTGCTTATGCTGCGAATACAGATAACTACTTCAAAGCATTAGTTAGATATTCTGATAGTTTGTCTATGTTGATGAATGAGCATAAAGTTAATGTTTACCAAACATCTGATGCAATCTTAGCCGCACAATTAAAAGGTTGGGATAAAATTGTTGGTGATTTCTCTGCGAAGGATCCGTTCTTCAAAAAAATTATCGATTCTCAAAAAGCATACGCTAAGAAAGTAATGAAGTACTTGCTGATGAATCAGCCTAATTACAAACTAGCTTATGAAAATGAGTTTGGTCCAATCGGAAAAGTTAAGATCTAATTAACTTTAAAATTTAGAAAGAGGGGGCGTAAAAGCCCCCTTTTTTTTATTATTATATAAAGTAATTTAATTAAATAATTATGATGAGACTCTATATTAAATTTGCAGACACGCTTAGTACTTCGATGGGTAAAGCATTTTCATGGTGCATTGTGATTTTAATGGGAGGCACAGTCTATGAAGTTGTAATGGCTTATGCATTTAATAAGCCAACACTATGGAATTTTGATTTTAGTATGCAAATGTATGGTGCAATACTTATGATGTCAGGAGCATATTGTTTGGCAACAGAATCTCATGTTAGAGGAGATGTAATATACAGGTTGTTTAAACCAAGAACACAAGGCTGGATTGATTTAGTGCTTTATTTTATTTTCTTTTTCCCCGGTGTAATAGCTTTGGCATTTTATGGAACAGAGTACGCGGCTTTAGCTTGGAAGATCAAAGAGACTAGCTGGAGCAGTCCTGCACAAATACAAATTTATATGGCTAAAACCATGATACCAGTAGCAGGAATATTATTAACAATACAAGGAATTGCAGAAGTATTTAGATCAATAATTTGTATTCAAACAGGACATTGGCCAGCAAGAATGGTTGTAGCGGAAGAAACAGAAAAAATTTTAATGAGAACAGCACAAGACGAGGATCAAACAGATGTTATTTAGTTTAACAAATCCAGAAATAGCCATCTTCATGATGGGAATATTTTTATTTGCAGTACTGCTAGGTTTTCCGATTGCATTTACTCTAATGGCAATGGGTATAGGTTTTGGTTATTACGCTTACTATGATCCAGTATTAATGGAACACATATTTGATAATAGGATATTTTCATTATTTGTTCAAAATACTTATACTGTAATGGATAATAATGTGCTTACAGCCGTCCCATTATTTTTATTTATGGGATATTTGGTTGAAAGAGCTGGAATAGTAGCAAAGTTATTTTTTGCAATAAGGTTGGCAGCACATAAACTTCCTGCATCAATGGCAGTTGCCGCATTGATAACATGTACTTTATTTTCTACAGCAACAGGAATAATTGGAGCTGTAGTAACTTTAATGGGATTACTTGCTTGGCCTGCAATGGTTAAAGCAGGTTATGATAAAAAATTTGCATCAGGAGTAATTTGCGCTGGTGGATGTTTGGGAATTTTAATACCACCAAGTATTATGTTGATAGTGTATTCAGTAATTGCACAACTATCACCACTAAGGTTGTTTGCTGCTGCAATTTTTCCAGGACTTTTACTTGCAGGTCTATATATAACATATGCGGTAACTAGAGCTTGGCTAAACCCATCTATAGCACCAAAACCAGCAGCAGAAGATATTCCACCAAGAGCAGAAATTTTAAAAGAAGTGTTAGTTTCTTTCGTGCCACTTTTTGGATTAATAATGTTGGTACTTGGAACAATTTTAGCAGGTATAGCAACACCGGCAGAAGCAGCAGCAGCAGGAGCCTTTGGAGCAATACTTCTATCTTGGTTTTATAAAACTCTTAAATGGCAAAGTTTTAAAGAATCTGTTTTTCTAACAGCAAAAACTACAGCAATGATTATGTGGTTATTTATTGGGTCTTGGACTTTTTCATCAGTATTTTCTTATTTAGGGGGTCATGAAGTTTTTGAACATTTTTTTAAATCAATAGAGATAACTACTTGGCAATTTTTAATAATTACACAAATCATAATTTTTCTTTTAGGATGGCCGTTAGAGTGGACAGAAATTTTGATTATATTTGTTCCGATATTTTTACCATTGCTTGAAGTATTTAATGTTAATCCATATTTCTTTGCAATGTTAATTGCTTTAAATTTACAAACATCCTTTTTAACCCCACCCATGGCCATGTCCGCTTATTATTTAAAAGGTGTTCAAAAAAATAATGTTGAATTAATGGAAATATTTGCAGGAATTATGCCATTCTTAGCTATTGTGATTTTTGCAATGTTTCTTATGTATATGTTTCCCGGTATTGCTTTATGGTTGCCAGAAGCATTATTTGCAAATTAGGTAATTTAGAATGACAGATATATTTTTACTTACAACAAATGAATTAGTTGAAAAATTAAGAGATGGTCACATTTCCTCAGTTGAAGTTTGCACACAATATATTGAAAGAATTAAAAAATTTGAAAAAGATGTTAATGCTTGGGTGCATTTTAATAAAAAAGAACTCTTAGAAAAAGCGTTAGAAGCTGACGTGTACAGAAAGTCAGGAAAACCACTAGGTGCACTACATGGTTTGCCTGTTGCTGTTAAGGATATTATTGGAACTTTAGATATGCCAACAGAGTGTGGAACTGTTATTAGAAAAAAAATGACTGGCGCACAAGATGCCGAGGTAGTTAATTTACTCAAGATAGCAGGTGCTATTGTAATGGGAAAAACAGAAACTACAGAACTTGCCTATTTTCATCCTGGAAAAACTACAAACCCTCATGATTATTCTAGAACACCAGGAGGATCTTCAAGTGGATCTGCAGCAGCTGTGGCAGCACATATGGCACCTCTATCTATTGGATCGCAAACAAATGGCTCAATAATTAGACCTGCTTCATACTGTGGAGTGGTTGGATATAAGCCATCTTATGGATTAATTTCGCGAAGTGGAGTTTTAAAACAATCTGATAAACTTGATCATATAGGTATTTTTGGAAAAACAGTTGAAGACGTAGCTCTGTTAGCTAAAACATTAATAAAAAAAGATTTATATGACAACTCTACTATTCATTATTCAGCTGATGAAATGCTTGATGTTTGTAAAAAAGAACCAATTTTTGAGCCAAAATTTATATTTTATAAAACGAAGAATTGGAAAAACATAGACAAAGAGTCACAAAAATCCTTCGAATTTTTTATAAAAACTTTTAAAAAAAACATTGAAGTATTTGATACACCTACATATTTTGATAAAATTCCTAAATATCATAAAATAATTCATGAGACTGATATGGCTAATAATTTTGAGCACTATTATAAAAAATTAAAAAAGAAACTTTCAAAAGAAATGATAAGTGCTATTGAAAGAGGATTAAAGTATTCTGCTAAAGAATATACTGAAGCAATTGACTTCATGAAAAGAAGTTATGATTCTTACCAAGAAGTATTTGAAGATTATCATGGCGTACTAACTCCCGCTACAACCGGTGTGGCACCTAAGGGATTAAAGAGTACAGGTAGTCCAGAATTTTGTACTGTTTGGACTTATATGGGGCTTCCGTCAATTTCACTACCTTTACTTAGTGGAGCAAACAATTTACCATTAGGTGTACAATTAATTGGTGACAAACTAGATGATTTGAGATTTTTAGGCATAGCTAATTGGTTGGAGAAAAATTGTAAAAATTATGATGAATAAAATAACAACATTATTGGGGTGTAGTTTAGCAATAGCTTTTTTAATAGGCCTAGCCACAACCTTAACAAGATCAATGATGATAGGTTTTTTTGATGTTTTACCTGTGTATATTTTAATGGCAATTGCAATTTTTATGATGGTGTACGAAGCTTTTTTCGATAAGAAATAACTTATACATTAAAGTGAATAAGCAAAGAAAAATTAAAAATGTTTCAAAAACCTAAAGTGTTTTTTTTAAAATTACTTTTTATTATTTTTATTATTTATTTTTTTATTTTAGTAATATTATTCTTTTTTCAAAGAAACTTATTATATCACCCAGCAGAAAATAATTATTATGGAGATAAATTAACAGTCTCGGTAGATAAAGTTAAAATAAATACTAACGATAATATTGAGCTATTGGGCTGGTATCACAAAAAAGATTCCAATAGTTATAAAACAATTCTTTTTTTACATGGCAATGCAGGATCGTTAGAAAATAGAATCCATAAGATAAATCATTTTAAAAATATGAATGTAAATTTTCTTATCATTTCATGGAGAGGCTTTAGTGGAAACAAAGGAAATCCCACGGAAGGAGGTCTTTATGATGATGCAAGAAGTGCAATTAAGTGGCTAGAAAATGAGGGAGTTATGAAGAAAGATATAGTTATCTATGGCGAGTCATTAGGAACTGGAGTAGCAACTGAAATAGCACAAAATAATAAATTTGCAGGTTTAATTTTAGAATCTCCTTTTACTTCCATGATTGATGCTGCAAAAAATAAATATCCTATTTTCCCAATAAAATTTTTGCTCAAGGATAAATATGAGAGTAATAAAAAAATTAAAAATATAAAAAGTCCAATATTAATTATGCATGGTGAAATTGATAAAATAGTTCCATTTTGGATGGGAAAGAAAATGTATGAAATTGCTAATGAACCTAAGTATTCTTATTTTACAAAATATGACAATCATATGATGGAATATGATGAAGACCTTTTAATTTCCCTTCAAAATTTTTTTGATAGCTTAAATTAGGTCACAATTTTGACAAATGAAATACATTTTTTTTATCTAACATTCTTTAATGTTAAAAAAAATATTATTTATAATTTTTAGTGTATCTATAATTTTTAGCTCAGCACAGGCTGAAAGGATAGACGAAATGTTTTTCATTGGAAAGATGGAATCTCATAATAAAGATTTTACACTTTTTTTTAAAACAAGAGAAAAAGCTATTTTAGCTAGAGGTGAAAATTATAATTATGTAACTGAATATCCCCAAGATTTATATATTTATGATAATAAGTTAAAAAAAGCTTCTCCTTTAATAGCCTATGAATGGTTTCCATCACATGCAAAATTTTTTTTAAATGAATATAATTTTCCTGTTTTTCCAGAGGATTTTGCTTATTATCTTTTAAAAGATAACAATACATTGGTTATGATTAGTGCTGTTAAAAATATTAGTCAAAATCTTCAATTTGATATTGCTAATAAAAAGTTAAATAAATATCCTTCAAGAGGAAAGTTTGATTTTATAATTTCGTCTATTGCAAAAAACTGTGGACATAGCCAATTAAGTGAAAACTACAAGTGTAGTTATTATAAGCCCTTGATTTCTAATAATTTGATTAATTAATTTGGATAAAAGCTTGAGCAAACTTTTCTGCATTAAAAATTTGTAAATCATCTTCTTTTTCACCTAAACCAAGAGCAATTATTGGAAGCTTATATTTTTTAGCAAGCGCCAATAAGATGCCACCTTTCGCTGTTCCATCTAGTTTTGTCATTATTAGGCCGGTAATAGAAATTATTTTGTTAAATTCTTCGACTTGATTTATTACGTTTTGCCCTGAGGTAGCATCAAGAACTAAAATTACATTATGAGGAGCATCTGAATCAATTTTTTTAGCAACGTTTGCAATTTTTTTGTATTCTTCCATTAAATTTTTTTTATTTTGAAGTCTACCGGCAGTGTCAATTAATACGTGATCAAAGTTATTTTTTAATCCTTCTGCTATGGCCTTGTAAGCAACAGAAGCAGGATCTGAACCTTGGGCAGATTTTATAATCTCAACGTCTATTTTTTTAGCCCAACTTTCTAATTGTTCTATGGCAGCAGCTCGGAAAGTATCACAGGCTGAAAACATAACCTTGCTTCCATTAGATTTTAAAATTTTTCCTATTTTTCCAATAGTTGTTGTTTTTCCAACACCGTTAACTCCTGAAATAAGAACAACGTTTAGTTTATCTTTTTTATTAAAAAAATTTTCATTTTCTAGTGGCTTCATTAGAGAAATTATATAATTTTTAAGAATTATATTTACCTCATTCATAATATCTTTTTTTGGATCAATTTTTTCCTGAGAAATAATATTTTTAATTTCCAGGGCTGCTGCAAGCCCGACATCAGATTGTATTAAATATTCTTCAATTTGATCTAAAGTTTTATCGTCTATTTCTTTTTTTATAATTATATCTCGTAGACCAGAAGTAAAAGTAGATGCACTTTTTTTAAATCCAAGCTTAAATTTATCAAAAATTCCCATTATATTTTAATTTCAATATTTTGAATATTTGAAACAGGTCCTTTCATATGAATAATGTTTTTTTCATCAATAAAAATTGAAAGTTTCCCCAATGTAAATTCTATATCCACTTTTGAATCTGTTAGTTCATTTACTTTACCCGCTACAGCTGTAGCACACGCAGCTGTACCACAGGCTCTAGTTAGTCCAGCTCCTCTTTCCCAAACTTTTACCTTTATTAAATTTTTATTAATAACTTTGGCTAACGTGACATTACATTTTTCTGGGAAAAATTCATGACTTTCAATTTCAGGGCCAATTTTTTTTAAGTCAAAAATTTCTATATCATTTACAAAAAAAATTATATGCGGGTTTCCCACATTTATTGCTGTTCCACCAATGTGCTCTTCATTATTTTTACTTATAATTTTAATATTTAGATTTTTAGTATTTAGATTTTTAATTAAAGGAATTTCATCCCAATTAGTTTTTGGAGTCCCAACTTCTGTTTCTACTAAATTGTCTCCTAAAATATTTGATTTTAATGAGCCTGAGGAAGTCCATACTGTAATTTCTTTCTTATTGTTTTCTTTTGCTAGTAAATCAGCAACGCACCTTGTTCCATTACCACATGCGCCTGAAACACTCCCATCTGAATTATAGAATTCTAAACCAGCATCTATTTTTCTATTTTTTTTTATTAAAATTAGTTGGTCGCAGCCGATGTAGCTTCGATCGCATATCTTAATTATTTGATCTTTGCTTAAATCAATATTTTTATTTCTTTGATCAATGATCACAAAGTCATTGCCTAAACCATCCATTTTAAATGCTTTAATATCCATATATAGATATTTAACTTATTTATTGACTTTTTGAACCTCTATTATAGTTTGATTGCGTTTCCGCAAAAACGTTAAATTTGCGGTGTCTTTGGAAACAAAGAGATCGACACTAGTCAGCGAAGGTTCGCCCACTAGTGCGATTACTGCTGTGCGTAATAATTATGTTTGAAAATCTGACAAATAAATTCGAAGAAATTTTTTCTTCTTTAAAAAAAGCTCCTTCACTTGATGAAAAGCAAGTTGATGAGGGTTTAAGAGGTATCCGGCAAGCACTTTTAGAGGCCGACGTATCCTTAGATGTTGCTAAAGAATTTATTGCTAAAGTTAAACCAAAAGCTCTAGGGCAAGAAATTGTAAGATCAACTTCCCCAGGAGACATGATAGTAAAAATTGTCTACGATGAGTTAGTTAACTTATTAGGAGAAAATAATTCTGAAATAAATTTAAATACAGTTCCTCCAGTACCAATGATGCTAGTTGGACTACAAGGAGCAGGTAAGACAACAACCACAGCCAAATTAGCAAAATACTTAGAAAAAAATAAAAAAAAGAAAATTATGATGGTTAGTCTTGATGTTTATAGACCGGCCGCTCAAGAACAATTAAGGTCGCTTGGTGAACAAAATGATATTCTTACCCTTCCTGTTATCGAAGGACAATTACCTGAAGATATTTGCAGAAGAGCTGTAAGTGCGGCAAACCTCAATGGTGCTGAAATTATATTATTTGATACAGCAGGGAGAAGTCAAATTGATCTTCAAATGATGAGTGAAATAAAACAGATTGAAAGTATTATTAATCCAACAGAAATATTTTTGGTTGCCGATTCCCTAACAGGACAAGTAGCGGCAGAAGTTGCTAAAGAATTTAAAAATACAGTAAACTTAACAGGAATTATATTAACTAGAGCCGATGGTGATGCAAGAGGGGGTGCGGCTGTTAGTATGAAATATGTTTCTCAAGTTCCAATTAAATTTTTAGGAATAGGTGAAAAAATAGAAAATATTGAAGTTTTTCATCCCGATAGAATAGCAAATAGAATTCTTGGAATGGGAGACATTGTATCTCTTGTAGAAAAAGCGGCAGAAGATCTTGGCGAAGAAAATTTAAAAAAAGCAGAAGAGAATTTAAAAAAAGGACAATTTTCTATGCAAGATTACTTAACCCAATTAAGACAAATGAAAAAAATGGGAGGCATTGAAGGGATTATGTCTTTTATGCCAGGAGTATCAAAAATAAAATCTCAAATGAATGCTGCTGGAGTAGATGAAAAAATTATAACTCAAAATGAAGCTATAATTTTATCTATGACAAAAAAAGAAAGAGAGAACCCAAAAATAATAGATGGTTCTAGAAGAAAAAGAATTGTTAATGGCTCTGGAACAGATGTGGCCACTATCAATAAATTGCTAAAGCAATTTAAAATGATGTCTGAAATGATGAAGAAGATGTCAAAAGGAAACCTGAAGGGCATGTCTGATAAAGGAATGCCTCCGGAGCTTTTAAATCAATTAAAATAAAAAAGGAAAACATATGCTAAAATTAAGATTATCAAGAGGTGGAACAAAAAAAAGACCAGTATATAAAGTGGTAGTTGCGGATAGCCGATTTGCAAGAGATGGAAGATTTATCGAAAAGGTAGGTTTCTTTAATCCTTTATTGCCAAAAGATAAAAAAGAAAGAATAGGTTTAGAGGCTGAAAGAATAAAATATTGGTTAGGCCAAGGAGCACAACCAACAACTAGAGTTGCAAGAATTTTAGGTGAAAATAAATTAATGGAAATGCCAGCTAATGGTAATAATCCAAATAAAGCTATCCCTAAAAAAGATAGAAAAAAAGCAGTAGATGAAGCTCCTAAAGCAGAAGCTCCTAAAGCAGAAGCTCCTAAAGCAGAAGCTCCTAAAGCAGAAGCTCCTAAAGCAGAAGCTCCTAAAG
>Ga0209091_10005129_pt1 | contig 10023 bp, 8 predicted proteins | sample ArcticOcean_MG_C_6_FD_187438 | JGI IMG/M metagenome (GOLD analysis project Ga0209091, IMG submission 187438) | Marine microbial communities from western Arctic Ocean - ArcticOcean_MG_CB8_128 (SPAdes) (version 2) | ecosystem: Environmental > Aquatic > Marine > Oceanic | place: Arctic Ocean... | reverse complement strand
TGTTCAAATCCTTTCGCAAGGAATGGACTGTCGGAGGTCTCTTTTCCCACTTCCCCCTTCCACCAGGTTCTCTAGGAGGAGGAGCTTGCTGTGGACCCTTAGCGGTATCAAGTGATGCTTTTGCAGACTTCACTGCATCACTTGCAGCAGAGCGTGCAGATTTCTTTTCGCGAACGATTTCGTTCATCTGTTCACGTATTTCTCGTTGCTCACGAACTTGGACAATCAACTCTCTTACTTCAGCATTCAACTCGTTACGAGTAGTGGTGTGAGTTTTGGTTTTACCATTCCATTCGTCACGGGTAGTTCTGTATTGAGTAGCCTTTCCATCCACTACCTTTCTACGGTCTTCGAGTTGATCTTTGAAGTCTGTCATTGTCATTCGCACCTGTTCGGGGGGAAGATTCCCATCTTCTCGCCGACTCGCCCACATAACTCACCCATTTAACCTCTTCATTAGAGTCATATCTTTCAATATTGTAAAAGACCATGCTGAAGAGGAATTATTCGTGAAAAATGTGACAATAGACAACTGGTCGTTTTAAGAAAATAGTTAAGGACAAGAAGCATTCAGTCTTGAGCGTTGATATCATGCTACTAGGCGCAATGCAAGGGATGGAAAGAGTTCTCCAGAGTGATGTTCGTGCACCTTATGTGACAATGGTAACAGGGCCACCAGGCTCAATGAAATCGAGTTTTTGTATGACACTGCTATCTAATCACCTCACTAGAACTGGTGAGTTCGGCCTATATTGTACTGTTGAAGAAAGTGTTGATTCACTCTTGCGTGGAACTGCAAGTTTGGGATTGAAAGTCCCAAATAATTTGCAACTTACTGATTTTACGGAACTTCGCCGAGAAAATGAAAATATGGATTATCTAAAATTTACTCGTAGGATGATAGAGCATTTCAAACAACAACATGGTGAGAGATTTACCACATTTGTTCTCGATTCACTAGGTGCAATTTATTCATTAACTTCTGTTGATGAAGCAATGCGCAAAAAAATGTTCGGATTCTTCGATTTCTTGCGCAGCATGGATCTCAACGTCTTTATCATCACCGAGAGGAATGTTGGAGCACATGCCGAATTACAAGGTAATGAAGGTTTTTTAGCAGATGCGGTAATCAACTTGGGAATGGATCAAAGAAACGGTAAATTAATTAGAACTCTCCAAATTGAAAAAATGCGCCATTGCCGTCATGCTATGGAAAAGATGGCTATTGATGTAGGACCAAATGGCATGGTAATTCTGGGCCCATTATTTGATTAGGCTTTACTGGCGAAGGGCATTGAGTTCTGTGACTGCTTTTGATAATAACTTTCTAATTGCCCCTAAATTGCACGATGATTGTAAGCGAACGACCAACAAATAGTTTTGTTCTAGCCGATTTGCGATAAGAATTGCATTTTGAGAAGTAATCGTCACAGATTGACTGTTGTCTGAATGCTCCATAACAGCAATTAGAGAAGAAAAGTTTTGATTATGTTCGGAATTAAGATTTAGCATCGCCAACCCATTTTCATCCAATAAGTGGGCACTAACTACACCATTTGAATTTAGTAACTCAGTAAGAATCCGTTGTTCCACACTTACTGCTGAAGCAATGGGGGAATAACCTTTGAGATAAAATAATTATATTTATGGCTTTTTTTAGTACTTATTCAAATTGCCACGCATCATATACCCTAGTCCACTCGCATAATATCCTTGGAGTTCATTCATTACAATAAGGCCTCGTTGTCTATAGAACTCTTGGCCTCTCATATTGGAAGCCTTTACTTCGAGTTGAACTTTGCTAAAACCACCTTTGATCGCACTATCTACGAAGTGATTCCATGCCGCTCTACCATATCCTTTACTTTGGTGCTCGGATGTTATTGAAAATGCTGCAACTCTAACAATATCATTCATAAAAGGAGTAGCCCATAGTAAGCCTTTCAGACAATTTGGATCGGTGGTATCAGTTCCCTCAAGTAGTAATAAATTCCCTCCCCATTTTGGAATCGGAAGAGTTGAAATAGAATCCTGCGAATATTTTTCACCATTTTCGCGCAAAAACAATTGTAATACTTCTTGTGTCCATACTGGACTCAAGTTTTTTGGTTCTGGACCTAACATCCATTGGATGCCATCCCCCAATAATCTCACTCCTTATGGACATTTTTTGAGCGGCCTCTAGAGCCTCTATGTGCAGATAAATCATTACTATTGTTCTTTTTCTTGGAGCGAGAATATTTGTTCTTAGGTGAACTTTTATCTTTTGGTTTTTCCTTAGAAAAGAGGCCTCCATTATTCAGTAGGATGTTTAATTCAGCGATTGATAAACCTTCTCCAGATTCCATTTTAGATTTCACTTCTGCGTAAGATTTCTTATTACTTTTACTATTTTTTGAATAATTTGAACTCTTGGACCTAGATTTGCGGGATTGTTGAGATTTATCATCCTCACAATACTTTAACCATGACTTTAATCGCCCCAGTTCTCTCTTTATTTTTATTTTTTCCATATTTAATTCATTTAGGTAAAGAATAATGTGGCTGGTGAGATTGGTAAATGTTTCAGATGTATTGGCCTTTGAGATTGCGCTTTTTAGCGCTTTTACAGATTGCCCCTTGGATCCAATGGCCAATGTTGATTGCATCTCATTATGCTTTTTGATGAGTCCAATAAACTCGTCATGCAACTTATCAGCCTCACGAGCTTTTGGAAGCATTTGTTGTAATTCAAAGAATAATGAAAAATCAGTTTCTTCGGTGAGGATTGAAGGCACCCTGAAAATATCAACCTCGCCAATTAAGCGCTGATATACCCTACTTAATTCCACTTCAATACTGTAGGTTGGTATCAATATTTTTTGATGTATTTCATTGCGACGCTTTTTCAATTGGGGAATTTTTTGGGCTTTCTTTCTTTCATCGATACAAACAGTGATTTTATTTTCAATTTGCTCAAGTTGAGTTGTGTGGTCTGTGATTGTTGCATTAATCTCCACCTTAGTTTTACCTCTAAGGTCATGGAATAGATCTAAGTTTTTATCAGAAATATGTTTGTCTGGATTTCTTAGTGTGCACAATTCTTTCCACGAATGTCCCTCACAGATACCGAACCACATACGAAGTATTTCTTCTTTGATATCCATGATACCTTCAGCGCGAAGCACAGTGCTCAGATCTCTTTTCAAGTCAAATGGGTCTTCAATTGGCAAACTGTGCTTGCCAACTCTCATCGAGTCGCCGCTGGCAATAATATCAATGGCAGTTGGGTCTTGTTCTAACCAACCCTTTTCTTCACGGGATAGCGCAGCACCATTTCTAATAGAGCAGATATTTGATTCCCAGTTCCAATTAGCAAAGGTTTCAAAAAAGTTAGCAACGATTTCTCCGAGACTTTGTTGATTTAATTTCTTTAGTAAACTCTTTGGATTTGGATGGATTGTGACGTCATAGTCAACACCTTCTACATGCTGAACATTCCTTTTTTTACCCGCTTGGACATTTGCTACCAGTGGTGGAGAGGCCATTTGCATTGATTGAATTCCCAATATTGACCATGAATATGAAGATAATGTTCCCGAAGGTGCATCACTCACATCTCTACACATCGCCCAATATTTTATCGCCAATATCGCCTGCGAGACTCTAGAGTCTTGCATTGAATATGTTTTGAGTAATTGCGTATTATGTAATGCGAGTGTGTTGTTGACTGAGATATCAAGCGGTATGCCTGTTTTTGCATCTCTACATTTGACAATAGGTACCTTCGCATGAGAGATTACTACCACATCAACATAACCATGTGTTCTCAGAGTCTTGCCAATTCTACTGAAAACCCTATCAGGTACTTTTCCTGGTATTTCCAAGCACAAATCTAGGTCGCCTTGAGCCAATGATAGTCCAGTTACAGATGAACCGAATTTGTTTAATTTACTTCCAGGAAATCTATATTCTAAAATTTGTTTCAGAAAAACAAATAACTGTTCTCTACTTTTATCCCACTTATTATTTTCAAGTTGCTTATGCAGCACCTCATTTACATCATCATTTAGTTTGGCGAGAACATCCTGTGGAATTTCAGTAATAGTTGGTAATTGTAATTGGCCAGTTAATGAATTGTGTAAATTTGGCCAGCGTTTTTGCTGCTCTTCTGTGAACTGGGTTATTGGACATATATCAGCCATATCAAACACCCTCTTTGCGATCTAATCGTGGCATTTTATCCTTATTTATCTTTGATAATGCGGGTGTTGAATATTCACCTTCACGAACTCTTTTAGCATTGACTAACAGCCTATCGAAGCCATTGTCAATTAATTGTTGCCAATGTTCAATACCTCTTTCACTGGAATCAAGTGATTGAGTAAGCAATGCCGTTCGTGAATCTGCTCTTCTCCTCATCGATTCATTTTCAAGGTAAGTATTATTGAAATATTCTTTCTCATTATGTAATGGTAATAATTCAGCGTGGAATTTTTTCGATTGAGAAATAGCGCCCAGTATCTCCTTATGTTGTGATTTTATTGATTCCACTTCGCTATCAGAATTATCTTTGCTACTTATGTTGTCAAATTGTTCTAATGCTAAATCATTCATCTGCTCTAAAATAATTGTTTGTTGATCGTGATTTTCATTAGATTCCTTATAATACTGGGTTAGTGTGTCGAATCCAATCTGTTTATGCTCTGTAGCAGCAACTTGGAAATCACTTTCCAATTTGGAAAATATCTGGTTTGCTTTATTTTGAGACTGTAGGCATTTATCGTTTATTTGATTTATTTGTTTATCAAAATCATCGCGCTTTTCTTTGGCGATTCTAGTCAATGGAACTGCGACTTCTAACTCTTCTTGACGAGCATCTAACTGCTCTGGAATCACCTCTGCTAGTCTCTCTCGCCGATGCAAAATGGCACGAGCCAACAAATCGGGAGTGATTTTTAGCAACTCGTCGGGTGTCATACATTCTTGGGCGACCTTTCAACATAGAATAAACATGGCGCTCACTCATCTTTTGGCGTGAAGGTGAAGAACCCCATACGCATAGGTGGTGATATGGGGGAGCGCACGTCATCACCAAACGTAGTAACTAACTTAGTTTGTGCTCTTCTAATTGCAGTTATATTGGCACCACTGGCTTCTGCATCTGGCGGTGGAGCAGTAATTGAAGTAAGTAGCATTTTACTTGGTGAGATGGAGACGTTTGAAGATAGCGATTTAGAAGTTCCATTTACCATTGTTGAGCAGAGCGGATTGGATGCCGAAATTGAAGTCAATGTAGTTATTTCAACACTAGAGGGTACAGAACTTCACAACCAGTCCACAAATTACACCGTATTGGCATTCGGTAGTACCCCCGTCAATTACACATTCCCTAATATGCCATATGGATATTCTAATCTTCTCGTTACAATGACGGGAGATATTGGAGTCGAAGATTCAAACAATGTCACTGGATTTAATAGAACAATTCAACGGCTTCGTCCAGCACAATTATCTATTGCAGAATTCGAATTAATTCCAGCCGATGTGGCGGGGAACCCAACTGGTAATGCCAGTATTAGGGATGGCGATTATCTAATTATCAGTGCATCCATAGAGAATCTTGGAGATTTACAGTGGTCAAGCGATGTTAGTGTCGATATTACCGGTCAAGGTGTTCTTGAATCCCATCTGTTAAACTTCACATTTGGGGCTGCAACTACAACGAGTACCACATTTTACTCTTCTTCACAATTTGGCGAAACTAATTCTAATATTACTTCTCATTATGAAGTAAATATCTCAATCTCAAACCCGCCAGCATCACAATCTGAACTATTTCATACTAGTAACTTTGAGGTTGGCCCACCTCCTTTGGCTAGAATTGCCATGGAAATAGTGCACCTGAATGTAGATGTTACCGCAGGTGGCCTAGCACAGTGGAACTTGTCCATTGCAAATAGTGGAGAGATAGATTACAATGGAACAGTAATTTGTATTTTCAGTGGTGGAGAAATTGAATATTCACAACCTCTGGACCTCGGTAATAGCACCAATACGACAATCTCAATCAGTGCCTCTGCGCGACCGGGGACTCTCACCTGTCAAACCGATGGGCAGAGGGTTTGGGATGATTCAATCAGTTCAGTATCTTCAATACTATCAATGACAGCCGCAGCTTTTGAAGCAGCAGGATCATCCACTCCGGCAGTATTAGGTGGACCTTGGCATGAAGGTGATATGGCAACTTTCTCAATGTTGGTTAGAAATCATGGCGACAGTGATGGATTGGTGCAATTACGCTGCGAAATTAATGGTGTTATTAGTTTGAGTGAACCGTTAATTTTGGCATTAGATGCTGCAGGTGAAGTATCAGTTTCAATTCAAATGGTTGCTACTGGACAAACTCAAGTAAATTGGTCGCTGGTTTCTTCAAATGGTGCAATAGATAATGGGTTGAAGGGAGCTCTCAATATTCCTGTGTCGGAGCAACAAAGCCTTGAACCACTGATTAGTAATGTTGAATGGGATTCGGTTGATGGGATTTCGTTCACATGGCAAATCGATCTTGATACTGGTGTTGAACGTGATATTCGATTAAGATTGGGATATTATTCAGGAGGTTCAGAGATTTATCTATTTGATTCCGTAATTACAGTATATCCTGGATTAACAACTGGGCAATATGTAATTGGACACGTAGATGCTGATAGTGTAGTAATTCGCATAAACTCAATAAATTGGACAATAGGGCCTGGTCCGAATTCCGCAACTAAGTCGGTTCCAACGGAGCGGCCTGAGTATTCTGTTGAAATGAATCCTCTTAGCTCTCCAAGAGATCCAACATTCGGAGATGAAACTAGTATCACTATCAATATCTTAAATAGCGGTTTAGTCGATGGTATTCCTGGAAACATAATTTTAGTCGATGGTAATGGCAATTTATTAGTTCAAAGTGAGACAGATATCTTGCTAGCAGGTGAGGAAAGAGAAATTACTTTGATAATTGATTGGCCTTCTGGTTCTGAAGTTACTTTGACTGCTAAATGGAGCATTGATCAGAACATATTAACTTCAAGCCAATCATATGCTTCTGGAGTCGGCACTTCTTCTTCCCAATCATATGAGATTCCCTGGATTGGACTCATATCTGGTATTGCAATTGCAGGTGCAGTAATTCTTGCAATGAGGCTCAAAAACTCTTCAAATGAGAGAAAGCCTTCAATTTCTACTACTAAAAATAAAATTACAAAGGACAAGAAATCTGTTACAAAGTCAAAAGCGTCAACTTCTAGTACTGACAGAAAGGTGCAAGTTGGTTGCCCTGAATGTGCTAGGCAACTACGAGTTCCAGCATCATATTCTGGTAAAGTTCGGTGCCCAGATTGTTCAAACCGGTTTGATGTTAGTTCAAGAGATGATTCCTCCCAAGAAGAAGAAGAGGAAGTCGAGGAAATTGAGGAGCAAGAAAAGAAAGAAGTTTCTTGCCCAGATTGCTCTCAATCGTTACGAGTTCCAACTGATTATTCCGGTTCGGTACGATGTCCCGCGTGTAAAGTCGTGTTCAAAGCGAATTCTCAATAAGCAAGGGTTGATTGGTGAGAGGGAACTGGGGTTATCATGGGTGGCCATTTTCAAGAGTTTGAAGATGAATACTTGGAGACAATGTATGCGTTTTATGAAACTGATTCGCAAGCATTAGTAAGAACAGGTGACTTAGCTAGTTCTTTGAAAGTATCACCTGCTTCAGCGACTGAAATGGTTCAGAGGTTAGCATCCAAAGGGTTTGTAAATTATATTCCATACAAAGGGGCTAGTCTTACTGAGTTAGGGCTTGCAATGGGCCAACAGATGAAAAGAAGGCATAGATTAGCAGAAGTTCTGTTGGACAAATTACCATTTTTCGGAAATGTTCACGAAACAGCATGCAGACTTGAGCATGCGATCGATGATGATTTGGAAATCGCATTAACATTGTTATTGGATAAACCAAATATCGACCCTTCTGGCAGAGATATACCTCCTGCAAGAGAGGAGTTGGCCTCTAGAATAGATCAATTAGCAAGCGGGATGCGTCCAATGAGTGCTCTTCCAGATAATAGTGAAGGGGATATCCGGATGATGGTTCTAAGCGAGTCTGCATTGACATCATTGAATGATTTAGGGGTGACAATTGGAACACACGTCAAGAAGAAGGACGGTCGCTGGCAGACATCCGATGGAACTTATTTACAACTGTCTGAAAGTGTAGCCGACAAAATATTAATACGCTGTTAATTAATTTAATTCCGGACAATGATAAAAAGTAGCAACCCTTGCCTATTGCTATGGAGGGGGAAGATAAGGTGATACAAACCTCTTCGGAAGAGGGGGCTGTTGAGACTAGTGGGCTCTTTTCTAAAATAAAGGCCATCTCTCCAATAGGTGAAAAGGCAACAGTCCAAGATTGGGAAGCAATATTTCTTGCCATAGATAGGCAAATCATCAGTTTTGGTCTTAGAATCATATTATTTTTACCTGCTTTTGCTATCTTCACATATTTCATTGCGTGGGCCTTTTCTACCGGTTCGCCAAAATGGTGGTTAGAAAATATAGAACCGACTATAGGATTTACCTTTTCAATTACATTAGTCGCTATCACCTTCGTGATACTGTTTGGTTACATTTTGTCAATTATGGTTCATCGACACCGCGTGGGACTCTCATTACGCGTGTTCAATGAAGAAGTAAAAAATTCAAATGATGCCCACAGGCCAGTTCAATCATTACAGGGATATGATGGACTTGTTGATAGAATGAAGCGGTCCAATAGTAAAACAAACAGCAGTCTACTATTTGCAATGTCCAGTGCTCTATTATTGGTTGTGATATTCTACATCGGTTCTGAGAATAAATCAGGAATGATATTCTTATTAGGTTCATTTTCATTAATGCTATTATCGGTAGGTCAGCACTTGGCAACACGTTCTCATCAATTTAGCATGGTCGAAAGAACTGGGCTTCTAGATGCATACAACCCAGCGATTCATCCCTCAACAATTAATTCAGTATTTAATGACCTCCTGATGACCCATATGGACCCATTGATGCGGGCGCAATATGTGGATTTCACAAAAAGTATTGAAGCAAACATCCATCCAAATGTTGAAGTCGATTTTGCCAGAGAAAAAATGCTGATGACATTATACAGGCACTTTGGCGGTCTTGATAGAAATGCAATGATTTCCGAATTATCTGAAGTGTTGAATGATAATGGATTAAAACTAATTGTTTCACACCCAGTTTTCACATTGGAAGTCTGGCTTCTATTGCTAGAACATGTGTCAAGAAAATGCCCAGCATTTTTCCGAATGGTAGACCGTTTAGAACATGAGATTGAAGTTGGCAATAACCCCGCATTGAAAGACTTAGTTTTCGAAGTCGATTTGGAAAATGTTGTTACCGATAGGGCAAATCTATTCACAATAATTCATAATCTTGGAGAAACTGAAAGAACTGTTGTATTTAGGGTTCAAACACCAGACTTCCGGCCCAATGATGTAGCTTTGACATATAGATTGAAGCCTGGCGAAAAGTACTGGTGGTCTGATGGAGCATTGCCAAGTTCTGCACAAGGTGATGAAGATACTCTGGGTGTGATGAGTGGCTTGCTGCGGGATGGTACAGTCGCTTGGCAGTCGTTATTACCTACTACTACGGGAGAAGCGACAGTCTCTGTTCGTCTTGAACAACCGAGTGGTGAATTATTGGTGGGGAGGCAGATCAACGTTAGAGTTAGGTCTGAATTTAGGTCAATGGTGAGATATTCTGGATCTATAGCTACTAATTCGCTGGGTACTATCGGATTGTTAAGCGCAATATTTATGGAAATGTATGTCTTATTTGGTCAATAATTGGTTCAAATTGTCTTGCCGCACCACCCACAGCCTTGAAATGGTAAATGCTGTGGAAGAGTCATGCGCGGAATGAAAGAGGAAGCGGAGGAGAAGCCGGATGCGGCCCTTCACGAAGAACTTCAAACAATGGAAGCGAAGGTTCGCAAAT
>Ga0209091_10005128_pt1 | contig 10024 bp, 9 predicted proteins | sample ArcticOcean_MG_C_6_FD_187438 | JGI IMG/M metagenome (GOLD analysis project Ga0209091, IMG submission 187438) | Marine microbial communities from western Arctic Ocean - ArcticOcean_MG_CB8_128 (SPAdes) (version 2) | ecosystem: Environmental > Aquatic > Marine > Oceanic | place: Arctic Ocean... | reverse complement strand
ATTTGCGTCGCAAAATCGCAGTAGTGGCACTTTTGTTTGCAAAACGGGAGGTGCACGTACGCGCTTTGGATTTGTAACAAACTCGTCGGTTTCGGAGAATACAAGCGAGACGTGAAAATTGATGATGATGATGATTCTTCTTTAGTAGTATTAGTAGTATTACTCGTCAAAGTCGCGAAAGACGCGCTCTTCTTCTTTCCTCCTCCTCTGAAACTTCTTCTTCCTCCTCCGTGTTGTTGTCTTCTCAACGGACTCGAAAGAAGAGAAAGAGGACGTCGAAGAAACATCATCGTAATTTCTCTTCGTTCGAGGAACAAACACCTCTTTTTTATGGGGCAATTAATTGGTTGTTTTTTCTCACAAAAAGTCTCTATCTCTCTTGGGTGATTTAAAACACACGGAGAAGAAGAGAAGGAGTGCGCTGCTTTTTTTTGGGTCGGCCCAAAACCAAACGCTGCCGCTGCTGCTGCGAGTCGTGCGACTCTTCTTCTTTTTAAGAAGCGCTTTTGTCGTGCGTTGTTGTGTGCATGATATACATTGTTTAAGGAGGAGGAAAAGGATTTCCAATTTTGAAATGATGACGCAGAGGGAGAACAGAAACAACGACCTGGTGGTGGACGACAACGATAACGAAGAAGAAACAGAAGAAGAACTCGAGCCGCCGCACGAGGTGATCACGTATATAGACCAGAAAGCGTTGCTGAGGAAACAGAACTTTCGCGATAGGAGCGATGATGCGAATACAACTACGAATAAAAACAAAAGAAGAAAAGATGGAGGAGATAAAGAGCGGATGAGGAGGATGATGAATTTGGATGTCAACGAAGGGTTTCAAATGGGGTTTCAAGACCCGTCCAGTGGGTTTGGGTTGTGGGGAGGCGGGAACGAGAGTTTAGAAGCGACGGCGACGATGACGACGACGACGACAAATGATGGCGACGACTTTGACGGCGCCGTCGCGATGACGACGCCGATGGCGAAGAATACAACAAACAATAACAGTATGGATGGGTTCGAGAGGAGGACGTCGCCGCGCGCGCGTAAGACCGCATATTCAGCAGCGGTGAGAGCGACGAGAACGACAACTAACGATAATACAAGCGCAGTGACCGTTCGGAGGAGTCCGAGGAAGCACAGAGAAAGTATGGATGGTCCGTCGACGCAGACGGTGTCGTCGCCGGAGTCCGGCGGCATGGCGAACAACAAGAACAAGAAGAGAAAGACGACTACCACTACTGCTCAAACGACGCAAGTTACGAAAGCGTTCACGAACAACCAGAGGAAAAAATCCGCGAAAGACGCGAACGCAACGTCGGCACCGTCGAAGAGGGGTAAAATTACGACGACAAAAACTACCGCCGCGAGAGGAGGAAGACAGAGCCAACAAGCGAACGTGCGGAAGACGGCTTTAGTCATGACCTCTACGCAGCAGCAGCCGTCGCAGCAGCTGCCGTCGAGTAATCGCGGGACTTTGCCCACGACGATGCAAAGAGTGCAGCAAAACAAACCGACGAAACAAACAACTGGAGGAACAGGTAGAAAAGACAACAATATCAACGCACCAAAGGCGTTACCGCTGACAACAAGGGGTGGTGGTGATGGTGGTCAAGGAGGAATACAACTCCCTCGAGCGACGTCAAAGATGCCAACCTCGACGCGAGATAAAGTATTAGGCGTAGTAAAACCAGCTCCAGTTATAGAAAAAGTAAGATACGATAGCAAAAAGAACAGCAGCTTGGACGGGACGCAGTCGTCGTTGGGCAACGGCACGGAGGAAATCGAGGACGACATCGAGGACGACATAATCGACAGTGGAGACGACGAGGGCGGCGGTGAGGATGAGACCAACATAGATGTCGTCGCGTTGCCCAAGAATGCCGTAACAACGACTCAGAGGAATGATACAGGCAATGACGACGACGACGATGATGGCGCGCCCCCAATCCACCAGACGCAAAAACAAGGAGAAGCGGGAGGTAAAGAAGAAAAAGAAAAGAAGAAAGTCACTTCTTTTCTACCGAAACTCGCATCACCGACAAACGATTTGTTCTTAGACGGCGTCGGAGGTGGAGGCAAGAAATCCAAAAGAGGCACCGAATTCACGGGGAGCGGTCCTAAAGCGCGCCTCAAACGCGCGTTGCAAAAGTTGAAAATCAACAAACTCCGATTCGAGGAAAACGTAAAGAAAAATCGCCTGGAATACGACGAAGGTTCTTCACGAGAAAACGGCATCACGTTCCACGTGCGTTCGGTAACGATGGAAAGAGGAATTTTCAGATGTTTCGGGTACGCGAAACCGATGCATAGGAAAAAGACCGAAGCTGAAGTCATCGGCGACATTTTAGATGAGGAGGACGAGGAGGAAAATGTAGAAGAGGACGAAGAAGATTTCTTAAAAAAGAGAAAGGAAAAGAAAGAACTCCGCGACCTTTTGGACGATAATGGAGAATACGACGTCACCGTATTATTCACCAAGGAGTTACAAAAAGACTTGAACGTTTCCATCGGAAACAGAGTTGAAATTTTCCAACCATTTCGCGAAGTCCTCGCCCGAAACGCGTTTGGCGAAACCGCGCGGTGCATCGTGAGAGCTGATTTTTGTCGAGTCCTCGATGGCAACTAGTTTAAACAAAGAAGAAGAAGAAGAAGACAAAGAAGAGATAGATACACCAAACACATAGACACAAATTATACATACACAAAATAGAAATACGCGGCAGCTGTACACATTATTATAAACTACACTCAGCAAAAACCGCCAAGAAACTCCTCCGCCACCGCTCTCCCTCTCGAGCTCACCGATAACTTCTGTTCGCTAATCTCCCCGTCCACGGATTTCAAAAAGTCCACCATGAACGTTACTAAACTCGAATTCACGAACTGTTTCTTGTGCTTCTGCGTGACTAGAAAACTTAAATCGAATGCATCGCTCGTCGCTTTCTTCCGTACGATTGAAAACTGCTCCGCTCTTTGGCGCATGAACCGAGACAGTTGCTTGGTCAAGATGGCGTCTAATTCGTCCGAATGCTTCAGCTTCACGGATACACGAAAACTGTTCGTCGAGCTCTCCACGAGTATAACTTCGCTCAATCCGTTGTTGTTAATGTTGTTTTTACTACTACTACTACCTCCTACTCCTCCTACTCCTCCTCCAATCGCTCGCTGGATTCGTACTTCCGGGTACATCTGCTCCGGGAATTCGTCTTGAAATTCCACAAACGGTGTTGGAATCATCAACCTGTTCGATGCATCATCTTCATCTTCATCATCTGTCTCAATCTTGGCCAACGCTTCGGTCAAAGCCTCGCGTATCTTCGCGTAGTGTTGTTCTCGAGAACTCATCATATTAATACTAACCGACGATATCTTTGTTTTTTACTCTAATAAAGCGGAAGTAAAAACTCTGGCGAATTGGAGTCGTCATTCCATTTCCATTGTGGAAAGAGAGATGTCCCAACAACAAGTGATTTACGCGCGACCGGGAGAAACGGTGGTCATCCCTGCCCCAATACGAGAAGAGCAATACTTCGGCCCAATCTCTTGCCTCTCCTGCCTCGGTTTAAGCGTATTCTTCGGCCCGTTCGGTTTGCTCGTGTGCTGCTGTCCCTGCGATAGACGCAGAGAACTGAGGGAAGGCACACAGATGGTGGTCGGGGAAGATGGCAGTTTACAACAAGTCTCGTACGGACCGGGAGTGGTACAAGCACAAAGAATGGAACCGATGATGCGAGAACAACGAGTAAACGTGGCGAGAGGAGAACCGGGTCGGCCGGAAGGGACGAACGAACACTATTATCCGAAAGTTTAATGTGTTGGCGTTACATATAAGAGAGAGAGAGAGAGAGAGAGAGAGAGAGGTCTGGCTAGATCTCAGTCGTCGAGCGCGCGGAACGAACGAGAGTAACATTAACAACAACAACATTAAAAACAACAACATATAGCAGAGATGCGGAGAGGAGGAACAACAACAACACATATAGCAGACACATTGAGCCTTTGTATACTTTGTAATTCTGAAAAGAAGAGTGACCTTTCCACCGCATATTTAGTCCTTTTGATGAAACCGTTAGAGGAGACGAGGGGTTGCCTCTTCACAAAATTTTCTTGCATTTCTCTCTCTCTCTCTTGCGCAAATCAAACGCAGACCTCTACTGAAATCTCTCTCTAGAGAGAGAGAGAGATCGTTATCATCATGCGTGGCGGCGGCATCATTTTCTACCTCCTTTTCCTCCTCGTTTTTAGCAGGAGCGAAGCTCGGGAAATGCATTCTTCGAAACGACACCAACAACTTAAAGAGTTGAAGATACCACCGATATCCCCGCTGAACCCATCGAAAGACTTCTCCGTCGAAGAAGCGATCAGGTTCCGCAGATTGAGTGGCGCGGCGTATTGCGAACGAGGGTTACAAAACTGGACGTGCGAATTTTGCGACGAACAATCCTTGGTGGACGTGACCGTGTTTGAATCGGAGAAGCGATTCGTGAAAGGTTTTATAGGGTACGACAAAGAGAGGAAACGAGCGGTGGTCTCGTTTCGAGGGACCGAGCCGAAATCGTTCGAGAATTGGTTGGAAAATTTGGATGCCACGCACGCGGGGTTTCCGGTGGCTGATTTTGAAGGGAAAGGAAGAGTTCACGCGGGTTTTTTAGATGCGTACGTGCAGATTCGATTGAACTTGACGTACGCCGTCGCGAGGTTGAGCGAGAAGTATAGCAGTTTTGAATCGGACGATGATGGTGTTCGTTTGAGTTTAGAAGAAAAAGGAGAAAAGAAGGATGAGACTAGCAGTAAGAATGATAAAGATTTGCCACCATTTCCGATTGAAATTACCGGGCACTCGTTGGGCGGAGCCTTGGCGACGATCGCGGCGATGGATTTGGAAAGCGGCAATCACGATCCCGATCGGAAACACATCATACAGAAGAAAGTGGACGTAAAGAGCGTGTATACGTTTGGATCTCCGCGCGTTGGCGATGGTGTGTTTGCGGAGATTTACGCAGAACGGCTGGGTTTCAAAACGTACAGATTGACGCACGGAAGAGACGTCGTGCCTTCCGTACCGAATACTCTTCTGGGATTTCGCCACGTCCCGACCGAGGTGTACGAAGATCGAAACGGAAATATCACCATCGGCGATGGAAGCGGTGAGTGGAAAGGCGGCGAAGATCACGTGTGGAGACGTTATAGCGTGAGCGATCACTTGTACTATTTAGGAGAATACATTTGCGGGTGCAATTCTTGAAAGAGAGGAAATATTTGTAAGCTAACACAATAAGTTGAGAAAACGCCGGAAAGCGTTTTCGTTATCTTGATACATATACACAAGTATTCGGTACAACTCTTTCTACGCGGGCATGCTATTTACGTTTGCCAAGGCCAACTTTTTGCCGGTTGCCACGCGATTCTCGCAGGGCACCCTCCTCCAACTCTCACCACGCTGCTTACTTTACAGTGCATCTTCTTCTCGTTCGTCAATTTTCTAATCTCGTCTAATCCGGGAGGTCCGTAGAACGTCGCTTTTTCTTTCCACAACAACAAAATCGCCTGGTGGTAAATCCAATACGCTATTCGGTGCGGACTCAACCCTCTTCTATACAGTAACCGCAAACCGCCGTAATCGTTCCTAGCCCCTCTGGTATCCGATTCGTCTCTCTTCGCGACAAAAGCCGCGCTGAAAAAATCCCCGTACTCGGGATGTTCCACGCAGTCCACCGTTAACTTCAAATGTTTACTCACCGTAGGTATATCCGACGCAAATATTCGCCAATTCGACTCCATGTCCATAAATGGACTCACGTGTAAGCTTTTCGGCACGTGTGCGCCTAACGGTTCTGCCATACCTTTTCTATTCTGTACGCTTCCTTTGCTGCTGTTGAAGTTCATCCTCACGGTTTCTCCCCACGGCGTGTTCGTAACTTCCGTCACATTCATGAGACACTCTCCAGTTTCATTTAATACCACGTAATACACGGAAATCGGATTTTGATGGTACCCAAAACTCATCGGAGAGGTTAATAAATGGATCGAAACGTCCTTCTCTTTGACGAATGAAGGCAAGTCTTCTCGCGTTCGTTCCCAAATCTGTTTCGCATTCAAGTGCGAATTCGCCTGTTTCTTTCTCCACCACGTTGGAGGATCGCTGAGGTTTACCAAAGCCATTCTCAGCGGGTACCGGAAGCTCCGTCTCATGGGCAATTTACGAACGTGCGTGACGATGCCGTCGAAGAATTGCACCTTCCTTTCCTCTTCGCGTTCTATTCTTGTTGAACCGAGAGAATGGATAGACAAAAGGAGCTGCCAAAAAAGCGTTATGGGAATTCCAACCAACGCTCGGAACGAGTAATAACACGCGCTGAGGAAGATGAGCGCGGGTTGGGAGAGGATTTGGAGAAGAGAGGAAACTGTGGAGGAGGGGAGGGACATGTCCGATTTCTTTTGTTGCTCTTTTTATGAAGTGTTTCGTGTGACGCACTCAGAAATTTTCTCGGGGATGGTGTTCCAAACTGACTTTGTAAATATGTAAATCTCAAACGGAGTACACGTATTAGTAGTTTCTCTCTCTTTTAAATACAAAGCATTCTCTTTTCTCTTTTCTCTCTCTCTCTCTCTCACTTTCAAATCATAAAATATATACTATCGGTAAGGTGGGCACCTTCTAGCCTTTCTAAGCGCTCTCTTTACTCAACCCGCTCTCGAGGTACCGCGCCGCCGCTCTCTTTTGAACCTTCCCATACGCGATCATCAAAGTAAAACCAACCGCGTGCACGCCCAAAACGATCCAACCAAACAAAGTGACGACATCCATCACGGCTACTTCGCACGCCACGCCAAACTCTTTAAAGCATTCCGTGGATAAAACGGTCGCTACTTGGGCGCTACCGACGGAAAATATACACGCGAGACATAACAACGCGCGTTGGCCTTTCGGCAATACCTCCCACTCGGAGACTTTTTTGTACGCTAATTTCAATTCCTCTTGCGTTTTCTCGTACTCTTCGACTTCGACGTCGATTGGGACGGCGTCGATTTCATCTTTTCGACTAATTAAAGCTTTATCCATGAAATAGGCGAACATGAACATGGTGACGCCCATGCTCACGGCGGAGAGCGCGAGCATGACGGCGTTCAAGAGTTGCCAGTAGTTTTTCGAAGTGTCGTCTTCGGCGAGTATGGTGGAAACCGTCGTCGCTGCTTCGCACCCGCCGATTTTCAACTGAACAGCGCCAGAAATGACGACGTACATCAAGTATAAAACAATCACCGGGGCAGTACCTAACATTGCTTCGTGTAACGGGACTCGGATGATGCCGCACAAGACCGAGGTTGGCCAATCCGGTCCGCCGCACAGTACCGCGAGTTTATCAATCGGTAAACCTTTCTGTAACAAGATGACTTTGATCGCGCGCATTTGAGGGGTATTGACCGCACACATGGCTCTGACCGCGACGCGGTTACCGAGAGGCTCGCCGATGGCTTTCTGTTGCAACATGCACGAAAACAGTTTGACGAACCAACACATGGCGCCGCAAATCATAACACCCGGCCAGAAACCCATGGACTCTTCCAAAGCACCGACGATGACGATACCACCGGTCAAATACACCGGAGGACCTGGGATCGGCGGGAGCAAGAACATAAAGACGCCAATGCCAAAGAACACAACAAACACCATCCACACTTCTTGCGCTTTCAAATAGGAAACCAACCACGCAAGGAAAATCACCGCGCCTTTACCTACGCCGATGGAGATTATGAAGTAAGCAAGCGCAATCCAGGTGGCGTAGACGATAGTCGTTGTTGGCGAATCGAAAAGCCACTTCAAAACCGCGCGGCATTCGTGCGTGATCAGACCATCTTTTTCGTTTTCCGGAATTTGCTGGTCCAATACTTTCGGTCGAAACGTGAGACCGATCCGTCTGCAGGCGGATGAAACGGCGGAGATTAACAACGCGGCCGGTAACGCCGGGCCAATCGCGCATAACAAGAAACCTTTCATGATTGGATGGTTCGTTGCCGCGGCCACTTTCGTCTCCACGCCGGTGTCTTTGATAATTTTGGAAATCTTCTTTCTCCCGGCAGCGGCGAACAGGAGCATGAGAAACATCCCGACGAACAGCACGACAAACTGGATGATATCGTCCGCGATGCCCATTTCCACACCAGAAATGGACACTTGAATGTATGTACCCAGACCAAGAATCATCATTAAAACCGCAATCATTCTTACTGCACCACCCGGTCGGGAGAGAAAATTCGCCGTCGCGCCGAAGAGAAACTCGAGGAACCCAGTCGCCCCGGGTAACATCCACATCATGTACACGCTGACGCAACCGGAATCGGTCCCATCCGCGGCGGTCGAATCGCACTCGAAAATACGGTTCGGAAACGTGTACTTGTGTTTATCCCAATTGTTCTCCATGGCGAAGACCCAAAACAACCAAGCGCCGATGATCAAAGCACCGGCCAAAAACGAGCACTTCGATGCGGCAATCATGAAGGAACGCGTAGAAATGCCTCTGCAAAAGCTCTTCTTGTACACTGCGGTGAAACCAATCTTCACCAACACGTAAATAACCACCGGTGCGGTCACGTACCTTCCAGACGCTAACAATGCCGCGCAGAACAAACCAACGCCACAAATCAAAATGACCAAGTTCAAAGCCATCGATTTCAATTTATAATCCTTCTTCACATCTTCGCTGGCATCGAGCAAATCGTTCTCGTTCACCTCTCTCGCCTGCGGTAACATCTTTCCAGAACCGGAAGAATTGTGTGATTTCTCGCTCTTTTCGTTTTCGTCATCGTTTTTGTTCTTACTCTTCTTTTCCGCCGCGTCGCCGGCGACGTGCGTCCCGACTCGTCCTTTACCGCTCTCGTCGTCACTGCTGTCGTCCTCGTGCGTCTCCTTCAATTTCGTCTTCTTTTTCCGTTCGTGCCTTAAAATAACATCCGCATCGAGCAACCACAAAAGAAAAAACACTCCGAAACAACTCACCCCGATGTACCACGCGGCGTCGTAGTGCGCGTCTTTATTCAAAAAGTCATGCACGTGTACGCCTTTCCCCATCATCGTGTACCCGGATATGAACGCAATCGCCAACCCGATCTCTAAAAACAAGAACCCAAGCGATTTCCAAATCGTAATCTTCGGTTTCATCGATACGTATCTCACGAACAAATACCCGTCGTTGACGTCGTTCTCTCCGCCCAAGTCTTGGTTCCTCTTTTGAAACGATGGTGCTTTTTGGTCGAACGAAACAACTTTCCTCGTTTTGTCCGACTGTCCTCTCACTCGTTGTTGTTGTTCCTTCTTCTTCTTGTTGCCGACAGAAACGACCCTTTCCACGCTCGTGAATGGGTTCAACGCTTCTTCGCGTTCACCTATCGTGTTCAAGTCCGCGTCTTCCTCTTGGAATTGCATCGGCGGTGGCACTTTCGGTGGAGGAGGCCGTTTGGACTTTTTTCTTTTCAACTTTTCACCATGACCTCCGTGAGTATTCGAAGACGACATCTTCTTCTTCGTACAGACAGACAGACGGAGGAAATAATTAAGCGGCGTTTAGTTTACTAATAAGACCCTTCTTCTTACGCTTTATTCACTGAACGCATATATATATCTTCCAAGTTGTCTTAAAGTTGTCTGGAACTTGTCTGTGCCGGAATATATTTTGACCTTACAAAATTGATAGTACTCCCTCAGTACTGCCTCAGTACGAAGGGGGTACTCTCATACCTTAAACCACCTGAAAACCCTAAATTCATTTGTTGGAACATTTTTCTCGCCAGATGTTTTTGGTTTGACCTCCTTCTTCTTTTTGTCGTTTGTCTTTTCGACAAATAGAATCTTTTCCAGAATAAATAACCTCACTATTCAAGCGCGTACGACATCACTTCAAAACAAGTACTCGTACCTAAACGCGGTAAAAAGAAGTATCAACACTTCTTCTACCCCGTGAATCATCTTAATCAACGAAAGTCGCCTTCGGCTCCACTCGTAAGTAAAGAAATAGAAACCGAATTTTAA
>Ga0209091_10005126_pt1 | contig 10026 bp, 9 predicted proteins | sample ArcticOcean_MG_C_6_FD_187438 | JGI IMG/M metagenome (GOLD analysis project Ga0209091, IMG submission 187438) | Marine microbial communities from western Arctic Ocean - ArcticOcean_MG_CB8_128 (SPAdes) (version 2) | ecosystem: Environmental > Aquatic > Marine > Oceanic | place: Arctic Ocean... | reverse complement strand
CATTTTATTACCTGTAGCTGTTGGAACAGTATACTTCTTTAAAAATTTTGTTTCTTCTGGATGAGCTTTAGCCCACTCAGTTAAAACAGATTTTGTTAAAGCCATATCTCTGTATTCGCATGCACAGCTTGGTTTATATGCATCCGGTCCATTTGCTTTAATGTCTTCTACAACCGCAGACATATCATCCCAACATTTTTTGCTGAACTTAGGTTCTTTTAATCTAACTAGATCAACTTTACCCATTAAGCCAGTTGGCGCCCAGTAGTATGTAAAGATTGGTTTTTTCTTAGCAAAAGCACCTGCGATAGCAGCATCTAATGCTCCACCTGAACCAGGATCAAAGTTAGTATAGAATTTATCTAAACCATACTCTTTTTGTTTTACCAAGTTTACTGTGTAACAAGTCCAACCTGATATACAGCTAGTCATTCTACCTTTTGAAGGATCTTCCGGATCTTTAAATAGCGCAGCTATTTTTGGATCTTTCATATCTTCAACTGATTTTAAATTATATTTATCAGCAGTAGTTTTATCTACGTAGAACGCTTGCTGAGAGTCTGGTGTATTAACTCCAATATTCATAATTGTGCCTGCTTCTACATGAGGCTCATAGTTAGCAATAATATTGTCATACCAAACTTCAGTAATCACATCTAACTGCTTATCATAGTGTGCAGCCATAATTGGTGTAGTGCTTCCTTTTGTAACTTCTACTTTGCAACCATATCCATTTGTAAGAATAAAATCTGCTATTGCAGTGTGGATGTTGGCGCTACTCCAATCGAAATCTCCAAGTCTTGCTTTACATTCAGCATTTGCGCTTGTTGTTCCCAGAGATAATACAGATGCAAGCAGCATCGATAGACCTAATTTTTTTAGAAATTTCATTTAATTTCCTTTCTATTGTTAGTTTAAACTTCCGTATTACAGCGTGAAATCCACAAAAATTCAACCTTTTAGTGCTTCTAATTAGCTATGCGTAAGAGTGTTTTTTTAAAATGGTAAAATGAAATTCAATTATAAATTGAATTGATTATTATTTAAATTTGCATAATCATATCGTAATGACAGTAAATATTTCAAAAGTTTCTACTAAAGGTTCGTCGCTTGATATTTTTTGGACTGATGGAAAGAAAAGTAGTTTTAACTATCTTTGGTTAAGAGATAATTGCCCTACAGCACATGACAAAGATTCAAGACATAGAATGTTTAATATACTTCAAGTTTCAACGAGCATCAAAGCAAAAAAATTTAAAATTAATGATGATGGTAAGTTGATAATTGAGTGGAGTGAAGGTGATCACACTAGCTGCTATGATCCAAATTGGCTTAGAGAGAATTGCTACACTTTAAAAAATAAACAAAAATATATTTCACCTTACAAACTTTGGAATAACTCGCTTCAAAACAATCTTGATTCAATAAGTATTGAGCACGATGAGATAATATCATCTGATAAGGGTTTGATAAGGTGGTTAGAGATCTTACATCACGAAGGAATTGCAATTGTGAAAAATACACCTATTGAAAAGGAATCTGCATTTCCAGTTTTAAATAGAATAAGCCATACAAGAGAAACTTTTTTTAAAACACCCTTTGAAGTTATAAATATTCCTAAACCAAATAATTCTGCATACTCGGCCCATGCTTTAAAAAATCATATGGATTTACCTTGGTTTGAAACGCCTCCTGGTTATCAATTTCTGCACTGCTTAATTAATTCCGCAAAAGGAGGAGACTCATCAGCGGTAGATGGATTTGCTGTTGCGGACTATTTAAGAAAAAATGAGAAAGAAATTTTTCAAACTTTGGTAGGTGTACCTCTTAAATTTAGAGATCAAGATTATACGCAACAATCAATTAGAGGTTTTCATGCCTCCGCAATTTCACTAACGAAAGATAATGATTATAATGATATAAGATTTAGTGTTGCTACAATGGATACATTAGACTGTCATCCTGATATTATGGAAAAAGTTTATAAAGCCCATCATAGATTTGGAAATCTTCTTCATGATGATAAGTTTCAAATTAAATTTAGATTAAACCCTGGAGATATATTTTCATTCAATAACAGAAGAGTTTTGCATGGAAGAACAGCTTTTGATCCAAATTCAGGTCAAAGGCATTTGCAAGGCTACTATATTGATCGAGATGAAATTTTAGGAAGATTAAACTACTTAAAAAAAAATAAAAATTAAAATCATAAATTCTCAAATATGAGATTTTTATTGCCGAATTGATTGAAAATTTTTTTGTCTTTAATGGTATAAAAATAAGCTTTTTTTTTAATTTTATGTAATTTTTTCTCTTTTAAAAATTTTTTTTCTAAAACTAATAATTTAATATATTTTTTTTTACTTTTCTCTACAACTTTATCAAATGTAAATGTTGATGGAATTATCAAGCCTAAATTTAAATTTTTTTTCATTTTATATAAATTTATAATATTTTGCTCTTTAAAAGATGTAAGGGAATAATTTTTTAAATTTTTAATTCCTTTTATTAATATTTTAAGATTTTCCGCAGTTAATAAAGGTTTTATTTCGATCATTAAAAATCTTTTATTGTTAGATAATTTTATTAAATCTTTTAATAGAGGAATAGGTTTTTTTTTATACTTACTTATCTTTAGTAAATCTTCATATTTAATATTTTTTATATACTTATTTATTTTAAATTTCCCTTTAAGGTTAAAGTCATGAAAACAGACTATTTTTCTATCTTTGGTAAAATGGATATCTGTTTCAATTCCATACTTTTTTTTAAAGCAATATCTAAAAGCTGAAATGGTATTTGCGATAAAATATTTTTTTGCTAATCCTCTATGTATTAATAGATGAGCCACTAAATTAAACTACAGGTTTAAGCATTTTTAAGAGCTGTTTATGTGTTTGCATATTTGAGCTAGCAACAATATTACCTGCTAACTTGGGGTCTTTGTTATTCCATGTATTTATAAAGCCACCAGCATTTTCTATTAGAGGTATCATTGGATGCACGTCCCATATTTTATTTGAACATTGTATTACAGCGTCTAATTTTCCTTCACAAAGCTGGCAATAACTTAAAGCATCCGAGCATGGAAACCTCATAAGGCTTACTAACTTACTTATTTTTAATTGTTTTTTTAAGGACATCCAGCCAAAAAAACTTCCAGCCATTTTGGTGTTTTTAAATGATATTGGTTTTGCTACATGCAATTTTTTAAATTTATTGTTTTCTACTATGTATGATGAATTGTTAGCACCAGTAATGTAATATTTTTTTAATATTGGAAAATTTACTAATCCCAAGATAGGAATTTTTTTATAATTAACGCTTATAAGATTACTCCAAGTTGGACTACTGATAACGAAAGATCTAGTTCCATCAATTGGGTCTAGTATCCACGAAAAACCACTTTTTGTTTTTTTTTCTCCAAACTCCTCCCCTATAATACCATCATCTGGAAAATTTTTTAAAATTTCTTTTCTCAAGAATGTTTCAAAAGCTCTATCTATGTTAGTAACTGGATCGAACCCACTTTTCTTTTTTGATTTATTGTTTAATTTAAATTTCCCTTTCAACTTAGAAAAATAGAGGTGGTTAAGTTTCTTTGGAAGTGAATTTAAAAATTTATAATATTTTAATTTAATTTTTTTTTCGATTTTGTTCATAAATTATTTCCAACCAGTGATAGTTTTTACTTCCAGGTATTCTTCTAATCCCCAAGTACCACCTTCACGACCATTTCCTGATTGTCTATATCCACCAAAAGGTGTTCCAGGATCGGCGGCATTTCCATTTATATAAACACACCCTGATCTTAGTTTTTTTGCAACTCTTTTTGCTTTTTCTTTGTCTTCAGTTTGTAAATAGTTACCAAGACCATATTCGGTGTCATTAGTAATCTTAATTGCTTCTTCTTCTGTTTCAAATGATATTATAGAAAGAACTGGGCCAAAAATTTCTCTTTTTGCTATTTGCATATCATTTGCAACATTTGTAAATATTGTTGGTTTAATAAAATAACCTTTATTTAAATTACTTGGAAGCTCAGGGCCTCCTGCGGCTAATGTAGCTCCTTCATTAATTCCACTTTTAATTAAATTAATTATTTTATCATATTGAACTTTTGAAACTACAGGTCCTATATGATCCCCTTTCTTTGATGCTAAATCAACTTTAATTAATTTTGCCTCTTCTGTCGCTTCTTTAATAGCTCTTTCATAGATTGGTTTTTCGACTAACATTCTTGTTGGTGCATCACATGATTGTCCAGAGTTGCTCATTACATTTCTAATTCCATCTCTAACTGCATTAGGGTAAGAATCGGCAAAAACTATATTTCCACCTTTACCTCCTAACTCTAAACAAACTCTTTTAATTGTATCAGCCGCATTTTTTGAAATTAATTTTCCTGCTCTTGTTGATCCTGTAAAAGAAACTAAATCAATATCAGGGTGGCCAGATATATATGTTCCAGCGCCAGCGCCATCACCATTAACTAAATTAAAAACTCCAGATGGGAAACCTGCTTCATCTATCATTTCGGCAAATAACATTGCGGAGATGGGTGCTATCTCAGATGGTTTAAGTATCATTGTGCATCCTGTTGCAAGTGCAGGAATTACTTTTAATGCTATTTGGTTAATTGGCCAATTCCATGGAGTAATTAAACCGCAGACTCCTATTGGTTCATAACTTATGTGATTGTTAGATATTGAATCAAAATGCTCATCAAAATTAAATTTTTTTAATCTTAATATAAAATCTTCCAAATGAGATTGGCCAGAAGTAGTTTGAGCTGAGGCTGACCAGTCAATAGGAGCACCCATTTCCATTGAAATAGCTTCAGCCATTTCGTTAAATCTATTTTTATAAATTTTAAGTAACTTTTCCAGTAGATCTATTCGTTCTTCCTTTGAAGTTTCTTTCCATTTAATAAATGTATTTTTAGCTGCTTTTACCGCTGCATCTATATCCTCCTTGTGCCCTAGAGAAATTGTAGCAAAAGGCTCTTCATTTGATGGGTTTATTATCTCAAAATCATTTGGTTTTAAAGGAGATACCCATTTACCATTTATATAAAAATTTTTTTTATCTAACATTCTAAATTATTATCATAAAAATTATATTTGATGACCTTTTTCCTCTGGCTCAGTATCAGTTAACTCTGCAGGAAAACCTGGAGCTCTTAAATCTATACTACAAGCATCTTCAAGTCTTTTTACTATCATTGAAGACCATGCTCTAGGTCCATATTTCTTTTGCCCGTCTTTAAAAATATCTAAAACTAAAGGTGATAACTCTAGAGGGATATTGTTCTTTATTGATAAATCGTTGAATAAACCCATGTCTTTTAAAACTAAATCCATTGTAAAACTTATATTGTATGATCCATTTAAAATAACTTGACTTTCTGTTTCGTGAACAAAAGAATTTCCTGAAGATATTTTGATAGCTTCATAGGTTGTTTTTAAATCCATGCCTGTTTTTTTTGCAACCGTTAAAGCTTCACCAATTGAAACAAGATTTACTGATGCTAAATAATTGGTAATCACTTTTAAGATTGAGGCGCTACCAAGTTCTCCAGTATGTAAAATCTTTCTACCCATTGCAGATAAAGCTGGTAAAATTTTATTAAAAGCATTTTTATCCCCCCCCACTAAGATTGCAATATTTCCTGTGGCAGCGCGGTGACATCCACCACTTACTGGACAATCTAAAGGAATAGCTCCAGTTGCTTTAACCAAAGCTCCAATTCTTTTTATTTCAGCACTATCTGTTGTACTCATTTCTAGCCAAACTTTATTTTTTGACAGTCCTTTTATAACTCCATCCTCAGACTCCATAACTTTTGAACAAACTTCAGGGGAAGGTAGACAAGTTATAATAAGATCAGCTTTTTCTGCTAAATCTTTTGAACTGCTTGCGATTGATGCACCTAGGTCTGAAAATTTATTTGTTAATTTATTATCTAGATCTCTTACAATTATATCAAATTTATTTCTCATTAAACTTCCTGCCAATTTTCCACCAACATTACCCAATCCTATAAATCCTATTTTCATTTCCCTTCCTCCCTTTTTTTTGATCTTGTAAATAATATCAACGCAACTCCAGAAATTATAACTAATCCACCAATAAAAACTTGCTTGGGTGGATCTTCTCCTAGTAAAAAAATAGATGTTATTAATCCAGTTACAGGGAGTATAAGCAAAACAGGCATGACTTTATTAACTGGGTATTTTTTTAAAACATAGTACCAAGCAGCATAACCAACTGGCTGCATAAAAAAACCAAGAAATATTACTGTTAACCAACTATTAAAATTTGCATATAAAATATATTGCATAGGGTTTCCATCAAACACTAGCGACACAAGAAGTAGCATCGGGCCAGAAAATACGCACAACCATGTCATTAATGCAAAGGCTCCAATTTTTTTACTTAAAGGTTTTGCCATAACCGCTCCAAGCGCCCAAGTAAATGCACCAGCAATAGTAAATAGAACTCCAATATATTTTCCTTCAAGATTAGGAGCGCCAGTTAAAATAAAAACTCCAATAAAGGCAATAACTAAACCAACTATATTTTTTATAGTGGGAATCTCCTTTAATAGGAAAAATGCAATTATTATTCCAAAAGGAACTTCTAATTGAACAAGAAGTATAGCTGAAGAAGCATCAATGATATTTAAGCCGGTATAAGTTAATCCATATTGCAAAGTGCTTCCAATTAAAGAAACTTTAAACAAATCGAAATATAATCCTTTAGGTAAAGGAAACCACCAAACAAGTATTAACGCTGGTATAGTAAAACGCATACCCATTAGTAAATAAGGCGGAAAATACTGCATTGCTGGCTTCGCAATTACAAAACCAAAGCCTAAAATTACTGGGACTAGTAATGCAATAAATATATCTCTTGTTTTCATTTTCTAGCTTTTTAATCTTCTTATCACATGTATATTATGAAGATAAAGAAATAAGAGAGCTAATAAGTGAAAATAAAAATATTTGAAAATAACGTAGTTTTGGTAAATCATTCAAATGAAAATTTTGAAATACACCCCCTTTGGTTAAGAGAAAGAGCTAAAACAGAAAATTTAGTGGATAAGTACAATGACCAAAGGTTGTACGACCCATCTCAACTTGATCCAAGCATTAAAATAAAAAAAGCATCAATGGATAATGGTCATCTTAATTTAGAATTTACTGATGGAATAAAATTTGAATATAAGGTTAATAATTTACTTTATGAAATAGACAGAAAAGAGCCCACAGAAAATATAATTTTATGGGATTCAAATCTTAAAAAAAAACCAACAGCAGTCTTTGAAAAAGATATTTTTGAAAAAAAAGTCATGTATGATGTTTTGCAAGATTTTTATAAGTATGGATTTGTAATTTTTAAAAACATCCCTGTAGAAGAAAATTATATAGTTAATTTTGCAAACTCCATCGGAACAATTAGACCAACAAATTTTGGTGAATCATTTAGTGTTAAATCTGTACCAGAGCCTAATGATTTAGCTTATACTTCTATAGCTCTCACACCACACACTGATAATCCTTATCGAAAACCAATTCCTTGTATACAACTCTTACATTGTCTTGAAAATGAAGTTAAAGGTGGTTTTTCAACTTTAGTAGATGGTTTTTCTGTTTCTGAATATTTAAGAAAAAATCATAAAGATTTATTCAAAATATTAACAAAAACCAAGGTACGGTTTCGTTTTGTAGATAAAACTATAATTCTTGAAAATTGGGGAGAATTAATTGAATTAGATGATAATAATAAAATTAAACAAGTTAGATACAGCACAAGATTAGATTATGTGCCAGCTTTAGAGAAAAAAGAATTAGAAATATTTTATGAAGCAAGAAAGTTAATTTCTGACCTTTATGCATCATCAAAGTTTGAAATAAAATTTAGACTAGAAAAAGGAGATTTATTAATGATGGATAACCATCGATTGCTTCATGGGAGAACATCATATGATGTTAGTGAAGGAAAAAGATATTTAAAAGGTTGTTATATTGATCATGATTCAACTGAAGGAAAATTAAGATATCTAGAAAGAAAATTTGGATTAAAATGGAAAAAGTAAAATTTAATCAAATGAAAGATGGGACCAAAGAAGAGTATCTTTTTTTAGATAAGCATGAAAAAAAATACATCGATGGTACTGCGGATAGATTATTAAAATTTATGAGTGGATTAAATGCAACGTTAGAAGGTTATCAAATAACAAGATTAGAGCATTCACTTCAAACAGCAACACGTGCTTTAAATGATAAAGCTAATGATGAAATGGTGGTAGCTTGTTTGCTACACGACATTGGTGATGAATTGGCTCCATTAAATCACGCCGAATGTGCTGCGGCTATTTTAAAACCTTATGTAAGTGAGAAAACTCATTGGATAATTGAAAAACATGGAATTTTTCAATTGTATTATTACGCACATCATTTAGGTGGTAATAAAAATGAAAGAGATAAATTTAAAGAACACAAGTATTATAATGATACTATAAGTTTTTGTGAAAATTGGGACCAAAAGTCTTTTGATCCCAATTATAAATCATTAGCTCTCAAAGATTTTGAGCCTTATGTCAAAAAAATATTTGCTCGCACTCCTTATTCCAACTAAGCTTTATTCATATAATCTCTCTGATGTTTTGGAATTCTTTTATGTGTTCCAAATAACATATGAGTAGACATATCTTCTCTATATTTGCTAGCTGGCACTTTTAGCCCAACCGCCTCCGCTGCTTCTCTAATTAACATCGGATTTGCTCCACAGCATACACCTAAATAATTTACACCAAGATCAAAAGCTTCTTTTACAAACTTACCAATTTCATACCTGTTACATTGCATTGGATCTAATGCTGTAGGAAATGGTGTCTTGTGTGGCGTATGACAAGTACAACCATTATTATCTGGTAAATTAAAAAAAGTAGGATGTTCTTCAGTTGTCCTAAAGCTAATAGGCAAAGCTGCAATATGACATTTAAGAACTTTTCTAATTTCTTTTATGTAAGGCATCATCGTATTTGGACCCCTAAAACAATTCATTCCCACGACGTCTCCTCCGAGTTGTTCAAGTTCTTTACAAGTATCCACAATTGAAACACCATCTCTCATAATATTTTCACTCATGGGAGCAATTGTAATAACTGAAGGAAGACCTGTTTTTTTCATTACTTTCAAAGCTGTATAAGCCTCTTCAGCATAATAAAAAGTCTCACCAATTAAGATATCCGCCCCTTCGTCAACTGCCCAACCAACCATTTCAGAAAACATTTTTTCTACTTCTAAATGTGTTTTTGGATCTTTGTTATTCCAGATATTAGAGTTTGATATATTGCCAGCCATTAAATTAGGTTCATTTCCAATTGGATTGTCAGCTATCTTTTTGGCAATTTTTAATGCTGCTCTATTTAAAGGTTCTAATAGTTTTTCTTTACCTATAACTTTCATTTTTTCTCTATGACCATTATAAGTAAATGCTTGAACTATATCTGAGCCTGCATGTTGAAAATCTTTGTGTAAATTTTCTAATGCTTCGGGATGTTCCAAAGAAACCATTGGAACAAATTCACCTGATGACATGTACCCTCTTCTTTCAATTTCAAAAAGAAAACCTTCCGCACATATCACGGGGCCTACATTTAATCTTTCTATTAGTCCTCTTTTTTTCTTTTTACTTCTTTCTTTTTTATTGTTCATTTTAACTCCTTTTTAGTGCTTTGAGATAATCTCAGGCGCACAATTTGGTTAAATACCTGGCTTTTTTAAGATAAATTTCAAAAAAAAAACCACCTACTTAAAGCGGTGGTTTTATGAACGCTTTAGCAGGATTTATTAAGCGCCCGCAAGTTGTTTTAACTCGGCGCTATATATCATATTAACTATTCTTATATATACTGTCAAATACAAACTTATTTTATTTACGGAGTTTACTTGCAAAATTTATTGAAGGACGAAAAAAGCCCTTATCTCAAACAACATGAAAACAATCCAGTGCATT
>Ga0209091_10005117_pt1 | contig 10041 bp, 13 predicted proteins | sample ArcticOcean_MG_C_6_FD_187438 | JGI IMG/M metagenome (GOLD analysis project Ga0209091, IMG submission 187438) | Marine microbial communities from western Arctic Ocean - ArcticOcean_MG_CB8_128 (SPAdes) (version 2) | ecosystem: Environmental > Aquatic > Marine > Oceanic | place: Arctic Ocean... | reverse complement strand
GCATAATATTTTTGGTTTGTGGTCCATAGATCTTTATGACAAACTCTACAATGACTTAGTTAATAATAAAGTTAGAAAAGTTCAGGATTGGACAAAAGCAAATAATATAAAAAATTTAGAATTCGAATTTAAGGATTATGACCCATTTTTTAACATAAATACTGCTGAAGATTTAGAGTTTGCAAAAAAATTAAGTTTAAAAATAAATAAATGAATAAAAATAATAAATTAGAAGATTCTTTAAATAAGATATTTTTAACATCAGGTTACAAAATGGTTGATGTTAGTAGCAAAGAAGTAACTCACCGAAAAGCATTAGCGACAGGTGAAATAATCCTAGGATCACAGGTCATTGAGCTTATTAAAGCTAAAAAAATGCCTAAAGGTGACCCACTATCTATTGCGGAAGTTGCAGGAATTAACGGCGTAAAAAAAACAAGTGAACTTATACCTCTTTGTCATCCATTACCTTTAGACCACATTTCTTTACATACAGAAATTGATGAAAAAAAATATTCGATCATTGTTTATTGTTTGGTTTCAGCAAATTCTAAAACAGGCGTAGAAATGGAAGCTTTATCAGGGGTCAATTCAGCTTTGCTAGCTATTTATGATCTTTCAAAAATTGTAGAAGCTAATTTAAAAATTACTAATACAAAATTACTAGTAAAATCTGGTGGTAAAAAAGGTTTATGGATTAATCCAGATGGAATTCCAGATAAGATAAAAAACACATTAAATCTTTAAAATGATTCAATATAAAGAAGCTATTAATATAATAAAAAAAGTTTCTTTAAAAATAGTTAGTGAAAAAATTTCTGTTTTAAATTCAGTAAATAGAATTTGTGATTCTGACATTAGATCTCCCTCAGTAAATCCTCTGCATAATAATACTGCATTTGATGGTTTTGCTGTAATAGCTAAGGAAACAAAAAAGATTTCAATAAAAAATCCAAAAAAATTTAAAATTATTAAAACTATTGCAGCGGGAGATGTTCCTAAAATAAAAAATTATTCCAAAAATTCAGTAATAGAAATTATGACAGGTGGTTTAGTTCCCAAACCATTTGATTCAGTTTTGGCTGTTGAAAAAGCTAAATACTTTCCAACAAAAGGAAAGCCTACCCATATTATAATTAATAGAGAAGTAAAAAAATTTTCATTTATTCGATTTGCTGGGGAAGACTATAAATTAAATGATTTAGTAGTTAAAAAGGGAGAGATTATTCAACCAAAACATATTATGGCGCTAACAACTCTTGGAATTAAAAATATTAAAGTTAAAAAAAAACCAAAAATAACCTTTCTATCTACAGGTAACGAAATAGTAAGCTATAAATCAAAAAGTATATTGCCTTGGCAAGTACGCAATTCAAATAACCATTATTTCAAATCGTTTGGAGAAAATTTGCATTTTAATATTATTGATGGTGGAGTTATAAAAGATAATAATCCTGGCAAACTTAAAGAGATTTTAAAGAAATTAAAAAATTCTGATACAGATATAATTGTAACTTCGGGAGCTATTTCTGCTGGAAAATTTGATTTTATTCCAGAACTTATAAATAAATTTAGTTTTAAAAAATGTTTTAAAGGAGTATCAATTAAACCCGGTAGACCAATAATGCTGTCAATACTTAAACAAAAAAACAAATTATTTTTTGGCCTTCCTGGAAATCCTATTTCATGTGCAGCAGGATTTCGTTTTTTTATTTATCCATTAATTCGAAAAAGTTTAGACATGAAAATAGAAAATAAGTTTACAGCTAAACTGAGCAATAAATATTTTAAGGTAAAAAGTTTCACACATTTTGTGCGGTGTTTTATGAAAATTAATAATAGAGGGTTAGTTCAATTGGAGGTTTTACAAGGGCAGCAATCAAATAGAATTAAATCATTTGTTAAAGCAAATTGCTGGGGAATATTTCCTGAAGGAAAAGATAAATTTAAAAAGGGCGACATTATTGAATGGGTGCCTTTAATTCCCAGTAGTTAGTTGTCTTTAATCTTCATAACCGCCCTCAAGTTTTTTTAATGCTTCTAGTTTTTGTTCTCTAGTCATAATCCACCAATCTTGTAATTCTTGTTTAGTTCTATAACATCCAATACAAAATTCTTCTTCTTCATCATACGTGCAAATTTGGATACATGGAGATTCTACAGTTTTATCTACTTGTTCGTGTGTAAGTTTGTATTTCTTTTTATCTCCAGTTGTTTCTACCATTACTTGTATATAGCTGTTTTTTCTATTTCTCTCTAACTGTTTAAGAGTTTTGTTTTTCAATTAGAAGGCGAAAGTTTATATATAATAACACCATTGTTTTATTGAAATTAGCACTTAATTATTTATAATAAAAATATATTAAAAGGATGAAAGAAAAAAATTGATGAAAAAGAAAACTATAAAGAAATTTGATACTAGTAAAAGGAATTTTTTAACAGGTTCAGTTACTTTAGCTGGGGTGGCTGTCGCAACATCGGTACTACCAATATCAATTGCAAAAGCTAATCATGAAGATTCTGATCCAAAAGGTTTGCCAGATTTTATTAAATGGAAAAATAGGGATGCTTTCATCGTTCATTCTAAAAAAGGTATTGAGACACACAGAAGTGCAATTGGGGAAAGTTTAATAACTCCAAATAGAAATATTTACATTAGAAATAATATGCCGACTATGTCCGACACACAAATTGGAGATAGAAATAATTGGAAAGTAAGTATTAAAGGAGTTAAGAATCCTAAAACTTTTTCTTTGGCACAATTGAAAAAATTAGGCCACACAACAATGGCAACGATATTACAATGTTCAGGAAATGGCAGAGGTTTTTTTGCACATGAAGTTAGAGGATCTCAATGGAAAACTGGAGCAGCAGCATGTGTTGTTTGGACAGGCGTTCCTATGAAAGTGGTGGTAGATGCATGTGGTGGTGTTGATAGTGATGCAGTTTTTATGACATCAGCAGGTATTGATCACGAGCCTACAGGTTTAGATCCAAAAAAGGCTAAAGTTGAAAGATCTGTTCCGAAAAAAGTTTATAAAGATGCAATGTTGGCTTGGGAAATGAACGGAGTTCCTTTGCCTAATGCACATGGTGGTCCTTTGAGAATGGTTACCCCAGGATATTTTGGTATTAACAATGTTAAACATCTTGGTCAAGTTGCTTTTACTAAAACTGAGTCAACTGTTAAATATATGAAATCAAGTTATCGAATATCTCCGATTGGAAAAAAAGGTTCACAGTATCCTTCATGTTGGGAAATGTCTGTAAAATCTTGGATAACTAGACCAACAGATGAGACTGGTACAGCAAAAGCAGGAAATGTTCAAATAGTTGGTGTAGCTATGGGCGGAACTAAAAAAGTTGGAAGTGTTAAGGTTTCAATTGATGGAGGACAAAGCTGGAAGAAAGCGAAATTTGTTGGCCCTGATCTTGGAAAATACGCATGGAGACAGTTTGTATTTGAAGCAAATTTAGCACCCGGAAGTTATAATCTTGCAAGCAAGGCTTCTGCCGGAGGCAAGACTCAACCTGAGTTAAGATACGAAAATAGAAGAGGCTACGCTCATAACGGTTGGAAAGATCATAGCGTAAATATTAAAGTAGTATAAAGATTTTAAAATTTAGAGTTATTAAATTTTTGTAATGAGAATTTTTAAAATTTTTATTGTTGTTTTGTTATTTTCGTTTTCCTTAACGATAAATCTAAAAGCAGATTCAGAAAAAATGGCTTTAGGGTTGGAGGTTTATAACAATAAAGCGATGTGCGGTACTTGTCATATTTTAAAGGCTGCCGCTTCAGAAGGTGATATAGGTCCAAATTTAGATAGTTTAAAGCCTTCAGAAGAACAAGTAAAAGGTGTTGTAACTGAGGGGCTTGGAGTAATGCCAGCATTTGGAGAGGAAGGCTTATTAACTTCAGAAGAGATTGATGCTGTATCATATTATGTTGTTAATAGTGCTGGAAAATAGCTAAATTATATAATTGCAGAGGTATTAAATATAATAAAGTAATTAACAAATCATAATTTTTGTGATTTAATTTATTTATGTTGATAGATCCATTTAAGAGAAAAATATCATACGTAAGAGTATCAGTAACAGATCGTTGTGACTTTAGATGTACGTATTGTATGTCTGAAGATATGGAATTTTTACCTAAAAAAGATGTTTTATCCTTAGAAGAATTAGATAGGCTTTGTAATACTTTTATCGATCTTGGTGTAAAAAAACTTAGAATTACAGGAGGAGAACCTCTAGTTCGAAAAAATATAATGCAACTATTTAGTAATCTTGGAAAAAAACTAGGTCAAGGATTAGAAGAATTAACGCTTACTACAAATGGCTCTCAACTCGATCGTTATGCAAAAGATTTATTTGAAAATGGAGTTAGAAGAATTAATGTTTCATTAGATTCTTTAGAGAAAAACAAATTTAAAAAAATTACTCGCATAGGCGATTTAGATAAAGTTATCAACGGAATTATGGTTGCAAAAAAAGCAGGATTAAAAATAAAAATTAACGCTGTGGCTTTAAAAGGAATTAATGACAATGAAATTTTAAATTTAGTGAATTGGTGCGGTGAAAACAAATTTTCTTTAACATTTATTGAAGTAATGCCAATGGGTGAAATTGGGGAAAAAAGAGCAGATCAGTATATGCCTCTAACTGAAGTCAAGAGTTTGATACAAACAAAATATAGCTTAACAGAAGATTCGTTAAGAACTGGAGGTCCCGCAAGATATGTACATTGCCATGAAACAGATCAAAAAATTGGTTTTATTACCCCACATACTCATAATTTTTGTGAACTTTGTAATCGGGTAAGAATTACTTGTACTGGAGAAATGTACATGTGTTTAGGTCAACAGGATAAAGCAGATTTGAAAATACCTTTAAGAAAAAGCGAAAATGATCAACTGCTAAAAGATGTAATATATGAAGCTATTTCAAGAAAACCTAAAGGACATGATTTTGCTATTGATAGAAAAAAAGAAGAAAAGTTTGTGCCAAGACATATGAACATAACAGGCGGGTAAATGGAAATTCACTTAAAACTTTATGGATCATCAAAAATGTTAAGTGATAAAGAGATATTAAATGTTGATTTGCCGAATAATTCAAATATAAAAAAACTTAGAAGCGCTTTAAGCAAAATTATTTCTAGAAAGCATTTAAAAAGTAATTTAGAAAATTTACCTAAAACAGCTGCTTTTTTTAGTGAAGCAGATGAGGTGATTAATGACAACTACAAATTAAAAAATAAGGAATTAATTTCAATTATTCCTCCAATTGGTGGAGGTTAATGACCTTACATACTGCGATAGTAAAAGCAGAAGAAGATAAAATATCTTTGGAAAAAGCAAAAGAATTTATTATTTCTAAAAAAAATGGCGCCGAATCTATTTTTATTGGAAGAGTAAGAAATGAAAATAGCGGAAAAAAAGTAACAGCTGTTACTTATGATGCTCATGATCAAGCTGTCATAAAATCATTTAAATCAATATGTAGTGATGCAAAAACTAAATTTGATAAAAGCTCTAGTATTTTTTTAGAACATGCAAAAGGATATGTTCCTGTTGGTGAAATAAGTATTTTAATAGCAGTTAGCTCAGGACATAGGGATGAAGCTTTCAAAATTTGCAGATATATATTAGAAGAGATTAAACATAAATCTCCTATATGGAAAAAAGAACATTATACCGAAGGAAATGAAGAATGGCTTCCGGGGCATTCGTTGAGACCAAAAGAAGAGATTAACTAGTATGAAAAAAAGTAAAACCGATTCAGCAATTTTAATTGTTTTAATAGCTGGGGTGTTTTGGTCTTTTGGTGCTTTAGTAGTTAGATTCATTGAGAATGCCAGCGACGTACCTTGGCAATATCTTTTTTTTAGGGGATCTACTATTTTCATATTAATAAATATTTATTTGTTTGTCAAAGAAGGAAAATCATTTACCAAAAATTATAAAAATATTGGGGCTTCGGGATTTATTGGAGGCCTAGCTCTCGGGTTGGCGATGATATGTTTTATATGGTCTATTACTCACACTACAGCAGCCATTACACTTTTGATGTTAGCTGCTATGCCGTTTATGACAGCTATATTAGGTTATGCTTTTCTTAAAGAAAAAGTTTCAAGAACTACTTCGATAGCAATTATTATTGCAGCAACAGGTATAATTTTTATGGCTTTTACTAGCCGTCAAATTGGAACTCTATTTGGTCTAGCAATTGGTCTTTTATCATCATTTGGTTTTTCAATTTTTTCTGTTTCTTTGAGATGGAGAAAAAATACACCAACCTTTACAACCGTGGCAGTAGCTGGACTATTTTGTGCAACAGTTTCTTTAATTGTTTTGGCATTTAATGATACTGGATTTTTTACTACATTTAGAAATTCTTCTTTGTCTGCTTTACATGGAACTTTAGTTTGTGCTGGAATGATACTTTACTCTATAGGAGCAAAACATTTACCTGCTGCGGAGCTTACTTTGCTGTCTTTAACAGAAGTTTTAGGAGGAATTTTTTGGGTGTGGCTGCCTATATTTAGAATTAATGAAATTCCAACAACTAATACCATAATTGGTGGAACCATTATTACTTTTGCTCTCATGTATTATAGTTTGAATACTAAAAGAAATAGACGTTTTATTGGGCTCAATTAATGTCGCAGCGACAATCTTAAAGTTTAAATTTAATTCAACCAATATTAAGTTAATTAAATTATGAAAAAAATAATTACACTATTTTTTATTTTGTTTGTTTCACATACTGCTTTTGCTGCCGATCAAACCATTGAGATGTTGAATAAATTAGGAAAAGAAAATATGGTTTTTTCTAAAAAAATTGTAAAAATTGATATCGGAGATACTGTTTTTTGGAAATCTTCAAAACCTGGTCATAACGTAGAGTTTATTAAAGGTGGTGTTCCAAAAGGAGTAGGAAAGTTTAGATCCGCTTTAAGTAAAGACACAGAATATAAATTTGAAGTTCCAGGTATTTATGCTTATTGGTGCACACCTCATAAGGGAATGGGAATGATTGGTTTTGTTGTTGTTGGCAATGATAAATCTAATTTAGATGATGTAAAAAAAATAAAGTATCTAGGCAAAGGAAAGAAAATTGCTGCAGTTTTAATAGATTCTTTATAAATTTTTAGTTCGGATTTTTTTTTAAGACCTCAATATAACCTATAACTTCCTGAAATTTTTCATCTTCAATATCTTTATAGCTTTTTTGAAATTTTGTTTTAACTTCAAGAGCTACGTGCGCGTAGGGGTTGCGACCTTTGGGATGATTAGGATGATCAGGCAACTGTCCTTTTAAATAATCACCAGCTTCCACAATGATTTTCCACAACTGGCGCCGTTTTTCTTCGTTCATACTAGCTTAATTCTTGTTTTATCCCAAAACGATCTAGTTTGGTGTCTAGTTTATCCCACATAATCCTATAACCAAGATCCCTAAAAGTTTTTTCATTTATTAATCGCAACTAGGGCAAGTTTCTTGTCTTTTTGATTTTGCTACCTGATCCGCTCGATCATCTTCAGTATAATTAGGTACTGCTGCTTCCGCTTTTGATATGCTAGAATTTATTTCACCGGATGCTATGTCGGCTGCCAATTCGGCCATCGCCGCATTATGTGCATCTGCATCAAAAAAATCGCTCTGCATTGTTTCTAATGTTGGCATAGCGTCCTTCATTAGTCCCGCCGCTTCGGCTGCTTCTGATACTTTTGCTGTTGATTCTGCAATTCCAAGTCTTTCGGCTTCTGCCATCGTTTCAAGTTGTTTAGCAAAATCTTCTGGTGAAACTCCTTTTTCAACTGCTTCTAAAACTCCAGCTTTTAATGAAGGATCTTCGCTTACAGCTTTTGCAATATCTTCAACATTTAAAGTTTCAACACCTATTTCATTTAAGTTTTTACTAACTTCAAAAAGATTAAGTCCTTTTTGTTCAATTTCTGTCATACCCTCAACTAAAGTTGTTAATTTTTCTTTTTTGCTAACTTGCATTTGTTGGGTTGTTTCCATAATTTGTTGCAAATCTTCTTCTGGCATAGCAGTCATATCTATCACGGATAAATCATTGGTAAATTCTTTAGGTACTAAATGGTTAATGTCATTAAGAGATCTGTCAATATAATCTAAAGTCATTGCGGTCATTTCAAGATCATTATCTTTAAAGCTTTCATGAGCAAATTCCATAACTTGATTCATTTCTTCAATTGCATTATCAATTATCATTGCTTCTGCAGAATCAGTGACACCAGTTAAAGATTTAAATTGTTCTCTGATTTTTTTAGTCTCTTTTATAAAATTTTTATGTTCTTTTTCAATCTCAGCATATACTTTGTTAAGTTCATCACCGCCATAAACTAAATTTGACATTAAAAAAAACATCGCCAAACTTAAATATATGAATTGTTTTATGTTTTTCAGTGTGTTGTGCATTACATTAATCATTTTCATTTTTTTGTATTTCATTATACAATTTTTCATCCTCTTGGTTTTTTAGAGTTGAATTAAAACCGCTAACTGCTTTTTTGTATTTAGCCAACAATTTTTTGCGTATTTTCATATCTTTGCTAATCTTCTCTTGCTTTTCTATTTTTCCTTTTTCAAGGAAATCACCCATTACCCAATAACGTTCCATTACTTCCTCGACGCTTGTGTTTAAGTCCATTCCCATAGCTTTTCTCATTTGCTCCCGAGATTTATTTAATTTTATTAATGAAACCACTGTCTTTCCAAATTTTTTTTTATGTGGCCAAGCAGCTACAAATTTTTCAACTTGTTTTTGCTTCTTTTTCAATTGTTGTAGATAGAACAATTCAAACATTGCCAATGCATATATTTGTGCACCTGGATGTCTTTGGTGGTATATTTGTTTTCTTCCAAATGTTTTAACCATTTCTTGAGTTGATTTTTTTGCGCGACAGGTAAAATTTTTACAACTTTTTCCAAAGAATTTAATCATATCCTCTGGGTAGCTCGAAGGTTCAATGAAAGTGCCTAGTGCTTTTACTTGATCCATTACTTTTGGAGGTTGATTTGTAGCGCTAAATGAATTTGAATAAAACATTAGCCAAAAAAATAAAACCAATAAAAATTTATTTATACCGCACATTACATCATTTCATTGTGGTGAAAAATACGTTTAAATAAAAAATCATCATAACATTTAAAAAATCTAAAAAAAGCTAAATGTCCCATTTGATTTATCTCTTTTGTCCCTAGTATGTCCCTAGTTTAAGAGGTGTTTTTAGTGAATCTTTATGCGATTAATTTTTTATGAATTGTAAATTGTCCGCATAACTACTGTGAACCAAGGTCAGTCAAGGTGAACCGCTGACGGCTTAAATAATCACCAGCTTTCTGGATAACTTTCCAGAGTTTACTTGCGTTTTCTTTGTTCATACTAGTCTAAACTCTGCTTTATCTCTTTATTATCGAGTTATTATCGAGTTTAGCACAGATTGATGTTGGATTCATTAACTATTTAATGGAATCTGAATCTCTAGTTTGGACTCAAAAATGACTCTGTTAGAAGATCTACAAAAAGATGAATTTATTTGTCTAATATGTTAAAAACTTGGTCATGGGACTTAAAGAAATACATAAAGATCTTATAGATAAACAAGGTAGAAGGAAATATTTTAGGATGCTAAATCCTGAGTTAGAAAATAAACCTTTTACAATAAAACCTAATTCTATAAAAAAAAAACAAAGAATCGTATTTATAGTGCCTAATTTTCATTGGATTGACGAAGATGTTAATGCTTTATGGGATTTGGTGCCTTGGAATCTTTGTCAAATTGCATCTGTTATCGAAGATATATGTGATGAAATAATAATAATAGATGCATACAAAGAAAATTTATCAGAAAAAGAGCTCACAGAAAAAATTGTTAAATTTAAACCAGATATAGTTGGTCTAACAGTTTTAATGGATCAATACGCAGAAGTTACTCCAATTACTACACGAATAATTAAAAAAATCTCAAAAGATATAATTACTGTGCTCGGAGGAGTTTA
>Ga0209091_10005116_pt1 | contig 10041 bp, 7 predicted proteins | sample ArcticOcean_MG_C_6_FD_187438 | JGI IMG/M metagenome (GOLD analysis project Ga0209091, IMG submission 187438) | Marine microbial communities from western Arctic Ocean - ArcticOcean_MG_CB8_128 (SPAdes) (version 2) | ecosystem: Environmental > Aquatic > Marine > Oceanic | place: Arctic Ocean... | reverse complement strand
CTGGCTCTTCGATGTGTGAGTGGTAAAAAGCGTCTGTGTTTGAGTAAATTTCGCCTTCTGGCTCCAAAGCGCGAAAAGAAACAGCCCGAACAAGTCTATCAATACATTCTTGTGGCGCAACTCGCGCTAAATACAAACACGCTCGTTTCGGAGTCAGGAAAAGGTTGCCTTCAAAAGATTCGATCGTTTCATTTTCCTCGTTCTTCTTCTTCGTTACATCTCCAGAAATCATCATGTTGGAGATCTTTACATTTTCCGTCTTCACGCCGTTGAAAAGCAAAAAGTCCAGAGCGATTTCGAGATTACGTGGTGTAAGAAGTTGAGAGCTCTCTCTCATCGCTAAACAACCCCAGAGAGACTCGATTTCTGCTCCGAACTTTCTGCTCAAAATCTTCGTGATATCGTAGAATTCAAGAAGAAGGCGGTTGCAGACTTGGCGTTTCCCAGCTTTCGTAAGCTCTTCAAGTTTTAAAGACCGAACCCATGGTTTTAGTGCAATTAAAACTTGGCGGATTGTATTGTTCAGTTGCAAATCATTACTCCTACTACTACCATCATCATTCATGAGAAAGCAGCATCTTGAAAATGTTTGTATGAGTAATTCAGGTGCCAACTTTGAAGCGTCTTTAGTCTGTACCATTATTTCTGAAGCATTTTGCAAGAGATTGTAGTGCACTTCCGGAAGCTCAGGCTGTGATGACGAATCTTGGAACAAAGCCAGAAGTCTACTTGCATGCATACTACCATTGCCATCCTCGAAGACGCTACTACTTTTGTCTTTATCGTCCTCGGTATTCTCAGATACAATGAAGATGGCTTTGATGAGCTTTCTCGCATTCTCCCTATTTCGAGCATCGAGGCTGATCAGATTAAAGTACGACAACGTCACAAGGTGTGCTGGCACCATAAATCTAACAACTGGTGCTCTACTTTTGACGGTAGTATTGAACGCATCCGAAGCAATGATCGCGAGTGCGGAAAAATAAATCGTCGAAACACTTGTTTTGGCAGAGTAACACTTCTCGATAACTATCCGTAACACTTGAGGATTATTCGAGCAGAATCCTACTATTGCATTTCGCGCAACACGTTCTAATTCACCATCACCCGCCTCAAGTAAAGAATCAATCCAATCGAAAACTGGACCATCTTCTCTCAACATAGATTCATCGAAAGCAGGTGCACCTAGAATCGAAGCCAATGCACTTTGAAAATTCCTCGTTTCCGCAAGTTTATAGCTTTCAGCGAGAGCTTCTTCTACCCATCCCGAGACAAGTGTCCAAAGCTTCATTCGTGACTGCTTTTGTAGCACAGTAGCACAGTACGTTGGTATATCTTCGACAGTTGCGCATATGATGAGTGCGACAGAACTTTTCAACTCTTCTGCAAGTGGCTTCATGTCATTATCCTTCATATCCTTCGCGCCTGGTACCATTTTCGCTGCAATAGTTGCGATGAAAGTTGCCTCTTCCACAAACTTCGCAATATTCTCGCACATAGTTTGTTTCGTATCATTACCATCCGCCGTTGATTCGATAAACGGTGAATATCGTATTACGAGTAACTTGTAAAGTTTTGCCAATGTCATCCAAGCATATAGGACAGAAGTGACGGAATTCATATTGGACTGAGGACTCATCATGTTACCACCCGAGATCGTGACACTCGTAGCATCTACCGCGCTTGAATCAAATATACTCGTAATAGAAGATTGAGTGGTGTTTGTATTTAGTATCTGAAGTTTCGGAATCGATTTAAATACATCCGCGCACGCATCCAATAGCTTCGGAACCACGAAAGGCGGCACTCTTTCCAAAACGTTCAGAATTGCCTCCAATTGGCCACCTTTACCCGTGAGAATGGATGGAACTGTCAATTGAAAGAGCGTCTGGAGCGAACCACGAGATCCTATAGTCACGATTTTAGGGCCAGATCCATTCTCATCGGGGTTTTCATTTTTCTTAGAGTTACGTATTTCGAGGTCCTCCTTATCTGTTGCCGAGCATACAAAACATGCGTAGTTTCGCCATAACTCAAAGATGTACGAGCCTGGTTCTGTAGGAGCTTGCATCATAGAACCTTTTCCTTCTAACACCATAATGGCTTGCACTCGCTGCAAAGCCTGTGCTCTGGCCGTGACTGAAGCAGCTTTGCATGATGTGGCCACAGATCTCGCTAATACGCCAATCGCTGAACACAACGCGTTGCTCTGAAGCGCTTCGTTTCCAAGTATCTCCTCAGCAGTAATAGAGCGGTGCGACTTAGCACTGCGTGATGTATGTGTAAAGCTATCAGCTTCTTCATACATACGAAAGCGACACTTGTCGATGACGCTCGCTACAGATCGTGGCAAATCGCTTTGATTAACTGTGTCAATGCTTCTGCGCTTGCGGGGAGATGAAGTGGTGAATTGCCGAGGCGAATTTCTTTTACTCGCACTATTTTGCCCCTTTCTATACCTGTTGTCCATGAACTGAAAGTGTGAAACTTCCCGAAGTAACGCTAAAGCAGCCAGACGAACCGATGGGACGGGATCGCAGAGTAAAACTAAACCCGCAGCTTCCGGTCGCGTTGATTCTATTATTCCACCATGATCTAAATGCCCAAGGGTGGGGTCATTTTCATTCATATCATCATTAAGTGCTGCACGACGTCGATTGAGAGCGAAGGTCAGAGCTTTCGCCGCGGACTCTCTCAACGAGTGATCAGATGTATCTCTCAAATTCAACAAACTCGAACTCGCTGCCTGGACTAAACGATTACACGCATCTGTAGAGGGTAAGGTACCATCTACTTCACTGAACAACATAAGTCTACTCAGTGCACCAGCAGCAGCTACGCGAATCTCAGAGTTTGTATGCGTGATAAAGTGCGGAACGAAGTTGATGGGATCTACATTCGGCACCTCGACGTTCGGGATGCACCGCAAAACAGCCGCTAAAGTGGGATAGCTGCCACGAATCTGATTCAACTGTTCATTACCAAGGTTTCGTGAGACCGTATATCCAGAATCCGAATACATGGATTGATTGATTTCCATCGCGCGAGCTACTACTCGTTGCAAATGCTCCATGAGTTCAATAGTATCGAATGATGATTTCATTTTAAGCTGCATGCTAGCGGCAACATTTACAGCGACTGCGACAGCATCCGAAGGGTCTGTTTTAGAGAGCATCCTCAACGCAATTTTAATGGCGCGCGTTTTATCGACGCGATATGCGGCTGAAAGTGCGATAGCACTCATGAAACGAACATGGGATAGTTGCTCATGGTCGGATGCAAACGCGGTGTACGTTGCAAAATCCTTAGGCTGCACCGACGCAAGCGCATCCATACCAGCTTCCAAGACGCTAAATATTTTGTCTGTAATTACTTTATCGTTCAAATTACTTCCATTTAGCCGCCTCTTGGCAACTCTGAATAATCGGCGAGCAACATCCACAGCTTCGGCAGATTTTCCTTTGAATTTCTTCGCGCGTTTGCTTACGTTGTCACAAAATTCTATCAGATCCGGATGTTTCCCGGAGTTATCTGCAACCATGATGGCATTATCTTCCCGTAAAGTTCCCGCAAGTTCCCATGCGAAAAGCGTAGCAAGCAAAGGTGTCGCATCTTCTAAATGCTTTTCTTTCGTCTTTGCCCACTCTGTGATGAAAACTCTGGCTTGAATACACGTCTTCGTCCACTCCAGCGGGATTTCGAAATTTGACTCTTCGCCGCTCCTATCGAGTGCTCGAATATCAATACACTTTGAGAGCAACACGCATAACCCGTGACGAAAATTGCTCGGCTTCGCTCTAGATGGAGGTATCCATTCTGTTGGATTAAACGCTTTCAAAAATTTTACTGCGTTTTGGATTTTCTCCACGTCGTGTTCTATATTCACCCCAAAATTGTGCGTTTCCGCACCAGCTACCAAGCTAAGCTTTGCCCCAGAAACGGCAAACATGATCCAGTTTGCTTCTGTTCTTTGATTTTCTGTCAGCCGACTTTTGAGCGCGCCTACGAAATAATCAAGCGCTTCATCGAATGAGATTGAGAACAAAGAAGCGATTACCCGCGATATTGCGAGTCCAACATCATCTTCCTCCCGAAATATCCTCAGCGCAGCCTCCTGGTCAATCTCTATATCGAGTTTCTTCATCGATCGCTGTTGTTGGAGCATAAACGATCCGGATGGTGTTGTTAGCTTCTCGGGGGAGTATTGCAGTGAACGATCTTTATCCCTCGAAGGAGTACGCATCAAAATATCTCTCATGTTCGAGCCTCCTCTTACCCTTTCGTCTGGCGTCGGAAGATCTTTCGCTCTCGATTCTTTCTTGACCGTTTCGTCCAAGGAAATACCATCTCTTGCTCTATCACTCAATCTCGCGTCGACGCGATGCTCCTCCACAGTCTTTTCTATGCTTGCTCTCACAAAGTCTTCTTTCAACCAAAATTTTCTCTTTGGCGCTAAATGGTGTCTCGCGCGTTCGCACAAGTGGCCGAGCGCGAGCGGCGCGAGAAACTCTACGAACATTTTATTCGTCGTCGTTGCCGCCGTTGTCCTCCTCGTCGATTTATCCAATAACGTCGTTCCTTCCTCATTTACGACAACTGCATTCACTATTGCTTCGACTGCCAGCCATAGCGCGCACAAAGCGTTCTCTTTTTGTTGTTCTCCCCTTACATTAATAGTATTCAGGGGTTCGCCCGCGTTCGCGTGTTGCGAAATTTCCTTTTCCCAATTGACTAAGTTTTCGACTAAAACTATCGCATGCGTTGGCGCTATCGCGGCTAAAGCATCCAACAAAGTCCCATACTTGCGCCGAATATCCTCCATTCGCGCCGATGATGCAGAGGTACTCGCACTCGCAGCAGCACTCGTACCACCACCGACATCATTACTGTCGTTACCTCCGTGTGCTCCTACCGACGACGACGCGTTCAAAAACGACGGCGACAATCCCTCCAAAGATGTTGAAGAATTTGCAAAACTTGAACAAGTCGACGACGATGAAGACAATTCCAAACACGCGGACGTGTATCGTCGAATCAACGCTTCCGCGATTGAGTAGTTCATACCCACCGCCGCGTCCTCCTCCTCGCCATTTCTAGCATCGGGAGAGGATGGCGCGCTCATCGTGGTTAAGACGGAAGAGTGTTGTTGTTCCTCAGAACCATTTCTTCAAATGCTTCTCTCTCTTGTGTGTGATGTGTTGTGAGGTGAAAAGAGCAATTTCGAATTGTTAATAAATAACCAAACGCGAAAGAAGAGACAAAATAATCTAATACACACCGCAAATCGCAGCAACTACGCAAAACACACACACATAAAACGAACGCTAGAATTGCTAATACCGCTTTTTCTTCGGCTCAAAACCGGACAAGATCAACGCGCGATTAAAAAAATCAAACGCGACATCTTTCGTCGACTTTTTCTTCGACGCGGTCCGTCTCCCTTTTCTCGCTTTCAAATCGGAGCCGCTCGCGCGGCGGTTGATGGAAGGCGCGAGAACGAAGAGGAGATAGAATATAAATCCAAGGAATGTGAAAAGGGTGGATATAATGAGGAAAGATGATGAAGATGATGATGATGAGGAAGATGATGCGGAAGCGTCGATGTTCGTATTCGCGTTGCGAACGTGTCCTCGTTGATGTTGACCGGATGGATACTTATACTCCTGTTTGCGTATATGCGCGAATGCATTCCGTCCATCTTGGTGCAAGCCAACGAAAGTGTCGCAAAATATGCTCTCAAACCGCCTCGCGTTCTTCTCTTGCACCGCAGACTCTGAACGTTCAGGAAAGCACGTTTTCGTCAACGCGTAACAGTGGGCTCCGGCTCTCGTTTTCGCGGCGTAGTCCTTCTCTCCGGAGGATGTTGAGGATGACGAAGACGTTTCTAAAGACTCGTAATACTCGTCGCACTGTAAAACGTCGCAATAATCCGCGAGACAGACATCTCTTCCCGTGCTTTTCAAAAAGCGTCCACTCAGGTACGCGTCGATATCCGCTTCAGATTTAAACACCTAATGATGTAAAAAAAGAGATTCACTCGCGGTGTTAGACGACAGGAGATATTTACGAGAAAAAAGAAGAGGAAGAAACACCTACCTTTCCGTCCACACCCTTCCACTCTTCCTCCTTTTTCCTTTTGTTATACCGACGCGTTTTTCTGCTCTCGATTTCTCGATATAAATCTCTGCTTTTCTTGAACGGACATCGTTCCGAGACCTCTTCTTTCTCGTTCATAAACAGCGGGAAGAAAAACTATATATAAGTAGGGGAATGCATTTGGTGAGCGAATATAATGTTAAATATCGTGAAGAATAATCACGAACCTCTTCTAACGCCTGTCTGGCTGTTCTCGATTTCCTCTGGTCGCAGATTTCTTCTTCATCGTCGTCGTGAATGTGATGATCTTTCTCCATTATTATTTCTTCTTCTTCTTTTCCTCTTCTGTCACGAAAGAAGTGTGGTGTTCTTCGTGCGCGAAAGTTTCAGCGTGACCTTCCCTAAAAAGTCTCTCGCAGAGTCAACACTCATGAAATGGAAAGACATGAAAGAAAGTTGATTCGTTTGATTAGTCAACAAAAAGAGGACGAAAAGTCATTCCACACTTTCATCAGAGGCGCATAACGCACACACACACACACGCGCGCGCGCGCACACAAACACAACAACAAACGAAAGAGAATAATGGGCACGATCAAAGCACCGCTGGAACAACCACCCCCGCTCGTCCCTGAATTTACCAACGAACAAGACGTTCTGCAACACTACAACAACCTCACGAGCGTTTGCGAGGAGGCTCGATCGAAAATCAACGAGCTTTCCAATCAAGCGAAAGAACACGAGTTAGTCGTGGATGCGATCAAGGATTTAGACCCGGAGAGGAAGTGTTTTCGATTAGTCGGAGGCGTGCTGGTGGAGAGAAAAGTGAAGGAGGTTTTACCAGCCGTGAAAGGGAATAAAGAAAAGTTGGACGGCGTGGTCGAGAGAATCAACGAGCAGTTGAACGCGAAAGAGATGGAGCTTTTGGAGTTGAAGAGAAAGTATCAGATTAGAGAGAGAGGAGAACAGCCGCCGCCGGACGAGTAGAAGGACGCATAGCTTTTGTTGTATTCTATGGATTATTAGGTACCACTAGTAGTAATTTATCATCATTATTATTATTATTCTTCTTCTCCCTGTCGTTGTTCTTTTCCTTCTTTGTCTTCTTCTTCGTCGTCGACGTTCGCCGCCATCGCTTCCAACTCTTCCTTCAACATTTGTTTCGTCGTGTCTCTTTTCTTCTCTTTTATGGTTTTGTGTTGCGCACCGAACCCGGCTTCGAACGATTCGTCGTGTCTCGGACCGTGTTGCTTGTTCATTCGATGAGCTTCGTTGGCGTCGTTAGTGTAATATCTAGACATACCGTTGGCGTCAGTGAGCCATCGTCCGCTAAGTTTCGACGGCGGAGGGACTAACAAGTTTCTCGAACTGTGCGATTTGGCGTTATGCGCCGCGGCGTGTTCGTTCGCGGCGTGCGCGTGCGATGCCGCACCTTGCGCGTTCGCCGCTCTGTTCAACGCGCGTTTCTGTCGGTCCTTATCAGCGGTAGCTTTCGCCGCTTTCGTCGCCTCTTCTGCCTCTTCCGCTTCTCTCGCTTTCCTCTCGTCTTCGATTTCTTTCTCTCGGGCGAATTTCACCGCCTCCGCTATCGTCTTCTCTCTCTCCGCGGCTTCGCGCTTATCTATCTCTGCTTGCTGCTGCTTCTTCAACGTTTCTAATCGTGCGGCCATTTTCATCTCCACCTCCCGCTTCTCCGCCGCCGCTTTGGCCACGAGAGGATCTTGCAACGTCGCCGCTCTCAATTTCTCCTCCGCCAACGCTTGCTGTTGCCTGAGCTCGTCGATTTCTTTTTGTATCCGCTCTTCTTCACGTCTCTTCGCGGCATCTTTTGCCGCCGCCGCCTTTTCTCTCGCCTCCGATCGCATCTGCGCTCTCTTTTGGATTTTTTCCGACTCTTTGTGGTGCTGTTCGGCGTCTAGTCTCGCCAACTCTACTCTCGCCGTCGCCTCTCGTCTCGCCGCTTCCAATTTTTGCATCTCCAATCGAACTTCCTCCGCTCTCGCTTCCTCCAACTCCAACTGTCTATTAATCCTTTCCGTCTCTCTTTGCTCCGCCTCGAACGCCTCCTTGGCTTTTTGCTCCGCCGCAATAATCTGTGCCTGCGTGTGCGGCTTTTGCGGTTTCGGTTTGTTCAGCTTATGCGCCGCCGCGTTCGCCGCTGCCTCTTTCGCTCTTCGCGCTTCCTCTCTCTTCTTTCTCTCTCGCTCTCTCTCCCTTCTCGCTAATGCTTGTTGCCTCTGCGCTTCAAACCTGGCATTCAACGCCGCTCTCACGGCATCCCATTTAATTACTTTCCCGCTGTCGTCGTCGCCATCGTCCACCTCCACTTCTCTATCACTCTCCGCTCGATCCAACACCAACTTCATCAACATTGCCGACGCAATATCTCGATCGTTCCCACTTTGCGCCGCGCGCTCCAACTCTTTCTCGTTCTTCACTCGCTGCTCTTTAATGTTATTGTTGCTGTTATTGTCTCGTAAATCACTCCCTTTTCGATTGATGTCTTTAGCGTATCTCTTTCGTAAAGCCACGGACAACTCTTCTAACCTTTGCTCCGAGGAGTCCAAGTCATCTTGCGTTTGTTGTTCCTTTTCGTTGTCGTCGGCGTTGGTCTCCTCCTCCTCATCTCCTCCGGATAAATCTAAGCTCTCGTTGTCGTCTGTCTCGTTCCCTTCTTCTTCTTCTTCTTCTTCTTCATCTTCTTCTCCTCCTTTGTTGTTGTTGTTGGTCGCGCGATGATGATGGTGATTACTCTGACGGTGGTTTCCGCTCGCCCCCAAAGTCGTCGAGATACGACTCTCACTCCTCCTCTCCCCTCCTCCACTAAAGACGACGGAAAACAAAACCAGAAACCCAACCAACGCCAATAAAATCAGTTTCATCCTCCCTAACTTCATCGGAACGTTTAGCATGTACCGCACGTATCGATGCTTCTTCCCGTCTCCGAATAAATATTTTTTGTTTTCCTTTGTCTCGTCGTTTTCGAAATCATCGCGATGAGGATGTTTTCGATTCGATTCTGCGTCCCAGTTGTTTTCGATGGGAACGTTCCGCGATCGCGCCGAACGCATGATAGAGTTCTTTTATATATCTCTCTCTCTTTCTCTTCTTATTATAGCTGCTTTTTGCGCGCGATAGATATATAGCACGTATGTAATAAATAAGAGAGAGAGAGGAGAAAATTTGTGTGGTCTCGTTCCGTCTGTTTATTCTCCATTTTGCTTCATTCCATCGAAAAAATGAAGAGAGCTTCTTCTTCTTCTTCTTTGGCGGCGGCGGCGACGAGAACGAGAACGATGGTATCCGAAGCCCCTCTGTTGGAACTTCCAAAAAGAATAAAAAGGATAAAAGGGAAAGAGATTTGGCAAAAAACGTCCGCGGTGGTGTGCGTTTTGCGAAGGCCTGGATGAGTGTTCTGTCGCGCAGAAATCCGTCGTCTGAAAGAGATCGAGAAGAAATTAAACGATATGAACTGCGAGTTACACTGCGTTCTGAAAGAATCCATCGAAGATGAAGTGATGGAGTTTAGCAGGGACTTCTGGAAGAGCGAGGAAAGGTTGCATTTGGACGAGACGAAGGCGTTTTTTCGCGCCGTCGGCGGAGGCGTCCTGAAAAAATCGAGCTTGTTTTTCACTCTAATCAATCCAGTGAAGATGTACAAAATCGTGCAAAACTTCATGAGTATTGGGGAGAGAACGCCGAGGAATAATTTGACGGGAGAGGGGTTGATTATGGGCGGGTTGATGGTTTTTAAAGAGGGGGGTGAAATCGTATATTCGCATCGCGAGAAGGAGTGGGGCGATTGCGCGCCGATTGAAGAGGTTTTAGAAGCGGCGAAAGCGGCGAACAAAACCACCGCGAATTAAGAGAAAGAAGCGTTTGAATGCACGCACGAAAATTTATTCCGTGAAGCTTTTCTCGCTAAATCTCTTCATATGAAAAAGA
>Ga0209091_10005114_pt1 | contig 10042 bp, 13 predicted proteins | sample ArcticOcean_MG_C_6_FD_187438 | JGI IMG/M metagenome (GOLD analysis project Ga0209091, IMG submission 187438) | Marine microbial communities from western Arctic Ocean - ArcticOcean_MG_CB8_128 (SPAdes) (version 2) | ecosystem: Environmental > Aquatic > Marine > Oceanic | place: Arctic Ocean... | reverse complement strand
AAAAAAAAAAAAAAAAAAGGAAAAAAAAAAAAAAATAAAAAAACGATGCGAAACAAAAATAAGTTTTAATTATAAGTTTTAATTATAAGTTTTAATTTATAATTAACATTTGCGGACTACTTAAAAATATAATTTGTATTTAATTTAATAATAATATGGACGTCATTGAAATAGATCCTACAATAGTAGAAATTGGAGATATTAATGTTCCGGAACTCAAATTATCATTTAATGATTCTGAAAATGAGGGAGATACAGAAGATTTTTTTCCATCAAAATCTTCTGTAAATTTTGGTTCTGGTATAGAATTGCTTATGAACGATAAATCACGAGATACTAAAAAAAGTTCATCAAATATTGAAATAGAAGATATTACAAAATTAGAAGATGAATTAAATAATTTATCAAATGATTCTATAAATATTGACACAAATAGTAATACTAGAGAAGTTAAACAAAATGAATCTTCGTCTTCAAAAAAAACAATTTTTAGTGGATTATTTGGTTCTAAAGAAGATGGTTCAAATATCAAACCCGTAAATGAAACCGAATCAGCAAGAAGACAACCAAATTTAGGAAAATCCACATCAGATATGAATGAAAATAGAACATCGGATGGTTATGGTAAATTCAGCAACATTCCATTAAATATGGAAAAAACTCAAGAAAAAAAACAATTAAGCAAAGAAGAAGAATTAAAAGAAAAATTCAAATATTTAAGAAAATTAGAAGATTTAGAAAAAAAAGGTGTTTCATTAAGTAAACGTTACAATATGGATTCAAATTTAGACGAAATGATAGGTGAATATGAAACTATTTTAGCAGAAAAAGAACGTTCTAATAGTGTTAAATTTCAAGGAAAAATGATGATGGCTTGTATTACTGGTTTAGAATTTTTAAATAATAAATTTGATCCATTTGATGTGAAATTAGATGGATGGGGTGAACAAATTAATGAAAATATAGACGAATACGACGATATTTTTGCTGAATTACATGAAAAATACAAATCAAAAGCAAAAATGTCTCCAGAATTAAAATTATTATTCCAATTAGGTGGTTCTGCTTTAATGGTTCATATGTCAAATACTTTATTTAAATCTTCCATGCCCGGTATGGATGATATTATGCGTCAAAATCCAGAACTGATGAAACAATTTACACAAGCAGCAGTAAGTTCTATGGGACAATCTAATCCTGGGTTTGGTGGATTTATGAATAATGTATTCCAAGAAAATGGAGGACAATCTAGAACAACTGGGTTTGGAGGTGGAGCCAATCCTGGATTTGGAATGCCAAATATGTCAAATCGCGATATGCCACCAAATGTAAATACGGGACCACCTCCACCGTCAATGGAAACTAAATTACCCGAACGTAGCCAACGAACACAAAATTTACCAAATAGACCGGATTTAATGAGTGCACGTGGTGTATCTGTCGATAATAATGAAGGAGATTTTTATAAAGAAGAACCACGTATTACTCGTCCAGAAATGAGAGGTCCATCGAATGGTTCATTAAAACAAGATTCAATAAATAATTTATTAAGTGGATTAAAAACGAAACAAATAAATGTTGAGGAAAATAGAGAATTAAATCAAGGTAGCACAATTAGTATTGAAGACTTAAGAGAATTAACAGGTGCAAAAATACCAAAATCAAAACGTAAACAAAAGAGTGATAAAAATATAGTGAGTTTAGATATTTAGATATTATTGTATATTTTATATTTTATATTTTATTTATATATAATATATAATAAATATAATTATGAAAGGTGGTTATAATCGACACAGAGGTTCAAATATACCAAAAACTAACAATATATTACAAATGGGAGAAGAAAAAAAATATACATTTCTTGATGGATTAGAAAAAAAAATGAGAGGAGAAGGATTTACACTTCGTGAAATAAAAGAAGTTAAAAAGAAGGTAAGATTTAGACAAAAAGTTAATGATATTTCACATCGAGTTTTGGGAACAAAGAAAAAGCCATTACATAATATAGAAGCTACAGCCTTTAGACAAGTAAAAAAAAGTAGAAAAGCTAGAAAAAGAAAAAAGAAAAAAGAAAAAAATAATACAAAAGCAAAAAAAAAAGAAGAATCCCCTGCTGCTATATCTAATAATTCCACTAGAAGAACTAGCCTTTTTAATAGAGTAAGAACTTCAATTAAGCCAATTTTAGACATTGTAAATGTAGAAGCACCAAAACCAAGACCAACACCAAAACCAAAACCAAGACCAACACCAAAACCAACATCATGATCAATATCATTGAAAGCAGGTTCAAATCGTTTAATAACTACATTAGTGTCAAATGCAATAAGAAGAGCAACAAGTAGAGCAACAAGAAGAGCAAAAACTATTTAAAAATGTTTAATAAATTTTATTATTAAATAATTATTAATAATAAAATATAATAAATTAAAAATCATGATTAATTCAAATTATAGTAATCCAATTAAAGAAGATTATAGTAATTTAAAAACATTTGTAATTAATTTAGATGATTATAAAGAAAATTATATTAAGCAGTTGCCTTATTTGGAAAGTATAGGTTTAAAAGTGGAGCGTTTTAGTGGAATAAATGCTTTAAAAGATGAACATTTAAAACCAGAATATAAACAATATATATCAAAATTTGCTTTAAATTTTACACCAAAATCTGTAATAGGATGTGCATTAAGTCATATTATGTGTTGTAAACATATATTTAATAATTATATAAATACAGAAGATAATAATAATAATAATAATTCATCGTATGGGGACAAGACCCAATTTTTCTTAATTATGGAAGATGATACTTTTCCAAAATATGATAAAACTGATTTTTTTAAGAGATTAAATAAAACAATTTATGAAATAAGTTTATTAGATCTTAATTGGGAGATAATACAATTACATAGTGATGCATTTTGTCCAACAAATGAAACTTATAATACACACCCGGTATGTGGAAGCACAGCTGCTTATTTAATATCTAGTTTTGCAATTAAAAAAATATTAAATTTTAAATTAACGGGACATTTAGATTTTGTAGAACATAATTTTATAACTTATAAAAAATATAGAGCTAAAGAGAATCTATTTTATACAAATGAAAAAGAAAGTTTAAATAGAAATATTAATAATACAAAAAATTTAAAATATTATAGTTTATATTTAAAATCATATGCATTGGAATTATTTAATAATTATACTAATTTATTAACTTTGCGTGGAGAGAAAAATTATGAAAATTTTCTAGAATTTAAAATCTTAAAATTACCATATTTTAAAAAAGAATATACTGCAAATGAATTTATAGATTATTTATTGGGTTTATTATTAATAAAAAGAATTATTAATTAATAAAAAAATAATAATAATAAACAATTAATATTATATATTATTACTGTAAAAAATATATAATATGGGAAGTTACGAACAAGAAAATCAATTTGAACCAAAAGTTATTTGTAATAAAGGAAATATGATTTTAAATGAATTTTTTATACCAGATACATTGGAAAAAGCATACAATTTAAAATTTGATTTTAAAAAGTTAAATCCATCAAAAGTAAATATTAAAGCATTATTAAGGCCATCTATTTATGAATTAATCGAACAAGTTACACCTGATTTAGTTGAAAAAATTTATATTTTAAATGTTTTAAATGAAAATGATACAGATGTATGCATAATATTAAAATCATTTGGAAACGAAGTAGGTATTAAACCAAAATATTTGATGTTTAGAACATCACGTAGTATTAATTTTTTTTCAAATAGTATAGTTTTTTACAATAAAGATATTACACTAATAGACCCAACCAAACTATTATTAAACAATTATTTAAAACAAATACAATTAGATACCAATAAATACGAACCAATTATTTTTAATTATGGTAAAACAGTTATTAATTTACATAATTTAGAACCTCAAGAATTGTCAAGATTAAATAATGAACAACCATTAACATCGTTAATAGATATAAATTTTTCTATAGATTTTATTGCAACAATAGAAGATGATTTACCTGTATATATGCAAAATATAATAGGTTTGATGTTTAAAAAAATATTTTATAATTTAAAACAATTCATAGATAGTTTAAATGTTTGATATTAAAATATTTATATTTAAAAATATAAATATTTAAAAATATAAATAATAATGTTTACAATGAAATCAAAAACAAAAGCATTTTTTTTACTAGCAAATGAATACAAAGAAGAATTTAATAATTGTTATAATTATAATTTAAAAATCATAAATACTTTTTATTCGTTTTTAAGATTAAGTTATTTGATTTATGTAGTAACCAAAGAAGTAACATTATTTTATTCAACCAATTATATAAATAAAATTTATAAATTACCCCCATTAGAACAATTAAATTTAACAAAAAAAATTACAAGTAAATTGGAACAAATAAATATTATATATGTCAAAATATTTCAATCATTATGCTTAGATAATAATATATTAAATGAAAATGAAAAAGAATATTTATTAAAATATACAGATAATGTGCCATATCACAATGATGAAATAGAATATGAATTTTTAAATAGTTTAGAAGAAAAGTATAATATAACATTGGAAAACATTGAACCGATAAATGCTGGTATTGTTGGTTTGGCTTTTAGTGGAATACATAAAAAAGAAAATGATTCAAAAGTAATAATTAAAATATTGAAAAAAGATATAGCTAATAAAATAAATAATGCACTACAAGAATTATTATTAGCGGGTTATATTTCACAATTTATTCCTTTCTTAAATAATTTAAATTTATATAAACTTATATTAGATAATAAAGAAAGTTTTTGCAATCAAATTGATTTTATTAAAGAAGCTAATAATATAGAATTATTTGCTTCAAAAAATAAAAATTTGTCGTATTACAGATTTCCTAAAGTATATAAAAATATTACTAACGAATATAACAATATAATTGTTATGGAAAATATAAAAGGATTAACAATACATGAAGTTAAAATTATGGACCAATCTATAAAGGATGAATTTGGTAAATTATATGTAAAATTCGGATTAATTGGTTTATTATATAATAATGCTATTCATAATGATTTACATTCTGGTAATATATTTTTTTATATAAATGAAGATAGTTTATTAATTTCTAAATATCAGCTAGGATTAATAGATTTTGGAATATGTAGTTTTCCATCAAAAGAAAATCAAAATATATATTATACTTTTTTAATTGAAGTATTATTAAATAAAAATTATCATGGTGTTGATTTAATGTTAAAAGGTATAATAAATGAAAAAGAAAATTATGAAATATTAAATAATCACGAAAAAACAATATTTAAAAATAATTGTATAAAATGTTTTGAAAAGTTTGAATCAAACGATTTAGATGTTAATTTTTTATTTGAATTAGGTAAAATATTTAAAAAATATAAATTTACTTACACAAAAGAATTTAATGAAATTATTATGGGTTTTTATATGGTAAATAATCTTGCAAAAGAATTGTGTAGTGATTTTAACAAAACACAAAAAGAAGTAATAAATGAATTAACTCAAATAAATAAAATTATAGAAATAGTATAAAAAATTGATAAAAAAATATTTAAAAATAATTTAATGTTATAATACAATATTAATTTATTAATAAAATGGAAAAAGCTGATGCCAATGAAACCAACGAAACAAATGAACCAATTAAAACCGCGGAAAAAAAAGAATCACCAGTATTTATTTTAATTGATACAAGTTATTGGATATTTTATAGATATTTTGCTATTATGCAATGGTGGAAGCATGCAAATACTGATATTGAATTGTTTGAAGACCCATATGAAACTCCCGAGTTTGTAGAAAAATTTAATAAAACATTTTTAGATTCAATAAATGCATTCAAAAAAAAACATAAACTACATAAACAGCGTTCGAAACCAGCAACTCCAACTCAAGTAATTGCATGTCGTGATTGTCCTAGAGGTGATATTTGGCGTAATAAATATTATGAAGATTATAAGGCAAATAGAACGAAGGACGATTCATTTATGGGCGGACCGTTTTTCAAGCATGTTTATAAAGATAATAATAAACTCCTTTTTGAAGCAGGAGTAGACCAAGTATTACATTTTCCTAATTTGGAAGGTGATGATATTATTGCAATTACAAAAATTATTATTAGGAGCAGACATCCAGATGCAACTATTTATATTATTGCAAATGATCATGATTATTTACAGATTCTGGATGATGATACACATATTATTAATTTTCAATATAAAAATTTGGAAGATTCAAAAAAAGTATTTCCAGAAGCAGAAAAAAATCTGTTTTATAAAATTGTGTTGGGGGATAAATCAGATAATATTATGTCAGTATTTAAAAAATGTGGTCCAAAAACTTGTGAAAAATATTATAATGATCGGGAATTGTTTGGAGAAGCGTTGCTAAAAGAACCAGGTTCAAGTGAAAAATATTTACTCAATAAAACGTTAGTATCTTTTACAGAAATTCCAAAAGATTTAATTAATGGATTTTTACAAGACAATAGAGAATTTATTCTCGGGCTATAATGTTATTATTAATATTCTTAATTTATAAATTAACAGGCAAATCACACGTTACAAAATTCGCTTCTCCTAAAGCATTCCAGCTTACCATTAATACTATAACTTCTACACCTTTTTTTATTGCATCATTAAAAGCTGCTTTATAAGTTGGGTCAATATTTGATGCTTGAAATGACCCACTATCTGTTCGTTGAATAACAAAACAAATAATTGGTCTAATAATTTAGACATTATTTACATAATAATATTTATATAATATATAAATATTATGGGAGAATTTTTAAAAGTACAAATAGATTTAAAAAAAGATACGGCATGCTCCACTGGATGGATTACAAGACATACAACGGGGTTTCGGGAGACGGAAGGGAACCACGGATATGACGCGGATTTTAGTTATCGCGAATGTAACGGAGTTCAGACATACCAATATCAAATTGGAGGAACAAAAATAATTAAAGACAAGTTCATGATGAGTCAGCTGATCGAATCCAGATATGTTATAAATAATTTTAAGTTTAAAAAACACAATATTCAAGTAGAAACATTAAGTGACACATGGAATAAAGATTCATGGCTGTCGATAGAGGATTTATTGAAGCATTACAAAATAGTTTTTTTTTATAAAACAGGTTTAGGCAGAAAAGTTTCAACCCGTCCTTTAAGTATAGACCCTACAATATATAACATATATATACGTAAAGTAGAAACTAGCGACCGAGCAGTTGAAGAAGATTTTTTTTATACCTCAATTATTTTAGAAATACCCATAACAAAAATAAATAATAACAGTACCACTATTGAAAAAGAAATGTCGTCCAGGTTCCGCTCCACAGAAGCAGCGGAGGCAGAGGAGGCAGCGGAGGCAGCGGAGGCAGCCCCTGGGTGGACGTCGCTGCTTAAGGAGCTGCAGAGGAGGAGGCTTGAGGAGGCGGCGAAGAACGTGGTGATGGGGGGTAAAAAAAGAAAAACAAAAAAAATAAGAAAATCGCGTATGGGGAGATTTCCCCATAAAACAAAAACAAAAACAAAAAAAAGAAGAAGACCTACAAAAAAAAGGAAAAAGACTTACAAAAAGAAGATAAAATTAACTAGTTTATAAATTAACAGGTAAATCACACGTTACAAAATTTGCTTCTCCCAAAGCATTCCAGCTTACCATTAATACTATAACTTCTACACCTTTTTTTATTGCATCATTAAAAGCTACTTTATAAGTTGGGTCAATATTTGATGCTTGAAATGACCCACTATCTGTTCGTTGAATAACAAAACAAATAATTGGTCTAACAATCTTTGAAATAGTAACTTCAGCCAATTCATTAATATGTTTTAATGCACGTTCGCTAACAACACCACCTTTTGTTTTTCTATAACCATCTGGAAAATATGAAATTTTTTCATTAAATTTCATATTTTTAAATGCATCTGCTTTAATTAGTTTTTTCTTTTCTACATGATTTACATCTGCAAAATCACTTAATGGAACATTTTTTACTTCTAATATGAAATATTTATTTGATTCATCAATACCAATAAAATCAAAACGTGATTTTCCTAACACTGCTTCACGTCTATGCTTTTTTATATTTTGTAAAGTAGGAAAACAATTGCTAGTTAGTGCTTTTTCTACTAATGTTTCTGCTAATTTTGGATCAACTCCAATAATTTGATCATTAATATATCTTTCTTCTTTGATTAACTTTTCTTCATAAATTTGTGCCAAATATACTTTATAAGTGCAAACTTTTGATTTTGATTGTGGACAATTAGATAACATAGGTGAAGCATAAACATAACAATCTTTTTCACATAAACCACAGCATCCTAAAGAAGCACAATGAGCTTGAACAATAGAACCATCGTTTAATTGAATATCAGCAACATATGGAGTTTTACAAATCTTCGATGGACGACTAATAATCTTTACTTTAGTTAAATCATTTAACTTTAAAAGTTGCATTATTATTTAGTTATATATAATTTTTTTTTATCTTTAATTTTAGTTTTTATCAATTTTAGTTTTGATTTTTAAATATTTAGTTATATATATATAATGCAATTTCCATCAGGTAATGATTGGACCCCCTCCATTGACCCTCGTGATTATTCACAAAAGCCTCTTACTATAATAGAAGAAAGTATAAAACGAAAGCAGAAACAGACAGCAGCGCCCCCCCCCACTCTGACTCAGGACGCGCATCGGGGGGACCACGACCAACTCGAGCCGCTGTCCAATGAGGATTGGAAGCGGATAGATACATCGCTGGCGAAGCATATGCATAAGCATAAGTCTTCTGAAGGCGGTTCTAAAAAAAAATCCAAAAAATATAAAAAAAGAAAATCAAAAAAAATAAGAAAATCGCGTAACAGGCGATTTCCCCATAAAAGAAGAAGAAAGTCTATTAAAAGAAGATAAAAATAAAAATTTAATCAGCTACTTTATAAAAGTTATAATCATAATCATAATACACTTTTTCTATAAATTTATAACTATTGCACCATTCGTTAGGAGAGACGAGAGACAATAGTTTTTGATTATGTTCATTTAAATATACATAATAATAAGTGCCAGGAACTTTGCGAAAATTGCATTTTACTTCTTTTAAATTGTCATTTAAATCGTGATTGCTAAGAATATTTAATGCTTCATTCTTTAAAAAATCCATTTGTTTTGCTATCATTTCCAATTTACTATAGGTAGCATAATTTGAACGTATGTTTGTTAAAGCATTATATTCTTTTGTTTCATTATTTCGTATATTAACCATTTCAAATAAACGTTCTAAGGTATCTTTATTAATATTTGAGAGAGCCATATTATTTTATAATAAATTAGTTTTAATATAAAATAATTAATTTTATAAACAATAATAAGTAATAAATTTTAAATAATATTTTTATTATCTAAGTTGATGCAGGAAGTTTGTCACTAATAAATCTTTGTAATTCACCAGTAGTTCTATCTGCATTAAATTCACTTGTTGAGCCATCTTTTCTTGTTAAAATAACTGTTGGGTAACCTTTCACACTTGATGGTGCATTAGCTGATTCAATTTTTTCAAAAGTAATTGGAGGAGTTCCGCTATAATTGGTTGTAAATTCTTCCCAAATTGGATTGAATTTGTCACAATGACCACATCCATTCATATGATAAAAAGTTAATTTGTTTTCCATATTTGCATTACCTTCAATTCTGCTAAATAAACCACCTCCCATAAACATATTAAGTAAATATCCACCAACAAATACTACTAAAATTATTCCAATTAATGAACCAATTGTGTGTTTATTCATAGCAGTTTCAACTGATTTTAAAGATACTTTTGGCATTTTAAGTTTAGAACCACCTCTCATTTTTTTGCTTATAATATAGTATTATATAATATTTTATTTGAAATTTTAAAATTAAAAATTAAAAATTAAAAATTAAAAATTAAAAATTAAAAATTAAAAATTAAAAATTAAAAATTAAAAATTAAAA
>Ga0209091_10005107_pt1 | contig 10051 bp, 10 predicted proteins | sample ArcticOcean_MG_C_6_FD_187438 | JGI IMG/M metagenome (GOLD analysis project Ga0209091, IMG submission 187438) | Marine microbial communities from western Arctic Ocean - ArcticOcean_MG_CB8_128 (SPAdes) (version 2) | ecosystem: Environmental > Aquatic > Marine > Oceanic | place: Arctic Ocean... | reverse complement strand
GGCCCAACGGGTACGGCGAATCCGACCTTCACGGCCACCACAACGGTTGCGGCGACGACCACCACCGAAGCGCCGCGGTCGACCGCCGTTGTGCTGATCGGCCCGGCTCGTTACGAACTCGATGCACTGTGTGCAGCCGGCGGAGCGGGCGAAGTCGAAGTGAGCCTGAGCGGTGAGGATGTCAACGGATTGCCGGTAATCGGCTACATCCGCGGGTTCCTGGGGGAGCCCTACGTCAGCCTCCAGGTCGGCGCGGGTGATGACGCGGTGTTGTTCGAGCCGCGACTTGAGGGCACGCTGCCGTTCGATCTCACGGAGTCGGGCGTTGTGTTCGCTGAAGTTGATTTCGTCTCGGCCCTCGACCTCGAGACAGGGGAGTTCGTTCCTGCTGGACTCGGCTCCGCCGCGGTCAAATGTTTGGACTATGTCCGAGCGTTGCCGCCTGTCCCGTTCGAGTAGTGCGGCCGCTTAGCCGCAGGGATCGGTTTCAAGCACGAGCGGCATTCGGCCCGAACGCAGCGACTCGACCACACCATCGACCGCGGTGAAAGCAACCCGAAACTCCTGGTCGTTCTCATCGGCGGGAACGAAGATGATGTCTTCGCTTCCGCCACCCAGGTCGACCTTCTCAAGTCGTTCGCCAAACAGGTCATCGAGCTGTTCGACGGTGGTGCCGATACCGGCGCCGGACACGGTGGCGATGGGGCTCTCGCCGATGATGTCGACTCGTTCGATCGTGCCCTCGTGAACAACGAAGCTGATTCCGTCGGGGGCGTCGGCCGGAACCACTCGATAGCAGTCGGTGACCGGGCCACACGGGTGCATGGCGGTGCCGGCCGCCTGGGTGGCCTGGTTGACGGTCAGACCGAAGGTGACCTCGTCGAGACCGACGGTGCTGATCGAGCTGTTGCGACCGAGGGAGGGGATGAGCGGCGCTTTAGGGTCGATCTCGTCGGCTGGCTCTTCGCCTTCGGCGAGCGTCGTCGTTGTTGTTGTTGTTGTCGTTGTTGTGGTCGTGCTGGCGTCGGGTTCGGCGGCACAGTCGAGCGGGATCGAAGTCGTGACCGGAACGATTGTTGTGGTGGGGGGCGACGTTGTGGATCCGGTTTCGTCGTCCGCGGTTCCGTCGGGAGCGGCCTCGCCGGAGGATGGCGCGTCAGCGGTGAGATTGTCGTCGTTACCCCAAGAGAGCACGAAGAGGCCCGCGCCGAGAATGGCGATCAAAGCGATGAAGACGGTGGCGATCTGTCGGATTGGCACACCCCGATCGTATTCGAGAGCCCGCTCTCGGCGCACGCGACGATGCCGTGTGAGTTCCGGCACCGACCGGGAACGCCCGAATCCTCGTTAACACTACCGAATCGGACGTCTGAGCTGTTCGCCTTCGCGGCGAGGGCTGTTGCGGTTGTGTCAGCGGCGCTCTAGGTGTACTCGGCGGTGAGGTTGGTGACAGGTCCGTGACCGGGTGAGGACCTCCGGGCATTGTGGAGATTGCCGTCCACACAATGACCAAGAGGTCCTCATGTCTCACCGTAATGCCCGTCTGACACCGCGAGGCCGTGCTCTGATCGTGCAACGAGTCCGCGATGAAGGCTGGCCGGTTGCTCATGCCGCGAAATCAATGGGTGTGTCACGCCAATGCGCCCATAAGTGGGTCCGCCGTTACGACCTCGAAGGCATAGCCGGCCTCGATGACCGGACCTCGCGGCCTCATTCGTTCCCGAACCAAACCCCGCCCGATGTCAAAGAACGAGTGATCGCGGCGCGTCTTGCCCAGCGTCGAGGACCGCAGTTCTTGTCATGGGAGCTCGGCGTGCCAGCGCACACGATCACGTCGATCCTGCGTCGTAACGGGCTGCCGCGTCTCTATGAGGTCGACACGATCACCGGCGAAGTGATCCGAGCATCGAAAAGCACTGCGGTGCGTTACGAACGAGACCGGCCAGGCGAACTGGTTCACGTGGATGTGAAGAAACTGGGGCGGATCCCGCCCGGCGGTGGTTGGCGGGTCCATGGCCGCGACGCTGGGTCGACTGCTGCGAAGAAGAAAGCCAGGATCGGCTACGACTTTTTTCACTCGATGGTCGATGACCACACCCGGCTTGCCTACTCCGAGATTCACGACGACGAACAAGGCAAAACTGCCGCCGGGTTCCTCACCCGGGCGGCAACGTTCTTCGCCGGCCACGGCATCGACTCGATCAAGCGGGTCATGACCGACAACCGCTGGTCCTACACAAAAAGCAGCGATGTCGCGGCTGCGATCAAGGCAATGGGTGCCAGCCACAAAACGATTCGGCCGCATTGCCCACGGCAGAACGGCAAGGTTGAACGGTTCAACCGGACGCTGTAAACCGAGTGGGCCTACCGCCAACCGTTCACCTCAAACAACGAACGCGCAGACGCTCTGCCAGACTTACTTCACCGCTACAACAACCACCGACGACACCACGCCCTCGGAGGACACCCACCCATCACCCGCTGTCACCAACCTGCCAGCTGAGTACAACTAGACGGTGTCTTGCCTGTCTTGGTCCCGTTTTCCAGTGCCCATTCGACGGGGAGGCATAGAACGCGCCATCGTCGACGCCGCAGCGGGAATACCGCAGGTCAGAATTGTGGGCCGCCCGGGGCTCGAACCCGGCACCTTGGGATTAAAAGTCCCCTGCTCTAACCCGATGAGCTAGCGGCCCTTCGGTGAGGGTAGCGCTAGGTGTGATGACCCGAGCAGTGCCGGCGGAACTGGTGGTCACCGCTCCCGGAGTCGAAAATCTCCACGTCATCGATGCGCAAGGCAGAACCGAGGCGAGTGAACCCCCCGGTTCGATCGCCTCGGTGGCGTCTTGGCTAAGCTGAGCACTACCTACGACTTGATCCTCATCGGTGCACCGCCCACGCTGGGTACTGGCGACTCCCGCCTGGTTGCCTCTCAGGCTGATGCTGCGTTGGTCGTTTACGACCCGGCCCAGTCGAGGTATGAAGAGCTGCAGCGAACGGTTGACTTTCTCCGAAGCGCCCGTGCCAACATGATCGGCCTCGTGGCCAATCGGTCACCTGCTTCTCACCCGGTGTACCTGTCTGCGCAGGAACGATGACCAACGAGGGAATCCCGATCACAAAAGTCGATTCTGACGCTCACGAAGCGTCCGACAACGTCGAGGCTGGCGAATGGGGTGTGTTTGTATCGCGTGCGGTGCAGGGCATCCGTCGCGAGTTCGGCGAACAGGCCGCCAATCGAGTCGCTACGTTGCTGCACGACCGAAAGGCCGAAGCAATCGACGCAACTCGCGAACATCTCGTCGTTACCCAGGCCATGCTCGAGCGGACGCTCGGTGAAGTCGCGGAAGCGCGTCGATCACACGAACGTCTTCAGGCCGACCTCGCTCGCATGGAGGCATGGGTTCGCAACGCAAAGATGGAGGCCGCTCGGATTCGGTCCGAAGCCGCCGACTTCGTCACTCGTCGCAAGGCGGAGCTCAATGTTGCCGCTGGAGTTGAAGCCGTTGCACTCGCCGACGCGTGGGATGCAGTCCGCAACCAAGAGTCGGAAGTTGCGCAGTGACGATCCGAACTACTGGATCTCGACGAACACGCGACTGCTCGCCTCGACAAAGCGAAGGCTGCGGGAGTTGAACTCGCAGAGGTGCAACAAGCAGTCGAGAAGGACCGAGCCGATGTCGCTCGGCTCGTCGAAGAATCGATCTCCGCGATCGATCAGGCGAAGTCCGTTCAAGACGTGCAAGACGTAAAGGTCGAATTGGTTCTCGACCTTCGTGACGAGACCGTTGATCTCCGCGAAACCAGTCTCAACGATCGCCAAACTGAGCTCGCCGAATGGGAAGTCGATCTTGTCGACCGGGCCCGTGAACTCGAAGCGCGCATTGTCGCGATGACCCCGACGCCGTCGACCGCCGGGAGTAATGTGGCCGGCTGGGGCCGACGCGATCACGACTAATTCGGTCCGAGTTCGGCGGTTTCGATCTCGAGCAACCGGTTGAAGTTCTCGCGTAGCTGGTCGCGTCGCCCGCGATCGTTGGCGAGATTCACGAGTTCGTGAGGGTCGTCGTTGACCTCGTACCACTCGTGGTCGTGGTCTTCGAACTCGGCGTCGACATCGAACAGCTTTGGTTTGCGATTCGGCTTTCCGTCGCGCCCGATACCTCCACCAATGCCGTAGTAACGCGCGTACTTTGTGGTGCCGTCGAAGAAGCCGCGGAGCGCATACCGACAATCTTGAATGAGCGATGACTGCGCACTGTCTTGACTGAAGAACACATAGTCGCGGGGCTCCACGGTTGTGTCGGCCAGCGCGGGCGTGAGATCGACACCGGACAGGGTCGGTGTTTCGTTGAGATCGACCCCTCCGAGTGAACAGAGTGTCGCCGCGAGGTCGACGTGGGTCGCGAGTGCTTCGGTGGTTGTCCCCGGCTGCGTGACGCCAGGAACCTTGATGACCATGGGGACACCCATGACCTCTTCGTAGACGCATGGGAGTTTTGCCCGGAGTCCGTGCGAACCACAGGCATCGCCGTGGTCGGAGGTGTAAGCGATCACCGTGTCGTCGTAGATCCCGAGATCGTCCATCGTGTCGAGCAGTTCGCCGAGATTGCGATCCAGCTCCTCGTGGAGCCAGGCGTAGTAGTCGAGCTGGCGGAGCCACGCTCGTTCGTCCCCGAGGTCCATCGTGCCGACGAAGTGCTCGTGATTTCGCACCTGGCGCCACGCTCGCTGAATCTCGGGCTTCGAATGGAGGTCGTCGTGGAAGTTGGCTGGCAGCGTGTCGAACCGCTCCGCGTAGTCCTCGCTGGGCGCCGTGACCGGCACACCCTCGAGCCGCAACTTGCGCATGAACTCGAACGCCTCGGCATCTTCGGTATGGTCGGCCTGATAGGTCGGGTGATCGATCGGGAACCACATGATGTCGTGGGGGTTCACGAGGGCAACAGTGAGGTGCCACGGCTCGTCGTCGTGCGCGTGCTCGCGCAGCCATTTCATAGCGTCGGCCGCAATCACGGGGTCGAAGAAGCGGCCACTCCAGGCCGACCCGTGTAATGCATGTCGTTCCCACGGAAGTCTTGGTAGCCGTAGTCGGTCATCACGGGTATGTGCTCGTGGCTGAGGTGCCACTTACCCAGGTAGGACGAGTGGTAACCCTCGTTGTTGAGGAGGCTTCCGATGGTGGGAATCGATGGGTCGAGCGACGTGTGCGCGGGGAACGAAACGTTGTCGATCACGCCGTGCTGAGCCAGGTAGCTGCCCGTGTAGAGGCTGGCCCGCGACGGTGAGCACGGCGATGAGTGGGTGTAATACCGATTGAACGTGAGTCCGTCGGCCGCCAAGCGGTCGTGTGCCGGGAGATCGGCCTTCCCTGAAAGCCAGCCGTTGCGGCGTTCCTCGTCGGACACAATCATCAAGATGTTGGGCTTCTTCGCCATGCCGCGAACCCTAGATCTCGGCGTCAGCTCTGTTCGTATTCCCGTAAGTAGCGGGTGATGACTTCGCGAGTGTCGGCAATGATCTCTTCGTCCGACTTGCCGTCGATGTTGACAAGTTCGCCGGTGCGTACTTGCACCCGGGCCCGGCCGCGCCAAGGTATACGAGGCCCTTTCCCTCGGCTGGCCCAGATGCTGTCACATCCCATAAGGGCGATAGGCAAGATATCGGCGTTGGCCGCCCGAGCGATCTCCACGAAACCCGAGCGGGTCTTGCCCATGCCATCAGCCTCGCGCCGGTCGGGGGGCACGATCTTTCCTTCGATCATCACGGCGACGGGGCGGTCGGCGTTGAGCGTCTCGGTCGCAATCTGGATTGACTCGCGCTTTCCGTCGCCCGCAGGAATGCAGCCGATGGTGGTGAGCCAGCGGCCCGCTCCCGGTGTCTCGAAGTACTTGGCCCGCACGAGGCAGCGGGCGGGGAAGTCGTAGTGATGCAGTGCCTCGATCGCGACGAACACGTCGGCGATGCTTCGATGGTTGGCAACCATCACAACGCCCCGCGGAATCTCTAGCGGGATCACCTCGGGCACGTACTCAACCCGACGGAGGAGATGGCCGAGTCGGCGAACTCGGGTGGCCCACTTTGCGAAGCGTTCGAGGTCGGCGGCCTGTTGGGCGGGGTCGACGGGCATGAGTCTGTGTCTACCTCCGTTTGCGGCATCTCCCATCACTGCCCATACGGTGCGCCGGTGACCGATCGGGTATACACACCGCGCGTTGTTGCCTTGTTTATGTCGGGCATCGCGTATTTCACCGTGGCGGGTATCTCGTTTCCGGTGCTTCCTCGGCTGGTTGAAGACGAGCTCGGCGGTTCAAAGACCGACATTGGGTTGGCGTTTGGGGTGTTTGCGCTCGGGATGCTGATGGTCCGCCCGATCGCCGGTGTCGTCAGCGATCGGGTTGGTCGCCGGCCGCTGATGATTGTCGGTGCGGTGGGCATTTCTATCTTCCAAGTGCTGCACGTTCCGGCTGCCGACACCGGCGAGTTGTGGGTGTTGCTGCTGGTTCGAGTCGGAACCGGCGCGTTCTCGTCGTTGATGTATTTGGCGCAGGCGACCATGGCCACAGAGCTTCCGCCCGAGCGTCACCGTGCTCGCGTGTTCTCCACCTTCTCGACCGCGGTGTTTGTCGGCTTTGCGATCGGGCCGATCGTCGGCGAGTCCGTTCTCCAGGCGCACGGCTTTACGACGACCTTCCTGGTGGCGGGGGCCTTCGGCGCGCTCTCGGCCGTGATCGCCGTGACCCTGCCGGAGACCCGGCCCGCGGAGGTGCAGGCAGCCACCGGCCTTTCGGAGGTCTTTCATCCGATCGCGGCGCGGATCGGCCTGGTCAATCTGTTGATCTTCATTACCTTCATGGGGTTCAACGCGTTCATTCAGCCGTACTCAGAGGAGTTCGGGATCGAGGAGGCCCGCTACCTCTTACTCACCTACTCGGGTACCACCTTGGCCGTTCGTTTGGTCGGCGGCTGGGTGCTGGAGAACTTCGACCGGCGCAATCTGGCCACGGCCGCGCACACCACCGTGGCGATCGGTGCCCTGATTCTCGCCACCGCTGGGGCCCAACCCCAGTTGTACTTGGGCGCCTTCGTCATTGCGTTGGGCATGGCGCTCAACGTCCCGCTGTTGATGATGATCGCCGTCGATTCGGCCACGGATCTCGAACGGTCCAAGGTGGTCGCGACGGTCACGACCTTTGGTGATCTCGCGAATTCGGCCGGCGCCCTCTCGCTCGGAGTGGTCGCCGACCTGGCCGGCTACAAGGGGATGTATGTCGTGGTCGCGGGCGCGGCGCTCATCGCGGTGGCGTTGATGCGGAGCCGGTTTATGGCGCCGGTCGAGGGCCTACGGACTCGCGTCCCGATGGCCGACACTTAGAGCCGGTAGCCGCCGTCGACTCCGATGACCTGGCCCGTCATCGATGCACCGGCGGGAGAGGCAAGCAGGACCGCGAGCGGGCCCAGCTCCTCAGGTTCGAGGATTCGGCCTTGCGCGTTCTGTGCCTCGGCATCTTCTCGAGCCGCGTCGGCTGTGGATCCCGTGCGCGTTGCGATGCGTTCGAAGTTGACCAACGACGTGTTTGTCCATCCCGGGCACAAGCAGTTCACGGTGATGCCGTCACGGCCCGTTCGTTGGGCGAGTTGCTTCGTGAAGCCGACGATGCCGTGTTTCGCAGTGGTGTACGCCCAGGACGCGCTGGCCCGGTTGGAGGCACCGGAGCCAATCGAGATGATCCGACCGTATGACTGCGCCCGCATGTGGGGCAGCGCGGCGCTGGTCGTCCAAAAGGCAGTGGTGAGGTTAAGCACGAGTGTCGCCTCGATCACGTCCAGGTCGCCGGTGTAGGGATCGTGGTTTCCGGGTGGGGAGCCGCCAACGTTGTTGACGAGGACATCGATCCGGCCGAAGACCTCGATCGCCCGCTCGACCGGGCGGATTGCTTCCTCGCGGTCCGTGGCGTCAGCGACGACGGCCATGGCCTCGCCGCCGCGCCCCACGATCTCCGACACGACCGTGTCGATCTCGCGGGCGGTGCGAGCGCTGACAACGACCTTCGCGCCGGCCTCGGCCATCGCCAGGGCAAGGGCGCGACCGATGCCGCGCCCTGATCCGGTGATGACGGCAACGAGACCATGGAGCGGATCAACAGATGGTGGCATGGCGAGAGACACTAGATCGCAGTATCTTGCGCGCCAATGAAGCGCATTGATTACGCCGGCAGTGTCCACAACGAGGAAGAGATCCAGGCGGTGGTCGACGTCCTCCGGGGACCTCCCACGGCGCTGCGTATCGGCCGCAATGTTCGCGAGATGGAACGGTTGGTAGCGGCGACGTTCGCGAAGCGTCAGGGAATCATGGTGAACTCCGGTTCGTCAGCGCTCTATCTCGCGATCGAACTCCTTCGGCCGGAGCCCGGCGACGAGATCATCACCGCCGCCGTCACGTTCTCGACCGACATTGCTCCGATGGTTCGGTCGGGAGTGCATCCCGTCTTTGTTGATGTCACCGAAGACACGTATCAGATCGACGTAGATCAAATCGAGGCCGCAATAAGCGATCGGACTATCGCTATTCTGGCGCCCAATCTCATTGGCAACTGTCCCGACTGGGACGCGATCCGAGATATCGCCGACCGCCATAATCTGATGGTCATCGAAGACTCCTGCGACTGCCTCGGCGCCACACTCCACGGCACGCCAACGGGTGCACGAGCAGACATGTCGCTGACCAGCTTCGCGTTGTCCCACATCATCACGGCGGCAGGCACCGGCGGCATGATCTGTCTTGACGATCCGGAACTCATCGATCGCTGTCTGACTCTGCGCCGCTGGGGGCGCAGGAGCGAACCAAAGTTATGGGGCTCGAAGAAGTCGGACGATCGGCGATTCTTTTCCGACGTCGACGGCCTCGAGTACGACGACCTCTTCATTTTCGACGAGGCCGGCTGGAACTTCGAGCCGTCGGAATTGTCGGCCGCGTTCGGTGTTGTGCAGATGGGCAAGCTCGGGTCGAACCTCGATCGCCGGAAGCGGAACTTCTCGCTCCTGGCCGACCATCTCGCGGCGACCACAGATGCGTTCGTGCTCCCGCGAATCACCCCCGGGATCGAGACGGGTTGGCACATGTTCCCGATCCTCATCCGGCCGGATTCGGGCATCATTCGCGCCGAGTTCCAACAGCACATGGAACGCAACGGTGTCGACACCCGAATGGTGTGGACCGGCAATGTCACTCGTCAACCCGCGTTCAAGAACGTGCCTCATCGGGTCGCCGAAGGTGGGCTCGCCAACGCTGACCGCGTGATGGAAACTGGCCTGATCCTGCCGTGCAACCACGGCATCGACGATGACGGCATGGCCTACATCGCCGAGACGATCGACGAGTTTCTCGCCCGTTCTTAGGGCTCAGCCGTAGACGGACTCAAGCACACGGATCTCATCGATATAGATGATTCGCGTCGCGGCCCAGATCGCAAAAGTGATCGCAGTGAGCATGACCAGACTGCGCTGAAGATCTGGCTCCGCCCGTGAGGTGAGTAGACCCGCGAGCAGACAGACAGCCTCCGTGGGCAGTGGTGACTGCGACGATGACAATGCCCTGGGCGATGCTGCGTCGCGGCGAGCCAATTCTTTGTCGTGACGAGAGCACTGTCGAGCCGATCACCATCGGTGTTTGCCGCAACCATCGCTCGGTCCGCTTCGTCCAACAGCGTGCCGGCGTCGTCGACTCCGGTCGTCCGGTCATTTGTGGTCGGCTAGCGTCTCGGCAGCATGTCGAGACCCCCCACCTCGGAAGACCAAACCGTCAGCCGGGAGGCCTGGGTCTCGCTCGGCGTGGCTACCGCGGCGGCGTTCCTTGTGGTCATCGATGTCTCGGTGGTCAACGTGGCGCTGCCGTCGATCACGGCCGACTTCGGCGTGGATGGAGCCGAACTTTCGTGGATCGTCTCTGGCTACAACATCACGCTTGCGTCACTGATGCTGCTGGCGGGCCGCCTTGCCGACCGCCGCGGTCGGCGGCGCATATTCATCACCGGGGTTGTGGGTTTCCTGGTCG
>Ga0209091_10005106_pt1 | contig 10051 bp, 9 predicted proteins | sample ArcticOcean_MG_C_6_FD_187438 | JGI IMG/M metagenome (GOLD analysis project Ga0209091, IMG submission 187438) | Marine microbial communities from western Arctic Ocean - ArcticOcean_MG_CB8_128 (SPAdes) (version 2) | ecosystem: Environmental > Aquatic > Marine > Oceanic | place: Arctic Ocean... | reverse complement strand
TATTTTTCCATTATAAAAATACTTATCTACTACAAATAAAACTTTAGGGTTGATTTGTGAAAAACGTTCTACTACCCCTTTAACACCAAAATCTGGTGAGCATGAGGACCATATTGCCCCTAAAGAAGAGGAGGCTATAAATGCCTCAACTGTCTCAATAGTATTAGGCATATATGCTGCAACCCTATCTTTTTTTTTAATATTAATGCTTTTTAAAAATTTAGATATCTTACTTACATTAAGGTTTAGTTCGTGCCAGCTTCTTTCTTCTCGAAAACCATTCTCACTAATGAATGTTATTGCTTTATCCTTATTATCTTTTGATAGTAAATTCTCAGCAAAGTTTAACTTTGAATTTGGTAAAAATTTATTTTTATAAAATATTTTTGATTTTTTTATTTTAATTTTACTCTTAAATCCTTTAATTTCAGAAAAATCCCAAATAGAACTCCAAAAATCACCTGGGTTTTTAATACTCCATTTTAAAATGTTTTCATATTTTTGATTAAAATTTTTTTTGAATTTTTTTGAAATGAATTGCTCATAACTTGATAAAAGAGATTTTTTTTTCTGGCTAGTTGATGCTTCCCACAATTTTTTATTCATATTATTGTTTTGGAAAATAATCTTTTAATTCACCTTCTCTAAAAACATCTGCTGTACAACAATGTAGTCCACCACCAAAAGCATAAGCATCTCTCATTTCAACAGGTATAACTTCCATACCAAGCTTATCTAATTGTTCTGCTTGATATACTTCACTTTTTTCAATACAAACTGTTTTAGGGTCAAGAACTAAGACATTCATTGATAGCCAAGTTGAAGAGTAACAAAGTGGTGGTGGCTCATTATGAGCTGGTTGCGCACTATCTATAATTTCCCAATCGTTATTTTCAAATAATTTTCTTTGCTCTTTAGGCAATCTTCTTTGGGGGTTATTAATAATTAACCCCTCTTTTATTGGTGTAAACGTTGCATCAATATGAATTGGATAAGGGTCACCAGGAAAATTAACTGCATGAACTCTATGATCTTTATAATGTCTTTTTAACCAATCAATTCCCTTTAAATTTGTTGTAAATCCATGCTGAACTACAAGATCTTTTCCAAATCTAAGCACATCTGCTGCATCAAATAGCGCTTCTTCCTCTGTTGTTACAAAAAATTTATCTTCAGTCCACTCTAATCTTTTTTGAACACCGATTTTATCAGATAAATAATCTTTTCTATAATCAGCATCTGTTAGCCTTGGCTTAGGAGCAGCCTCATGTCTCATATTAGGATCTTGATTATAATATTCTTTAAGTAAAGGTCTGTAACATAAGTATTCAAACCATCTACAACGGTAGCTCATTGTTGCTTCTAAAATTTCATTTCCAACAGTTAACAAAACATCTCTAGGAGGCATGCAGCCAAACATAGTTTCTGCCTCCCAATCTGGTGTTGATGTTTTTTTACTGAAGTCTAATGGTGTTGGTCGGTCAACTTTAATTCCTCTTTTTTCTAACATGTTAGAAAAATCATCTAGAAGTTGGTTTGCTTTATCGACAGCATCTTTAGTTCTTGGGCCAAATTTACCTCTCATGTCACTGTCCTCTGGAACTTTGGCGTCTAGAGCAGGCTCAGGTGCGGGAATGCAAGTACCGTCGGCTTTTCCAACAATAACATGTTTAAGTGGATCCCACTCATTCCAGCTATTAACAATTTTTTTATTCTCACTCATTATAAATTATGCTTTTATAATATTGTACTCAGGGCCAAAAGGAAATTTTGTAATATTTTCAACTCCATCTTTCCCAATAACTAAAATGTCATGCTCTCTATATCCACCTGCTCCTGGATTACCCTCTGGGATCATGATCATTGGCTCCATAGAAATCACCATATTTTCTTCTAATACTGTATCAATATCCTCTCTAAGCTCTAATCCAGATTCTCTTCCATAAAAGTGGGATAACATCCCAAATGAATGTCCATAGCCAAAAGTTCGATATTGAAGATAGCCAAGTTCAGCAAATAATTCATTAAGCTCATGACAAATATCTGAGCACTTAACACCGGGTTTGATTAATTCTAACCCTCTTTTATGAACTTTAACGTTTGCTTCCCACGCTTTTAAAGAATGATCATCCACATGATCTAAAAACAAAGTTCTCTCAAGTGCTGTGTAATATCCTGAAATCATAGGAAATGTATTTAAAGATATAATATCTCCATTTTGAAGTTTTCTATTTGTTTTAGGATTATGAGCTCCATCTGTATTAATACCTGATTGAAACCAAACCCAAGTGTCCATGTATTCTGCATCTGGAAAAGATTTTGCAATTTCTCTTTCCATTCGATCCCTACCTGCAATTGCAATTTCTAATTCGGTATTGTCTTCTCTAATATTTTTTGCAATTTCTTCACCTCCTAAGTCAGCAATTCTTGCACCATTTTTAATTACCTCTATTTCCTCATTAGATTTAATCATTCTTAAATTCATTAAATCTTTTGCAACATCACTAAATACTGAAAAAATAAATATGGATCCTACTTTTTCTCTCATATCTAAAGAGATATGGTCATATTCAAGACCAATGTTTTTTGGAGGTTCATCTCTTCCGATTATTGAAACGATAGCTTTTAAAAAGTTATCCCTTTTCCAGTCGGTGTAAATTACATTATCACAGTGTGATCTTCTCCAAGGTTGACTTGCATCAATATTAGCCGAAATAGTTGAAATTTTATCTTTAGTTATCACACATCCATAAGACCTTCCGAATGAACAATAAATAAAACCTGTGTAATAGGCAATGTTGTGCATGGATGATAAAATAATCATATCAAGATTATTTCTATCCATGACAGATCTTAAGTTCGCTACTCTTTGATGATATTCTTGATTTGAAAAAGGAAGTTTTACTTTTTCCCCATTTTTTAAAGTAAAAAAATCTGGTCTCTCCATTTAGTTTCCTTATATGGTTAATTTAAACCGATATGTCGTTTATTCCATCTCATAATTAAACTGTAATAGAATAATGAAATAAATAAAAAGAAGCCACCAATAACTGTATTAGTATCAGGCACTTCATTAATTCCAAATAAAGGTAACCATACCCAAAATATTCCGCCAATGACTTCTGTTAAAGATAATAACGTTAGCTCAGCAGCAGGTATTGCTTTAGAGCCTATCGAATAAAGAATTAAACCTAAGCAAACTATTGTGCCATGTAATGAAAATAATGAGCTATTATAACTTGTTGAAAAAAAAACTTGATTTTTAGATAAAATCATTATTGTTGCAAAAATAAAACAAAAGAAACCGGCAAAGGCAACTGTAGTAAATTTAGGAGTTTCTTTTCTCCATCTTAAAGTTACTGAAAAAACAGAAAAACCTACCGAGGATGTTATTCCAAAAATTAATCCTACTAGAGAATTTTTTCCAGTATTTCCAAAAGCCATTATAGCTATTCCAATAGTTGCAATAAAAATTGATATCCAAACATTTAAAGAAATTTGTTCTTTTAAAAATATAAATGCTAATAAAGCAGTAAAGAACGGCATTGCTGCTAAACATAATAAAGTAATTGCTGCTGAAGTGTTTGTAATCGAATAAATAAAAGAAATCATTGCTATTCCAAGACCTGTTCCACCTATGATACCTGATTTACCTATTTTTAAATAATTTTTCCAAAATTTAGGACCTTCCTCAAAATAAAGAAAAAGATTAAGAAGAAAAAAGATTGTGAGGCCTCTTCCAAAAATATATTGCCAAGGCACCTGATTAGGACCGTCCATATACCGAACTACCAGAGGTCCAAATGACCATAAAATCCCTGCAAATAATACAACTGGAACAGCAACTTTAGGATTTTTTAATTCAAGCATTGCCGGACATTAATTCAAAAATTTAGAACTACAACAAAATTTGAGAAGTTAATTTATAATTATATTTGGATGGTTGGGTAAGAAACAATGAATAATTTGACCTTTTTTAAACTTAGATTGCCCTCTCGGTAAAACTGCCCAAACATTTGATTTAACAAATGAGTTTATTCTAAATGATTCTTGACCTTGTAGTAACTCCACCTCAAGCTTACCATTTTTAGTAGTTCGTAATTTACTTTTTATAAATCTTGTAAAATTTTTCTTTTTTTTAAAATCATTTTTTAAGATAGCTTGAATAGGTTTTTCTTTTTTAAGATTTAAAATATTTTCAATAAAAGGATATACAAAAAATCTAAAACATGCTGCAGTTGAAATGGGATTACCAGGAAGACCAAAGATAGCTTTTTGATTAATTTTTGCAAATAGGATCGGTTTTCCAGGTCTTATCATTACACTTTTAAAATAATGTGAGGATTTAAACTGTTTTACAATACTTGGGATATAATCAAATTTTCCAGCAGAAACAGCTCCTGATGTAATAATAATATCTGTGGTAGATTTTAACATTCTATTAATCTTAGATTTAAATAAATTATGATGATGGTCTTTTAAAATTCCTCCGTTTTTAAAATTAAATAAAAAATTATCATTCAAGGATTCTATATAGTGACTGTTTGAATTTCTAACTTTCCAACTTGGAATTTTATCTGAATTAGAAACTTCGTTTCCTGTTGAAAAAAATAAAATATTTAATTTTTTCTTAACGTTAATTTTTCTGACACCCAAAGTTTTTAATGCCAAAACATGATTAGGCTGAATTATAGTTCCTTTTTTAATAATTGATTGATTTTTTTTATAATCTGAACCTTTAAATCTTACATGACTATATTTATTAAATTTTTTATTTATAATAATTGATTTAGGTTTTTCTTTATTTGGAAAAAAAATGATCTGCTCAATAGGTATGATTGTATTAAATGGTCTTGAGATAATTCCACCAGTCATTATCTCAATAGCTTCAAACTTTTTTACTTTTTTGTTAAAAGGTTTATTACCAGCTGCAATTGATCCTATTATTTTAAAATGTTTTAAATTTTTTTTATTAATATTTTTTGTATCAGTGGAATTAACTGCAAAGCCGTCAAAAGCTGCATTATCACTTATTGGGTGATCGGATGGTGAATTAACATCTTTTGCAAGAACTCTATTTAATGAATTTTTTATTAAAATTTCTTCATCTTTAATCTTTATTTTTGCTTTTTTTAAAATGTTTTTTGCTTGTATATAATTAATCATTTAAAATTTTTTCAGCTTTTTCTAAATCTTCTTTTGTATTGATATTAAAGAATGGATCCTCTTTTTCAAATGACATGTTAATTGTTTTAACTCCAATACTATTAGCCCACTTTTCAACTTTTCTTGATCCTGTTTCCAAATCTTTTTCTAATTGATCAATTAAATCCATCGACCATAAACCAAATATATTATGTCGTTTCTCGTTAGATTTCATAAAAAACAACTCACTTTCTTTTTCGTTTATTTTATTAAGAAAACTATTCATTATTTTGTTTTTAAAAAAAGGAGTGTCAGAAGGAAATGTTACAATCCATTGATATTTTTTATCGTTATCTTTAACCCATTTCATGGCACTAAAAACACCTCCTAAGGGGCCAAGATTTTTTTTAAAATCCACAATTTTTGTAATCTTATCTGATGACAAATGTTCAATTGGATCATTAGCGACAATTATAATTTCTCTAAAATCATTAATGATTTCAGACAAAATGTAGTCAATAAGGATTTTTCCCCTTAATTGTGCCTGAGATTTATTGTCCCCAAACCGCATGGATTTTCCTCCAGCTAGTACTACAGGTAAAATATTGTTATTATCCATTAATCAAAATATAAAACATTAAAATTTGAATTAAAGAAATATAATGGATCTCAAAATTTTAGAAATTGCCTCTCATACTGAAAATAACAAAGTAATTAAAAATTATACTCATCAGTCTAAAAATAAAAACCCCTTGTGCGGTGATGAAATGGAAATTAGCTTAATTGTTAAAGAAAATATAATTGAAGATATGGGGTATCAATGCAAATCATGTATTTACTGCCAAGCTTCAGTCAGTTTACTTTCTAGGTCAGTTATTCAAGCTCCAATAGAAAAAATTACAGATTTTTTGTCACAAGCGAACTTTTTCTTTGATAAGAGTTTTGATCAATCAAAAAAAATTAATATAAAAGAGTTGAAAGATTTTAAAAAAATTATGAATCCAACAAATATTTCCAGAAAAGAATGTTTACTACTCCCTTTTAAAACTCTTTCCAAAGCACTAAGGCTTTAAAACAACGCTAACAACATAGATAAAAAATATATGATAAATACAATAAAAGAAAATTTCAGCAGAGCTTTATATGCTTTAATATTCTCAATAATTACAATTGGAACACTTTCATTTTTAAGTTTTGAAACACCTTATGGGTTATTTTTGGCTGGATCATTTGGATCTTCTATGGTTCTACTATTTGGATATCCTGAAAGTCCTTTTGCTCAACCAAAAAATGTTTTTTTTGGACATTTAGTAACATCAATAGTTGGTGTATTAATTTTAAAATTTCTTCCAGCAGATCAATTTTTACAAATAGCTATTGCTGTAGGTCTTGGTATTTTTGTAATGATACTTCTTGGTGTAACTCACCCACCTGCAGGAGGTAACCCTATTGTTATAATACTTGGTGCGGTTTCATATGATTTTTTATTAAATCCAATTATTTTTGGTTCTATAATTATTATTGTTTATGCGATTATTCTAAATCGTTTTATTTTGAAAAAAAACTACCCAAGTAGCTGGTAAAGCTAATCTTTTCGTTGTTTCAAATTTAGCCAGTTTAATTATACTGGCTAAATGAATTCTAATTATAAAGTTATAAAATTTAGATCTAACAACTCAAAAGAAGTTGATGATCAAATATCTATTGAAGAACCACTGGAAATAATACTCAAACATAAAGATAAAGAAAATTGGATTGAAAATACCTTATCTATTACGATGAGGACGCCTGGGGATGATGATGATTTAGTTGCTGGTTTTCTTTTTAATGAAAAAGTAATTGAAAAAATTAACCATATAGAAAGTATTGTAGCTAGTGGTGACCCTGTTGGTCAATATAAATTACATAATAAAATTGTTGTCACAATAAATAATTCAGAGAATGTTGACATTGATAAAATTAAAAGAAATTTTTTAACTAATTCCTCATGTGGTGTATGTGGGAAAACATCTCTTGAATCTTTGGAAATTATTAAAAAAGATAAAATAATAAAATCTCTCCCAAAAATACATCATGGAATAATAATGAAATCTCCAGATATATTAAGACAAAACCAATCTGAGTTTTCAAAAACAGGTGGAATTCACGCTAGTGGATTATTTAATGCCAGTGGAGAAATTGTTGCCATTAAAGAAGATGTGGGACGGCATAATGCTTTGGATAAATTAATTGGATACGCTTTAAAAAATAAATTACTTGATAATAGTTCTCAATTTCTTACCTGTTCTGGAAGGCTTAATTTCGATTTAGTTCAAAAAGCTCTTATGGCAAATATAGGGGTATTAATAGGTGTGGGTGCGCCAACCAGTCTCGCTATAGATTTATCTAATAAGTTTGACATGACATTGGTAGGTTTTGTAAAAGAGAACGGATTTAATATTTATAGTAATGGTGAAAGAATTATAATAAAAAATTAAAAATTTTAATAGGGTAAATTGTGTCAAAAAATATCAGTAACTTATCAGGTCGAATTGGTTTAAAAAATAATCTATTTGAAAAAATTTCTGAGAGGTCATTAAACTCAAAAGACTCAAGTGGTATCAAAGAAATAGCCAATGAATACCACATGGGTGTATCCACTATTCATGGTGCAGAAAGTTTTTATGAGTTTTTAAGACCAGCTCATAGAGCCAAAAAAGCCTTTGTGTGTAATGGGAGTGCCTGCATGTGCTCTGGAACACAGGAGACTTTAAAGAAAAAATTAAAAGAAAAACTAGGTGATGATAAAGTTGGTGAAATGTTTTGTCTTGGTCACTGCTATGAAAATAATGCCTTTCATTACAATGGTGAAAATTATGCTGGTAATGACATCAGTAAAATAGATGAAATAATTAAGGGTGAGAAAATTGAACAAGAAAAATTTTTCTCTAAAAGTTTTGCTTCAACAAGTTTTTTAATGGATGATAAACTTTCTAATTTAGATCAATTTAATGAACTATTAAAAAAATTTATTAATACTGATGAACAAGAAATAATTAAATCCCTTCTAGATTCTAATTTAACTGGAAGAGGTGGAGCAGGTTTTCCTGCTGGAATGAAATGGGATTTTTGTAGAAAAGCTCCCTCTGAAAAAAAATATGTCATCTGTAATGCTGACGAAGGTGACTCAGGAGCTTTCTCTGATAGATATTTATTAGAAGATCAACCATTAAAAGTTTTATTTGGAATGATTATTTGTGGATATGTTATTGGAAGTGATGAGGGTGTTTTATATATAAGAGGTGAATATCCAAAATCTATTGAAGCAATAAATGGAGCTATCAATTCTTTGAAGAAAGAAGGATTGTTGGGAGAAAATATTCTTGGAACAAGTTTTTCTTTTGATCTAAATATTTGTATTGGACAAGGAGCTTATATATGTGGAGAAGAAACAGCTTTAATAGCTTCAATTGAAGGACGAAGAGCTGAAGTAGATGTTAGACCTCCCTTCCCTGTTACTGAAGGACTTTATAAAAAACCTACAGTTGTTAACAATGTTGAAACTTTAGCTGCTGCTACCGGTATACTTATCAATGGTGCTGATAAATTTTCAGCTATTGGAAATAAAAAGTCAGCAGGTACAAAATTAGTTTGTTTTGATAGTTTTTTTAATAATCCAGGTGTTTATGAAGTTGAAATGGGAACACCGATGAAAAAAGTTTTAAATGATATTGGTGGGGGCTTTAAAGAACCTATTAAAGCATTACAAATTGGTGGACCATTGGGTGGAGTTATTCCAATTGAAGAAGTTGAAAAATTAAATCTAGATTTTCAAGAATTCACCGCTGCTGGGTTTATGTTGGGACACGCAAGTATTGTAAGTATTCCAAAATACTTTCCAATGGTGGAATATATTCATCATTTATTTGAATTCTCTGCTGAAGAATCTTGTGGAAAATGTTTTCCAGGTAGGCTTGGTTCTTACCGTGGTAAGGAAATGTTTGACCAAGTAAAGAATAAGACCGCTAAAATTCCATTAAAACTATTAAACGAGCTTCTAATAACAATGAAAAAAGGCTGTTTATGTGCTTTATGTGGTGCAATACCTACTCCTATCATGAATATTTTAAAATATTTTGGTGATGAAATGAAGGATGATATAGTGAAAGATAATTAATGAGTTCAGAAAAAAGAAAAATAGCCTTCATAGATGGTAAGCCCTATGAAATTGGCTCAAACCATACTTCTGTTTTAAAATTTGTAAAAAGCTATCTTGGAGAAAAAAAAGTTCCTTCATTATGTGACGATCCAAACTTAGCACCCTATGGAGCTTGTAGAGTTTGTTGTGTTGAAGTGGCTTTAGTTAAAGATGGTCCAACTAAAGTTGTAGCTTCATGTCATACACCCGTCACAGAGAATCAACATATTTTTACAAATAACGAAAATTTAACTGAGTTAAGAAAAAATATTGTTGAACTAGTTTTAACGGACCACCCAATGGAATGTGGAACTTGTGAAGTTAATAACAACTGTGAACTTCAGGATGTTGCAAACGATTTAGGAATATCAGATCACAGATACAATAGTCCAAAACAACACAAGGGTATTTCAAAAGATACCTCTCATGATTATATGAGAATGAATTTAGATAATTGTATTAACTGTGGAAGATGTGTGCGTGCTTGTGATGAAATTCAAGGCTCTTTTGTTTTAACAATGAGTGGAAGAGGATTTGAATCTAAAATAACAACAGATAACGATGCTTTGTTTGGAGACTCATCATGTGTATCTTGTGGTGCTTGTGCACATACATGTCCAACAGATGCTATCTCTGATGTTTTTCAATCAAAATCTGTTGCTGTAGATGAAAAAGTTAGAACAACCTGCTCTTATTGTGGCGTTGGATGTAATTTAGAAGCATCAATTA
>Ga0209091_10005103_pt1 | contig 10056 bp, 12 predicted proteins | sample ArcticOcean_MG_C_6_FD_187438 | JGI IMG/M metagenome (GOLD analysis project Ga0209091, IMG submission 187438) | Marine microbial communities from western Arctic Ocean - ArcticOcean_MG_CB8_128 (SPAdes) (version 2) | ecosystem: Environmental > Aquatic > Marine > Oceanic | place: Arctic Ocean... | reverse complement strand
GTTGCTGAAGATGAAGAAACTGTTTATGTTGACAAAGGTTCTTTTGATCTGATCACCAATTCTGGATGGGCTCCCAAGACATCCAAGAGAGATAAAGCCAAGTGTAGGGATGCGTGTAATAGCGATCCCAATTGCTCTGGGTATTATGCCGATGGCTCCAACTGTAAAATATACTCTGACCAGGCGGGTTCTAGTAAAAATATGGGTTGCCGAGAAAACCCCGCTTCTGTTGAAGCGTGCCGTGCTGCATCAAAATCTGGCAACATTTACTGGAAAAAGGTGATGGATCAGGAAACTGGTGAGTTTGTTAGAGCCGTTACGGATATTAAATCCGGCAACACTGTCGTTGCCCCCGCCAAGGCACCCGCAGCTCCCTCTGTAAAAATTATGAAAAAGTTCGATAACTCACGACCCGAGCAAGTAGCAGGTTTCGACGGATCGGCCATTACGAAAGAGGATGGCTACTTTTACGATATGGGCAATGCTTTCAGTATAGCTAATATAGAAGCTGGTAAGAAATCATGTTTATCTGATGATAAATGTAAATCAATTTCGTGTACTCCCACTTATTGCTATTATTATAAAATGGCACCTAAAGTTCTTTCGGGGGGCAGACCAGGTAGCTATTACGTTAAAGAAGTATCTGGGCCCAAGGCCGCTGCGCCTGCACCGGCTCCCAAGGCCGCCGCCCCCACCGCCAAGGCTCCCGCCGTCGCGGCTGCTCCTGTAGCCTCAGTCAAGGTCATTTCTAAAAACTCTAGATGTGGTCCAAACCACGGCAACACGTATTGCCCCCCGGGTCAATCCTGTAGTTCGTCTGAGTGGTGTGGCAACACTGGGGCTCACAAGCGCAGGAACCGCAACTCTGCGTTTAGCGGTTAATTCGATCATACTCTTCGATAATAGTATTACTGTCAGAAAATCTAACTTTTTTGGTAGACATTTTTGATTTACGTGTTAATAAATCAAGAATCTCTTCCTTGTCCCTAGTTCCATATGTTAAGAATGACTTTTTACTATTAATATTGTGTAATTGTGTATCTTCAGTCAATGATTGACAAACCGGCCATGTAATTTTTCGAAGAAGATAAACTTCATTTTCCAATTGAGTCAATCTTGGTAATATATGATCTTTTACCAATTCCCTAAGATCTTTTAGAATCTCCAACTCTTTACCCTTTTCTACAGATAAATCCATTTATATATTAATATACTATTATCTTTATTTATAATATTCTGAATCATGGTGCCACCAATCTAGTGTTAAATCTGGACGTTTATGATCGTTTGGTGTATCCAATTTACACGGGAATGAACCAGTCATTTTGACTTTTTTTGAAATTAAATCATTTCTCACATAGGATACTTCAAAGCACCTAGGTAGATTATGGTCGAACCACGGTTGAAGTAGACAGTTATTCCCATGAATATGGACGCATGTAAAACTTTTGTTTACTTTTTTTATAATATCAATCATGTCGCTAAATGCATGTGTAGGCATATGATATTCAATAATTATTTGGGCGAATTGTGATAGGTCTGCAGAGTTTAAAACTCCCCATTCGTGTCCTTCGATATCCATTTGCATTATCAGGTTTTTGCATCTTGTATGAGAATTGTTTTGTATATGATTATTAACCGTATCCAGATCAATAGAAGGCACTGGTCCAACACCTTGTTTAAAAAAGTTTATGTAATCTGGTTTATTAGTTATACCATTAATTGTATGATCATAAACAAAACTATCTACTTTATATTTTTCATAAAATGATTTTTCAAATGTAATATTATCATCTGATCCATAACTATATAAAGCATCGTATTTGATACTTGGTATATCACAAATTACATAGCCTCCATCGCCATCTTCTCCGATTCTAACCTTTTCAAGATTTGTTTCATATGGGACCAATTCTTTTTTAAAATCGATACAAAAGTTTAAAAATTGTTTTTCTTGGGAGGTCATTTATATAACATATATTTAAACCTTTATGCTATTGATAATTTTTTGACGAACTGTTTTGATCTTTGACGGAGTGTTTCTCCAAAAAATATCTTTTCCACTTTTATAAAGTTCATATACATTTTCAGAATCTTCATAGCCGTCCAATAATTTACCAGTATAATCTTTACTATACTCCCAAGCCTTTTCAACTGTACCAGGGGCCCACAATAAATATAGCTCCCTATTTACATCTAGTATTTTATTATTATATTCTACCCAAAGATGCCAAGCATAAATATTTTCATCCAATTTAACATAACCCTGTACCAGTTTTGATCCCTTCATTACTTCATAAAGTATCAAAGCTGGGTATATATTCTCATTTTTGATATTATGCATTTTCAGGCGAAGGGCTACCTTTCTATCCATATTAGTTTATATAATATAATAAAATATTGTTTAAGTATAAATGAACTCGACAATGAACCCCGTAATGCCTAGAAAATCCAAGATGATGATATATATCATCGCCCTAATAGTACTTACTGCCGTTGGCGCCGGTGTGTGGTATTTTTATATAAAGGATGATGACGCCGTGGAGGCCGTGGAGACTGATGAGGATGTTGAGGAAATTGATGATGGTGAAGACGAAGAGGATGTGGAAGGTATGAGTGGTATGGACGACATGGGGGATAACATGGAGGTCATGGAAGAGATGAGCGACGAAGAGGACGAAGAGGACGACGATGAAATGGAGAAATACGAATGGAAAACCATGCTCTACTAGACAGGTATATAAGTTTTTAAAAACTTTTTAAGTGATTGTAATTTTTTACCTTTTAATTTACTATTAAATGCTATATGATTTATAATATCGATATCATTACTATTAATATCATATTCTAGCAATAGGGGTAAAAAATCTTTTTGTTCCTTGTGCATACAGTAATCCTTTATGGTCAACAATTCATGAAATCCTAGACCCGTTCTAGTTTTTATATTTTGTAATTTACCCTTTCTCATCTTGTAATTATTATATTTAGTCCATGCACTTCCAGGTACCATATCTGAAAGTTTAAGTGAATGATTCAGTTTTACAGCGGGAATTATAATTCCATGGAAACTGTAATAAGGTGTAAGATTCCAATTTCCACTATATATATCACTATCTAATACATCTGCTTTACTAAACCCATCACATATTTCACTCATTATTGAAATATCGACATTTGTATTTGATAAAACATTTCCGTGTACAAGACAGGTGCAATAGCCATGTTCTTGAATTGATTTTCCCATATAAGAAATTGCATTATCCTTTTGTATGGAATCATGACATAAAAGATCATAGATCATGTCTTTCGGTTGTTTAAATATATCCTTTTGATGAGAAAACCCTAGTGAAAATATAAAATTATGTAAATTTCCATTACATTCTTTCACACATTGTTCTATTTCGTAGGGATCTTTTTTGGAATAATGTAATTTACCAATTTTAATCATATCTTGCATCGGTAATGTGCATAGTTCTAGATAATCCCCATATTCAATCTTTGGCATGTCTTTACATGTTGTTATTAGACAACCATTTGATATTTTCCCATATTTCTTTAATCTTTCAGATATTTCTTTAAAAATAATTGGTTCGTTATCAATATCATCTACAAGAACATGTGTATTGGTTTCAAATAATCTTTCAATAATATCAACTGGTTTAATTTTATCATTACTGTTTAGTGAAACGTAATTAATTACATTTAGCATTTCATTTGCTATAAATGTTTTACCATAACCAGCCCCACCATAAACACATATAATACCATTAGTATCTATTGTATTTTGTATAGTATCTATTGTATTTTTGTGTCCGATTATTTGATTATTTTTTTTTACATTGCTTATATTAATATACTTATCCATGGATGATCTAACGGGACAAGCAGTTGATCTAGTATTAGAGAATGATTCGATTCAAAATAAATTAATATCACCTTTGAAGAAAAAGGTATATCCCTATATAATATGTATAGCGATAATTAATTTATTATTAATTATATTATTAATATTTTTAACTTACAAGATGTGTAATATTCAATCTTTATTATCGTCATCTTCTACATGAATTACAATTTCAGTAGGATCACGTTCCAAACACAAACTATTTTCTACATCGAAAAACTCGTCTTTTTCAGAAACCAACTTTTTCTGTTTTAACGCAACAAGTTCTCTTAGGACCTTTTGCGATGAAGCTTCACTTTTATCGGATCTATTTGACTCTATAACTCTTTGGCGCATATTATACACTACCTTTGAAGCGACCTCTATTTCCTTGTCAGTTTCATATGGTTTAATTTCAGTTACACCAGTAATTTCGTATGGTCTATACACTTTTATAAACTTTTCTGATGGTTTTTTATCAGGAAACTTTCTGGAAAATATCTTTACAACGCTCTTGGGAATCGGGGGAGATTGTTCTATTAACCTATCATACTCTGATTTACATTGATTTACCATATCTATACCATCTAAAGAACGTTCATATATAGGCAGATTCAATTCTAATCTAATATGTCTTGACAATTTTCCATAACTTATTGATGATTGTCTATGACTTTCTGTCAATTCGTTAATCTTTAAAAATTGTAAAACCGTGGTTAAAATTGCTGAAAACAAGTTCATACCACCAATCGCCGCTGGAACATAAGGTCTAATGTTGGCCGGAAATGTCTCTTGAGCAAAATTAGCTGTTCCGGTAATTGTACTGATTATGATAATAGGTAATGTATAATGCATGCTAGATTTCTGATACTGTTCATATGCTCTGTAGTGCATATAACGATAACACCCCGAAGCCTCTCCCCAATTTTTCAATATATATTCTTCTTGTTTATGCCAATTTCTTTTTACAGGTTTTTTTATTTTATCCATCACTTGTAATTATCAATTATTATTATTGAAATTACTACTTTCGTTATTGGAATTTAACACAAGCTTTTTGAAATTTCCAAGTGGTGTGTCTGGTGAAAGTCTAAATGGGGTTTTGTTGCTTGTTAATCGGGCACTATATTTGTTTTTACTGATCTCTTTTACATTTATTAGGCGCGTACCCCGTTCAATTAATATCTCTGATTCCCCATTTGCCTTCATAACATGCCTTTTCAAGTTTTTTGGGACGGTTATTTTTACAATATCCGAACCAAACTTTTTTGCAACATTCATACGAGTAGATGTTGATAAAAATGATCTATTTAACAAGTTTTTACCGTTTTCGATCAGTCCAGGAGTATATCCTCTATATACAATCATATTCTTCGATCCCCGAGGTGATTGATTGATTACAGAGTTAATGGTTCGTATTATATTATTCGTTTTAGCATGAAGTCGTTGTTGATGTCGCCCTGATCTTAAATATTGACCTATTATCCCATAATTACCTTTTTGATATTCTTTAATCGCATTCTTTTGTGCGAGTGTCAACATATTTAAGATAGTGTAATATTATTATTAAAATGGTGTGTATAATTCATCATCTAGGTATTGGAGATCAATTAATGGTGAATGGAATGGTACGACATTTTCTTGAAAAGGAAAAGGTTGTACTAGTAGCACAAAAAATACATGAAGAATCTATTAGATTCATGTATCGTGATACAAATAAAATTGATTTTATATTTACTGGCACCGATCCACAAGAAATATGGACCAAGGTAAAAGAAAGTGGACACAAACCACTTGCACTTGCTACATACAGTGTTGGGGACGACTTTTGGAAATTTATGGTAGAGGGTCAAGGTAAATTATTTTCAAATTGGGCTTATGGTGTATATATTCAAGCAGGTATAAACCCATATTATATGTATTCAAAGTTTAAGGTTTTAAGAAATGACGACCAAGAAAACGCAATTGTTGAAAAATTAAAATTACCAAAGGATTATATTTTTGTTCATGATGGAAAAGGTGAAAAGGAATGTACAAATTGTAGAAAAGATTTACATATAGTTCGACCAGATATTGATACAAGTCCCAATATTTTCAATTATCTAAAAGTAATCAAAGGAGCAAAGGAAATACATTGCATGAATAGTTCATATGCATGGTTGGTAAATATGTTTAGAATTGGAACTAAAAATACAAACTTTTTTCATACGGAATTGGCATATCGTGAATATACAAAACGAGATATCAAGATAGTTTTTGATGAAGATTTATGGACATTTATCTGAAAATAAAAGTAATATATCAATCATATATATACCTCAAATAAAAATAGTTTTTGAAAAAAGAAAATTATTTTCTACCCAATTGTTTGAGAAGTTCAAGTGTCTTTTTCTTATGTTTTTCCCATTCTGTTTTTCGTTTAATAATCATTTCAATTCTTGAAATTATTCGTTCTCGTCTAGCAATCTTATCCATATTTCTATAATATATAACTTTATGTTTAATATTGTGTATAACTTTTTTCTTCTACAATCTTGGAACCATACATTTTATTAATTTCATATTTAATTCTAGCCCTCTCATCATTAAACTTGTATACCATTCTAGCAGTTGTTATAAAGTCTGTACCAAAAATACTACTTCTTTCATGGGATCTAACCTTGTCTTCAATATCCCAAATAGTACTATTAATTTCTTTCAGACACTTGTGCATATTGTCTGCAATGTCAATATCCTTGCACAACATATCTAGAATATCCAACTCTGTCTTTACATTCTTTAATTTATCCGGGCATTTTATCCTTTCAGACTTTATCTCTAAAATAGTAATCTTGTCTACAAGTTCACCGACCGAAATAGGTACGCTTACATTCATTTTAATATATAAATTAAAGATATCTTTATATGGTTACTTAAAATGGAGTACATTTGGCTAGACTCTGACGGTCAATTTCGTAGTAAAGTTAGATCAAAGAGAGAATATGAAAGATCACCCGAGTGGAATTATGATGGATCAAGTACAGGTCAAGCAATTACCAAAGACTCTGATGTCATTCTAACACCTGTCTCGGTTGTAAACAGTCCATTTGCATCACAGAGTCTAGTACTGTGTGATTCAAAAGAACGACAAAATGCGATTAAAGTGTTTGCAAATGACAATACCAAAAGTCTTTTTGGAATCGAACACGAGTTTTTTGTTTGTCATGCCGGGGGAAATCGTCCAATTTATAACCAAGATCCGGATGGTTCTGACAATACAAACTTTTATTGCGGGGTAGGGCATAATCGAGCTATTGGTAGACCATTTCTTGAAGAGGCTTATCAGAAATGTATTTGTGCCGGAATTAATGCAACTGGTTATAATCTAGAAGTTGCTGCGGGTCAAATGGAGATCCAACTTCTTGCCTCTGGTATCGAGGCGGGTGATCAAAGCATGCTACTTAAATATATTCTTCACCGCGTCGGTGAAAAATATGGCTACAGTATTTCCTTTGTGGCGAAACCTCGCTTTACCCGCAAAGAGAATATTAATGGTAGTGGGTGTCATGTTAATTTTTCTACAGAATCTATGAGATCTGATCCGTCAACTGTGGATGCGTTTATTTCTAAACTTGAAAGGAGCCATGAAGAAACTATGAAACTTTATGGTGATGATAACAAAGATAGACTAACTGGTAAAAATGAAACCTCGGAATATGAAAAGTTTACATGTGGCGTTGCGAATCGAAGTGCATCTGTTCGAATCCCAAAGACTTATAAATATATTGAAGATCGTAGACCTTCTTCATCTGCAAACATGTATACGGTTACAAGTCATTTGATGGAACTTTATCTAAAATGATCGAGTATTTAATATTTGTGAGAATCCATCTTTGATTTCTAATGTTTTGAACCCATTGAAATACATATTTACAATTAGATCATTAGCTTGAACATTTTTATTTTGTAGAGCAGTTAGTGACAATATTGCATTGCCTTGTGTGATTTGACTAAAGTCGACAACACCTTCGGGTATTTGAGTTTCTATATCTTGAGTAAATGATATAGTATAAATGTTTCTGTACGGTGATGGTAAACCGTGTGTGATATTTTGAATATATTTATAATAATATGATGGATAAATAGAAGTATTGTTATTAGTTGCTAAATAGTTTTTATATTCGACCCCATTTATATACAATGTTGCATTGTACATATTTGGATAATTGTTTTCATTTACATATTGTGTTTGTAAATATTGCATACTATTATAAGGTGTTGGTACACTCATAGTACTGTTTCGCCTAAGCCATGATGTCCACGGACCGCCCACTAAATGATTATTATCGATGAAAGGTTTTTGTCTTATAATCCAATGAATTGCCTTTAAAGGGTAATTGGCTACAAGTTCCATCTTTGTGTTTTCTGTACCGGCAGGTATAGAGTGTTGGGGTTGTGGTTCAACAACATTGATTGGGATTTTATAGTGATGTTTCTTGATATATTCCCTTTCTTCGGGAGTTACCATATATTCTTCTGTCACCAGAGTTATGTTGGGCAAGTAGGGAAAGTATGGATTGGCACAAAAGTATGTTGTAGGTTGAAAGGTTACTCTTATCGTAATTTGTTGATTGTATAAAGCACATAGTGGAAAATAGGGACGTATTTCATCTACAGTATCTTCCTTTTTTCTACAAAAAAATAAATCAAGTGGAATGTAATAATTGGTTCCTATTACATGGTCAATAGCCAATCTATTAAACATTTCCAATGGTGTTCCCGCATTAAGTAATGATTGTGCGGATGTTGTTTCATCTTGATTATTATACAATTCGTCTCTCATAGTGTACCATTCAGAATCAAGTTTTTCAATTGATTCCCCATTTATAAGCATCTCAACACTCTTTATCATAGAACGTCCTGCATTTGGTGTAATGTATTGATTTCCCTGATTTGGCAAATCGTGGAATGGATTAGGATTTTTTTCACCGTTTACCCGAAACTTTAAATACATATTACTACACAAATCCCCAGATGTTTTTGGATTGATTAAAAAATCCACACTTTGGTCAAATGGCCAACACAGTGCATTTATGTCAACATTGACCACTTCCTTTGTAATTACATTAGACGTCCCACCAACTTCGGTGAATCTAGTTTGTAATTTTGCATCTTCGTAATTAAACTTTGGATTTTCAACCGTGTGATAATTATACTTTTTAATAAATTTGGTGTGTCTTTTGTTTTTATAGTGAAAAAATGAATGTTCTGGGTTATCTGAAAGAAAATATGTATCCTGTTTACCTATGGCGGACAGACCTAATACTGCGCCACCTCCTGTATTGTTGCGTTCAGCTGTACACCTCATTATACTTATCAAATATTTATTATAGATCGCCACGCCACAGATCAATGCTTGTCATTTTCTGCAATTGTTTAAGATCATTGCTCTTCTTTGCAAGATTCTTATTCAACTCGTCTACACTTTCATTGGTGTATTGGTAGGTTTTGATGTTTAGCAGATAATCATAGCCATCAATCTTTTCAATTTTATATTTTTCAATCTGGTCCACTAGATTTTGACGAGTTTTTCTGAAAATTACAATCTTTTCATTGATGACCAACTTGATAAACTTGGCCTTGTTTTCCAAGTAAATCATCTCCTTTTTCAAGGCATTCACCATATACTTGTGGCGTTTCTTGTAAAACTGTAGTCGGATCTCGATAAAGTCGATCAAAATATTCTCGGGTTTGTTATATTTGATGATACCCTTTTCCGGATGAAACAAGTGCATATTTGACGTGCGAATGGTCTTTTGAAGCTTGAAATCTTTGATGTCGTTGTCCCCCATATAGTCATACACCTCAAAGTATACGTCATCTGTCGTGCTGTTGTTCTTGTAGCCCGATATGATCTTCTTTTCGACCATCTCGTCCAGATGCTCTTTGTAATCCTGGGTCCATCTCCCTGGTGGGAGTTCCGTAATTACATTATTCTTCATGGTCCCTTCGGTCATCCAAGATGTTCCCTCTTCGTCAATTGCATAAATCTTGGAATTGTTTTTGAATCCACGAAACCACGGCTTCATGGGCTTGATGGGCGTCTTGTCCAAAACATTGCGAATGTTTTGTACGATATCAACTGGGTTGTACGGCGGCACATAGCAACTGAACCCCGTCCCAATACCCTCTGT
>Ga0209091_10005097_pt1 | contig 10064 bp, 10 predicted proteins | sample ArcticOcean_MG_C_6_FD_187438 | JGI IMG/M metagenome (GOLD analysis project Ga0209091, IMG submission 187438) | Marine microbial communities from western Arctic Ocean - ArcticOcean_MG_CB8_128 (SPAdes) (version 2) | ecosystem: Environmental > Aquatic > Marine > Oceanic | place: Arctic Ocean... | reverse complement strand
AAAATTAACAATGTTACAATTGAATATGATGTTGATGTTAACATGGTGTTTGCTTGTATACCTATAGAAATACAAGATATATTAAGAGAAAATAATGTTATGTTCAATCCTTGGTATGGTAAAAAAGATTTAACAAGGTTTGTTTCATCATGGGATACAAAAGATACTGAATTAACTTCTTTAAAGTCTATTATTAATAATATTATTTCCTAAATTAGTTATATCTTTACTTTATATATATCTGTAATTAAAAAAAAATACATCTTGTCTTTAATATGTTTATAGTAAATAATTTAATTAATAAAGTTAATATAAATAAAATAGGGGTACAAGATTATGAATAGAAGAACTTTTAACAAAATCGGATTAAGTGGAATAGCGTTAACAGCTTTAAATAAATTTAGCTTAATATCTGAAGTATCTGCAAATGATGAATTGCCTTGGGAGCAAAAGACATTCAAATATTCTTTAGGAAACTTTAAATTACAGAGTGGAAAAATACTTAAAGATGCTTTTTTACTTGTAGATGTTCAAGGACAGCTAAATAAGGATAAAAGTAATGCAATAATTTATGCAACTTGTTATGCAGGAAGTCATGGTTTTAATAGCATGTCTTATGGTCTAGAAAGAACATTAGACCCTTCAAAATATTGTATTATAACTCCTAATTTAATTTGTAGTGGACATTCTTCCTCTCCAAGCAACACTTCTGCTCCTCAGGATGGCCCAAGATTTCCAGAAGTAACTTATTATGATAACATTAATGCTCAATATAAGTTAATGACAGAATATTTTGGTATATCCAATCCTCTAATGTACATAGGTTTTTCTATGGGAGCACAGCAAGCTTTCCATTGGGGAGCAATTCATGGAGACATAACAGGGGCAGTAGTGCCTGTTTGTGGAACTGCAAAAACTACAACTCAAAACTGGATGACTCTAGAAGGTTGTAAATTATCTTTACAAGCCGATGCTGCCTATAATGGAGGTGACTATGTATCACCACCAACCGTAGGTTTAAGAGCATTCTCAGCGAATTATACTGCAACTTTATTTGATAAAGAAGGCTTTGAAGAAGGAGAACATTTAAAAACATTTGGTGGTCTTGAGGATACTAAAGCTTATTTAGCATTTATGACTAGTTTCTTTAGTGGAGTTGATGCTAACGATTTACTAGGTATGCTTAATACATGGCAAAATGGTGATATTGGACAACATGAAATGTTTGGAGGAGATACAAAAGCGGCATTAGCTAATATTAAATGCCCGGCACTTGTTATGCCTAGTGCTACTGATTTATCTTTTCCAGCACGTAATAATATACCTGAAGTAGCTGCTATGCCTAATGCAAAGTTAGTGGTTATTCCATCTAAAAGAGGACATTTTGCAGGTTCTATGGCTCCTGCCTTAGCAGCAGCTGAGACTGTAGCATTTACAGATAATGCAATTAAAAATCTTCTTAAGCAAATATCTTAATTATTTATTAAAATTTATATTTAAGAATATAACAATATATTATTGGGTCATATTATTATGACTCAATAATGTGTTATAATTTAAAAATAATGGCGGAGAGAGTGGGATTCGAACCCACGGTACGCTTACACGTACGCTGGTTTTCAAGACCAGTGCTTTCGACCACTCAGCCATCTCTCCAGTATTTTTATATTTCTAAACTAAATTTAAGATTATAAAAGTAAAAAATTATATATTTTATATTTTTTCCATGAAATTAAAATTATAAATGTTATTATTAAATATGCTTATTTATAAAAAAATATTATTAATTTCTTCCATTTTCTTATTTTCCATTAGCTTTTCATATTCTAATGATATTAATTATGATAATTGGCTATTATCTTTAAAATCTGATGCCTTAGAACGTGGTATATCTGAGGAAACATTTAATAATGTTATGAAGACTGTTATTATAACTCCTAAAGTTAAAAAATTAGATAAAAAACAACCTGAAACTCAAATTACATTTAATGATTATTTTAAAAGAACAGTTAATAGAACTAGGGTTAATATTGGTAAAAAAAAATATGAACAATATAAAAGTGATTTACTTAAAATAGCAGAGGTATATAAAGTTCAACCAAGATTTATTTTGTCTATATGGGGTATAGAAACAAATTATGGAACATATACAGGGTCATTCTCAGTTATATCTTCACTTACTACTCTTGCTTTTCAAGGAAGAAGGGCTAACTTTTTTAGAAAACAGTTATTAGATGCTATAGAAATTATTGATAAAAAATATATAGAATTAGAAAATATGAAAGGTTCGTGGGCAGGAGCAATGGGACAAAGCCAATTTATGCCATCTTCATATTTAGCATATGCCCAAGACTTTGATAATGATGGTAAAAAAGATATATGGAATAATCATTTAGATGTGTTTGCGTCTATAGCTTTTTATTTAAAATCCCATGGATGGGATGATTCAAAAACCTGGGGAAGAGAAGTTATTGTTCCTAATGAATTCTTAAAATCATATATAAAAAATAAAAATAATCCTAAAACATTAAAATATTGGTCTGATAATAATATATTAAGAATTGATGGTACAATGTTGCCTTATTTAGCCTTAAAGGCACACCTTGTATTACCTGATGGCATTAAAGGAAAAACATTTCTTGTATATGATAATTTTTTTGCAATTAAGAAATATAATGCATCAACTTACTATGCCTTATCTATTGGCATTCTAGCAGATAGGATAAAATATTGAAAAATATTTTTCTTTTATTAGTATTATTTTTTGTATCTGCATGTGCTGAATTAAATTTAGTTAATCATTTATCAAAAAAAGCTCTTAATACTACAAAAACTGAAGCAGATAGGAATTTACCTATAAAAGAAACTATTCCTTATTATAAAGTTGGCAATCCATATTCTATAAATGGAATTAAATATATTCCTAAAGAAGACCCTGATTATTTTGAAGAAGGTATTGCATCATGGTATGGTCCTAATTTTGATGGAAAGTTAACAGCAAATGGAGAAATTTTTGACCAATACGCTGTTACTGCTGCTCATAGAACATTGCCTATCCCAAGTTTAGTTAAGGTAACAAATTTAGAAAATAATAGAAATATAGTTTTAAGAATTAATGATAGAGGACCATTTGTAGGTAATAGAATAATTGATTTATCCTATAAATCTGCGCAATTATTAGGAATAATTGAAAAGGGAACAGGTAAAGTTAGAGTAGAAATACTTGATTATGGAGAGCATTTATTAAATAAAAATAATAATAAAGTTGTTAAAAAAAATATAAATAAAGATAAAGAATACTTTTTACAAGTTGGTGTTTTTAAAGAAGCTAACAATGCAGATAGATTATCAGATAAACTTAGAAATATAGACTATATTAATTATAAGGTATTTACTATTACTTCTAATATAAAAGATAGTGTTTTATATATAGTAAAAATAGGCCCTATTAATAATAATGAAAATATAAAGTATGTTCAAAGGAAATTAAAAAAAGATGAAATTAATACAAAAATAATTATAGAATAATTTTAATAAATTTTTATCTAGGAGATTTTATGCTTAAAATATCAACAGTTTATTTTTTTAAAGTGCTTTTATGTATTGTAGTTTTATGCTTATTTAATTTAAAGCAATCTTTATCAGATGTAACTATTAATACTTCCGCAAAATATGCCGTTTTAATGGATTATGAGACAGGAAGAGTATTACTCAATAAAAACTCTAATATATCTATGGCTCCAGCCTCTATGAGCAAATTAATGACTATATACATGGCTTTTGAAGCCATTAAACAGGATAGAATTAGTCTTGATACTATATTAGTAGTTAGTGAAAAAGCATGGAGAAAAAAAGATAAAAAAAATGGTAAGGAACTGTCACCAAGTGGATCAAGCATGTTTCTAGAGCCTTTAACAAAAGTTACAGTTGAAGATCTATTAAGAGGGATTATAGTACAATCAGGAAACGATGCATGTATTGTTATTGCAGAGGCATTAAATGGCTCTGAAGAAGCTTTTGCAAATAGTATGAATGAAAAAGCTATAGAATTAGGACTTAAAAATAGTTATTTTACTAATTCTACTGGTTGGCCAGATAAAAGACATCTCATGTCTTCCTTAGATTTAGCTCTACTAGCTAATAAACTTTACCAAGACTTTCCTGATTATATGCATTATTTTGCAGAAAAAAAATTCTCCTATAATGGTATTGCACAATCTAATAGAAACCCAGTTTTGTTTCAAGATATTGGTGCAGATGGTTTAAAAACTGGTTATACAAAAGCTAGTGGCCACGGTGTAGTTGCTTCCGCAATTCAGAATGGACGTAGGCTTATCTTAGTTTTAAATGGTATAAAAGGTTCAAAATTACGTGGAATAGAAGCAGAAAGAGTATTAAGTTGGGGTTTTAGAGAATATAAAAATTCAGTATTATATGAAAAAAATGAAATAGTAGATTCTGCTAATATATGGTTGGGGAACAGACCTACAGTACCACTTATTACAAAAGAAAAAGTTATTTTAACATTATCAAAAGCTAATAAAAATAATGATCTTACAGCTACTGTAAAGTATATAGCACCTTTAATGCCTCCATTAAGTATTGATACGGCAGTTGCTAAATTACTGATTAAAAATAATAAGGGAGAATTAGTTTCTGAACACAAGCTATATCCAGAATATAATATTAATAAAGCTGGACCTATAGGAAGACTATTTGGTTCTCTTTCCTATTTAATATGGGGAAATCCTGTTAAATGATTAATAATAAAAAATCTAAAAGTTTTTTTATTACATTTGAAGGTGGAGAGGGTACTGGAAAAAGTACTCAGGCGAAAATATTGTATGACTACTTAATATCTAATAATATAGAAACAGTCTTAACAAGAGAGCCTGGTGGGTGTGAGGAGTCTGAAGCTATTAGGCAGTTACTTGTAAAAGGTTCTATAGATAAATGGGATAATATTACAGAAGCTTTATTACATAGCGCAGCAAGAAGAGAGCATATTAAAAGAGTAATACAGCCATCTTTATTAAATAATAAAGTTGTGATTTGTGATAGGTTTACAGATTCAACTATGGCCTATCAAGGCCAAGGACAAGGAGTTAATAAGCAATTTTTAACAAAATTAATAAAGGAAGTAACAGAAAATATCATACCTGATTTAACATTTATTTTTGATATGGATATTAAAAAATCTTTAATTAGAGCTAATAAACGAGATAATAATAAAAATAGATATGAAAAGTTTAATAACGATTTTCACGAAAAAATAAGAAATTACTTTTTAAGTTTAGAAAAAAAAAATAAGAGATATATTTTAATTAATGCTTCAGAAAGCATAGAAAACATAAGTAAAATAATTTTAAATAAACTAAATAAAATTATTACCTAATTAGAAGAATATATAATGTCATTAAACATACATCCTAAAAACACAAAAATATTTATTGGGCATAAGAATGAAAGAGAGATTTTTGAAAATGCCTTTTTTAATAATTCGTTACATCATGCGTGGCTGTTAGAAGGCCCTACAGGAATAGGCAAGACCACATTTGCATATAGTGCTGCGCGTTCTATTCTGTCGTACGACAAAGAAGTTGATAAAGAAGTTTCATTATTTTCTGATACAGAATTAATGCCTATTAAAGCTCTAAATTTTAACTTTGATGAAAATAATTTAATTCATAATAGAATTTCTGAAAGCACGCATGCTGATTTAAAAGTTATAGAAAGATTAGATGTAAGTAAGTCCCCATATGCCCAGGATGTAATTCCTGTAAATAAAGTTAGAGAATTAGAAAGTTTTTTTTCAAAAACATCAGGCGAAGGAGGTTGGAGAATTGCGATAATAGATAGTTTAGACAATTTAAATAAACATGGATCAAATTCATTACTTAAAATATTAGAAGAACCGCCTGCAAACTGTCTCATACTTCTAATATCTGCTAATAAAGCTAATGTTTTAGATACTATTAGATCTAGATGTAGAGTATTAAGGTTTTCGTCATTAAATGATGTTGATACAAAATTAATAATAAAAACCAACAGTAAGAATGAAGATGAAGAAGACTTAAATAAATTAAATATAATTTCTAATGGAAGTCCAGGTAAAGCATTGATGCTTTATAATAATAATGGGTTAGAGTTATATGACCATTTAATTAATATTTTTCTTAAAATACCAAATATTGATATAAGCATCATAGACACATTATTAAGCTGTATATCTAGTAAAAAAAATGTATATGGTATTAAAATATTAAATTTTTTGATCACAACATTTTTAAATAGAACCTATAGGAGGTCTTTGAACTTAATAAATTTAGACATTTCTATTGATGAAAAAAATGCTCAGGAATATTTTATAAATAATTTTAATATTGCAGATATACCTGCCTTATGGGAAAACATTTTTACACAAATAAATAAAACATCAGAGTTCAATTTAGATAAGAAACAAGCTATAATTAACTTGATTGAGAATATTAAAAAATTAAAGCAAAAATAGCATACATTGGATAGAGTTTAATGGATAAAAAAAATAATAACTTTTATATTACAACTCCAATATATTATGTGAATGATGTACCTCACATAGGACATGCCTACACGACTATTATTTGTGATACTATTGCTAACTATAACAAGTGGATAGGTAAAGACGTAAATTTTTTAACTGGAACAGATGAGCATGGACAAAAAGTAGAAAAATCTGCTTTAGCTGCAGGTATAGATCCTCAAGAATTTACAGATAATGTTTCTAAAAGTTTTTTAGATTTAACAAATAAATTAGAAATACATAATAATGACTTTATTAGAACTACAGAGTTAAGACATAAAAAGGCTGTTGAAAATTTATGGCAAAAATTAGAAGATACTGGTGACATATACTTAGATAAATATTCAGGATGGTATTCAATCAGAGACGAAGCTTTTTATTCAAGTGATGAAGTTATAAAAAACTCTAATGGAAAAAATGTTGCTTCAAATGGATCTGAAGTAGAATGGGTAGAAGAACCTTCTTATTTTTTTAAACTTTCAGCATGGCAAGACAAGTTATTAAAATTCTATAAAGATAATCCAGATTTTGTATCACCTAAAAGTAGATATAATGAAGTATTAAGCTTTGTAAACAAAGGGTTAGAAGACTTATCTATATCAAGAACTACATTTAAATGGGGGATTCCTGTGCCTTCAAATGACAAACATATAATCTACGTTTGGCTTGATGCTCTAACAAATTACCTATCAGGGGCAGATTACCCCAATACAGATTCTAAAAATTGGAACAAGTATTGGCCAGCTAATATACATGTCGTAGGGAAGGACATACTTCGTTTCCATGCAGTATATTGGCCAGCTTTTTTGATGGCTGCGCAGATAGAATTACCTAAAAAAATATATGCCCATGGTTGGTGGACAGTAAATGGTGAAAAAATGTCTAAATCAACAGGTAATGTTATAAGCCCTAATCATATAATTAATAGTTATGGCTTAGATCAATTTAAATATTTTTTACTAAGAGAAGTAAGGTTTGGTCAAGATGGAGACTTTTCAGAAGAAGCTCTAATAAGAAGAGTTAATTCAGATTTAGCAAATGATTATGGGAATTTAGCTCAAAGAGTTTTATCATTTGTACATAAAAATAATAATGCATTGATGCCTGGATATACTTCGTTTCATAAAGAAGATGAAATATTGTTAAACCAAATTAATATAATTAATAATAATATAAAAGAATTCATGAATAATTACCAAATTACAAACGCTTTAGAAGAGCTCTGGATAGTAATAAGAAAGTGTAATACATATATTGATGAGCAAGCACCTTGGTCGTTAAAGAAAATAGATTTAGAAAGAATGAATACCGTTTTATATGTTTTGTGTACCTTAATCAGAAAAATTAGTTTAATCGCACTTAATTTTGTACCTATTGGAGCAAATAAAATTCTTGACCAGTTATCAGTTCCAAAGAATAAAAGACAATATGAACACTTTAATGATGAATTATGTCCTGAAACTCCTCTTCCTAAACCAGAAGGTGTATTCCCTAGGCTAGAAATAAAGGAGGCATAGTGTGATAATAGACACCCATTGTCATTTAGATTTTACAGAGTTTCAAGACGATTTTAGTGGTATGTTAGATAATGCAAAAAAGAATAATGTATTAGGAATGCAAACGATTTGTACTAAAATTGAAGAATTTCCAAAAATTTTAAATATAGCTTCAAAACAATCTAATATATGGTGTTCAGTTGGAACTCATCCTCATAATGCTGAAGATGAAGAGCATATTTCTAAAGAATATATTTTAGAGCTATGCAATAACGCTAAAGTAATTGGAATAGGGGAGACAGGATTAGATTACTTCTATGAAAATAGTAAACGAGATGTTCAAATTAAATCTTTATATAAACATATTGAAGTAAGTAGAAAAACTAGTTTGCCATTAATAATTCATGCACGTGATGCAGATGATGATATAATTGAAATATTAACTACTGAATATAAGAAGAAAAAATTTACAGGTGTTATTCATTGTTTTACTGCTAGTCAAAAGCTAGCTGATGCTGCATTAAGTATCGGTTTTTATATTTCTTTTTCAGGTATAATTACATTTAAAAATGCAGAAAATATAAGAAAATCATGTGAAATAATACCAATAAATAGGATTTTAATAGAAACTGATGCTCCTTTTTTAGCTCCTATTCCTTTTAGAGGAAAAAGAAATGAACCAGCATTTATAACGGAAACACTAAAAAAAGTCTCTGAAATAAAAAATATGCCTATTGATGAAACAAAAGATATAACAACTAATAATTTTTTTAATTTATTCACTAGGGCTAAATTATGACAATAGAAGTTACAATACTTGGTTGTGGCTCTTCAGGAGGTGTACCATTAATTGGAAACATATGGGGTCCTTGTGATCCTAATGACAGCCGAAATACTAGAAGAAGGGTTTCTATATTAGTTAAAAAAAATAAAAAAACTTTTTTAGTTGATACAAGCCCAGATTTACGCATGCAAATGCTTGATGCTAAGGTTAAAGACGTTGATGCTGTCTTATATACTCATTCTCATGCTGACCACGTCCATGGTATAGATGATCTAAGAGCATTTTGTTGGCAAAGAAAAGATAATAAGCCACTTCCTATATATTCAGACCAATACACAATAGATCAGATTACTAATAGGTTTGACTATGCTTTTGAAAATAAATATGGTCCTGCTGTTCCAAGTTTAGCAGCAAATACTATCAGTATAGGTAATAATACTATTCAAGGTGTTAATGTTGAGGCAATTAAACAAATTCATGGTAAAGGGTTTAGTCTAGGTTATAGATTTGATAATGTTGCTTATTCAACTGATGTAAATAATTTGCCAAATGAATCTATGGAACAGTTGAAAGATTTAGATTTATGGATAGTAGACTGTGTTAGATATGAACCACATTATAGTCACTCTCATTTTGATCAAACTATTTCATGGATTAAAAAGCTAAAGCCTAAAAGAGCTATTTTAACACATATGGGTCATTGGCTAGATTACACTGAACTAAAAAACAAATGCCCTGATAATGTTGAGCCAGGTATAGACGGAATGGTTGTTAAAATTTAATGGATAAAAGTTTTATTTTATTATTAATAATTGGCACTATAAAAGATCCTATTTTATGGATATTGGCTGGTATTATTGGATCTAACATCTTAGCTAATTCAATTTCTAAAAAAATGATGTATCTATTTATATCCGGGTTTATATTAGGATTTATTAGGCTTAATATATATAAATCATTTGGGGAGAGTTTTACATCTGTTGAAACTTTAACACTTATTACTGTTTGCATTTTATTTATGATATCATTAGGAATGCTATTTTATAAACTATTTAAGTTTATTAGAACAGTTAGTTAGATATATTTATTAATAATTATAATTAATTATATGTATATTATTTCTGATAATATACATTATGCGCCTAGGATATGTCATGACAGATACTAAAAAATTAGAAGAGGTTATAAAGAAGTTAAGAAATCCTAATGGAGGTTGCCCATG
>Ga0209091_10005095_pt1 | contig 10067 bp, 15 predicted proteins | sample ArcticOcean_MG_C_6_FD_187438 | JGI IMG/M metagenome (GOLD analysis project Ga0209091, IMG submission 187438) | Marine microbial communities from western Arctic Ocean - ArcticOcean_MG_CB8_128 (SPAdes) (version 2) | ecosystem: Environmental > Aquatic > Marine > Oceanic | place: Arctic Ocean... | reverse complement strand
CAGAAGATAACTATAAAGTAATGAGAGCAGCAATTGAAAAAGCTGGTTCATTCTTAGAGTATAACAAAACTTACATGACTCCGAGTGAGTATAAGAAATGTGAAGTAAGATTTTCTGATTGGAGTAACCCTTTATAATATGAAGAAAGAACAAAACGAAAACGAATTGGAATATGTTTCTATATTTCATTTCTACGAACAATTAAACAAATAAAGGTTATGGTGGGAGTACAAAAATACACTTGTGGAGCTGGAGATGGGATGTTTGATGATGATAATGGGAGTTGGGTAGAAGTGAAAGAATATAACAGGTTAAACGAATATTTAGAAGAGTTATATGAATTGGCTTACAATAATTGTAGGGGATTGGCTCATGATGAATTAAATGAAATTGTAAAGAAATACGAATAATAAACCTTTAAAACTTAAAATATGAATTGTACAGTAAAAGTAATGGCTCAGTATCACGAAAACTATTCAGATACAGATACTCCTTATTGGAAACCAAAAGGTGGACAGGAATTCCAAATCGTAATAGATTCGGATGTGGTGATGTATTCAAATGATTTAGTAAAACATCTAATGGAGATAGTATCAGCTCAGTCTGATGAACATAATAAGTATTCTTATTTAGAACATGATGTTGAATTTATCAAACCAGTAGTATTGGATAGTAAAGTGTTGTTAAACTTAATTAGAAAGGAAGCAGCATGAGAATAGATTTTAGAATATTAAAAAATATAGAAGAGTGGTATGGTTCGGATGATTTCGAAGTAGGTGATGTTAATGAAAAAGAAGCAATATCTATTCGTTTCGGATATTGGAGTTCAGTTGAACTCACAGAATTACAACAATTACTTCCACATTATTTAAAAGTAATAGAAAATGAAGTAGATGAGGATGAAGATACAGGTGTTCTTTACAACTATATAATTAAAAGAGTTTATGAGTAAAGATGAAAAAAGATATGTAGTAACAGTAGATATGTACGTTTATGGTGAGGATGATTACATGGCTCGTAAAAATACATATAAGATGTTAGATAAGATTGATAAAAAGTATCCAAATGCAAGACCATTAGTTACAGAATTGGGTGAACAACCATTCGCAACTATGAGTTATAGAAAATTAGATGACCATAGTAAACCAATCCCTAAAGTAAAAGATAAACCTTTACCTTTTTAAAATTATGAAGAAAGAAGAACAAGAGTTAGAATATGTTTCAATATTTCATTTCTACGAACAATTAAATAATAAATAAAAAATAATTAGGATATTACAAATAAATTTTGTATATTAGTACTATTATGAATAAAACAGAATTAAAACAACAAGATGGAATGTATTATGTAGGACACTTAATCGATATCGATGGAAGTGGTTATGTAGATGAAGAATCTGCAGAACTAATCCTATTAGAACATAATGCAGGAGTAAGATGAAACCAAAGTTTAAACTTATAACAAGAGCGGGTATCTATGAAACAGATACTTTCTTTCAATTAGTAGTAGAAGTACTTAAACATAGGTTTTGGCATCTACGAACACATGGAAAATGGATGGATTAACATATGATTATAGTAGAAACTAATAAAGAGAAAGAACAATTTCTCGAATATTGGAATAACGAAGAATCTAAGATTATTCCGATTTGGGAAGATTTGGATAGACATCCTATGAATAATGGGTTGTCATTTTTGTATGTCCGATTTCGTGATGAAGAAACCGATGATGGTTATGTTCCTATTGATTTTATACTTCCATTCAACCATAATGATTGTGAAAAGCTAGAAATAAATTTATCAACCTCGAATCAAGATAAATGGATTTGGGATAAAAAAGGATTCCTTCAAACGGATATTAAGATAAAAAACATAAAAGATGTGCAAACTTCTTTATTCTTTGAGAAATTCCAATTATATGATTTACAATCAAAATTAGAACCTCTAACGAACTTTCACTATCGAATGGGGTTACGTGATGACTTGGGTACTACTCTTCCTATAATGAAGTGGGGTGAGGTACTACGAGGTATTGTTGGTGAATGGGAAGTAGAACATACAAATCTTTGGGTGGATGAAACGATGATTCCTCTTCTTTCAGATATCGAGAGAAAAGGGATTAATGTCGATAGGAAAAAATTTATTGATAGATGGTCTTCCAACGGTAAACAACTTAAAGGAGATAATGTGTACACCGAGTACAATCCATACACGATTACTTCAAGACCTTCCAACCGTCATGGGGGTATTAACTTTGGTGCATTAAACAAATCCGATGGGAGTAGGGATGTATTTATTCCAAGAAAAGGAAAAATGTTCTTACAATTTGATTACGATGCATACCATGTTAGGATTATTGGTAAGTTGATTAAATACAAATTACCCGATACTTCGGTTCACCAATGGTTAGCAGACCAATATGGTTGTGATTATGGGGAATCTAAAGGAAGAACTTTTAGAATTCTATATGGGGGAGTATCGGATGAAGATAGAAAAATACCATTCTTCGACAAAGTAGATAAGTTTATTTCAAAGATGCACCAAGAAAGTATTCGTAATGGTTATATCCAAACACCAAAAGGTAGAAGAATACCATTAGGATGGATTGAAAAACCAAATGCTCAAAAGTTCTTCAACTACATTTTACAAGCAACTGAAACTGAATTTAATATTGAGGTAATGGAGAAGTTAAGAAAATTACAACTTCCTCTTCCTATATTATATTCGTATGATGCATTTTTATATGAGTTTGATGAAACTGAGATAGAAACTATTAAATTGATTAAATCCGTTCTCGAAAGTTATGGATTTCCTGTCAAAGCAGAATGGGGTAATCATTATGGAGAAGTTTAAGGTATGAAAATTTTAATAATATCCGTTCCACGTTCTGGTTCAACTACACTAATCAAAGCGTTGAGTTCAACTTTGAAACTTAAGAAGATAGATGAACCATTTAATGAGGGTCTTTGGGGAAGTGTAAAGTATGATATTATACCAGAAAATAATGTGGTTGTAAAATCTCTTATAAGTATTGTAGTACCAAATCGTAATACTATAAATTTTTATAAGGAATATTCAAAATTATTTGATAAAACAATAATATTATCAAGACATAATGTAAAGGAACTTTCTGAAAGTTATGCATTCCAAGCTTGGAAAAATTCAAAAAACCCAAACACATGGCATCAAAAATATACATATTCTCAAAATGGAGATATTGATAAATGGGTAGAATTTATGATAAAAAATAAATCAGATTTAGAAATTTTATCAAACGAGCTAAATATAGAAATAGATTGGTATGAGGATTTATATTGTGGTGATGAAGAAAAGATAGTTAATTTTTTAAATAAACATGAAATAACTGTGGATATACCTGAATTTTCTGAATATCTCAACCCCAAACATAAATTACGGCAGGGTAAAAAAACTATAATATAAAATGTTAATATTTATATATTAGTAACAAAAGCAAACTATGAATTATATTAAATTAATTGCAATACTCCTTCTCTTGTCTGGATGTGGTATTGATGGAATAAAAGCTCAAAACGGGTTAAGACATGAAGTTATAGTAGAAACTTCAATTTACACCGTATCATATAATGAAATATTACAACAACCAAATTGGTTAAAATATACATCAACTAATCGAGTTAAGAATGTAGATAGAGGAGGAATGGATTTTATATTGTATCCTGGAGTTATAACATCGGATAAACACGATTATTATAAAAATATCTACGACAAGGGACATCTTGCACCAGCAGCAACATTCTCGGATAGTATGGATAATTTGGGTAAAACATTTTATTATTTAAATTGTGCACTTCAGAACCAAGATTTAAATAGAGGTGAATGGAGATTATTAGAAGCAGAAGAACGAAAATGGGATGATAGTGAAACCTTAACAGTTTCGGTTGATTTAATATTTAATGAAGGATATCAGGTATTAGAAACAGGAGCAGCTATTCCGAGTGATATGGTAAAGCATATTTACTTTGAAAGTAGTGGTAAATGGAGATGTTTTGAATTTGTAAACGAAAAACCAACAAAGGGGTGGGAGGAGCATGAAGTAATTCATTTTATTCATTCTCCTTCTAATTAATATTTATAGTATAGATGGCGCATAAAGAACTTATAAACAAACTAGTACACGAACTTTCTTATAGAGTAGGAATTCCTAATGTAAAAGATAAGAATCATCAATCTATCATGTCAGAAATTCTCTCGGAATGGGGTGAATTTGATGCAAAACAAAGAATCTTTGAATTTTTAACTGAAGCTGAACCTGAAAAATCACCCGAAGATGAGAAATACAAAAATACTGGTGGTAGTGGATATGTAAAAGCACAAGATTACGATAAGTGGAAAGCAAATCCTAAAGGAGATTTTGAAAAATTTAAAAAAACACCAAGTGGTAAGTATATACCAAGAGCAGAAGATGAAGATGGTGAAGAAAAGGAAGAAAAGGAACTTGGAACTGCAGTTGGAAGTGGTTCTGATTATGCAAAGAAAGCTAAGGAACTTGAAGATAGAGTAGCTACTAAAGATGATGAGGAAGGTGGTGCAAATGTAGATGATACTAAACAAAAACAAGTATCTAATATAGATAGAAATGGATTTGATAAAAAAGATAAAAAATACTTAGATAATCCAGATGGACCTACTCGTAAGCAAATGATTGATGATTTAAATGATGGAAACTTAGAAGTTCTTTCAGAATTTCAAGATGGCGTTTCGGTTAATAGAGAAAAGGGAATAGCAGGAGCGGGTGGTGCACTTGCAAGTGAAGGTGAATCAAAGTATTGTGGTGTGGTGGATGCTGATTTTGATAAATGGGATTCTGATAATAAAGAAGTGATATCAAATAAAAAAAATGAGTTTAACAGAAAAAAGACAGCTGATGAAAAAAGAACTTCGATTCAATTAGGATTAGATTCAGATAGTGATGAGTTTAATAATTATCTAGCAAAAAGAGAAGTTTGGACTCAACAACAATTAGAAAAAGTTAAGAGTGATAAAAAATCAGTATTTTTTATAAAAGGTAAAAAAGGATTTAATGGTAAAGATGAACCATATGAAGAATGGATGAGAGCTGCATATGATGGAGGACATACTACAAAGCTAGCAATTAAAGATTCACCAATAGATACATCTAAACCACGTAAAACAGTTCAATCAACTTCAGAAGTAGATCAAGCAGTTCAAGCACATTTAGAAGATAGTTTAGAAAGTGCAAAATCATCAGAAGATAAAAAACACTTTGAAACCCAATTAAATAACTTTAATAAATTTAAAAGTTATCACGATACCTATGTAGTTGGTAAGGATTCTGAAGGTAGAACTACATATATGGGTATATCAAATAAGAAGGATGACCAGATTAGAGACCCTCAAAACAATTCCACACCAAAAAAGAGATTTAAAAAATTAGAAGAACGATATGGTAAAGATGTTGCTGAAAATGTAACAAAATCATTACAGAAAAATGTAAAAGCAGTTTCTGATGTTAAAGGTAACACAGTAAAAGCTTCAAGTAATATTACCATCAATGATGAATATGTTGCTATCTGTGAAACAAAAGAAATGAAATCATATCTACAAAAACTAAGAGATACTGGTTCATTTAGAGATTATGTTAAAGCTAAAGGTATGGATCCTGATACAATTGGTACAAAAGAACTTTTAACTGAAATGAACCAACACGCAACTGAACTAATTGAAGCTGGTAAGAATCCAGGATACGATGCATATGGTAAAATTGCTATAAAAGTCGGTGAGCTTTCTGGTAATGGTAAGTTTAGAAGAGATAATCCAAAATTAAATTTCAATAATGAAAGTATAAAATCTGCAGAAGCCATAAAGCAAAATGAAAAAAATGTTGTAAAAGATTCACATACAGCAGTAGTTAAGGAGTTAGTAGAAGCAGATAGACCAAATGGGTATTCAGATAGTAATCCTGATGGGGATAATGGGGTTCACCAACAAGGTTATATTAGTGGTGTATTGGATGCTTGCCACATAGACTCGTATATTGATATGGATTCTGATGATGGTATGTTACTTCAAATGGGTGTTAATGGTGTGAAACCATCAATGATTAGAAACTGTGTAGCAGAACGAAGTGGATTTAAAGGAGATAGTTCTACACCTGAAGGTAAACAATCACTTAAAGATTATTTGAGAAAAAGATGTAGAATTACACCAGGAGGTGATAAAATTACAATTACAGATAATGGTAAAGAAGTAGAATTATTTGAAGATACTTGGAGAACGGCAGGAACATCACAAAAAGTTGCAACTAAGTTTGGTGGTTCTATGAGAGATTGTTTGCAAGATAAGGCAAAAATAACAAGTTAGATTAACTCACACTAGCACAAATCAATTATTATTGATATAACTAACCTTTAAAGTTACTATTCTATATTTATATGAGAACAATTATAGAGGATAGTTATGCAAACACAATTATTGTGTACTTTTACTAATAAAGAAGAATTAAAAAATACGTTACAACAAATTCGTGAGACATATCATATAGTATATAACTATATTTATGTTTTACAGAATAAAGCTAACCTAGAAGAGTTATATATTACTTATAATATAGATACTCAACATAGTCCTTCAAATCCTTTACAAAACACTATATTAGTTCATAGAAAGAAGCAATCCAATACTCTTTATACCATCAACGCTCTAAACGAATTGGTAAAAGAAGAAAACAACGGTGTATTGGACAAGAAATTCACAATAGATTGGGAAAAATTTAAAAACTCAATTATCGTTACCAATGTAGAAGGAACAAAGAAAATTTCTACACGAATCTTCGAGGTAATCGAATTTAACAAAAAATAATTCACTTTTTATTAGGTTAATTCATTTATTTTTAGTATATTTACATTGTAAATAGCCTAAAACTCAATATTATGAAGACTTTCAAAGATTTATCATGGAAAAGACACCCAGCAGGAGGTGTACTTGGAATCACACAACTCAACAACCATACCATAAGTGTAGTTGGTGGTTCATTTAACTACTCTAGTCCTAGGGTGGATTTAGAATCACATGAAGAATACTCTTCATTTGAAGTTGCTATAATGGATTCTGCACGTAATATAGTAACTCAAGAGTTTTTACCCAATAGTACAGATGATGTATTAGGATGGCAAAGTAAGGGTGATATCAACTCTCTTATGTTAATAGTTCAATCATTATAAAAATAAAACATAAAAAATTAGGATATATGAAAATAATTTCGTATATTTGTATAACAAATGAAAGTTTAACCTTAATAAAATATAAATGGCAGTAAAAAAAGTAATTAGTACAAAATCAAAAAACCACAAATTTAATCCAATCGTAGTAAAACCTGAATATGATGAAGTTATATCATATGATAACCCAAAGGTTGTTGAGGAGATGGAGGAACAATGGCCAGAAATGACGGCTGAATTCAAAAGAATAATGTTCACACAATATGAACTATTTTGTTTGAAACAATCTAACTATGGACCAGATAATATTTCAGTAGGTTCTAATTTGGAAACTGAACAAGAAAAGAAAGTTTCTTTAACCGGACTTTGGTTTAGAATGAATGATAAGATTCAAAGGTTGAAACAATTGGTAGTATTAGGTAAACAAGATAACATCGGAGAATCATGTGAAGATACATTCCAAGATTTATCAGTTTATGGTATAATTGCTCAATTGGTATCAAGTGGTAAGTGGGCAAAATAATGCAAAATAATTACGAAAAAGTTTGGTAGTCTCAATATTTTTTCGTATATTTACATAGTAAATGTGTGAGTGTTCACACAAAAATTAAACCTTAAAAGATAAAAGAAATGACAAATTTAGAATTAGAAAAATTATTAAAAGAAAACTTAAAGAATTTTGAGTTATCTGAATCATATGGTCACCGAGCAGTTGGTGATAAGTTAGAAGCAGATACTGTTGATATATTAAAAGAGAATTTACCTAAAAATTTAGTAGAAGCTAAAAGTAAACGAAGTATTGATGACTTTAGTTTGGTATTTGATGATAATCTTAATTTGTTTGATACAAAATCCCATTTTATACAAAAAGCAGGTGGATTTTCAATGCCAAACTTAATTTCGGTTAAACGATTAAAATCCGTATTGGAAGATGATTCCAAAACTCTTTCTTATGTATTCATTGATTATAAAAGAGAAAATGGAATTGTATTAATTGATGATATTCATGTTAAATATATTTGGGAACTTGATTGGACAATTCTCGGAATAGGTGCTCTTGGAAAAGGACAGCTTCAAATTAAAGATGCAAATAAGCAAATGATATTCACTAATATGGGCAAGTATGAGTGGTTTGAAATTCTTAAAGTAAGAGTTGTTGAATTTTATCAAAAGGAGATACTTAAAATAAACAAGGAACTTAAATTATGGCAGTAAAATATTATAATGAATCTTTTGAAAATTCCGTAAAATATATAGATAATAATTCAGTAGAGTTATTTTTCTTAGACCCTCCGTACTATATTAGCGGTAATAAAAAAGAAATAAATTTAACAAATGGTAAACGTAGTGATTGGGATTCTCAATGGAAAACTAAAGATGAATTTTATCATTGGATTGAAAATATGTTAAAACTTGCATTTGACCAATTAAAAGAAAATGGTTCATTGTATTTATGTATTTCATGGCAACATTCTCATATGTTTCATTTGCTTTTAGAAAAAGCAGGATTTACTGTTCAAAATAGAATTACATGGAAGAGAGATAAGGGTAGAGGTTCTAATATAAATTGGAAATCTATGCATGAAGATGTATTTTTTGCCACTAAACACCCATCAAAATATACATTTAATATTGAAGATGTAATGGTGGAAAAGGAAGTTATAGCTCCGTATAGAAATGAAGATGGGACACCAAAAGGTTGGTGGGAAACTCCAGATGGTAAAAAAATTAGAATGACGTATCCTGGTAATATCTGGTTAGATTTGTGTGTACCATATTGGAGTATGCATGAAGTCAAAAGTTACGCTAAAAGTAAGAAAAGTCCAAATAACAAATTTGAAAAACATAATACTCAAAAACCAAAAGATTTAGTAAAACGATGTATTTTAGCAAGCTCTAATAAAGGTGATTTGGTTGTAGATTATTTTTCTGGAAGTGGAACAACTGCTATTGCATCTACTGAGCTTAATAGAAATAGTATTGTATTTGATATAAATAAAACATATATAGGTATGTTGGAGGAACGATTACGTAATGAAATTGTGTCTGATATACCTGATGATTGTGAATTAAATTCAAATGAATTCTTTTCTTACAAATAATTAGGATATATCAAATAATTGTTGTATCTTTACATGGTAAATAGGTGAGAGGTATATCTTGAATCTATTAACAACATGTTAATAACTTTAACAAAAAAAGTATAAGAAAATCGGTAAATCTTATATTTATACGTACACCGAGTGTTACTAGTTTAGCACTCAAAACTTAAACTTAAACAATTAATAATTAACAATTAAATTTAAACAAGATGGCTTTAGACATTAACGCAATCAGAGGTAGACTGAACAAACTACAAAACACTCAAAGGAAATCAGACTCATTATGGAAACCAACACCTGGTAAACATACAGTCAGAATCGCTCCTTACCAATTCGACAAGGATAATCCATTTATCGAATTGTATTTTCACTACAACATTAACAACAAAACTTATTTATCACCACAATCATTTGGTAGACCAGACCCTATTGTAGAGTTTGCGGATAAACTAAAAAGAATGGGTGACAAAGAAGATTGGAAAGCAGCGAAAGCTATGGAGCCAAAACTTCGTACTTTTGTTCCTGTTATTGTTAGAGGTGAAGAAGGTGAAGGAATCCGTTTTTGGGGATTCGGTAAAACTGTATATCAAGAAATTCTTGGATACATTGCTGACCCAGATTATGGTGATATCACAGACCCACTAAGTGGTAGAGATTTAACAATCGAATACAAATCAGCTGAAGAAGCTGGTACGAGTTATCCAACTACTACCATTAGAGTTAAACCAAGTACATCTCCTATTAC
>Ga0209091_10005092_pt1 | contig 10070 bp, 6 predicted proteins | sample ArcticOcean_MG_C_6_FD_187438 | JGI IMG/M metagenome (GOLD analysis project Ga0209091, IMG submission 187438) | Marine microbial communities from western Arctic Ocean - ArcticOcean_MG_CB8_128 (SPAdes) (version 2) | ecosystem: Environmental > Aquatic > Marine > Oceanic | place: Arctic Ocean... | reverse complement strand
AATAAAAAGTTTTATTCTTAATAAAGGAGACATTTATATCTTATTTAGTGGTGGACATTCCTTTAAAGTTTTAAGTAATAATGCAGAATTTTATGAAATAAAAAATGGTCCTTATAAAAAAAAAGTTAAAGATACAGAATATTTAAAGAATTAATTTTTACAAATTAAGCTTTTTTAATTTAAAAAGTAATATATATAAAATCTTTAAATATGAAAAAAAAAGCTTTTATTACAGGAATTAATGGACAGGATGGAAGCTATCTATCAAATCTTTTGATAGGTAAGGGATATAAAGTTTATGGCCTTGTAAGAAGAAACTCAATTAATGAACATCAAACAACAAGATTAGATATTTTAAATAATAAAATTGACTTAAGTTATGGAGATTTGTTAGATGAAAGTTCTTTAGAAACCAAAATTCGAAAAATTAAACCAGATGAAATATACAATTTAGCTGCACAATCTCACGTCAAAGTAAGTTTTGAAATACCTCAATTTACAGTAAAAACTAATTCTGTTGGTGTTCTTAATATGCTAGAGGGATTTAGAAAATTTTGTCCAAAAGGCAGATTTTATCAAGCTTCTTCATCAGAAATGTTTGGGGTGTCGGTAGATAAAGACAAATTTCAAAGAGAATCAACAGAACTTGCTCCAAATAGTCCATATGGTTGTTCAAAAGTTTTTTCTTTTTATCTAACCAAATTTTACAGACGAGCATACAAGCTTTTTGTTTGTAATGGGATATTGTTTAATCATGAGTCACCATTTAGAGGAACAAATTTTGTAACCAATAAAATTGTTAAAGGGGCAGTTGAAATAAAATTAGGATTGGAAAAAAAATTAGTGTTGGGTAATTTAGATGCTTATCGTGATTGGGGGCACGCAAAAGACTATGTAGAAGCAATGCACAGGATTATTAATCATAAAACAGCAGATGATTTTGTTGTTGCCTCTGGTAAAACATATTCAGTTAGAGACTTTTGTAAAATAACATTTAAAAAATTAGGCTTAAATTATAAAGACTATGTAGTTCAAAATAAAAAATATTTTAGACCAGGTGAAGTTCCATTTTTAAAAGGTGATGCAAAAAGAGCAAGATCAATTTTGGGCTGGAAACCAAAATATACTATCTACACATTAATTGATGAAATGATAGAAAGTTGGTACAAAACATTAGACAAGTAATGTTTTAAACTTTATATCATTTATTTGAATTTATATTGAAAAATTTTAATTTTATCAGACCAAAAATATTTCTTAGAGCAATGCTTGGAATCTTATGTAAGTGAAATACATTGGTTTTTCCAATTATTCTTAGTCTGTGATTAATTTCAATTTGATTAATTTGCATTTTTTTCTTTATGCAAATAGCTGTAAATCCCCACCAACAGCCCTCTATCATAAATCTTAAATAAGGATTAATTTTTTGAGCAAATTTTGTTTCACATAATATATATGGACAGCTTGGATCTTTAATGTCTGAAAAAAAAAGAATACGATGTAAAATTAAAAATGCTTTTGACATTAAAAACCTTTGAAAAGAGTCTTTTCTTTCAACTCTATTTCCTATTAATATTCCATTTTCAAGAAGATGTTTTTTTTTCCAAAATTTTATAAAGTCTTCAGAATCAACCTGGCCATCTGAGTCCAAAAATAATATATAATCTCCAGTCGCAAGACTTATAGACGAAATTATAGCATTAGAATAACCTCTTTTTTTGTCGTCTATATTAGAAACAAATGAATCTTTATATTTTAATAATAATTTGTGTAATATTTTTTTTGTATTATCTGTACTGCCATCTTCAGCTAAAATTAGCTCATAATTTATTTTTAAGCCATCAAGAGTATTTTTCCATTCGAGAAGAGTTTGTTCTATAGTTTCTTCTTCATTATAAATTGGAAAAACTACTGAAAGTTCTTTGTTATTTGAAGTGATCATAAATTAATATAACTTTCTTGATCAAATAGTACATTAAATTTTATATATTCATTTATAATTTTAAAAAAAATTACATAAATTGATTTTTTCCTTGAAAATTTAATTAAAAATAATAATGTACTTCATTAACTTAGTTTAGCTACGTTTTAAATCAAGTCACAACTATATAAATAAAAAAAGCATGAAGCTAAAAAATATTAGTCATCCATATGGTAATTTTAAAATATCATTTACCAAATCAGTAAAAAAATTACTTTTAAATTTATTGAGGTTTTTAATAAATTTTTTTTATAAATTAGATCATGACGATGAAGTAATTATTTCTTCAGCAGTTCATGCGCCCTGGTTAAAAGATAAAGAATTTTATAAATTTTATAAACTAATAAAAGAATTTACTTTATTAGATCCACCTAGAGCTTACACATTATGGCAATGCTCAAGAAATTTAAGATCATCCCCTGGTAATATATTAGATATAGGTTGTTTACTTGGTGGAGCTGGTTTTTTAATGAACAAAGCTAACCAAAATGGAAAAACGTATTTGTTTGATACATTTTCTGGTTTTAAAGAAACAAAGCTAACCAAAGATGATTGGATACATAAAAAAGATACGTTTTTTTTCAGTGGTATATCATTTGTAAAGAAAAATATTTTTAAATTAAAATTAAAAAAAATTACAGTTCATAAGTCATATTTTCCAAAAAATTTAAACTTTTCAATTCATAAAATTAAATTATGCCATATTGATGTAAACACATACGGAAGCACAAAAGAAGTTTTTGAATATGTGGACAAAAGATTGATTAGAAGTGGAATAATAATTTTTGATGATTTTGGAATATGGGGTTTGGATGGGATTAAGAAATATATATATAAAATTTATCCAAACTTAGAACATAGATATCATTTTTTATTTAACTATATGGGGCAATGTATTCTTATTAAAAAGATCTAAATATTTTTAAATTAATGAATTATACAAAAAAACTAAATAATATTGTTATTTACTTTAGGGATTATGGGAATTTATTTAGCAAGAATTTTTGAACAAACAAAAGGTCGAGACCAATACATTATAAAAAATATAAAAGATTATAAATAGTTTTAATTTAAAAAAAACTTAACAAATAATAAGAATATGAATTCTTAAATTGAATGACACCAGAAAATGCAAGTAGACTGTGGAAAATAATACAGGAAGCTGGTGATTATTTACTGGGTCAACTGCCGAGTCACCCAAATCACTCTAAGGGTCGTAACCCTTATGCTCATGTTGCAATTTGTGTCAAAGAGAAGTTTGGCAACTCCTATAAAGACATTCCTGACGATAAGTTTCAAGAAGTTGTTGATTACATTAGCTTTTTGAAAGAGAACCCAAGTTAAGCAAGGGAAAATTTTTTCTAACTCGGAAATGTTGGCAGTATGTTGGCAGTCTCTCCCAGATAATCCTATAACTGATAAGCGTGGTCTGTAATTCCCGTTGCCTGTTTCTTGTGGGGTTAGCCTAGTTCAGGGCTGGTGACAATCATTTGTTAACTTACTATTTTAAATCAGATATTATTTTATTTTGTTTGTCTGTTATTGAAGGCCTTCCTTTTGTTGTTTTAGGGATTCTATTTCTGCATTTGTTTGACTATTTAACGTTTCTGCATTTGGATCTTTTGCTGCATTCCAAGATTGCATAGCACCTTCCAATTCTGCCACTCTTGCATTAATTGCAGAAATTTGTGAACTGACTGCAGCGGATGACGCTGCCGCTGCCGCTGCTTGAGCTGCTTCATTTGTTACATCCTGTATTGCAAGCGCTGCTGCTGCTACAGCTTCTTTCGCAGCTACCGCTGCTGCTGCTCTTGCTTGGACTGAAGCCATCGATACTGCATTCTGAGTTGCATTAATTGCTGCTTGTTGTGCATTAGCTATATCTCTTGCTGCAATAGCTACACTATATGCCTTTTGAGCTGCTGCTTGGTTTGCTGCTGTTGCTGATGCTGCTGCAGCTTTTTCAGCTACATTTAAAGCTGCTGATGTTGCTACTGCAGCTGCTTGTGCGGTTTCTAATGCTGAATACTTACTTGCTTGACCAGCTGCACCTGCCGTGGCCACCGCTTCATTTGTTGCTGCTGCTTGGGCTGCAACATTTGCTGCTGCTGAAGTAGCTTGAGTGGCTGAAGCCAATGCTGCTTGTTGAGCTTGTACAGCTGATGCTGCTTGTGCTGCCTGCATTGCTGCTGCTTCTGCGGCTTGTCTAGATGCGGCCTGTGCCGCTTGAGCTGCCGCTGTTGCCACTGTTTGAGCTGCCGCTGTTGCTGCTTCAGCAGCTGCTTTGGAAGCTGTTGCTGCGTTCGTTGCTGCCGTTTCTGCTGCTTGAGCTGCCGCTGTTGCAGTTTTTTGAGCTGATTGAGCAGCTGCTTTGGAAGCTGTTGCCGCACTTCTGGCACTGGAAGAAGCTTTTGCTGCACTTTTTGTTGCTACAACGGCTTTCGCTGTTGCTTTATTATTAAAACCATAATTATTGCTGTAGTCTCCACTTATCTCCATATCTTTAGATGATACAGATGATAGTGTAGTCGATGCTGTCGATACAGTTTTTAAATCTGAATTAGCTGTTACCGCTTCAGCTTTAGCTGCACTCATTGCAGATGAAGTGGACATTTTTTCTGGAGCTATTTCTATTGTTGCATCAGTCATTGTTGTGTTTTGATCTATGCTTGCTGTTTGAGTAGATTCAACTTCAACTTTATCTATTTTTATACCCAATGATCCTGAACCTATTTCTTTTACAGTTCCTTCAGACAAGGCTACAGTAATTTCACCAGTAATATTTTTAACTGCAAACAGTTCTTCAGGTCTTATAGCAGCGGAAGTATATATTTTTGAATTTACTGAAAATTCACTAATAGGATCAATAAAAACATCCGATTGCTCAATTAACATTGATTGATCAACAACTCTAACTAAGGCAGGACCATTAAGCGCAATAATTGCTGTATTTTCATCTACATTTATTGATTTTATAGTATTTTCATCAACTTTTAAGCCAATATTTTTTGCTTGTGCAGTAGCAAGATCAGCTTTAGTATTTTTTAATATTGTTATTTCTTCTTCAAGTTTTGTAATTTGTTTATCGAATTCAGGTCTATTTTTATTAAATTCATTTACTTCATCAGTCAATATTTGAACTTCAGCAATTAATTGTGTTTGTTGTGTTTTAAGAGGATTAATTTCTAGATCAAAAGCATTTTCTTTAGTTTTTAATTCAGATAAAACCAACTGTAAGTCAGTATCAATTTTTCCATTAAATTCTTTTTTTTGGTTTAATTCAATAGTTTTTTTTTCTATTTGCATTTGAATAGAATTTTTTGCAGAAGCTAATTTATCTATAGCAAAATTTATTGGATTAATTTCTTCAAGGGTGTTTGAAATTTTTAATTCTTTTGCTTTAAATAATTCTTCATTTTTTTTTACCTCTAGTCCTATGTTGGTAATTTCTACTTGTATTTTTTCTGTTGACGAATTGATTTTCTCAATTTCTTTTTCTAAATTAGCGATTTCATTTGAAATATTATCTTTCAATGATTCTGTGGAATTAATTTCTTCTTTTAAAGAATTAATTTCATTATCCAAATTTTTTATTAAAGATGAATCTTTTTTATTTGAAAAAAATATATTAAGCTCCTTAGCAACTTCTTTTCTTTCATTAGATGTAAATTTAGTAATTTCTTCAATAGTAGAACCTTGATGATATTTGGCTGTCATATAGCCATCTATACTCTCACTTGAATAGGTGCCATTTAAGGTTGATTGAATTTCTGCTGCCAATTCAACATTTGTTCTATCAGAAGTAAAATTTTTTAAATTTCTAATTTTTCCAGTGCCACTTGTGTCATATAAAACTGATTTTAAAGAAGTGTCATTAGCAATATTAAAAGCTTTAAGCATTTTACCATCATCATCATAAAGTATAGCTTTAGCTTTAGCGGCAAATAATTCAGAAGAAGGATTTATTACTAAATAGGGTGAATCTGGTGATATTTGAGAAATCATTGATTTTATTTTACTAATTTTATTTTGGTCATAAGAGGCCATTGTTGACAGTTTATCATCGATCATTTTATTCAAATTGTTAACTGCATCTTTTTGAGTTTCTCTAATTTGATCGTTCAATTCCATTATTTGGGTGTTTGCTTGTTTCTTTGCATCACTTTGAATTTTGCTAACAGCCATTGATGCTGGACCCATTTCACTTTGGGCTTTTAAAACTCCTGTATATTTTTTAGAAAATTTTGAAGACAAATCTTTATTAAGCATATTTCTTAATGAATTTGCTTCATTTAATTTTCCTTCAGAGGTTAGTTTTGTTATTTTATTATTTAGGTTGGCCATTGAAACATTAGCTTGATTTAACCATTCCATCCCTTCGGTAAAATCAGTTTTTAATTTGTTAAGTTCAGTAAGTTTTTCTGAATAATTAGTATTATCTAAAATTTGATTGTAGGCAGCTTCAACAGTTTTTGTGAGAGACTGTGGCGCAATAGCACCTTTTGCCCAGTAAACTGTATTAAAAGCAGGTTCAAAATTAATATTCGTTGGATTAGATCTCACTAGATCAATTATTTCATTTTCAAATTTTTGATCTACAATCAAATTATTAAGCTCACTATCACTGAGGACATTCACATTATAATTCTTATTTTTTGATAAAGAGGTAAATAGTTCTGAATAAACTTGTTTTTGAGTATTCCAATCCTCATTATTGATAGCTGATTTACCTTGATTAATTAAATTTGCTGATAAACCTGCAATTTTTCCATATTTTTCTAAATCAAAAACTTGGTGCCTTTTAGAATCTCCTGATAAAATTACATCCGCTTGGTTTAAAGCATACTCAATCTCAATATCAGCTATTTTTTCGTTTTCAGCAGAATTTGCAAGTATATGTCCAAAATTATTAAAAGCATCAACTTCTTTTTGAATATCTGTCCGACTTTTAACTGTCGTTAAATCTTTTTTTTCAGTTAAAATAAAAATCTTTTCATTTAATAATTGCAGTTTATTATCAATTTCAATTTGACCTGCTTGTAATGAACTAATTGAAGAAAAGTTTTCAATTAATTTTTTATTTTCATCTTCTAAGTTTTTTTTTAATTGAGTATTTTGTTGTTCTATATTGCTTATTATTAATTTTTTTTCTGATTCTAAATCGGCTATCTTTCCATACCTTTCATCATTCAAATTAAATTGGTTTATATTCTCTTGTAATAAACCTAAATTAGTCTCTTTTGTTGATATAATTTGATTAGTTGAATTAACTTTATTGTTAATATTTTCTATTTCTAAATTAAGTTTTTGTACAACTACCCTTTCTTCGTTAGCTAAGTCTTGTGTATAAGATATGCTTGTATTCCATACTTCATATTCTTTTTTATAAAAAAGTACTTTTTTTTGTCTTTCAATAAACCCTGATGCTGTACCATCTAGTTTCAGATTATCAGTATTATTTTTTTTAAAGCTTGTATTTGTCCACCTTTTCTCAGCATCAAAAATTTCTTTATATTGATCATAATACTCAATTCTATTTTCATCACTTATACTGTCAAAATCTATTGATAAACTATCTGATGTAGCAATTTTTTCTAAAGTTGAGTCAAAGAGTTTTCTATTATCATATGTTATAGTATTATTTTCCCAACTTTTATATCTAGTATTCATATCACGAGTTACAATTGATCTTGTCACTACTGATTGTTCTAAATTTGTTAGCTTGTCATTACTTTCTTTTAATTTATCGCTTAAATTATTTGTGTCCAAACTTAATTTTGTTGTTTCTTCTTTTAATGAAATAATACTATTTTTTTCTTTTTGAACACTTAGTGATAAAGCATTAATATTTTCAATTTGTTTATCAAGATTTTCTATTTTTTCATTATATACGTTTAAAATATTTGTTTCTGTTGCAATCTCTCTTTTTGTCAACTCAATTTGTTTTTCTAAAGATAATTTATTAGTTTCAATTTGATTTATAGTTGTGGTTTTTTGGTTCTCTAATTCGGTTAATTGATTGTTTAGAGTATCAATATTATTTTGTACATCTACCCTCCTAGCGTCTGTTTCTTTAATAGATTCTATTTTTGAATTTAATTCTAATAATTTATTTTCAACTTCATCGTCAGTGACTATTTGTTCACCATCATCAGTTAGTACACCACCAGTCCAGGCATTCTCCCACTCTTCCTTGGTCCATGCGCTCATTTCTTCTCTTGTTTTCAAATCAAGTTGCACTTTGATTGTATCAACACCAAAAGAATTTAAATTTTTTGATATATTAAAAAGATTAAATCCAGCATCATTTACGTCGAGCATGGTATTAATTAATTTTGCAGTATCTTCTTCTTTTTTTATTGCAAGGCCGTCGGTAACATTAGTGACTTCCTTTAAAGTGTCCTCACCTAAACTTGACATGTCAGCATTTGACATGTCTGAATCATAATTTTTTGGTAATATTGCAGAAATATCAGATAAAGATTTGTTTACAAATGTGACAGTTTTTAATGCTAGATCGGGATTTTCGTTTTCTAAACTTTGCTGAACAAATTCAACAGCTTTGTTAATTTCTTCTATTGAGCTATCAAAGATTATAGCTTCTGGAAGATTTGATGTTTCAAGTGCTTGAAATTCCTCTGTAACTTTATCTAATTCTTTTTGTAAGTCCTCGAGGCTTTGTTCAGCGGCATATATTTTTGTATTGTGTAAAAACAAAAATATAAAAATAACGATAATTATTTTAAATCTCATGTAATATTACCTATCTAGCTTAACACGTTACTTGTTACTGTCCTCCAAATTCTTTTTCATTTTTCCTAATATGTCTGTATATTTCACAATAATATCTCTTCTTTTAATCAATTCTGGATCAACAATATTTTTTTTGGCTTCACCAAGCCCCAAAAGTTCACCTAGTGCCCAAAATCTTTTAATTGCAGTTTCAGGGTCTAGATCAAGAGACATGCCCAGTGCCTCACGCATAGATTTTCTTCCATTGTTACTGGAAATTAAAGTTCTAATAATCTTTTCATCATAACTTTTTTTATGAATATACGTTTTATTGAATAATTTAATACCTTTGCCATAATCATTATCCCTATATCTTTTTAAATATTTTTTATTTTTCCAGAGAAGTGTGCTATAAAATAAATCATACCAAGCCATACCTCTAATCATAACATCTCCATGTTTTTCAGTATATTTTTTTGGGTGGCCAAAGGCTTTACTCATCAATTTTGGAGCTCTTTGACCATAACAAAACATAATTTTTTTTGGGATTTTTTTTTTTTCACATTTTAATATTACCTTCATTTTTTCAGGTAAATCTGTGATAATTTTAGGCTCACCAAGTAATTTTACATCTTTATTTTCTATAGGTTTTTTTTCAACAGCTTCAGCTTTAAAAGCAAAAACTATAATTGTTAAAAAAAATACGAACTTTATTACTTGTTTCATATTAAATATTACAGGATATTTAGTGCAGAGTCCTGGGTGAATAAGGTCTGTTTTTTATTGATAAATTGTCTGTAATTCCCGTTGCTTGTGGCAAAGGCTATCACATTTGTTGCTGGTTATTCCACTCGAATTTGTTGGCAGTATGTTGGCAGTTTCTTCATTTAAATTGCTTTGTATTAACGCCAAGTCTATTTTAATAACTAAGCAAGCATAAGGGTTTTAGGCTGTCAGGGGGTGTCAAGAGTCAGGTGTTATTTTACTATTGCTCTTTGTGTCAAAGAGAAGTTTGGCAACTCATATAAAGATATTCCTGATGAAAAGTTTCAAGAAGTTTTTGATTACATTAACTTTTTGAAAGAGAACCCAAGTTAAGCAAGAGAACATTTTGTTCTCACTCGGTTTTGTGACCAGTTTGTAGACAGTCAGTCCCAGATAATCCTATAACAAACCCAGAACCATGAGAATAATCTTAAAAAAGAGATTAGAATTACAAAGAATATATTAGAAGATTTAAATAGTTTAATAAAATAAAACTACTATAGTAAATTTCTAATATGCGTCCGGTATTTAAAATTATTGTGGTATACGAAATCGTTTTTTTTATTTTCTGGAATTTACTTTAATATTATAA
>Ga0209091_10005086_pt1 | contig 10077 bp, 10 predicted proteins | sample ArcticOcean_MG_C_6_FD_187438 | JGI IMG/M metagenome (GOLD analysis project Ga0209091, IMG submission 187438) | Marine microbial communities from western Arctic Ocean - ArcticOcean_MG_CB8_128 (SPAdes) (version 2) | ecosystem: Environmental > Aquatic > Marine > Oceanic | place: Arctic Ocean... | reverse complement strand
TGCGGCTGGGTTGGTCGTGGTAGGGAGGGTGACGCAGAATTTGCGAACGCCAAACGCGAGAACGTTTTTAGGAAGAGGGAAAATTAGCGAGTTACGAGAGGTTTGCGGCGTGGAGAGTCCGAACGTCGCTGAAGGGAAGAAGATGAAGTTGAATGGGAAAGGAGAATACGGTGATAATAACGAGGACGAAGGTGGGAGTTTTGATTGGGACGAAAGCGAGGACGAAGACGAGGAATGGGAGGAGGAGGAGGAGGAGGAAGACGACAGCTCCGGGAGTTCGTTTGAAATGTATTACAAGGACTACGGCGACGATGATGATTATGGCGGCGACGAAGACGACGACGACGACGAAATCTTTGCGTTTAAACGCAAACAGTTTGCAGATTTAGTCGTTTTTGACGACGAGTTAACCCCGAAGCAAGGCGTAAACATAGAGAAAGCCTTGGGCGATAAGCTTCGCGTGTGCGATCGAACGGCTTTGATTTTGGATATCTTCTCTCAACGCGCGAGAACGGCGGAAGGCGCCATGCAAGTAGAAATCGGTCAATTGGAGTACCAGTTACCGAGAATTACCAAGTTATGGACGCATTTGGAGCGTCAATCCGGGAGTGGTAACGTAAAAGGTATGGGCGAGAAGCAAATTGAAATCGATAAGCGTTTGTTAAAGGACAAAATCTCGCAGTTGAGAAAAAAATTGCGCTCGGTGAAAACCTCTCGCGACCAGAGGAGAGACCAAAACAGAGATAAGAACGGAGCGCCGATCGCACCAACCATTGCTTTAGCTGGTTATACCAACGCTGGAAAGTCGAGCTTGATGAATGCGTTATGCGGTGACGAGCACGCGCGGGTACAAGATGAACTCTTTCACACGCTCGACCCGCTCACGCGTCGATTGAACTTGCCGTCTGGAGGGAACTGTCGAGTCGTCGATACGGTTGGATTTATTCAAAAGCTACCGACACAACTCGTGGCTGCGTTTCGAGCAACGTTAGAGGAAGTCGCAGAGGCGAATTTAGTCTTGCACGTCATCGATATTTCCTCAGAGTTAGCCATGGCGCAAATGGCGGCGGTGGATGAAACCTTGGAGGTTTTGCTTCGCGAACGAAACGAGAAAGATGGATCTTCTGTGTTTGAAATGCCAACCCAGATTTCCGTTTGGAACAAACTCGACAACTTATCCGAATATCAACGCCAAGACGTCGAAGAAGCCGCGAAGAGAATCAACTCGAAGAATAAAAGTAACAAAGTCTTCATCGTCTCCGCTCGAACCGGCGAAGGCTTGGACGAATTGCGCAAAGGCTTAGAATCCGTCTTGGCAGAGAAAACGTTGCGAAGAGTCGAACTGCGCGTTCCTTTCAGCGAGAGCGGTAAACTCATTGGAGAATTCCGTAAAGTTGGCGTCGTCGAACGTGAAGAGTGGGACGAAGAGAACGCTTTAATTGTCGCGTTAGTACCGATTTCCATGAGCGAAAGAGCCGACGTGGTGGGGTACTACTCTTCTTGGGTGTCCTCGTTCTCCGCGCGATGATAACAATTGTAGAGAGTGTAAATACTCACACATATAAAGAAAAGATGTAATAACAACAACAACAACGAAAAGTATTTGGAGCATTATTGACATGTGCAGCATTTACGTACGATTGAAACTACTGTAGATGCTATTGTTAACAACGTGAAAGAACTAATCTCTCTCTCTACTCCTCGACTACATAAAGACGAGACGCGGCGGTATTTGCTTGAACAAACAAGCAATAATACACATTCTCACTCCTCCACCCCGGGGCCGCCGGCGGCGAACCCTCTCCCCGACTTCATCTTCGATCGCGAAAGCGAGAAACTCTTCTCGTCTTCCGTAATAATCTCGCGCGACTTCACCTTCTCTACTATCTTCCTCTCGATGTCCTCTAACTTCCTCTCTCTCCCTGCTCTCAACAACCCACCCGCGCTGGCGTATAACTCCCAAAACACCGTCTTCGCCCTCGGTTTCGTGCTGACCATTTTCACCACGTCCCCGGGTTTCAACCAATTCCTCTCGTTCCCGGAATAGTTCGCCTCGTGGTGCATCTTATACTTCTTCCTTTTTCTGACGTATTTTTTCCACCGTGGGTGTTTCACCAATCTTTCCACGATCACGGAGACGGTTCGTTCCATCTTCGTCGAGTGGACGACGCCTATTCTGGTTTGTGATTTCGACGGCGGTTTAAGGAGAGGCGGTGGGGTCGTTCCGGAGACTTTTGTTACGATTGCACCCATGAGGCGTTTGAACTGTAACGACGTCATTAGAGTAGAGTATTATAATACTAAACTTTAACGCTCTGCTTCTTCGAGCATAAAGTAGTCGTAGACTCGTAGACCAGTAGACTACAGCAGTCGTCGTTTACGTCGTGTACGTCGTCCTCCTCCTCCCGTGAAAGGTACTAGTAATGAAGTTTTTTTAATGGAAAATTCGTCAGAGTTTTTAGCCGGTGTTTTTGTCTCAGATAAGACAAAATACAAACACAAACCGCGCCGCCGACGACGACGATTCAATCGACTCTATAACGTCAACGACAATAGGAAAGAGAGGATAAAACACACACGCTACTCTATCCGGTCTCTCTTTACGCGCGAGAAAGCTTTTCATTCGCTAAGAGTTAAGAGGAGCGTTTATTAGTTGATCGATTTATTCGTATTTCATACGCACAAACCTGCCGATGACGACGACGAAAGAAGAAGAAGAAGAATCAGAACAAGTGGTCACCCCGTGGGACGTCTCCGCCGGCGCCGATGGGAAAATCGATTACGCGAAACTGATGCGAGAGTTTGGGTGCTCGGAAATCGACGCGACCTTAATCGAACGCATGGAAAAATGCACGCGAACAAAAGCGCACCCGTTTTTACGGAGAGGCTTATTTTTCGCCCACCGAGAGCTGGACGAAATCGTCACCGCGTACGAGCGAGGAGAGAAGTTTTATCTCTACACCGGGAGAGGACCGTCGAGCGAAAGTTTACACCTGGGGCACTTGGTGCCGTTTCAATTCACGAAGTGGCTGCAAGACGCGTTTAAAGTCCCACTGGTGATTCAGTTAACGGACGACGAGAAGTTTTTGTGGAAGGATTTACAGTTGGAAGATTGCCGCAGGCTGGCGAGGGAGAACGCGAAGGATATCGTCGCGTGCGGGTTCAATCCGGAGACGACGTTTATATTCGCGGACGCGAGTTACATGTGTTCGAGTTTTTACGTGAACATGGTGAAGATTGCCAAGTGCGTGACGTTTAATCAAGCGAAAGGGATATTTGGGTTCACCGGGGATTCGAATATCGGGCAGATTGGGTTTCCTCCCGTGCAAGCGGCGCCGAGTTTCCCGGATTGCTTTCCTCACATGTTCGGGATGAACAAGAAATCGTTAAAGTGTTTGATTCCGTGCGCGATTGACCAGGATCCGTATTTTAGAATGACTCGAGACGTGTCGCATAGGATTGGCGGGTATAAGCCAGCGCTCGTGGAGAGTCGATTTTTCCCGGCGTTAAAAGGTGAGAGCGGGAAGATGTCCGCGAGCGATCCGACGAGCGCCATTTACGTCACCGATACCGCCAAAGAGATTAAGAATAAGATTAACAAGCACGCGTTTAGTGGTGGAGGCGCGACGATCGAGGAGCAGAGAGAAAATGGAGCGAATTTAGAGGTAGACGTGCCGTGGAAGTGGTTGAACTTCTTTTTAGAAGACGACGAGAAATTAAAAGAGATTGGAGAGAAGTACGGAAGCGGCGAAATGTTAACCGGAGAGATTAAACAGATTTTAGTCGACGTGTTAACGCCCATGGTGGAAGATCATCAGAAAAGGAGAGCGTTAGTGACCGACGAGGTATTAGATGTATATTTCAACCCTAAGAAAATACCGAAAGTGTTTTTAGATTTGTTTCGAGAGTACGAGGAGAAGGAGTTTGGTAAGTGGGAAAAGAAAAAAGGAGGGGATGCCGAAAACGACGACTTGTGCGCGGCGTTGGAAGAAAAAATGAAACTGGAAGGCGCGACTGAAAACGAGGAAGGATGCGCAATTGGCGCGCCGAAGAGCGAAGATTGGTTGCGAATACGCAAAGAGAGAATGCAACGAGACGCCCCGACGGAAGGTTCGAAATCGGCGCTGAAGAAAGCGGCGAAAATCAAAGTAGCGGCGGAGAAGAAAGCAGCCGAAAAGGCGGCGAAAGCCGCCGCCAGAGGAGAAGCGGCGACGTGCAATAAGAATTGATAATACGGATAGATAGATAGATAGATGTGATTTTATGCTCATGAATAATATACAGCTCCTTCTTAGATATATACACAAGAAGAAAACTACTACTTCGCTGCTCAAATGTTACACTCGCCCTCCGTCGCCTCCGCGCACGTCTTCTCTTCCACTCGCATCCGCCTCGCCTTCAACACGTCGCCTAAACTCGGCCGTCCGGTGATTTCCAATCGATACTTCGCCCAAACGTCGTACACTTTATTCGCCGCGGTCAAAAACGCCGGAATTTTCGTAAACGAATACACCCACCCTAACCCGACTGCCGAATACGCTTTCTCGAACACCTCCACTCCCGTCATTACGTTTCCTTTATACACGCCGTGTATCGTCGCCATCCCGGTTTCGTAACTTATTCCAGAATTCTCCTCCGCTGAATACAAAGGGTCCGCTAAATCGACAAACGCGATCAACCCTTTCTCGTTCCGAGACTTTAAAAAGTTCACCTCTTTCACGCACAAAGGGCACTCGCCGTCGAATAGAAGTTTCAAGTCGTGCTTTATTTGCTTCTGCTTCTGCTTAAACTCCTCCCGTTGCGATGATGACGACGATGAAAATGATGACGATGATGATGTCGACGTGGTCGCAAAAGAGAAAGACTTTGGTGTTGGTAATCTTCTTCTGTTCGTGTTCGTGTTCTTGAACGACGACAAAAACACCTCTCTCGAAGAGGAAGAGGAGGAAGAAAAAGTACTCGCACTACTGCCGCTGCTCTTCATCGTTGTTGTTGCCATTCGGCCGAGAAGTGCGTGTCTCATCATCTTTACTAATGTGTTCAGATATAATGGAAAATATAAGGAAAAGAGCGATTTTCTCGAAACACCTGCGTGCACACAAAAACGGTCGCTTTTTACTTTCCTTTTAAAAAAAAAGAAATCGCATTTATTCGCTTGTTTAAAGAAGAAGCTTTGATTCATCAGAGCACAACAAAACGACACAAAAGCAGCATGTCTTCTTTTGGTGCTACTGCTTATAATACTCTTGGGGTGAGGACGAGAGCGCAGAAAAGACGGATGGGGGAGAGAGATGTGTGGGATTTGATTGTGAATAACGACGATATTTGTTTCAAACACATTCTTCCGAGATTGAATCGAACCGATCTTAAATTCTTGTACGAGGTGAATACGGAGACGAGAAAGTTGGTGAAGAGATCGTCTCGCGTGGGCGATTTGAAAAAGAGTTTCGAAGTCCAAGAGATGTCGTCGATATCGACTTTGGAATTTGCGTGGGAGCATTATCCGTGGGGCACGTATGACTACGATGTGGAGGAAGTGATGGACGAACCATATTTCTGCTGGAGAGTTGCTCTAACGAATAAACTCGAGTTGCTCACGTGGGCGCGAGAGGAGAAAGAGTGTGAGTGGGATTCAAGGACGATTGATGCGGCCGCAAGACAAGGTAATCTGGAAATGGTGAAGTACTGCGTTGCAAATGAGTGTCCTATTGATGAGAACGCGTGTGCATGGGCTGCCGATAGAGCTCAGCTCGAGTGCCTCAAATACTTACACGAAGAAGTCAAAGCGCCTTGGGATTGGGGAACTGCCGCTTGGGCTGCTGAAAATGGTCACCTTCATATACTCGAATATCTTGTTGAGCGCAAGTATGATCAATATAGCGAATGGGCGTGTTGGGAAGTGGCCAAGTGCGGCCACTTGGACTGTTTGAAGTACTTACACGAAACCGCCAAAACGCCGTGGAACTATTTGGCCGTGCGAGGAGCGCACAAGAACAACCACCCCGAATGTGTACAATACCTCCTCGACAACAACTGTCCTCTCCCACCTGGTTGGCGATGCGAAGATGGAGAGTTACACACAACAGAGTTATATTCAGAATTGGAAACAGAATCAGAATAATTACACGCGTCCTAAAGCCGCCGCACCCTTGTAATACTAAAGAGAGAAAGAGAGAGACATAATTAATGCACAACAGAAGAGAAAGAGTTTTCCGATTTATTTCGCTTCCTCACATTTCGAGGAGGATGGCAGCAAAAAAGAGCAACAACAAAAACACCAACAACAACCAGAAGGAGGAGGCTTTGAAAGACGAGGCTTTGACGTCCAACGGGGACGACATCGTCCCTTCTCCTTTGACGAAAATAGCGGACTTGCGGCCCGGGTGGATCGGAGACGCCTGTTTTAGAGTGATTGAAGAATCGAAAGAGGAGGGAGAAGATGATGAGGATGAAGACGAAAAACGACGTAAACAAACGCAACAACAACCGAACGCCTCGTCCTCCTCCAAGCAACATCGAAATCATCGTCGGACGAGAGAATTTCTCGTCGGGGATGTCTCGGGGAAGATTAAGTTTAGATGTAGCGAGAAGAGAGAAGGTGAGTCATCATCTCGCCTTTATTCTGTTATCCCATCATCATCTCTCGTCGTCGTCGTCCTAAAATTGTTTTGGATTTTGAGAAGACGGGCAGACAGACGGGCAGACGACCGGACGATGAAAGAGAGAGATGATCCGCGATTTTGAATCCGAAAGATATTTTTCTTCTCAACTGACACCTGTTCTCGTTCTCTCTCTCTCTCTTTCCATACCACATCATCACAAATCATCCTCAGCCGAAGCGCTGAAACAAAACGAAGCGTACCTTTTAAAAAGCGGGAAAATAGAAATGATCAGAGGCCAGATGCGACTGATGACGGATAGGATGACGTTCGAGAAGAGCGCGGTGACGCCTCTCGTCAACGACGTAAACGAGCGGAGGGACGTCGGCGTGTGCGAGGCGAAAGATTGCGGCGAGTTGGATTTGAGCGCGTTGTTTTTCGATAGGATTCAATAGTAGAGGGTTTGAGGGGTGCGACGCGTCGTCAAAAGTCGTTTTGATTTTGTGTGTCGCGTCTCTCTAGCGTGTATGTAGTGTAATAAAACGCGTTGAATACAACGAGACAACGAGTTGATTCTTTCTCTCAAGGGAAAAGCTTTTTACATCATCAACACAAATTGTACGCGCGCGTTCCCCGGGGCTTTCATCAAAAAAATGAACCAACCAATCATCCAAGAACCAGGGGGAGGAGCGTGTGATTTTGGTGGTCAAATAGAACGCTACGTCCCACCGGAACCGTTTTGCGTCGTGTTCATAAAGCGCTCGTTCCCAATCCTTTCCTCTCAATTCGAACGCGTCGGTGTTACCAATTGGACGTTGAACTTATCGAGCTTTGTTGGACGAGGGTACGCGGAGATTAAAGAGTGCGCATTGTGCGTCAACGGAGCGAACGGTACGAATTAATTCTTTTATAATAGTATCATCATCATCCCGGAGTGAAAGAAGTATTAGTATTACCTGCGCGTTTTGCGCGTTAGGGGAAATCAGCATCGAAAGTGGTTTCGAATGGCTTCGATTTCTGTCTTGGATTTTACTCAAAAATACCGCGAGCGCTGACATTTTCATCTCTCTCTCTCACACATATACACGCACAAAACACGCATTACACAGTGCTGGATCACTCGACTGCGCTCGCTTTGTACGTGAAAGGAAGCCGCGGGCGAACAGCAGAAAACGAACTGAATAATAATAACTTATGGGAATACCGAGGTTGCGTGACGTTATCGGAACCGTCAAACACGTTCAACTTGACGTGGCCGATCGACCCGGGCACTTCTCAATTTTACGAAGACGCTTCGATAGGCGTTTCTTTAGAACCACTCGAGGAGTGTTTACAAAAAGACGCCAAAATTAGTGGCAGTAAAGAGTTGTTCGCGCAGCGAGTCGCGTTAGATTTGTGGAACTTTTTGAAGAGTTTCACCAGCGGAAACGAGACGGAACATTTAGTCGTTCCGAGGAACGTTTTCGATAGTTGGTATCAAAAGTTTACGACAAAGTTTCGACGGGATCCGGATTTTTTAACCAGGAATGTCAACGTCGTTTAGTTAGAAGAGTAGTAATATAGAGCAGACGTAGTAAAGTTAGTTTTGAGCACGTAGCGTTTACCGCGACGAATAATAGGTGAATTTTCTCGTTGTCTCGCAGGTGTCTGTCCCTCATAAAAGACGCATCATCATCAAAGCACAACCCCACTCAATAATCAGATTCAAATGACGACCGAAACACAACCACCGAAAAAACCAAAAGCGATCATCTCCCCGTCTTTACTCGCGTGCGATTTCGCCAACATGCAATCGGAATCCGAGAAAGTCCTCTCACTCGGCGCCGATTGGCTTCACTTGGACGTCATGGATGGCCACTTCGTCCCGAACCTTTCCTTTGGCGCTCCGGTCATTGAAAGCTTACACAAACACTTCCGGGAGGCATATTTCGACGTCCACTTGATGGTGACGAACCCAAAAGACTACGTGGAACCGATGAAAAAAGCTGGGTGCGACATGTTCACGTTTCACATCGAAACGTGCGCCAACATCGACGAGGCGATTGGTCTGTGCGAAAGCATCAAAAAAGTAGGCATGAAAGTCGGCGTGGCGATGAAACCGAAAACGAACGCGGAATCTATTTTCGCCTTAGCGGACGAGAATTTCGTGGACATGCTCTTAGTGATGACCGTGGAACCTGGGTTTGGAGGGCAAAAGTTTAACCCGGACGTGATGCCAAAAGTGAAAGAGTTGCGCGAGAAGTATCCCGCGATGGATATTCAAGTCGACGGCGGTTTGAGCGCGTCGACGATCGGTATGGCGAGCGAAGCTGGAGCGAACGTCATCGTCGCCGGGAGTTCCGTGTTTGGCGCAAAGGACGTAAAAGGTGCGATTGATGTGTTGAGGCAAGCCGTGGATGCCGCTTAAATCATCATCATCAAAGAGAGAGAGAGAGAGAGTGAGAAGTTTTAGTTTTAATAGAAGCGCGTTTTACACACAGTTGTTCCACACAACAAAGTCCACACTCAACTACTCATACTAAAAGTGTTCCTCTCTCCGCCTCGGACGACAAAAAAGAAAGAAAGAAAAGGAACATCATGTTGTTGCGAAGAGCTGCGAGTATTGCCGTCGCCTCCACGTCGAAGAGATGCGCTTCGTCTTCGTCTTCTTCTTTTGGAGTGAGAAGACACAACAGTAGTTCTTCTTCCCCGTTGGGAAACAAGATGAATCCAAAAACGAACAACAACAACGTGAACAACGAAGAGCAAATGCCGGAACTCACCGCGTTCGATGCGGTCGGTGGATTACTCAAAGCCTCCACCGGAGGGATCGCGGTTTTTGGTGTCGGCGCGGTTGGGGTCATAGGCGTCGCCTCGTTTGCCGCGAACGTGTCGAAACAATTCATCAGAGACGGCGGCGAGAAGAAAGAGAAAACGAAAGGGAAAAGGGAGATTCTGTTGGAGGAATTGAACGCGTTGAAAGAAGGAGAAGACACGTGGGGGAACAGACGAAGGCAGAGGAAGATTAAAGGAGAGCTGAAGAAGCTCGTGGACGAGATGTAGAAGAGAGCATTTTTGCGCGTTGTAGTGTGCTATTATTAATATTATTATTACTGTTCCTAGAGGCTATTATTATTCATCGCCGCTTTTGGTGTTCTCGTCTTTGCGTTCGTCTTCTTCGGGCGAAGCCGCCGCGACGGGTTCTTTTGCTTCCTCTCCTTTCGCGGTAGGAGAAGAAGTAGAAGCTGGAGCTGAGTCCATATTTTCTTCAACCGTGGTACTCTTTTTTGGCGTGGGCGATTTTGTCGGCGTTTTAATTTCGGCTTCAGCCGCCATTGCTTTCATTTTCGCTTTCAACAATTTCGCTTCGTCAGCCAGACGAGCGTCGTTGTGTTTAATCGACTCCGCGACGACTTCAGCCAACTCTTTCAACTCGCGACCGATAATGTCCGAGTCGAATTTACCAGCTAAGCCGTGTAAGCACTCTCGCAACGCTTCG
>Ga0209091_10005081_pt1 | contig 10082 bp, 4 predicted proteins | sample ArcticOcean_MG_C_6_FD_187438 | JGI IMG/M metagenome (GOLD analysis project Ga0209091, IMG submission 187438) | Marine microbial communities from western Arctic Ocean - ArcticOcean_MG_CB8_128 (SPAdes) (version 2) | ecosystem: Environmental > Aquatic > Marine > Oceanic | place: Arctic Ocean... | reverse complement strand
TTTTTCCTGGTTTTAAGATCCGTCGTCAGGGCGGCGGCATCTGCGTCCCAGCAGTCTTTCAGCGGGAACACGTCGTCCCACAAATTTTCTTTTTCATCATCATCGTCAAATAACTCTGGGTTCGTGAGTTCGTTGCCGTGCGTTAACCCAGCACCGGCAAAAAATGACGCGCCTGAATTAGTTGTTGATAACTCCACCGCAGAGACTTTTGATTTCTTCTTCTTTTTTTGCGAAGAGGCGGCGGTATTCGTGCTCGTAACGTTCGATTCTTCAATCATGACTTGATTCCCTTCTACCTCATCTGCAAACGCGCCACCGATTCGAAACACCGCCGATCGAGCTGGAACGAGCCTTGCACCAAATACTCCCACCTTCGGTGACATGTATTCCGGTAACTTTTGCCAAACGCTAAATTCGCACGAGAAGATCCACGCATCGCCGAGGCATTCGTTCTTACTGCCTCTCCCACCAACGACAAGCATACCATCGCCGTCGGGAAGCGCGCAGACGGCGTGCAACATTCTCGGTGGAATCATTTCGTGTGCCTCTTTCTCCGCAAAAATTTCTTTCCATGGCTCGTTTTTGTTCTTAAAGTCAAACTTCCAGACGTCGTTGAAGCACTTGCCGGCAGCATCTACGCCGCCAAAGAGAAACGCAACGTCATCCGTGACAGAGATTAAACTCGCAAACGCTCGAGCTGGAGGACATTTCCTTACTGGCACCCTCACGTGATTCCAAGTGTTGGATTTGAAATCGAAAACGTACGTCTCATTCGTATACGCGGCGTTCTCATTCGTATACGCGGCGTTCTGTTTCTCCATCGCGGCTTCATGTTCCGTAGGGATCTCCTTAAAAGGACGATTGGGACGGAGGATTGGACGAAGGTGGTTCTTAGGTTTCAAAGGCGGAATGCGTTTCTTCACTCCTCCAAACTGCACCACCTTCTGATCGCTAATAAAGGTCGACGACGCGCCAAACCTTTCGTCAGGTACCGCGTTGATCTTCTTATCTGCCGCTGGCTCCAAAATGGTCCATTTTTTCAACGCGGAGTCGTACGTTCGCGCGACGGTTTTACTACCACTCGTCGACGGATGATGGTCGTCACCAGCACCGCCGTTCTCCCCTTCTTCCGCACCGCCGGACAAAAACGTCACGACCTCGTCTTCTTCCTCTTTTTCATTCTTCTTCGTCGTCGTCGCCTTCTTACGGCTGCTCGTCTTCAATTCTCTCGCGCAAAACGACGGAAATGCGTTCGGGTTCGGGCTGTTTTCCACGTGAAACGTCCAATGCGCGAATTCTCCGCCTGTAGTTGGAAGCGCAATAATAAAGAGAAAGAGCATAAAAAACGTGAGCAATCTGTAGTACACGCGCGCAAAAGCAGAAAAAACGAAAGAAACACACGCACCGACCAAATCCAAAACCTCCATCTCCTCCCTCGCCGCTTCCTCGCCTTCGCCGCTCTGTCCTCCCCACGAGTAAATGCACCCATCTTTTTCCGAGTACCACGAAGACGGTGAGACGGTACCAACGAGCTGAGGAATCAACGGCACGTCTTGCCAATGGCACGCGTTCGTATTGTTTTCATCGTCGTTGTCTTCTCCTGAAATAGGAGTCTCTTCGTCCAAAGTCATCGCCATCTCTCTTCAATGAGACACACAACAAACGCACACACGAAAGCGCAAACGATGATGATTTCTCTCCGATGAAGATCTCTCTTTCAACTTTGTCAACTTTGTTGTCTCTCGGTTGTTGTTTCAAAACCTCTTCTTCAACAAACCTCGCGCTATTGTAAGCTTAAATACTTTATAAAGAGATCTGCTCTTCTCTTCTGCGATCTCACTCTCTCTCTCTCTCTGATTGTTTTTACCGTGCGCGCTAAAGCGTGTTCTCTTCTGTCGTTCTTCTTTCGTAAGATTTAAATGATGATCCAAAAATGTTTAGGGTGTAGGGTTTAGAGACAGTTGTTCGGGGATTTGCGCGAGCGCTTCAAACCCACTTAACACACCATGATGATACGACGACGACGACGTGAAAGAATACGAAACTGCTGAAATCAACGACGATGATGGCAGTATCGTCTCTTTCTCACCACCACCATCATCGCCGCAAGAAGGATGATACTGGTTTTGGCTTCCGTCAGCAGAAGATGATGATGATGAAATCCATCAGGGGTGGTGGGGGTGTTGCGCGTGCGTTGTCTGGCTTTGAGAAGCAGCACGAGCAGCGGCAGAAAAAGAAGACCGTAACGCTGAACAGAAAAGAAAAACAAGCTCTGTTACCGGATAATGTGTTGATTGATTACGTGTCAGAACTGGACGTGAAGTTTTTATTCGATGAGATATCGACGGATGATTTGTACCTGATTAAAGGTGCAGAACAACCCCTTATAACAGAAGGAGGAGACAAAGAAGAAGTCGCGACGGTGATTGTCGACGTGGGCGCAAACATCGGATTGTTCGCGTTGGAAGCGCTGAAAAAAAAGAGTCAAAATAACAGAAAGTGCATATTATACGCGTTCGAACCGTCACCGGAAACGTACAAAGCGTTGAAGAGCAACTTGGAAAGGAAGTTTAAGGACGATCCGAACGTATCGTTGTGTTTGGCGAACGAAGCCGTCGGCGACGGGAAAGAAGATTCAATCTCGTTTACGTCGTTTCCAAACGCTGCCGGGTGGTCGACGGCGATTGAAGACGAGAAAGAGACGCTCGCAAACGTCGTCGAATACGCCGTGGCGTTCATTATAAAACACGCGCCGACGTTCTTGATGTTGCAAACATTCGCGAGGTTCGTCTTGGAGAAGAATCTTTTTTTCGTCAAGTCTGCGTTTATTAAATCCATCTGTTTCTTCGTCGTGAAGTGGTTATCGCGAGGGAAAAGAATTGAAACCGTTCCGTGCGTGACGTTATCCAACGCCATCTTCAAAGACGAAACAAACGAGAACAACAACGACAAGAAGAAGAAAAAAATCAACCTCTTAAAAATCGACGTGGAGAGATACGAGCTCTCCGTCCTTCGCGGCATACGCGAGGAAGATTTTGCAAACATCGAAACGATCGTCGTAGAAGTCCACGATAAGGAGGATAAAACCGGAGTTCAAGACGTCGTCGCCTTGTTAAAATCGAGAGGAAAGTTTCCGCGGGTAATGGTCGAGCAACCGGAGCATTTGAAAGGGTCGATGTTGTTCAACGTCTTCGCTTTCAGATGAGAAATTTTTGTATAGTTTTTCTATTGACGAGTCTCTATGCTTCAGAAAAAAACGCACACAACACACGACAAACTGTTTCTTTACACACGTAAACATCAATCACATCATGCCACCATCATCGGCGCGACGCCGACGCAAATTAGCAGCGAACAAAGAAGACGAGGAGAGCACGCCACCCTCGACGCCACCGCGAGGTCCTCGCTCTTCAACAGCAAAAGAAGAACGAGGAGGAGGAAATACAAAATTGGGGAAAATTGGACCCCCGAAATCCCCCATCAAACGCGCCATCAAACTCGTCCGGACGCAACTCTACCGACCAAAAATTCCAATATTTTCCTCCGCGTTCGTGTTGGCGATCATATTTATCATCGCACCGTACGTGGATAAGACGTATCATAAGATTTCAGAGGAAGGGAGGGTGGCTTCGGATTTGGGGGATGTGAGGTTTGACGTTGGGAAATTTACCGTTCAGGTGAGAGAGGCGTATTAAAAATTTCTTCGTCTTCTTCTTCTTTGCGCGCACACATTATTCATCACATATTCAGCAGCGTTTACTGACCCGACGATATCGTTCGCACTATTACTCTTCTATCCTCTTTACGACGCAGTGGCAAAACACGGAGCAAACGCTGAAAATCACGCACAAGAGAGCCAAGTTTTGTTTCCGGCAGCGCTTGTGTCCAATCACGGAAACGTGGTCGTCCATCTCCAAGAGACCGTTTTTAACGCTCGCGAGCGGGCCGATTAAAGTGCACCAGTTGATCCACGGGCATTTTAGGATACAGGTTTTAGATAAGTTGAGAACGACGGTACAGACGATCGATAGTATGGAAAGGAAGACGTGCGAGGTGCATTACGACGGGAGGGTGGAGAGGAAGACGAGGACGACGGATGTTGAGGAGGAGGACAAAGACGACGGCGGCGGAGGCGTCGCGTTGATTGAAGACGATAGTAGCGGTAGTAGTAGTAGTAGTAGTAGTAGTAGTGGTAATAATGGGAATAGTCAGAATAGCAATAGTAACGTAGAATTAGTGGAGTGCATAGTCATCAAAGGGACGGTGGTGAAAGAGGACGCGTGGATTGACCACTTCGTGAACAAATTTTACGAACGACGAAGTAAAATGTACCACGCGCTCTTCTCGGACGACCAAGAATCAGAAATTGAGTTGGCGAAGCAGAAAGCAAACGCGAAATTGAGAGCGTCATATTCCGTCGCGCTTGCATCCAGAAGCGATGATAGAATTGGATTCACGATTATTTGGGACGAAATCGTTCCGGGCGTGCAAAGATCCCCGAGGAGGAATCGGAGGATGGTGAACTTGAACCATTTGATTTTAACGCACGCGGTGGAGAAGCGCGAGCGAGTGTATGGATTAGGTGAACAATACACATCGATCGAACACACAGGTAGGAGAGTGCCAATCATAACTGGCGAACAAGGCGTAGGGAGAGGGAAGCAACCGATTTCTGCGACCGCGGAGCTCCTATTTAAAGGTTCCAGCGGCGATTGGTGGACAACCTACTCGGCGATTCCACATTACGTCACCTCGAAGGCGCGATCGTTTTTTCTCACCAATTACACGTATTCTGAGTTTGATTTTACGGAGGAAAACGCAATCAGCGTGCACGTGGTTGCGCCTACCGGCATAGTTTGCGGTCAAATCATCGCAGCGATAGATATTCCGGGCGTATTACAAGCGTACACGGAATATTCTGGACGCATTAAACCGTTACCGGAATGGGCCATGCGAGGCGTCATCGTCGGTATGACTGGCGGTCCAAGTAAAGTCAGACGCATCGAAAAGCAGCTAACCGATGGCGGGGTGAAAATAGCCGGGTTTTGGTTACAAGATTGGTCGGGATTTCGAAACACGAGCATCGGCATCGAACGCGTCTGGTGGAACTGGAAACTCGATGAAGATTTATACACGGATTGGCACGCGTTGCGCGAGGAGTTTGAAAAGAAAGGCACACACTTGGCAACGTACGTGAATCCGTTTTTGATGGACTCGAAAGACCATCACGGAGATTTATACCGTTTTGCTTTAGAGAATGGGTACTTCATCAAGAACAAGAAAGGCGAAGGGTACGGTTTCGTGAGTGAACCAGGGGTTACGTTTTCCTTGTTGGATTTAACCAACCCGGAGTGCGTGCGTTGGATCGAAAATGTCATCGTCGATATGCTCGTCGCGACAAAAGCGAAAGCGTTCATGGCAGATTTTGGAGAATATTTACCGTTCGATGCAACGCTGAAATCTGGAGAGTTACCGATTTTAACGCACAACCGGTACCCGGAAGATTGGGCGAGGATTCAAAAACGCGCTCTGCGACGCGCCGGCTTGGAGAAAACGGGATTTTTCTGGACGAGATCGGCGAGTTTATTGACGCCGTCATTTACGAGCGTTCAGTGGGTTGGCGACCAACTCGTGAGTTGGGATAATCGAGACGGCATTAAATCCGCGCTGAATGGCATATTAACCGGCGGTTTAAGCGGTTTGACTTTGAGTCATTCGGATATCGGCGGGTACACGGCGACGCCGGGGCGACACCGATCGAAAGAATTGCTGATGCGATGGATGGAATTGAATGCGTTTTCAGACGCTGTGTATCGTTCACACCAAGGAAACAGACCACACCACAACGCGCAAGTATGGGACGACGAGGAGATTATTGGGCACTTAGCGTGGTGCACGTCCATGCACATTGCGTTGCTCGAATACAAACGCGAAGCTATGCGCGAGGCGGAAAACGTCGGTTTACCCATGACGCGAATGATGTTCATTCACTACGCCTACGATGAAGTAGCGAGTGATTTGACCTCGCAGTTTTTACTCGGACGGGACTTGTTGATCGCGCCAGTTTTGTATCGTAAAACGTCGAGAGTGCATTGTTATTTACCTCGCGAAGACGTGTGGATGGACGCGTGGACAACCATTTTAGCGCCGATATCGACGTCGGCGGTAAGAAAGAAAAAAAGTGGCGACGACGAGGAAAGTAGTGGGAGCGGGACATGGGTGACCGCGGATGCCCCGATGGGTTGGCCCGCGGTGTTTATCCGCTCAGGGGCAAGTAAGACGGCCAAAGCTGCGGCTGCGGCATTACGCGAGTTGGCGGTTGAGAAAGGCGGCGTGCCGTCCAAAAGGCGCGTTAAGATCATGGATCCAGTTGAAAAACTGATTCTAGGTTTAGTTTAGTAATATTAATACAGAAAATCTACGGTGCTGGGGTAGTCGCCTCCGTTAATACTTTATTATTCGAAATCTTCGCCGAGCTTTGCTTCGCACCTTTCGACGCCGGCGGTGGCGGCGCCGCTTTCTTCGCCGAGGCGTTCGCTCTCACCGTACGCTCCGCTCGCCGCCGTCCAAAGTTCGCGTTCTTTACCGCTTCCGAGTGCGAACTCGCACTCTGCGGCAGACTCTAGGGCTTCGCCCCAGCGACAGTAGGCTTCGATGCGTCTGGATTGGATGAGCGTTTTGGCGGCGCTGGTTTTCTTAGCGTCTCCTCGTTCTTCTTCAGCCGAGGCACATTTTTCGATAGCCGCTCGTTGCTTTTCCGCCGCGGCGAGGAACAACTTCGAGGCGTCCGCCAAGTTACTCGTAATGACAGATTCGTCTTCCTCGTCCTCGGAATCGTATAAATTGAAAACTTCGGCGTCATCGCGGACGAGCGCACCGCGTTGCGATAACGCTCGTCCCCAGGCGATGAGCGCTACGATTACGGCAACCGACGACGATGAAGAAGTAGAGGCTTGTTGATCTTTTTCATCCGCACCCGCCGCTGCTGTGCGGTCTTCGACGGCGACGGCTCGAAAGTATTTGCCGGCATCCACGAGCGCGTCCTCGGCGGTTTCGCCGTAGAAGCGCACGTCTTCTTCACTTAAACCGCTAAATGCACCTTTTTTCGATGAAGAACCAAACACGCGTTCGGCGGTGGCGTCTCGTAAAGCTCGCAACGCGACGCCTCGAGCGAGAAGCGCGTTGCCTAGATTCCCTTTCGCTGAAACTGCGCTCGGTTCTACTTCTACGGCGACGACAAAGTCATTGGCGGCGTTCGCAAAACACTCTTCCGCGGACATGAGGTTTTCCAAAGATACCGCAGGTTTCGCCGATTCGTCTTCAGCCGCTCGCGCGAGCTTGCGGCCTTGGCGTAAGCTTTGTAAACCCGAAGCGATTTTCTCATCGAACGACGACGACGATGACAACGCGATCGGTTCTTGGGCTTTCTGATCTACTTGCTTCTTGGCATCTGCTATGTCGGTGACTATTTCGCTAATCGCACTCGCGGTGACTTCTGAAGACTCTTCCGATGCGGACGCCGCTATTCCGGCGAACGGGTCGAAGATATCTTCCTCTACTTCTTCCGTTCTGAGCATCGCTTGCATATTTTCGAACGCGCTTTCTTTCGTTACGCCAGGCTGGGCGTTTATCGGAGCATCGCTACTGACGCTGCTGCTAAATGATTCTTTGCTGTTGTTGTTGCTATTACTATTTGTTTCCGATGTGGACGTCGTCGGTTGTTGCATCGCCATCCTCGTCTGCATGGACGCCGATGGCTCTTGCCGTCGCCTGCTATCTTCATCGCTACTGGCTTTCACAGTTTCTGCAACCATTTCAACGCTCCCCGTTCGTCGCAACGCGCGCTCAAATCCGGTTTTCGATTCGTTCATATCGTCCACGCTATCATCGTCCAGATCTAACGAATAATACGACTCTTCCTTCTCCTTGGCGGCGATGATTTTGTTCGCGCCCATTTTCATCGCATTGATCATCGCCGCGTTCGCGTCACCGCTATCATCATCGCTCAAAAACACCCCCTTTTTTTTTTCGATCGATTCACTGATTTCCGAAACCACTCGCTCGGCGGTCGTTTCTGCCATTTCCGAGAGCGCGTCAAATCGCAAACCGAGCGCTTGCCACTGACTCTCGTCCATCTTTGAAATCAGCTCGTTCCCGAGCTCAGCCTCATTTCTGGCGTCGATGGCTTCTTTCACGCGTTGCACCGCGTCTGCGAGCTTTGCAATCTCATCCACTCGGTTTTGCAACTCCTCGGAAAACGCGAATTCAGCAATCGCTTTGTTCTCAAACGGATTCTTCTTCTCCGTTTCTTCTTCCTCTTCTTCTCTCAACCTTTTCTGCTCCGCCGCTCTCGTCTCTAAAATCATCGTCAATCGCTCTCCAACGCCGTCGCTGACCCCGGAAATCTCCCTCTCCACGTTTTCCACCAGCTCCCACAACGTTTCCAACTCTTTCTGGACTTGTTGCCTCGTTCGTTCGTTTTCCGTCATCGATAACTTGGTCGCCTCTTCCAACTCGCGGTACATTTTTTTAAAATTCTCTCTCTGGTCAATCCTAGCATCCGCGACGTCCCTGGCTAACATCCCAGCCACGGCACCGGAATCTCGTTGACTCGCCGCTTGCTTCTCCGCGGCTCTTTGCATCGCCCTTTCTAGCGCGTCTAATCTAGCGTCAATTTTCTTGCTAAACTCCGCACCATCTTCTTTCAAAGCTCTTTGAATGGCAAACTCGAGCGCGACCATGTTCTTCTTTTGCAACTGCGAGGATAAGTTCATCACGGTCGCATTGGTCGTCTTATTCCTCGTCACCACCATCAACTCTTCTTTCAACTGCATCAATCGCATCCGCGTCTTCTCTCTCACTTTCGTCTCCCTCTTTTTCTTCAACGAAAACGCCAGTATCGGTAACACGATGACGAGCGAACACAAGTACAGTTCGCCGAGCGCGACGGCGGCGATGCCGCCGCCGATGGTGCCAAACGTCGCCACTATTTCCATAATTTCCAGCCACATTTCCTCGTGCATACTCTCGTCTTCTCTAGTGAGTTGGTAGATGTCGTCGTCCGCGTCTTCTTCCTCCAAAGAAGAGGAAGGGAGTAAAATGTTCCTCTTTCGCTTCTCGCTCGCGTTCAGCCAGTCGTCGCTCGAGTTTTTCGTTGTCGTTTTGGTCGTTGAGTAAAAATTTAAACTTTCCCCGTCCAAGTAATCATCCGACGGCGTTATCGACGCCGCTTTCGCCGGGGGGCTCATCAAAACTCTCCTTCTTGAAGAAGGTAGCCTCTTACTCGCGAGGATGATACTCTTGCCAACAGACGACGACGACGACGCGTATTCGTCAGCCGTTGTCCTCGCAACAACTAATGTTGCCGTTACGACCAACGAATTGTTCATGTTGTTGTTCTGTTGTTGTCTCCCTTTCTTCCTTCTCCTACTCCTCCTCCGCAAAAAAAATGAAGACGACGACAAGGTCTGAATCGTCTGAATCGTCGTCGTCGTCATCGCGTCCTCGGTCGGGTGTTGTCGTTCTCGAAAGGAGTGTCTCGAGCGCGCGTACGTAGGTGGTTGTTTTTTGTGCCTTTTTTCCCTTTTTCTGAGGAGGAAAATTTTGAATCGCATGTTTAGGGTGTTAAAACCGAATTGCAGAAAAACACAGACGAAGGAAAAAAAAAGCGATTGTCGACGCAAAGAAGACAACGAAGAAGACAACAAAGAAGAGGCTTCAAAGAAGAAGAAGACAACAAATGAGCGGCAAAAACGACGACGATGGTGGTGACAACGATGATAACGATGATTCGGAGGATGAAGACTTTGAATTCGAGGACATCAAAGCGCACGAGAAGGCGTTAGAGGAAGACGGCAACGATGATGATGGGGGGATGTTTGATGAAGATGGAAATAATGGAGGAGAGGAGAAAGAAGGAGAGGAGCACGGAGAAGGCGGCGCGGGAGGCGCGGGTGGACGTGGCCATCCGAGCGCGATGGATGACGATGATTTACTGCGACAACAAATGGCCTCCATGCGAGGGATACTGTCCAAATCGAAACGATTGAACGTGCATTCGTTGGGGAATTACACGTTTGGCG
>Ga0209091_10005078_pt1 | contig 10095 bp, 5 predicted proteins | sample ArcticOcean_MG_C_6_FD_187438 | JGI IMG/M metagenome (GOLD analysis project Ga0209091, IMG submission 187438) | Marine microbial communities from western Arctic Ocean - ArcticOcean_MG_CB8_128 (SPAdes) (version 2) | ecosystem: Environmental > Aquatic > Marine > Oceanic | place: Arctic Ocean... | reverse complement strand
CCTAAACCCTAAACCCTAAACCCTAAACCCTAAACCCTAAACCCTAAACCCTAAACCCTAAACCCTAAACCCTAAACCCTAAACCCTAAACCCTAAACCCTAAGCTTCATAGGGGAGTTCCGGATTAGGGGATACAGAAAAAATAGGAAATGAAATTAGCTTTTGTCACAAGCTATCAACGATTGCTACCATATCATCCCATGCTCACTTCTTTCCCGGAGGGCGCCATTCGCACGCGCTACCTTCGGCGTAGGATCCGTCTGGGTTTTTTAGCTTTTCCTGTGCCGCGCGATGTTTCACTTGCGCTTGCAAGGATTTTCGAATAGCGTCTTCGAGATGATTACCGGAGACGCTTTCGCAATGTATCAAGTGTTCGCTCGCGTTGACCTCTATTGGCATGTCTCTCTCCGCCGACACGATGCAAATAAACCCAAAATTATCCGTCGATTTCTCGGCGCATCGAAGTTGATGGACATCTCCCGGCGCCGTGTAGCCGACATCGCCAACATGCATGGCATACGCTTCGCTCCCGAGCTGAATGTACCCGGAACCACGCACGATAACAACAACATGCTCGTGTTGGTGATGTTCCAACGTCGTCCATCCACCAGGAGCCACTTCAAAGTATCGAACATGAAAATTCGTCGATTCGCCCCTTTTCCCGATGAGTTCAACTCGCGAACATCCTTTGAAACTACCACCGTCCATTTTGTACATTTCCCTTTCAACGCGGTTCCACATGAACTTCTTCTCTTTCTTTATCAACACTTTGCTATGGTTACCTTCTAAAGGACCGTCTGTGGCGTGTCTGTGATTTGCGGAGGAACTCTTCGCATCCGCGCTATGCGCTAATTTGGCCACCAGAGAGGTGAGCTCCTCTAGCTTTTTCTCTAAAGCGGCATTTTTCTCCCGTAATTCGCTCACTTCAGCACTCGATGGTGTCATTGGCGCGTGATGAGAAGGCGTTGTTGTAAGACGGTGGTGTCCATGGTGATTATCATAGTACCGATCGCTCTGTTTCGTTGGCGTAACTTTCGTTTTGTCGTCATCATAATACGACAGCCGATGCGGAGACGGAGAGTGGCGTTGCTTCAAATGCGCAGGAGACGCTGCAAATATGCTTTCAAAACGCGACGCTGTTTCTTCACGATCGCTAATATTCGTACGATAATCTGACTTTTCCACGTTATCTTGTTGTTGTGGAGAGTACAAGTTCGTAATTCCATTGTGATTCAAACCGTCGATTGGGCGCTCGTTGGGCCCGTAGGCATCAATTCGGCCGGACATTTGTAAAAAGTGACGCGCATTAGCCGTCAAGTCGTTCGAGTGGGAGTATAAACTTCCACCGATGAGTAACAACACGTCTTGACCACTGTAGAATTGGCGCATGCTCTTAATCCTCTCGAGGGTCATCCCGCCACCCGGCGACGGGAAGATAGCCGGTTTCGAGCCTAGAATACTCGTACACGCTTTTTGGATATCTTTGCATTCATCTTTGGAAAAACCAAATCGACCACCGAAATTTGGGAATATCGTCGCATCGCAGCCTGCCAAACGAGGAAGTAAACCTAAGAGTACACCATGAGAAAAACCTCTGACTTCATTCTTTGATCCGCCGCCGAGCATAGCACCAGATATAGCCGGGTGCGCTATGATTGGAAGATTGAAATCGTCGTCTTCCGCCAAGGCACGGCAAACGTCGAGTCCGGTGATTCCTGGAAGCATCAAGACTGCACCACACCCTGCGCGCTTGGCAAACTCTGCGCGTTTTAAAACTAAGTGCGCCGGAGCGTTCAAACACGGCGCGTACAAACAATTTCTTCCAGTGATATCATTCGCTCGACGTACAGCTTGAGCACACTTCGTCACGCGTTCTTCAAAAGGTGCGTACACTTGATTCGCTAAGCCATGGTCGTCTTTTATGATGTCAATACCACCGAGCGCGAATGCAAAGGCCATTTCGGCGAGCTTATCCGATGACGTCCCCATCGGCTTCAGCGCCGTCATCAGCAACGGTCCATACTTCACGTTCAGTAGCTTCCGTAACCCGCGAACTCCAAATCTGGGCCCGCGAAACGATGACACCACGTGTTTCCCAAACTCTATATCAATCACCATCACATTCTCTTTAATCGAAGTGTTGCCGAATATGACATTGATGAGCTGAGGCAATTCGTTCCCGCTCGTTTCATTGCGATATGTCACTTTCGCCACGAAGCGTGTTTTTTCGTCTTTTCCGACGGCGCCGTCGCTCTTTGCTCCTTTTCCTTCTCCTTCTTCTTCTCCTTCACTTTCCTCTTCCAGCGCGTTTATTTGCCCAACAACGTTGCGTCCAATCCAGGATTCTCTCGGCACGAGCTGTTCGGCAAGCTCCACGGTTTGCTCGTACCGAAGTTCGTCGACGATGGATAGCGCTTCTGATTTTGAGAGTGCATTTATTCTGTAATGCACGCGAAAGCTGTCTTCGTGAACATCTTCCAAGTGTCGATGAGGACGATGATGACGATGCGAGTAGGAGGTTGAAGTCATTCTTTGTGTCGTTCCTTCTGTGTTACTTGTTTATCAATCTCTTCCTCCTCCTCTTCCTCTTTCTCTTCCTCCTCTCTCTCTGTGTCTCTCAAATCTACAAATATTCTTTTGAAGTTTGACTGACACTTGAACACACGCCCTTTTTCCTCATTTTTTAAGAAAACAAAAGCGACGAATCGAGAACCTCACGAGCGCGCGCGTGTGTTTGTATATATAGATATATAAGATGATCGCGAAGCGGCCACATGAAAGCACTAATAATCTACACGCGGCGAGGTTTCACGTCGTGCTCCTCTCGTTCTTCTGTGTTCTTCTTTCCGTCGGCTTTAAAGAAGTGCGAGCGGCGTCCTGGAATACAACTTGTCAAGGCCCATCGTGCCCGATAAAAACGTGTGGGACTACGACTACTGTAGAATGTAAAAACGGCGGATATTGCGATCCTGACAGCCTAACGAAGTGTTTATGTCCTCCAGATTATGATGGACAGAGTGATTGTGGCGTAAAAATTAACGCGTGCCCAGGTGGGGTCACGTGCTACAACGATGGTTTATGCCCAATTTCGGGTTCAGGTTCTGGCTGCCGTTGCGACCCACACTTTACGGGAAACCAGTGTCAAACGGAAGTACAAAATATCCAAGATTGCGTAGGTAGCAAGCATTATTGCTTAAACAGCGGCGTGTGCAACACTGGTGGATTAGCATCGTGCACGTGCACGGGAAGTTATGCCGGGGAACACTGCGAGAAGTCTGTGAACAAGTGCGATGAATTCCATCCGGTGGCATATTGCGAAAACAGAGGTGAGTGCGCGGGAAGTGGGTGTAATTGCATTTCGGGATATTACGGCGCACAATGCGAAAATATTGGAATCGATCCGCTCGGAACTTCTTCAACAACATCCTCCAAATATACCAAAAAAGAGCTCACGATAGGTTTTGCAGTTGTTATTATTCTACTCGTACTCGCGATCGTCGGTACTGTTTGCTGCGTAAAGCAAAGACAGAAACGAAGGAACGCTCAGAGCATTCGCAGAGCGGCGTGGAGCGCAAATCCAGGACCTGGCGCGTATGTGTACGAAAATGGCGCGCAATTGGATTATAGAACTGGTGAGAGGAAGGGTGAGCAAGAAATTGAAATGGGGGGATCTCCACAGGCTACGTTTCATACTCCGATAGGTGGGGAACAAAACCCACACACGCCGACTGTGACACCCCTATCCAACGCTTCGGCGAGGGCGTATCAATCGCCGGACGACCAATTCGGTAGCGGCGGAGCGTACGCGGTTGATTCACCGTCTGAAATTCCAAATCCAGTTAGTGCGGCGCTCGCTTTGGCCAGAAAAGATCAAGAGGGCGGATAGTCAGTGTCATTTCATCGCGTAAAAGCAAAAACTACACCATACAAACTTTGATCCAAAACAACCCCTAAGAATCTATTACTATTGCCCTCTCCCCGCTAAAACTTACACGTCATACTTTTTTCTACACACGAACTTACAGATATTTACGGACGTTCCAAAATCGGTGCGACATCACTCGTTTCTTGATGTCGGTATCGTCGTCGTCGTTCACCTCCTCCTTCATCTGATTATCCTCTTCCTCATCATCGTCTTCGCTCGTCGTGTCTGAGAAATCCGAGTCTATCTCTCTTCTTCTTTGCGAGCGAACATTTTCCCTTATGAAGGCGTATACTTCTATCTTGGATTTAAGCGCTACATGTTCCTCATCATCGACACCCGAATTTGAAATATTCTTTACTATCGTTTCCCACACTAATCTTCCATCGCGCGTGGTACTACGTCCGGTTTCTCTGTCCATATGTAACGCGGCGTACCAATTGCTCTTTTCTTTCTTCTGACACGACAAAATACGCTTCCAGCGCGCACACACGCACGACGCCACGGCTACATCCGTTTTACTTCTAAAGTGAGAAAATATTTCTCGCATGATTTCGTCGGGGAGTCGCGCAATCATCGCTTTACCTTGTTCTTGTTCTTGTTCTTCTTGTTCTTCTTCTCTTTCCATATTCTTTGTATTTCTTTCCTTTCTCCTGGTAGAAATACGAGCTGTCTTGATGAGTTTTGCCAGATGTTTCTTGTCGCTCGATTTCAACTTTAGAATGGCTCGCACAGCCTCGACCGCTCGAATGGCAGCCTTTCTTTCAATTTCGTGTCTCTCTCTTCCGTTTTCATCGACCATCAATCTTTCCAAACACTTCACGAGGGACTTCAAATCGGCTTTCCAGAAATTCACGTAATACGTTGCGACATATTCGATTTCTTCGCACACGTTTCGAAAGTTTTGTTCGATACCCCCAAACGCATCCAAGCAACTTTCCAACCCCACAAATATCTTTCCTCTTTTCTTCATCGCCTTCCTGCAAACTAAATAAAGGAGGAAGGAAGGAGGATTCCTTGTCGCCCTTTTTTTAGGGGATTATTGGAAGTTGGAGGATGTGGAGCTTTTTGTGATATTAAAGTGGTTGTGGTGTTAGAAATTACCCCCACAACAAAAAAAGGAGAGAGGTAACCCATATCCATTCTTCGCTGACCGAACGGTATCAATGAGGGCCGCGCGTTTTCAAGACGTGTCTACTTTCTCTCGAATTTCACCATCGAAGTGTTCTCAGAAGAACGCGAGACGACGACGACGACAACGCGAGCGCTGTTCTCGCCTGCGCGATTCGGATAATGCAATTGAGGCGACGAACGACGCCAACGAAGACGGCGACGACGGCGCTTTCGTTCAGCAACCGCAAGTAGCGCCCTCGACTTCCGCATCAGATGAAAACGAAACGACAATTGTATTTGTCGCCGAGGACGAACTGTATTCCATTTTTGTGAATGCTAATGATCAGAAACAGAAGATACGACCGCATCGACTCACGACAGCTACGGGAGAGTGCTTTTCACCTCTAATCTCCAAATGCGGGACTTTCGTCGTGTTTGCGGCGATAGAATATTACGCCATGGAACTCTTTCTCGTTCCAACTGAGGGAGGTGCGGTTAAACAAATCACGTATATGGGCGCTAATTTTATAAGACCACTTTCTTTTTCGGATGACGGGAGTGAGCTGTTCTTTGCTTCTTCTTCACAACAACAAACGCCGGACGAAACCGATGTGTATACGTTACGTCTGGATTATAAGAATCAAGAAAATAAATCCGATATGCCCATTGCGATGCATCCGAAAAAGCTAAACTTGGGACCAGCGACTGCATTTGAAGTGAATGATGACGGTACATTAGCTTTGTTTGGTCGTAATACTCAGGCAACGAGACCGTGGAGGAAGTATGGTGGCGGAGCCAGCGGAGACGTCTGGATTACCAAAAAAAGTTGCCCCAATCCTCAAGGAAAAGATGGTAAAACATACACAGACTTTGAACGAGTAGATGCTTTGGATGATTTCTTCACGTCTTTTTCGCAGCCAAAGTGGTTGGACAACTCCGCGATGGTGTTCTTAGCCGAGTCAAAACAAGGTGAGCGAGGATTGTGGTCATTTTCTGTAGCAGACAACGCGCAGAATGAGCTTTCGCACCAGCCGACGCTTCTCGTGAAGGATGCGAGTATTCAATCGTATTCTATAGAACCATCCGGGAAGTGCACGTATGCATCCCGATGTGGCCAGCTCTACACAGCTGATTTGAAAAAGGGAAGCGATAGTATACAGCAGGTTGCGTTCAAATGGACCGGACCTAGAAAGCAGCTGGAACAACGATACGTCACCGCCGAGCACTACGTCCAAGATTGGGATATAGATCCCGCCGGTCGTTTTATGACGACGATTGTACGCGGAGAAGTAAACTCTTTTGGTCTCTGGGACGGACCAGCTTTGAAATACGCTCCAATAAAGCCTCGAAAAGATGAAAAAGAAGAAAACAGTGAAGATCCTATGGGTAGCGCTTTATGCGCAAAAATTATGCGCGAATCGAATGCGCAGGCGAGGAGTAGGTTCGCGAGGTTCACTTACGACGCGGAACGACTCGTAATTGTCAGCGATCAGACAGGTGAGGATGATATAGAAGTACACTGGGAAGATAATCGGAGAATGCCAAAGCGACTGAATATTCCTCCCCAAACTCTTGGACGCGTGGAAGAAATGGTACTATCGCCGGAAGCTCCACTCGCGTGCGTAGTAAATCACCGCGCCGAACTCTTAGTAATAGACATTAACACGGGAGAGACCAAACTTGCAGATAAAAGTCTTGAAGATCGTGGAATGTATCAATGCTCGTGGTCGCCGTGTGGAAACTGGATAGCCTACACGTTTCGTCGACGAGACGCGGAAGTCATTAAAATTCTGGACGTCCGTACCGGGGCAACGCAAACTGTGACAAAACCAATTTTAGGAGATTCATGCGCGTCGTGGGACCCCGACGGACGCTATCTATTTTTTCTCAGCGCGCGAGAGCTTCAGCCACAGTACGATGCACTTCTGCAGGGCATGAGCTTTCCTCACCTCGAAACCGTGTACTGTTTACGTTTACGTAAAAACGTCCGGGATCCGCACTTGAAAGAGATTCGACCGGTGGGAGACGAGTCCTACACTGAATCCCTCGCTCTCGGCGATGCAGATCTAGACGACGATAAGAATGAGAACGACGAGGAAGATGGCAAGGATAAAAAGGAAGAGGGAGAGGAAGAAAAAGAGGAGGATAAAGGCATAAAATCGAAATCGAAAGAAAGGAGAGATAAGGATGTTAACCGAGATGACGAAGATGACGAGGAGGAGGAGGAGGAGGACGCACTCCACGACAAACCGCCGAATCCTATTGAGATTGACTTTGATGGTATAGCAGAGCGCGCTGTCGCGCTCCCATTACCATTAGGTAGATATAGCGATTTGGTTGCCATACGACACGATCGATTCATGGTTGTTAAATATCCAACCATATCGAGTGGAGAAGTCAATTTAACAAGCAGCGAGGATGACTTGGACCAGGAACGAGGCGGTTCGCTCATTTCATTCGACGTTCGCGATCTATCGGCACAAGTTCTCGTTTCTAGTGGAGTCACGGATGTTCACGTATCGATGAATAAAAAGATTATGGTGCTCGAGAAGTCCGAAAAGGGATACACGTCTGAGTTAACCGCGTATAAGGCAGGATCAAAACCAGAGGATGAAGATTCCGACGATCTTTTGTATCGCACGCGCAAATCAGGTACAATATCTCTAGATCGTGTGCGAGTATTAGTTCGCCCTAAAGATGAGTGGGCCCAAATGTTATTAGAAATATGGCGACGTGTTCGCGACGATTTGTTCATCGACCCGTTATCACGTGAAGACTTTGATTGGAAGGAAGCGTTGAGAACGGCAGTGAGTACGCTACCAAGGATAAATACACGCGCCGAGTTTGCAGTTGTCGTATCAGATATGCTCAGTGAACTTGGGTTTTCACATGCGCACGTATCAATTGGGGATGACGGACGGGCTGAACTCGATCGCGACCATCAACCTGGTTTCTTGGGAGCGAATTTCTCTGAGTGGGACGATTCCCTCGGTGGTTACGAAATCCAATCAATCGTGAAAGGCGACCCGTGGTCGTCACAAAATTCTGGATCTTTGTACAGAGCGAGTGCTGATATACAGGTAGGAGACGTACTCGGAGCAATCAACCGAGTTCGTTTAACACCCGAAAAAACTCCCGGAATGCTTTTATACGAAACCGCAGGCCGCGAAGTTCTCCTTTCGGTTTTGAAAAAAGATAGCGGTGATTTAGTAGCGACACGCACACGCGCCCTGAGTCAAGAACTAGATCCTCGTTATCGCGACTGCATCAATAAAAGAACAGAGTACGTGCACAAAGCCAGCGACGACAAAGTTGGTTATCTCCACTTGAGTGATATGGAGAGACTCGGGTTTTCACAGTTCTGGCGGTCATATCAAACTGAATCGATTAATCAACGTGTTTTAATCATAGACTTAAGAGGTAACGGAGGTGGCAATATCAGCGCACTCCTCTTACAAACATTAACGCAACGAGCGCTTGCAATGGATGTTCCACGACGAGGATCACCACTTATTTATCCGCCCCGCTCTCCTTCGAATGTTGGAATGGTTGCGTTAGTAGATGAAAATACTGGAAGTGACGCAGAACTTGCCGCGCACGCGTTTCAGAAACTAGGAATTGGATCTGTCGTTGGCGAACGGACCTGGGGAGGGTTGTTAGCGGTGAGCCGATCAGATGTCTTGAATGACGATTCTGTTCTGAGCATGCCTACCCAAAACGTATGTCTCCAAGATGACGACGAAAATGAACACAACAACTTGACAAATTCAGTTGAAAACACAGGCGTCATACCAGACGTGGAAGTGAAAAGAGCACCTGGTAATATGAACGAAGTCGACGAACAACTCGATGCGGCTATTCGCGAAGCTCTTCATCTGATTGGAGAAAATTCGTCGAGTTCCTCGAACTTTTTTGGAAAAGCAGTTCCAGCGGCAAAAGAGCAAGAGGTGTCTATAAGTAACACGTCGCCGTGGGCTTTCAAAACTTTCGCGAAGTTCCCTCCAACACTTGCCGAAGAACTTAAAAAAAAAGTCAAAGCGTTAGAGAAAACGTCAGATGACTCAGTTGATGAGAACGATAAAAAGACGACCGACACGAAGGAAAAGAAAAAGAAGAAGAAAGTGACGGGAGTAGCCGTGAAAAAAAAGAAATCAGTAGAAGATGACGCCAACAAATAGTAAGTGAAGGTGTATGTTTTAAATTAACAGGGTACTAGTACATGATGGTTTCTACAGATTTCTATACATTTCCAATCCAGTTGATATTCGTTCGATTGCGACTTTCAGAGACTCAAACGGCGTCGCTGCAAAACATGCACGGAAAGTCCCCGGTTTCTTATTCTTTGCATCTTTACCTGGAGTGAGCATGAGATGCGTCTCTTCGAATAAAATTTTCCATAGTTTCTTTTCCTCTTCGAATGTTTGCTCTTTCAACTCGTTGGATAAATCAATCCAGATGAATAAGCCTGCGTTTGGAACGATGTGAGGTATCTTTTTTTCATTTAACGACGCGACGAGCACATCTCGCGATTGCTTCAAACGCGTTCTATTCATTGAGAAAAGCTCATCGACCCAAACTTCATCTTCAAGCATTGCCGCAATCACGTGTTGAAACGGTCCCGGAACGGCGCAAAAGTAAGAAACGTTCGATAGTGCAGTTTGCACAGGTTTTGATTTTGTTAATATAGCTCCTACTCTGTAACCTGACGCACAAAAGTCCTTCGAGAGCCCGGTGAGTATATGCGGGCCGTAGGGAGTGTGCTCTTCGACCATCTCCGCAGCGCTGATAAAGCCGCGCGTCTTCGCGTTCATTTCGCTATCGTAAATGCTTCCGGCGTATACCTCATCCGAAATACAGTGAATTTGTCTCTCCAGTGCCCAATCAACACACCTTCTGTAGTCTCCTGGCTCATATATAATTCCTAAAGGGTTGTTCGGGTTTGTTAAGAGTAACGCCCGACACATTCCTTCGCCTTCGCCGACGGCGTTTTCTTCGGCACGTCTAAAATCTTCGAGTGAGGGTAGCACTGTCACATCTCCGCTCGAATTATATACAGGCAC